>Ga0066648_10001310_pt1 | contig 13823 bp, 9 predicted proteins | sample CryGeyCG12114_NA_FD_59537 | JGI IMG/M metagenome (GOLD analysis project Ga0066648, IMG submission 59537) | Groundwater microbial communities from aquifer - Crystal Geyser CG19_WC_8/21/14_NA | ecosystem: Environmental > Aquatic > Deep subsurface > Groundwater | place: USA: Utah: Grand County... | reverse complement strand
TCGAGACGTTATCAAGTAGCAGTCCGATAAAAGGCACCGTCAAAACGCCACCCAGCGGCAGGGCCAGATCGAAGAAGTCGTTGATCTGTGTTGCTAGCAGCGGAGACTGTAGCATGTATCGATACTGAGTCCAGATAGTGGCGATGGTAAAATTGAAACGAGCCATCTGAAGCACAGTCAGCATGGTAATTAGGATGAACCATGGCGTCTGAATCTGCGTCACAGCTGACATGCCGTGAAGCGCGCCCCAGACACCTGAGGCGACCTTCTTTTCCTCTTCTTTCTTCTCATACTGCTCCTGCTGCTCTTGCGTACCAAGGAGAGATCTGATCGACGCCAGTGACTGCTTGCGCCTGATGGATCTGTCTGTACGTATCTTCCAGACCTCTGTGTCGTCGTTCAAGTCGTCGTCTGAATCATGTAGGTCGGTCGTCGGGTCTTCAGCCATCTCCATTTTCACATTGAGCTCGGTTCGAGTTTCGTAGCTTCGGTCAGGCATGATGAACACTTGAGTGACGATGACGAACACTGGGACGACGAGGTAGGCCAAGAACAGTCCTTTCAACCCGAAGCTGCCATTGGTTGACTTGTAGATCAGCCGAAAGCCGAGGAAGACAGCAGCAGAAGCGTCAAATGCTCCCGTGATCAAGGCCAAGATCAGTCCTTGGTAATTTGGGAAGGCATTACATAAGTGGAAGGAGGGGACAAAAGTGAAGATGCCTCCAAAAGCTAAGAAGAAGCTGGCAGCAACGTAAGCATCGAATGGCAGGGACTTGGAGAAGGCCATGCAAAGACTGCCAATGACAAGGAAAACGCTGCTGGCGAAGCCACAGACTTTGGGGCCATATCGATCAAGAACAGAGCCAACAATGAGTGCTCCCATATTGGCTGTCACGGAAGCAATAATGAAGGTAAGGTTTAGCCTGATTTATGTTAGCTTGGCACGAGGACGTGTTAGAAGTACTTACCTTTGATCCTGCAAGTAACATATGGCTACGCCTTGTTCCAGTTCGTCCTCGGTACACAGATCTCTGTAGACTTTCTCCTCCACCAGCACGGACTTCAACGCAGCAAATCCGAACGTGATGCCAGCGGCCAAAAAGCAAGTGATGCAGCCTACAAAGACCTGAACGAATCTCTTGGTGTTGGAAACCTCGTAAGCACCGACAGCGTCAAGTTTCTCCGGGACATGTTGTGTGTGGATAGGTAAGACATCGTAGCTTATCTTGTGGCTCAACGTCTTTGTGAGAATAAGACTTGCAACATCGATATCCTCATCTCTTTCTCGGTCAACGCCTTCCACGCTCGAAACATGCTGTGCCAACGACATCTTCCTTCTCGCTCCTCCTGAATTAGGCAAGTACAACGAGAACGCTCAATAACAATGATGAAGAAATCTAAAAATGAAGCATTCACAGCGACGACATGTTGGATATCGTTTCTCGCCTACCCGGAAAAATGATTTTAATATATCGAACGCTCTTGCCACTTGACGGGAAGAGTCGAAATTGCTCGAAGGTCTTTTCGCACCAAGATTTTAGTTATCAGGTGCGGAGATCAGCCACAAGCAGTACCGCGCTTACCTCTTTCATCTTTGCAATGGTCAATAGCCGGGGCGAAGCGGATCCTGCTGCACTCCGAAGTCTCGTTTCCTGTCATGCGGTGAATTGCTGCTGTCATGCAGCATTAGTGAGACGCTTGACTCTACACCGCAGCCAATGGAAATCCAATCGGAAGTGCTCATGTGCTCTACCGTAAAGAGTGCTCGATACTGACGTCGTTGTGTGACTTGGTCAATTGGGAACAAAACCGCACCACCCTCAGGTCGCTGGTCTGACTTGTGCAAGGCCGGGCTGCTCCTGCAACTCAAAGAGAAGACTCGGATAAAGCGAGACCGATGGGCCTATCAACTTCCAGATTCGGCTATCGGAACGCTCGAGGAACGAGTGTAGCCAGTGGTCTCCGTTGTCCGCAATGCTCGATAAATACTCTCGACTAATTACAGTTCTAGACGCTAATCAGCCACAGGACGCGACTACCTGGAGGAAGCACGTGCGCTCAAAGATCTGGTCTTCTTCCGGTCTGTGCAGCATAAGTCGGCGTGTATGTCATCGTGCTCAGGCCTCTCATGGTACGCAATACTCTCTTATAAATGTTCCAAGCTGGCTCGAAGGACTGCCAGTCACACACCCTTAAGGACAAGCTACGATGGGCTTTGTGTCGCAATCCGACAAGAACGCCACGAACCTTATTGCAGCCACGCTACGCTAACACACGAGTTGGCGTTGGCTTGGCTTTGACCTGATCCCAGTTCGATGGCCACTTGGCTGCTGGTGGATGCCACAGTGACATTCAGGCTGCAACCCTCCTCATGATGCCTGATTTACCGAGCATTTACATTCGTCCAGCCTCCGCCCGAATAACCAAAATGACCGGTTGAGCCTACATTGACAGAGAAATTATTGTCAACGACATCCCCAATAACCCACACGTTTCCATGTCAAATAGACCTTATGTCCATAATTCTACCATCTTCAGGAGCATACATGTACCAACCACGATCCAAATTGGACAAGTTGAAAACCCCTGCAGCATGTTAAGCGGGATGAGCTGATAAAGGTAGAGCGGACATTTTGGTTATCTGGGTGGAGCCAGCATCGATGATCGTCCGCCGTGCGAGCACTCGTACCTTCGTACCTCCCGAACACGCCACATGCCTGGCACCCAAGCACTTGTTGGCTGCGATTCCATCGTAGCACCGGACACATCACTGGTACAACTCGTGCTTCGACGCCCACCCCGTGCCGCTTTGCAAGATCGAGTGCACGTATTCTTGAGACCGCGAAGTGAGTAAGTCTCGAAAGTGAATACGCCTCCCTCGCCGAGATACGTCGCTTCAGATACGGTCAAACACACCTTTCCATCTTTGATCGAGACAACGGAGCTTGGATTCCAGTGCAGAGACACTTTCCATCTTCGGTATCAAGAAACACGAGAGGCGAGTACCGGGAAATACACCCTCAGGCATGACCGTAGTAGAACTTGACACAATCAACGCGTTAGATTATCTACTCTGGTTGCCCCCCTTCGCAACAAGTATTTCGGCAGACCAAGCCGCTCCCACTTTGCCCTGCAACCGAATCTCTGCTGGTTTCTGACACCCAAACTCGGAAAGGCGAGTACACCCCTCACACCTCCCTACCAGCTGCATCACAGCTCCAGACGCACATGCACCCGTGCTATTTCTCAACACACCATCAAAGAGAACCCAGCCTCGCCATCTACTGCACCGACACTCGTCTTGCCAATACCGCAGCGCAGACAGAAGACGTTCTTGAATACAGCACGCTGCACCTCTCGCAAAGAGCACTGGGCGGAAATTGCAGGAACCGGCGGTCTGGACGGCGTCCGGGCCACCAACCAGGTGCCTGCTCCTGCGGCATGTTCGCAATTGATCCAGCACACGAGATCGATGTTGTACTTGTCTGCCTCTCTTATGTTGTTAGTAAGAGAGCGTGAAGGTGGCTGGCACGTGGTGATGAGGCCCGCGAGCCCGAACGCACTACAACGTCAATGGTTTCAAGGCCAAAACGAGGACAGTGTCGGCTCGAACACAACTTCAGACTTGCTGACACGAACCTGTGAAAGGTTTCGTAGTGTTTCCCGAGGAGGACTTGATTCGAACATTGAGATGTATCCCACGCCCACAATGATCAACGCCGGTAAAGGCCAACACAAAATGGAATTTGCCTTGTAAGTGTTTGCAGCAGAACAGAAATTCGCTCGAGACATGCATGGGACGCCCTGAGTCTTGAGCGGCCGGCAGTACTCATCTGCTTGTCTTTTCCGCCAGCGCCATGACTGTGCTTTGGAATACCATTTGGTTGTGGCACCGAACTCATGTCCATTGATTGAGCACATCGTGAGAGTCTGGCTATTGCCGGCTAATTCCCTCGATCAATCGCGTTCGACGCTTGTCTCAACTTGGTCTACATAGTCTTTCAAGTTCTTGTAACCAGGTAGTCCAGCTTTCAGCGGGTCGTCGACGCAGTCCGGCTTAGTCTTGCCGGTCTCAAAATCTTCATGTCGTCTCTTGCCTTGTCGCGCCTCAGCTTTGACGATGACGGCAATAGCGCTTCCAACCTTTACCGCGAAGCGCCTGTGACCAACGGCTGCCAATATAGCGTTGATCATGCCTCCGTGCGCCGTGAGACTGACGTAGCTATCGTCTTCCTTCCGTTTCGTCTGTCTTAGGACATCGTCAAGCAACAGGCTCGCGCGGTAGATGTGCGCGGCTTGTGTCTCTCGGTACACCGGATCCCAAAGCTCGTCTTCTTCCGTGAAGCCCTCCTCAATCTCGTACTCTGGATATCTCTCGGCAATGGAGCTTTTCCTACTTCGCCTATCACAGGTGTGAATGCCATTCGTCTCTCTCAGCAACTCTTTCACGACCGGCCTCCAGGTCCCTCTCAACCTCCCGCTTCTCGCCAAAGGCTCAAATGTGATCTCAGCAGTCTTACAAGCCCTTTCCATAGGACTCACAAACCAGGCACCAGGGCTCGGCATTTTCTCTGTCGCGAGTTGACTCGTCCAGAATCGATTTTGTTCCCGTGCCTGCTGCTCGCCCAACTTCGACAGGTGCGCGTCAGCCCATGTTATGCTGCTGTCTGGATCTCCCTCTAGTTGCGCCCAGTAGCAGTCCCATGCTTGTGTACCGTAGTATGACTGTGCGAGGTTATGGTAGCCTTGACCATGGCGAGCCAGATAGAGTACGTGGTAGGAGGTATTAGCTGGCGCGTTGCTGTTCAGGTTGGAGAGGTGGTGCGTGAAGCGCTGCCAGTCCGTCGGCGGTTGATCCTTGCCATGTCGGCGAGCGAGAGACGGGTCAGAATCGTACGGTTGTGATATAAGGCCAAAGTTTGTGGTTGTTGGGTCAAAGGTTACGGGATTGGTCGTGGCGAGGGAGGGGAGGAAGTACAAGGGTGGGGTAGTGAACGCGAAGTGAACATTGCTATCATGGTCTCCGTCATCTGTCGCAGTCAGCAGCACCGACTGCGCAGATGGCTGAGAGATCGAATCAGCCATGCTGAAGAGGTAGCCCAGAACGACTGTGACGACGAGAAGGACAGGAATCATAGTCGAGATGTTGAGATGCTTCCAGCTATGGAGTGGCAGCATCGCCTTTCGCCCGTGATGCGCCGCTGAACAATCCACTCATCTTCTCGAGAAGACGAGCACTTAGAGCAGCCGTGAGTCAGCGAGTAAGATATAATGCTTCATAAACTGTGCAATGCGCATAATACCTATCCGTTGTAATTCACGTGCGTCACTTTTGTGCCAAGGAGGCCGGCCGATACTTCCCAAATGTCTTGCTTTGTAGCAAGATGCAGCAGTGAAACAGAGAGGCGCAATAGAGGACGAAGGGAATCCGACCTTTGTCGTCCCAGCTGAGCTCGACTTAAGAGCCGTGTGAGATGGCAAACTTTTGATGGCCAAGATCAAGAGTAGGGAACAACACCCACTTCGAGATAGCTAACAGGTGATACCTGACGCTACAAGTTGAGCGGAGCTACAGCCAACTGTGGTCCCTACTGGGACACTCTCGGAATCCATTTTCAAACGAGAGGCGTTCGGGAGACTGCGACATATATTGCGCATGAAGCCGCCTCACCATATGAGCTCCGAGTTCTCGACCTGGTGGCTGAAAATGTGCTGCGACGTATATTTGGAAGGGGACTGCCGTTCGTGTCGGAGGTATGGAGGATGCGCGATGAGGTAAGGTGTCGGTTGGTGACCTGCACACTGTCAGTATGATCTACATGGAACAAGAACTGCAGGCTCGACAATACTGTCGAGGTTTTTTTCGCGGTGGTGTCGAGGGCGAAGTTAACTGGTGATAAAGAGTCTTGTCAAACGGAAAGAGGTGCAAGAGGCGGTGGTGGTGACTGACAGCACAGCCTCCTTTCACTTCTCTACGAACACGCGTGTCACTGCTGAGAACTTTCACTGTCGTGGCACCCATGAATCGTGCGCCATCATTCACTAATCATGACCGTCAATATCTTGCCCACCAGTCGCGACTCAGCGTTCTTATCCAGACACCCTACAAAGTTCCCACTTGTCCCAGGACACCCCTTGTTTCCCCGCTGAGACAACGTCAAAGATGACTATAAACCCCGTGAATTCGGTCACTATGCGGATCGCTCCACTGGTCGAATGGGGCATGTACAAACCAGATCAGTTTGTCTGCGAGGGTCCCGCTCTGACCAAGACCACTACAAAGCGCAAGAATGCGCCATTCAGACCCAGTCCCAGACCGCATCGAAGCAATTCAGTATGCCAATACGAAGCAAGCATGTGTCGGGCTTCCTTCCTCCACATCTCGCAACGTCAGGTCTTCCACCAGCAGTAATGCAGCCTGCCAAGCTCACTGATGTATGCACCCCCTCCAAGCCCCCTCTTGGATTCACACTACATGCCCGAGTTGTCATGGACGAGAGCTGTGCCACAAACACACTCAACTTGGGTCATGCAGACTGGACTCTGCTCGGTACCGCAGACTACCAGACTGAGCTGGGTGCTCCACAAAGCTGGTGGTCTTCTGAGTCAGAAATGCTAGCCAGATGTCTTCTCGTACAGGAAACTTTATCTGCGTCAGCATATCAAGGACAATTCACATTGATCAACCTTAGCGACGAATCTGCTTTTGAGGCCTGTAAGACCAGTAACATGGTCTACAACCAAACCAATCCTTTCAAAGAAGAGCTGCACTTCGGCATAGACCCTGACGACAAAGCATTCTCGTAGACTGTTTGGGGTGGAGAGGACATGGAATGCTGGGCTGGAGAAGAGGCTTTCATGACGTCTGACGACAACTTGACTTATGTCATCAGTCAATTTGATGCATGATCAATAGCCCCGGAACACCATTGACAATAGTACGCGTGGGTACCTGGCAAGAGCGCAGGATCAGTCAGGCAAGGGGCTGACTTAAGGCGGAGGGTGGAGTTTAGCGAGCTCGGGACAGTCAAATCTATAGCAGACATAATGCAGTTTACTACTAGCTGACCGATCGCTCACCCCACTGCCTTGCTCAAAGTCTGAATCTTGAACTCCATAGTAGACGTCCAGACCCCTTTGGGCGCAACATCCGGTTCGCCCTCCTTCACAAAGCCCCTTCTAATCCAGTACTCCGTGTTGCCTGACCCGTCCAACGAGCTCGACCACAGTTTGACTTGCAGGTCACCGCGCGGATCCCGAGCCTCTTTGAAGGAATCTCGCCGGGCAACGAGCTTGGCGACGAGTCTATCAAGACACTGAACCATCAGGCCCTGGCCACGATACCTTGGATCGTTCACTGATGCGCAAGCTGCGACTTCCCAGTCCCATGTCTTTGTGCGTTCGTCGAGAGGCGTGCTAGGTGTGTCGTTGGTTACTGGGGAATGCTCCGGTGCATCAGAGGTACCGTTTCGGGTCGTTTGACTCTTTGCTATTTCTTGTTGCGCTCGAAGAAACACATCAATCGTCTTGCCTTTGAACGGCTTCAAGCTGGCTGTAGCAACGACCTTGCCGTAATTACCGGGCGCATACGGTTCTTTGGAGGCGGTCCCAGGTTGACTCTGTCTCGTCGTGGGAGTGTCTGGCAAATTGTCGTCGAAGCAGACGGCTAGGTAACCCTCCGGACCGAGCTCGTATACAAGCTGATCTTCGCTCCTTATCCGCAGATGTGCGGATATGAGGCCAGCTTCTCCGTTCTCACGAGGATTCCCGTGTACAAAATATGCGTCGTTGAGCAAGTTATTCAAATTGCACAGCAGATCCCGTCGTGACGGATCGAGTAACTGCGCAGGGCTGATCGTTTCTATCCTGTAATTGGTGTTGGATGATGAAGCGATGGGACTTGATTTTTGGCCATTCGCTGTTTGTGATGGCACCGAGGCCGGTATTGTATCCATCTCGATCAGCCTTGTGCAATGACGAGCAAAAGAAAGTACTGGTCGTACTAAGAAAAAGTCGGCTTCGTGCCAAGCTTTGAAGCTGGGACATGTCATGACGGCAGTCTCCTCGTTTAGTCTCCGTTAGCGCCTGGAGGCAAAAAGTCCGCTTCCGTGGCCTCCAGAAGGGTGCTAAATGCATGGCCTGGGGTAGGCACTTGCTCGGTAAAGCCTCCTCGTTCTGAAGTCGTGACTTATTGCTCGGTCTCTGGGAATGGCTTTCGTCCGTAAATCACGACACTGTATGATCTTGTCAGCCAAATGCCCGTCACAACAGAGTTTCAACCTACCCTGGCCAGTAGTAGCACGCCTTCTTCCTCGTGAATTCCTGCTTCGTCTGCTCGATTAACTGGTTTGTATCTTCGATAGACCACCCCAGACAGCGTGTGAATACGGCCAAGCTCAACCCTTCCATGCCCTCTAGCATCGCGACAAGCTGTACCGAGCCAGCCTGTTTCAAAACTGGATTGGCAGGCCAAGTACCGATCGGAACCTTGAAGGGCTTGACAGTAACATCAACAAAGCCAACCTCGCGCATCAGCTCTGTCATTCTATTGAAGTCAACGTTCAAGTTACTTCCCATAAGTCGGATACCTTGTTTGAGAAGGGTTGTCCACCTGATTATCGAATTGTCCTCGGGAATAGTATAGTGATCGCTACGGAGATCGGTCGTCATCTCAAGACATTCGAAGTAGCCGTCCGGCGCGCAGTGCCTGAAAGCTTGCTCGAAATACTTTCGATAGTCCTTGATGCCACCCACAAGCATAGTCCTCGAGTAGATGAGATCGAAGTTGTTCTCCGGCCAGGTCCATTCATCCTCGACATCATCGATTTGGAATTTGACGTTGCTCGGAGCCCAGTCAGGTTGAATTGGGGACAGATCGACTCCGATGACCTCGGTCTGCTGGTACTCCTCAGCCACCTCGATAGCCCATATGCCCGTGCCGGTGCCTAGATCGAGTACTCGGATTGGCGCTTCAAGAGGTGCGTGAAACAGCTTGGAGCCAGAAGCTAGGAACATGCAGCGATGTTGCATGTCCAGGCGAAACTGCTCTGGTTCGTCGTTTGGAGTGAAGTAGTCGTTTTCACCTGACTTGTATGCGTGAAAGCGTCGACCGTGTTCAAAGCGGTAGTCGTAGATGGAAGAGTGAACGGAGCCGGTGAGTACGGACATGTCATCGAAGCTGGAATAGCCAGAGTCCTCGGTCTCGTACTATGAAAACAATCAGTCCCTACTCTGCCATAATGCTCAGCACACGGGGAGTTACTCCGTCTCTGGCCACCGCAAGCGGCGCGTCGTGAAAGTCGCTGTCGTCCATCGTCGTAGACAGAGTACTGTTTGTCCTCGTATATTATGGCTGGCAAGGTCAGCAGATAGAAAGTATCTTGCCGGTCAGTCAATATCAATAGCGTAGTGATATGTTAAGGGCTTCAGCGAATACTGTCAAGTTAGTCCTCGCACTTGTGGGTGGTTTATGTGCTCGAAGTTACTGTCTTGAGCTCTGGTGTCACACAGACCAGACCAGGGAAAACCAGGATGGCTGTGCGGAAACGTGCATGATGCATGGTGCACGGAGCTTGTACCAGATGAGATCTTAGACCCAGGCAGCTTCTGCTTCGTCAAATCAAGATGAAAATTGACCAAGATAGCACTGCCTCAACGGCTGCTACCGATGATAGCTGCGGAAAAGTCGCAAGCTTCGCAACCGTCGTCTTGTCGATTTGCTGATGCCGCGGCAGAGGACGAGCCCCACTGCTTGACGTGCTAGCACGTGCACTGCAGCTTCTGCAGCTTCTGCAGCTTCTGCAGCCACTCTCACTGGTCTTGTCACAAGTACATCAACTAGTCGTGGAGGCGGCGACAAGCCAAGGAAGCATGCTGCGCTGAAGACCGTGGCGTGATATTTATTTGACCTTGAACAGGCCACGAGCAGCAGCCACACGTCCGAGGACACAGGTCGCTAAGAAAGCATCACTCGTGAATTCGCTGCCTTCTGCAGGAAAGTCGTGGCAACGAGCCGCTACTGCACGATAGTGCTTTAGGAAGTGATTGCCCGTACTGCAGTATCGACCGCTTCTCTCGACCATGAGAGGATGCAGATATCTGCTTGTAATAGCACATCGCACCGACTAAGAGTGACATGAATGAGTCGATCTACATGAGGGACGTTCTGCTCGCCGCTCGCAATGCTTCGGCAGGCACCATCGCAGCCGTGGTAGGTTCGCTTGCCTTGGTCTATATAGTCAGTAGCTATGTCGTGAGCTACCGGCGCTTGAGCCACATCCCAGGACCACCCCTAGCAGCGTGGACGAACTTGTGGTGGGTTAATGCTGCGATTTCACGTAAAGGTCATCTCTACCTGTACGACGCGTGTAAGAAATATGGTATGACAGACAGTGGAACCCTGGCACAGGACTCGCAACTGACGTATCACCAGGACCGATTGTTCGAATCGCACCGAATGTCCTCGTGACCTCCGACACCGACCTCGTCAGGAAGATCAACGCGGTACGGTCACCATATCGTCGAAGCGACTGGTTCAAGGCGTTCAAGTTCGATGCCGACCGTGAGAATGTCTTCTCCGAGACAGACATGGAGAGGCATGCAAAGATGCGGTCCAAGGTCACACTGGGGTACTCTGGAAAAGAAAACCCCAACCTCGAACCGGACATGGACAGGGTGATCATGACCATGGTGGAATTGATCAAGTCGAAGTATATCTCGCAGGCAGCCACGACACGTCCATGCGATCTTGGCCAGATCATTCAGTATCTCACCCTGGATATCATCACTGCCTTGTCCTTGGGCAAGTCCTTCGGCTGGCTCGAGGATGAGGACAAGTACGAGTACATCGCCACGATGGAAGCCAACATACCAGCAATGAACTTCATGTCCGCAGTCCCTTTTCTCTCCCGCCTACTCCGGGTGCCTGCTGTTCAGCGCATGACGCTGCCGACTGTCAAGGACCGTGTAGGCATGGGCAGGATCAAAGCTGTCGCTCGGGAGGTCATCGCCGAGCGCTTCAAGCCAGGAGCAGAGAAGGTGACTCGGAACGACATGACACAGAGCTTCATCGAACACGGCTTGACGCAAGCCGAGATAGCTGACGAGTCGCTGCTCCAGATCTTGGCTGGAAGCGACACATCAGGCACTATCATGCGTGCCGCGCTCATCTACATCACTTCGAATGCACGCATCTACCGGCGCTTGCAGGACGAAGTCACGACTGCCGACGTGCCACTGGGTGAAGTCATCTCCCACGCTCGGGCGTTGCAGCTACCATACTTGAATGCTTGCATAAAGGAGACGCTGAGGTACTACCCTGTCAACACTGGCCTCTCGCCAAAGACTGTCGGACCAGAAGGCGACACTCACAACGGTGTGTACCTGCCGCCGGGCACAGACGTAGGTATAGCCGCCTGGATGGTCTACCGCCACAACCCTGTCTACGGGCCCGACTGTGCCTACTACAGGCCAGAGAGATGGCTCGAGTCGAGTCAAGAACAATTAGCTGTTATGGAGAAAGAGCATGATCTTGTCTTCATGTATGGTAGGTTCAGGTGCCTGGGCGAACGGATTGCCCGTATCGAGCTGCTCAAGTCAATGTTTGAATTGTTTCGACGATTCGACTACTCTTTGATCAACCCGCTACAGCCGCTGCGGAAAGAGGAGAACTACGGACTGTGGCTTCAGCGAGGACTCATGGTCAGGATAGAGGAGCATAAGACGCAATAATACGCACGGACAAGTACGATTGTGGCTATGTCCATTCACGGAGACAATTGGGTCACTCGAAAGCAGGACGCCTTTTCTGCGATTCGTCCTATTGCTGTCCAAGCCATTGATACTACGTATTGTGTCTTCTTAGTAGATGGGTTTCGACCCGGTGTTCTGCTTTCGAGTGACCCAATTGTCTCCGTGAATGGACATAGCCACAAGTGCACTGGTTCGTCGAGCAACTCGTATGGTCGGAACTCATCTACAGGCCTCTCGTCGTTCTTTCACAGGCATAGCATATTCAGCTTGCGTTGACGATGCGGCTGCTGCCTTTCACCGCGCTACAGGGGACTACCCTCTAGTCCCCTAGATCCTGCGCAATGTGGCATCGAGTCCAGCAGCCCTCTTGCAGCCGCTTCAAGAGACGTGAAGTGGCGGGGTTCTAGCACAATGTGCTGATGCGACTCGGCGCTTCCAAAGTTCACAATTACACGGTGCTCGAGTCCATAGTGTTGTCGTGCGATATGCTCCTTGGGTGTACGGAAGGCGAACACCCGGTACTTGCCCGGCGATGCAAGCGACGTGAATGCTTCGGTGTGCGACTTCGACGTGCACTCTCGGGCGTGCGTTAAGCGAAGAAGGTTTTGTATATCAGCCCCGTCTTACGCATGACCTTTCACCATCCGTAGCTTTCCGTCCATAGGTATATACCTTGGGCACCAGTACCCTTGTGCACAGCTCTTTCATCTGATAAGGTTGCCACATACGTCCTGACTGAGGCCATCATGGCCTTGCCGCCGCAGGCAACAACGACCGTTTCGCCCTTGGCAGCTTCGACAGCAGGTCTAATAAGAGGATCGAAGGACAGTGGTCGACCGAGGGCATAGGTGAACAAGGGATTGTCGAGGGTCGATTTAGGCTTGCATCCTTTCAGACCGCAGTCGTGCTCGGCGCTCGATGCGGACGACGAAGACGAAACAGAGGTTGCTTTGATGACCGGCTTCTCGAGCTGGTGTTTCTCATCGTGGTCAGAGCTGGGGCTTGCCGCTGAATTCTGGTTGGTCTCAACCTCATCCACCTGGGGTACTCCATGCGATGTGCAACCGCAAGGCAGGCCCTGCGAGCGCAGCTTGCATGTTCTGACCTCGGATGTGGTATCAGCAGGTATGTTAAGCTTCCGCAAGTCAGCAGCGTCGTGGGAGCCGGTGACGAAGATCCTGAACTTGATATGTCTGACACCCAGTGAAGCTAACTGCGCCATTGCAGCTCGCAAACGAGCATCGAACCATGAAATCTGCGTGGCGTGGCGGACGACCCAGTAGAAGCATACGCTTTGTACAAATGGCGCCTTCTGGATAGCATGTTCGAGGAGCGGCATGGTGTAAGATGCACCCGTCGAAGATGCGACGAAGATGAGAGAGTTGCTTCGTTCGATTGCCGATAGAGGCGGCGTGCCCCAGGGTCCGCTGAGGAAGATTCGATTGACGGTCAAGCTCGTTCCTGCAGCTTGCTTGCGTTGTACTCTCGTTTGGAGTTGCTTGGTGAAGCCGTCATGGCACTTGAAAAATACCTCAAGGTCACGAGACCCAGATCCCGGGGCGTTGCGAGTATTTGAAATTGTGAACGGGTGGGATTCGAACATACCGCGCCCTGGGATCGATAGAAACACGTGCTGTCCAGCTCTCCAGTGAAAGTCCACATTCTTCACTGTCAGTCTCATGTAACCAGCGGTGTCAACAGCAACATCTCCCTTGAATCCGATACCGCCTTTCCCGAACGCTCTGAGGTGCAGGTTATTCACGATCGACCATATCCCTCTTACGCCACGATCGAATGCCACAAAAGCGACAGCCACCCAGATGTTGTACCTAGCGTAGCTCGGTACATGGACATACAGCAACCATAAAAGCGTAGCGGCCCCGGCGAGATGCTGCAAAACCCAAAGCTCATAGCACAAATCCCTAAACAGACCGAAGCCCGTAAGGACCATCCAGCCGATCACAGCCCAAGCACCAAAGCCGTATTTCACCATCGGCATGATCTCGAGCTGATATTTGACGAAATCTGCTAACGTCCATTCGTGAAAGAAATATGCCCAATGCACAATGACT
>Ga0066648_10001307_pt1 | contig 13847 bp, 14 predicted proteins | sample CryGeyCG12114_NA_FD_59537 | JGI IMG/M metagenome (GOLD analysis project Ga0066648, IMG submission 59537) | Groundwater microbial communities from aquifer - Crystal Geyser CG19_WC_8/21/14_NA | ecosystem: Environmental > Aquatic > Deep subsurface > Groundwater | place: USA: Utah: Grand County... | reverse complement strand
ACGCAAACGGTAAAATTGTATTTACGGGCGTGCCGGGTGACGTTAAAACGCAAGTGCAACTTATGGGGCATCTTATGAAGCTTGGCTTTTTGCAGACAGACCCAGAAGTGACTAAAATAATGAAGGAACACGGCGCGAAGTTGCCGTTTAAATAGCTCTGCGATTTGTATGTATTCCTGCCATAAAAAAGCCCGGTGTAGTTACCGGGCTTTTTTATTTTTTAAGGATGTATAAAAAGTCGTGTACTGCATAGCGGAAGTATAGCTCGGTGCCCTCGTAGCCGTCCGAAAATTTCCCGGTTACGGCCGTCATTTCCTCCCGACGCTCAACGTTAAAGATGCCGGAGCGCTGTACGGTGTATTTATTGCCGGCTACAATGCCCCGGCGCTTTGTATGCTCGTTCTTTGAAGCCTTTGCTTTGAAAACGGGTGCGTCGGGGTAAATGGCTTCAATGTCGTTTGGGTAATTCATTTTAAGCAATTTTTTCAACTTCGAAACCGAATAAAAAGGCATGAACACCGTCGTTAAATTGAAAAGCCCCGTAAGTTGCGATACAAATAACGGGCTTATTTATGTACTTTTCTTCGCGGTGTTTATGTGCGCAATCTTTAGATAATTTTTTAATTATGTAAGTCCCGCCGATAATTAATTGTTTCGAATTTTCAATAATCATCTTGTTTTGTATTTTGTACTCCAAATATAGTACGTCGGACATTACCCGCCTAATTTAATCTAACTTTTTTTAATTATTTTTTTATTTTTTTTAATCAAAAGCTCCTCTCGCCATGAAGTCCTATATTCGTATTCCCAACTCCCTCCCTTCGGCGTATGCGTCGCGCCGGGTTGCTAAGAAAGCCAATGCGAACGGCCAGAAGTAACTAAAAAAAGAGGTTTACGGAAATTATCTACTAATTTTTTAACCTTTAAGAATGAAAAAAGTAATCTTCTTCCTTTGTTCTATTTCCTGCCTTGCGCTTGTCGTTTACTCGTATTTACACGCCGGCCACTCGCAGTTTGCCGAAGCCAGTTTAGTATTAACGTTAATGCAATCCCTTCGCGGACGCTATCAGGACGACGGCCTGGATAAAAACGAATACCGCCGCAGCCGCTACGGTGCCCTCGAGTTTTACCGGGAGCAAACAAACCGGGCAAACAGCATCGCAAGCGATCAGATAAAAGACATGGTGGCAAAATCAATGGGTAATACGATTCAGATACCCGTAATGGATGCCCGCGATGTAACGATTACCAATGTTCGCTCCTGTACTGTACCGGATGAAGAAAACACCAGCCGCTTGGTAACGCTTACGTTTGTGACGTATGCTTGGGGCTTCACCATGTTCCCTGCCCAGTATTTTAATAACCAGATAAAGTATCAGACCGACTTCGACGCTAAACTGGAGCCGTACCTGCAAAAGTTTGCAGCCATTCTGGACTCGGCCTGTATCAACAATCTGAGCATCAACAAGAACCAGTACTTCCCAGCTGATATGGCTGCGTTTTATCCCTCTGTCGGTAACTCGCTTCAGGTTACGCAAGCGCAAAAGAACGATTTTTACAACCAGTTGGAAGCTATACAGGCAACCCGCGACTACTACGGCCGCACCAACATCATCAGCTCGACCACGGGTATGCCGATGATTAATCGCCTGGCGGCCCAGGGCGGTGGCAACGCTGTAAACGAAGCCTTCCAACTTGGCGGATACGAGTGGCATTATACAAACCGGTTAACAAACGGTGCCGGTATTCAGGCTACGTTGTACGCCGTACAGGATGGTTATGTTGCGATGCTGAACCGCAACGATCCGGATGCTCTGATGGGCTCATCTGTTGGTAATGGTTTGAAACAATGGGGTATCGCAAACGTACCGTTAGTAAACCTCGACATGGCGACTTACTACTATGAGGATTGCGCCGACCGTAGTGCGTTACACGCCGGCACCGCGCACCTTACCCGCACCAAGTTGGAAGGGTACGAATGGAGTACGGATATTTGTTATATCAATTCGTACAACTCCTCGCCAGCTACAAAGTATAATCCTATACTGAAGGCTGAAATCTCCGCATCTTAACAAACACCCTGTATGAATAGGCCTCGAACGTTCAAAGCCCCTAATAAAATAGGGGCTTTTTTATTCTTTTACCGTAATTTTATAAAATGTACGATAGCGCCAAGATAAAATCCGAGTTGACGAGTCTTGTTGGTTTCCGCAAAGCATACGACCCATCTTATCCGGCGTTGCCAAATCAACTTGCCACCTCAACCTCTGGCAGGACTGTAGCAGGCGCACACCCGCTTTGTACTTTAGAAAACCTTTGGAATACCGGCCCGGAGTTTACTAAGTTTGAAGCCCAAGTAGATGGGCCAGCCGCGTTCTTTGCTTGGCTCACGGAGTTGCGTGACGAAGCGGCAATCTTTATGATAACCGAGTTGATTAAATCGCGGAAGATGGACGGTGCAAACCGCTCCTTAATCGACTCCCTTAAACTGTATGACGGCATTGGGGCTTATGTCGACCGCATAGTGGGTAGAAGTCGATTTGTAGGCCTCGAAGTTAGGGTTCAAAGCCAGGAGGGACTACAAGTAGCCCTCGGTGCAATAGGCATACAATTGGACAAGCCCTTGGCGATCGGCTTGCCGATTTACATTTACCACAGCAGCCGCGCCGAGCCGGTGGCGGAGTTAACGATACCGGTGACTTCGGGGCAGAGCTTTACGTGGTTTACGCCAGAGAAGTTGACGTTGTTGCGTAGCAACGATTCTGGCCACGATAGCGGAGGTGTGTTTTACATCGGTTACTACGAGGAGGACTTAGGCGACGCACAAGCGATAAAACGCACAAGCTCGTGGGGGAAAGCTCCTTGTATCGGCTGTTCGGAATGGAATGTGCAGTCATTTAAAAAGTGGTCGAAGCATGTAGATGTAATTGCTTTTTCAGTCCCCTCGACAGCCTTGGCAGCTGATAGCAACAACCTTTTCGATACAGGGGCCATCACATACGACGCGAGCAATAATTGGGGGCTTAATCTTGCGGTGACGGTCGAATGCGATTTGACGGACTTTTTTATATCAAACAAATCTTTGTTTGCCGATGCTCTCGCCGGAGCTTTAGTGCTTAAATGCCTCAACGTTATCGCCTACAGCACCCGTATGGGGGCTATAAGCGATCAAACGAAAGCGATTGCGATGGCCGATTTAAATGAGAACGATAAGTCGTCGTTTGCTTATAAATGGCTTGGAACGCTTAAGGCCCTGGCGCTTGATTTCTCAACCATTAACTCAACGTGCATGCCCAAGAATGAGGGGCCGGGCGTTGCTTGGGGGGCAGTATAATGGGGCCAATTGAGAAACTCGATGCGCTGGAGCGTAAGTTTTGGGAGCTTATAAACGGCCGAACGGAAAGATTCGTCGAAGAGGTTGCCGATACGAAGCGGGAATTGATGGCCGACCTTAACCGGGCGCAATTGAACGAAGGTATCGACAGTCGGGGTCGCAGAATTGAGCCGCCTTATACGCCGCGCACGGTAAAAATAAAAACGATAAAAGGGCAACCGACGAACAAAGTTATGCTCCTCGATACAGGCCGGTTTCAGTCACTTATTAAAGCGCAAAAGCACAATAAAGCGTACTACATGGAGTCGTCGGATGATAAAACGGAAAAGCTCGTAAACAAGTACGGCGAAGATATAGAGGGTTTGACCGATGAAAACAAGGATTTGGTCGCCGCATCGATGAAAGAGCCGCTTATTGAAAAGCATCGCAATTTTTTTGAAATATGATAAATTATAAAGACCCGCCAGTGGAGTTGTTACCAAACCCAACGGGCGTCGATTTTGCAATACAGGCAATACAGGAGAAACTGGCCACATTGCCCTGGCTGCAAAAAGTATTCGGCCGCTGTACGCCACAGTCTGGGACACGACCGGAAGCCAATGTGTTGCCTAACGCCAGGCTGCGTAACGATTTCACATACCCGGAGGTGTATTACAAACGAGAGCCGTACAACTGTATGCCGAACGACAACCTACGCTCCTATTGTTTTTTCCACGCCAAAGACCCACTACAGTTCCCCGCTACAGATGCAAACGAACGCGCCGATATGTACTCGCCATCGCTTATGGCCTCAACTGGGTTATCCATTATTTTTTGGGCAAACCTTGAGCTTGTTGACCCGACAAAGCAGTATAATTTCGTAGAGGATTTACGCCGCGATGTTTTTGTTTTGCTCCGCAACAAAGTGCGCTCGTTTACAGCCGCCGAAAGCTCTATTGGTTTTGAGCGGGTATTTTCGCCATTTACAATAACGGAGACGTATCGAAAATATCTGAAGCCTCCCTATACGGCGTTCCGGATCGACGGAACGTTGTCGTTTGATTACCTTATCTGCTAAAAACTTTTAAATGGCAACAACTAAAGAAACCGCTACTGCAAAAGCGGCACGGCTGGAAAAGGAAAATGCCGACTTACAGGCAAAGCTAACGGCGAAGGAAACGGAACTGCAAGCCAAATCCGCTACCGTCACATCGGCTGCATTGGCATTAGGCAACGCCGAAAAGGAAAAGAAAACACTTGGCGAAAGGATTGACCAGTTGGACGAAAAACTGGAAAAAATGGGCAATGGTGTAAATAATACCGTTCAGGATGCAGGGCGGGCTGCCGAAAAAGTAAACTATGTTTTTTCCCGCAAGTGGGTAGGGGTGGTGCTTGCTATTTTATTTCTGGCAACGTTGGGCTGGGCACTTTTTCTGTTATGGGAAAACAATAAACTACAAAACTCTGTAACTGATTCCCAGCATTTACGTGTGGATAACGAGAATGCCGCCGCGTCTGACAGCGCCGGAAGGTCGGTAAGTGCCTTACGTGAGCAAACGAGCCAGATAACCGAAATGCCAACGGCCGACGTAAAAAAAAACGGGAAGAAGTAATAAACAAAATCCAAAAAGACCATAAAGCATTTGAAAATGAAGTTCATAAAAATCGTGCTGACAAGCCTGCTTTGCATCAGCGCTTCGACAGCCTTTTGTCAACGGGACACGGTGGTGATTGATACCTACAAGTTCGAGGATGCTATTGTTCAGATCGGGCAAGGCCAGTCTGCGCAACGGATGCTCGATAGCGTGAAGGCGTGGTACCGGGAAGACTTGGCTGAAGCAAACAAAAGCATATCTCTTTTGAAAAAGCAGGTCGAGGCAGACAGTGTGTATCAAAGCAAACTTCTGAATCAGGTTGCGGGCCTTCAAATGAACCGCGATTTGTTTTATTCCAAGTACCAAACCGAAGCCGCCAGGAAGCACAGGCCTTTTGGCCTTGCCCTCATGCCGGTTGGCTACAATCCCTTTACACGCGGCATTACGGCCGGAGTAGGGTTTATCTGGTCGCCAAACTGGGCACGCTTTTCCTTGTCTAAGGTTTTTAAATATGACAATAACGTAGTAAATTTGGAGGCTGATGGCTCGCAGGGATACCGGAGTCTAATGCACAAATAAACCACGCCATGCCGCTTATCCACCACCTTTTTTTTGTGAGCCTTCTAAGCGTAGCCATTCATATTTTAGCCATTAAATGGGGTTTGGTTGATTGGTACAACTACAACCGGCAGCGGTGGATGCCTGCGGCCTGCAATTTTTGTCTATACTTCTGGCTTGGCCTTATGCAGCTTGCAGTTTTAAACTTCACTACCTATTTGGGCTTAGTATGGCCGCCAACGGCCATTTTTTATGCACTTTGCACCGCCGTTTTATCGCTTGTGCTTAAATCAAAAATCGGACATGGTTACAATCGAGATTAACGGCCACAAGCTCGTTTTCTACCACTCGGCCGAAGAGATGCCCATACGCCGGTACAGCAAATTTCAAAAGTATAAACTGATTGAAAGCGGTGTGGGCAGCGATATGCAGGCAGTCGGCGAACATTTTCAGCGACTAAACGAATTTCTTGCATACAATATGACGGCAGAGGCGTTGCAGGAGGGCCGTAATTTGTACTACAACTTCTACATGATCCTTGAGGAGTTGAATGTTAAAAGCCTTGCCTTCGCCTCGCTGCTGCACTCCATCGATGGACAGCCTTTTGACGATGTAAGCGAGGACAACCTGAAAAGTACCGTTGATACACTTTCTGCCTGGGGCCTGTCGCAAAAGACGGTCGAACATTGGGTGGGCGATGTAAAAAAAAAGTAGCTGAAGAACTGAAACTATATTGCCCAGGCTATTTCAACGACGAAAACACCTTTCAAACCTACAGCCGCGTAAAAGCGAAAATCGCAGCCATCGCCGCCGCACTTGATGCGGATGGCGAGGATGTGCCGGAGGCGCAAAAAATACTCGAAGAACTTGATCGGTGGTTTTTAGAGGAAAGCGCCCCTCCAAATTTCGATTCCGATGCCGAGGAGTATGCACCAATTCGTTTAGAGAGCGGCTTTGAAGCCTTATGCACAGTATTGGAAAGTAATGGGGTGACCAGGGCCGCCGAACTTACCGTTCTTCAGTTTTACTCGCGTCTGGAATATTTCAAAAAACTAAACGCTCCTAAAAAGGCAAAATAACGGACGGAAAGCATAAATTTACAGAAAGTAATTTTATGGCTGGACAAGGTCAATTAACGCTTAATTTTCATATCCGAGAATTCAAGTGCAACGATGGAACGCTTGTGCCCGAGGAGTTTTTCCCCAATGTTTTAGAGGTAGCGCGAAACCTACAGGTGCTGCGCGATGATCTGAATGCGAACAAACTTGCTAAAGTGCCTCATGATGCCGTTGTTACATTGCATGTAAATAGCGGTTACAGAACGAAAGAGTATAACCATAAGGTTGGCGGTAAGCCAGCATCGCAACACCTGAAAGCCCATGCAGCCGATATTACTTCAAATTGGTACACGCCCGCGCAAATTCGCAGCCGCATCGAGATATTGATAAAAGAGGGCAAAATGAAGCAAGGCGGCCTGGGTAAATATCCCGGCTTTACACACTACGATCCTCGCGGGACTAAAGCCCGTTGGTAAGTTTTATTGATAATTTTAAATAACGTTTATTATGGATCAGAATTTAAAGGCGCGCTTGTACGGTTTAGCCCGCGACATTCTTACGCTTGTTGGCGGCTATTTAATCGGCATTACCGTGTTCGGCGTAAACATCGACGCCAATATTTGGCAACTCGTCGTCGGCGGTGTTATGGCGTTAGGCGGCACGTTGTGGTCGGTATATGACAAATCGGTAACAATTGAAAAGGTGCAATCCGGTGTCCGTCGCATACTTTCAACGGCCGGTGGCATATTGATTGCAAAAGGCGTGCTATCGCCGGAGCGTCTGGAACTGGTGATAAGCATTATCGTATCGGCTATCCCGATGTACCAATCGTTCAACTCGCGCAAGAAAGTACAGCAAATTCAGCAAGGTGTTATCGGCGTTCACGAACTAAAAAAATAGGCGTACCAGCATGAGCAATCCGATTAGTTATAAAGATATGTTCGAGTTAGACGACTCGAGCGTAATAAAAGATGCTATCCGGAACATTCGCTCGCTGCGTAAAAGCTATGCCGATTTTTTGGAGAAAGTAACGGGACAACAGCTTGCCGATGTTACAAAACAGATGCAAGGCATGGTGGCCGAAATTCGCGCACTTGCCACCTCCTCTACCCAGCTAAATATCACAACAGCGTCAGGGCAAAAACAACTGGCCGAACAACTACAGCTCATAACGGCCTTGCGGGAGGAAAATGCAAGACTGCGGAAAACAAAGGAGGCGGTACGCAACACTGAAACGTCCGTTGCTGATTCTGTTAATGGGCTGACGCAAAAGCTGAAAGAACAAGTACTCGAGTACAATCGTCTGAGCCGGGCGAAGGACACGGTAAAAATGACGGCACTTGCCTCTGACATCCGGAAGACGAAAGAGGAAATTTCGTCGTTGAACTCGTCCTTAAAGCAGACAACTGGCGCGTTTACGGCGGCAAAAGGTTCGTATAACGAGTTGGATCAGCGGACAAAGTTGTTGGTGCGCGACCTGAAAGCCCTTGAGGGTGGTATGAATAACACCAGCAAGGAGGCGAAGGAGATGAAGCGCGAGATATTCGCGAACACCGAACAGCTTAAAAAATTTGACTCGGAGATAAACCACAACTTCCGTAATGTAGGTAATTACAAAGATGCTTTTCGTGGCTTGAATAATGGCTTATCCGCTCTCGGCCTCGGTACAATTACCCTGGCGGCTTTGTTTCAGGGGTTGAATAAGATTATTTCTGATGCCGCCGCATATACCAGGCTTGAGGCAGCAATACGAGCAACATCAGATACCCAAGAGGAATTCACGGACAGCATGAATTTCCTTCGAGTTACAGCCGACACGTACGGACAAGACCTTGACGTACTGGCCAATGCTTACAAAGGGCTAAACGCCGCCGCCAAAGGAACGTCGCTTGAGGGCCAGGGTACTAAGCGGATTTTCGAGGGCATTGTAATTGCTGGCTCGGCTTTACAGCTTACGAACGAACAAGTCGAAGGCTCACTGATGGCGGTGCAGCAAATGATGTCTAAAGGCAAAGTACAGGCAGAGGAGTTGCGAGGTCAGTTAGGCGAGCGCTTGCCGGGGGCTTTTGGCCTTTTTGCCAAAGCGGCCGGCGTTAGTACAGCCGAGTTAGACAAGCAATTAAAACTGGGTAAGGTTTACGCCACAGACGTACTGCCGAAGTTTGCCCAGATTTTAAAAGATACTTACTCTAAACAGGCGATTGAAAACGCCGAGCAATTAGCCAATCAAACAAACCGTCTCGGCAACGCCTGGACATATTTTACCAAAGCGTTTGACGACCAGAGCTCCCTCGGTCGTGCTTACGGTAACTTTAAAGGCTTCCTCGCCGATTCGCTTTCGGAGATTACTTTCTTTTTGCGCAAACCAGACGTACAAAATTTTATCGGTCTATTTACCGGGGAAACATTAAGCAAGGCCAAGAGGGAGACCGAGATAAACTTTAAAACGCAGCAATTTAGCAACTTATCGAAGGACGAAAGAAAAAAAGAGCTCGAGGCCGAAAACGAACGCTTAGTTGCTGCAATAAACCAGCGCATTGAAAAACCGAAAAACGCTCTAAATAGCACCGGCAATCTGCTGTCATGGGGCGGCGTCAGGGCCAGCTTTTCCGGAGGTAAATTAAACGTTGGAAGCACCGAGGAAGAGCGCGAATACATGCGCCGAGAAGAAGTGTTTGAGAACGCTAAAAAGCAGTACCTCGCATACGTTAAAGCAAATCAGCGTATATCCCAAGATGAATTAGTAAACGCGCAAAAGCGGAAAGAAGAGCTTGCGGAAGCAAACGGCGATGGCGAAAAAGAGGAAGCAAAACGCCTGCGTAAATTAAAAGAGATCGCCGATAAGCAAAACCAGCTTTTGCAGGAGTCCGCCAAGTACGAAATTGCCGTGCAGGAGTTGGCCTATAGCAAATCGGCAAAAACGGCGAAGGACGAGGAAAAACTTGAAGTAGAACGCCTGCGCATCCTTTCTGTTTCCTACGAGTTGCGCCTCAAACTGTACAAAAGAGGCTCAAAAGAGTATTACGATATATTGACCGAACAGGTCAACGCCGAGAAGCAGTACAGCGAGAAAATGCTGGAAATCAGGCTGCGCAGCATTGATGAGGTAGAAAAGGTGCAGTTAAACAGCCTGGAGCGCCGCAGCCGCTTTGCTTCCGAGAATTACGATGCCGAAATACAATACGAGCAGGAAAAGCTGCTAATAATCACAACCGCTTACGAGGAGCGGTTAAAGCTGTATAAAACCGACTCCGAGCAGTACCGGGAAATTGCAAACGAAAAAGTTAAGGCCGAAGTAGAAGCTCAAAACCGCATCGATAAAATAAACGAGGATCGTGCTAAAGGCCGGCAAATGGTGCGCAGCGCCCAGGCCGAGCAGCAAAGCAGAGCGTTTGCCAATCAGCAACAACGCCGCATCGCCTCCGGCACACTTACACAGCCACAGGCCGAGCGCGAAAATCGTACGATTGAAATAAACTCGCTCACGCTGGAAATTGATCGCTATCAGCGTACCCTCGACATGAAAGCCGAAGGGGATAAGGAATACGATGCAATTCATGCGGCTTTGATACGGGCACAAACAGAGCGGGAGCGAAAGAAAAACGAGGATATTATCGCAAATGAGCAAGAGGCGGCAGAACGTCGCCAGGCCATTTTGCAGGCTGTGTATGATTTCGCAGCCGAAGCCGCCACACAATTATTCACAATCGGGAGAGACCAGAATGAAGCAAACATCGCGCAACTCGAAGAAGCAAAAGACCGCGAACTTGAAATTGCCGGTAACAATACGCAGGCAAGAAAAAAAATTGAGGAGAATTACCAAAAGGAGATTGTAAAGCTGAAACGCAAACAGGCTGTGGCAGACAAGGCACAGGCGTTGTTTTCCATTGCGCTTAATACAGCAATGGCTGTTACCTCTGTTCTTTCAACAGGCGGCGGTACACGCTATGCCGACCTGGGTATTTCTGCCGCCACTCTTTCGGCTATTGTCATAGCTACCGGTGCCTTGCAAGCCGCCGCCGTGCTTTCTAAACCACTTCCAAAGTATGCGGTTGGACGTGGCGTTACAGGCGTAACGGAAACGGCTGTAGTGAACGAAGCGGGGCCGGAACTGATTAAGCAGGAGGGCGGCAAATACCGGGTAGCCGGCAAAGGCAAGCCGACAACGACGGTTGTAAAAGGTTCGGAGAAGGTTATAACGGCAAAGGAAAGCCAACGCATCCTTTCTGATGTTGTTTACACAGATAATGTTTCAAAGTTCTTGAACACCGAGGCATCAAGGGAAAGCCGTCGCGTTCTTTCGGATATTATGCGGGTAACGGAGGATGGTTTGTTGCAAACAACAGAACGGACGAGAGAAAAAAACAGCGAAGCCGAAAGTAGCAAAAAGCGCACGGAAGATGAAACAACGGCGCAAACGAGGAAAAGCAAATCCGAAATTATTACTTCGCTTTTGAAAAACGTTTTTAAAACCACGCAAACGCAAGACGAAGCAGAACGAAAAACGGTTACGGATGAAAAAGCATCTTCAATGTTGCAACATCGAAGATTAAACATTGATCTTGTCAATGAAGCGATAAGCAACAAAAAGCACAACGCGGAGGAATCAAGCATAAAACAGGCGTTCGCCGCCGCCATCTACAGGCACTCGGCTAAAGGCAGCGATAACGCGAGCGAAATACGCCGGTTGTTACTGGACGAAAACATGCTTGCTAAAACCTTTAGTAAGGCCGATTTTCGTAACTCCTATGGTGTAAACGAGACGTTTTTCAAGAATGTTGACGCCGAATCAGCCGGTTTTCGCATATCCCTCCAAAAAGGCGCACAGATTATGAACCGCTACGAGCAGCAAAAAACGGTTGGCGCCGCCAACAATATTTCGGAAGCGGTTATTTCAAAAGCCTTCGCCGAGGCCGTGAAACGCATACCAATCCGCCATCAGGACATCGACGAAAACGGCTTCCACATCTACACCGAAACGGTGCATGGTAAAACACAAGGGCAGCGCAACAGAAACCAATTAGGCAAGAATGGCTAACTTACCACGTCTTTTATATGAAAATCAGGACTTTTTTCGTCTGCAACTCGACGGGCAGTATTATGACATTGACGAGCCGGCAGACTGGGATAAGGTTCGCATAAAACTGGTGCGCGATAAGGATTATTGGGGATTTAATTATGAGTTCATTGACGCAAAAGTGCAGCTTCTCTTTGCTTGGGCTGAGGGCGGCGAAGTGCTGGAAGGCGCGTATAACCTTAAAGGCTCGGACGCAAAGGTTGGTTTCGAGTATGGCTATTTTAAAAACAATCAGCGACTGATTCAATATGCCGGCACGGTAAATTTCAATACCAGGCAGATTGACGACGTAGGCTTTACGGCGCAAATTGAAAAGGTTGTTTTCGACTCCCTGCTGCGTACCCGTTACGAAACGAAGGTTACGATGACGGCCACAACCGATTTGAGCAATAACCCTATAACGCCGCCAGCGCCTATACTTTGCCGCCTGCATAGCTCCGTTATACGCAAGTACGGCTCGGCCACGCGCGCCGAAGAGGTATTTGAGCCTACAACGCTGCAAACGGCCTTCTTCCGGCAAACCCATTGGCTGCAACCGGATACAACAAACGTTATTAAATCAGAGGTAGAGGAGATGCAGCCTATGCCGCTGGCAGTTGCGGACGACCCGCTAAAAGAGGATCGTTTCCAGTTTAAAGCAACAGAGGCTGGATCGGTTTTGCTACGCATGAAACAGCGCGTACGCGACCGGATTGATGCCGATTTTTCCGGCAACGCACCATTTTTCGCCTGGTCGTTTGTGCCGGCAATCCGCATACGCCGTAATGGTCAGGTGGTGGTTGAAAAAACCTTTGCTGTACCGAACAATTCCGGCTACTCGCGCTCGTTTTTTCTTGATGTAACATGGGATTTCGTTGTTGAACTTTCGGCGCAACTTCTGGCCGGCGACGAAGTATATTTTGAAATGCGCTTTAAAAGCGCCTCCATTCAGGCACGACACGAGATAGTAGAATATGACGGGACGGTGGAAGTAATACAACAAACGCTGGCACCGTCAAGTGTGGCAAGCGGGTATCGCTATTTTGATATACTTACACACGTTGCCAAGGCAATTACGGGCGGTACAGCAACGGTACAGAGTGATTATTTTGGGCCTGGCGGTTGCGGCTACCGTTATTTTATTACGAATGGCTACCAGGTACGCCTTTTCAGCACGTCGGACAAGCCGGTGCAGGCAACGCTTAAGCAGCTAATCGAGGACATGAGTGCCATTAAGTGCCTGGCGATACAATACGTCGAAACAGCCACCGGCACGGTTATAAAAATAGAGCCATTGCCGGCGTTTTTCCGCGAACCGAGGATTATGGCTTTCCTCGACACCATTTGGGATGTAAAGGAAAAACACGAGGAAACGCTGGTTTACAACGAGGCAGAAGTGGGCTACTCAAAATCGCCAACCGACGAGGTAAACTCACTCGAAGAATACAATACTGTTCGTAATTATTTGTTGCCGATTACAACTTACAAGCAAACCTATACGGCTAAAAGTAATTTTATTGCCGCCGGCACAATGATTGAAGCACATCGCCGGGAACAATTCAAAGTAAACCCTTCCACCTCCCTAAGCAACGACGACGATTTGTTTTTTATAGCTACCGTTGACGATATTGTTTTCTCTGACCTGCCTTTTTACATAAACAGCTATGCCGGCGAACCTGCTGCGGCGAAATCGCTTATCTGGCTGGGCCGCGGCGTTGAACTGGGCGTGGGCGAAACGTTTGCGTTTGCGTCCGGCCTCAATGCCGGCAAGAATTTTACTGTCCTGCAAGCAACAGGCAAGCCCGGCGAGTTCCTCGTGGCAGACGTTGCAACACAAGAAGCCGGCACTACATCGGTAACAGTTGTTACAAGCGGCAGCGATGTATATGCAGAGCGAAACGAAAATTTTGCAGTTGTAGCGGGGATTTCCTCGCCTGGCACGGCCTACAACTTACGCGATACGCCATCGCAAATCTTGTTCAATCACGCCCCGGTTTTGAACATCGGCCTTTCGAAAAAACTTTCGTCGGACGTTATTATAAACACCTTCGCGAAGAACAACGGGCAATTAAAAACCCAATTCGTAGCTACCGACACCTGTAGCAACCGTGACAACAATCTTGCAATTAAAGAGGATGGAGATATAATGCTTTCGGATTACCAGGGCAGCCGCGCTATTATGCAACCCATGACGGTAACATTTAAGACAGAGTTGCGATACGATTTACTTTCATTTTTAAAAGACCGGCTGCTCGGCATAGGCGGGG
>Ga0066648_10001304_pt1 | contig 13873 bp, 9 predicted proteins | sample CryGeyCG12114_NA_FD_59537 | JGI IMG/M metagenome (GOLD analysis project Ga0066648, IMG submission 59537) | Groundwater microbial communities from aquifer - Crystal Geyser CG19_WC_8/21/14_NA | ecosystem: Environmental > Aquatic > Deep subsurface > Groundwater | place: USA: Utah: Grand County... | reverse complement strand
GCCGCTTGTGCCTCCTAGGACGAGGACGCGCTTGTTGTGTAGCTTGTTGGTGTATTTGTTAGGCATGTTGGAAGGTGTGTTGCTGCGTGCTACTTTGTGTGCGGTGTGATTGCGAGGAACAGGCTCGGGACGATTGTTTGTTATACGAATCTTGCGATCTCTTGCTTAGACGAGATGGAGATTCTTACCTCGCAGGACATGACTTCGTTCTTATAGCTTTCGTGCCCAGACGGACGACTTCACCGTACCAACAGCTTAGCAATCGTTCCACCAATATGTACCTAGAACCATCGTACATAGGCATGCAAGATCGATATGAGCAGCCAGTCATGAGCTCTCCTCGAAACATCCCCCGTCACTCTCTGGTCACTCGAAGGTCCCATCCGCCTTTGGCATAAACAGTAGCCGTGTTAGGCAATTGTAACCCCACACGAACGACTCGTTCCGTCATTAGCGCATGGTTGCCCTCTCCCATAGCTTGCCATCGATCACAACCGTATCCATATTGTGCTCACCACAGCTTGCCTGGCGTATTGCTCGGGAAGACCATCTACCCGACAATCACGTGATAAACCACTCTGTTGCTTAAGTCCATATATCCGGTGCACGAGGATGTACGAAGCTGTTTCCAGCCTATCAGCAGCGTTGATGCGGGGCCTGTCGACTCGGGAAAGCGTCTTCTATGCTGACAAGGACACGAGTCGTTACTTCTTGCAAAGCACACATGTTCGCAATTATTGGCTGGGGATGCCGAGAGGAAGAGCGAGCCATGCGCCTTCCCAAAAAGGCGCTCGTGGGACCCAAACTGGCTGCGCGCCTACGAGATCCGCAGTGTCACACGCGTAGTCACATGGTTTCATGGATGCTAGAGTTGCTTCTAGTCCGCCTCAATTACCTGATGGCAAGTCATCTCGAATCATGCTACGATGTGCCTCGGGGAAGAATTCTCGAATGACCTCAGTGAAATGCGGTCTGACAGGCTAAACTCATGTATTGGTGCCAACGCGCAGCTTGGAAGCAGGCTAGCGAAAGTGCCCTGACCAAAAGACCCTGCTTCGAAAGGCTATGCTCTACAGGGACTTTTTGTCGTTGCATAGCTATCCTCACGATCCGCCCGTGCGACAGATGCCATCTCTTAACACTGTTTCAAGCCTCAGACATTAACTCTCACAAAGATGTCTGACAATTCTTATAGCAGGATCATGTTTCTACTTTCTTTTCTCCAAGTAACTGACCGGCTGTCTGTCTATCCTCTACCTACTTATCTGCACTGCCGCGAAATCTGAGCAGATGGAATGCCCCGTCACTGAGACATTGCCACCGTCGGGCGACGACCATGAGGATGTTGTCATTGCACAAAACTCGGAACTGTGCCGATCGTGCCGGAGAATTGACTTCCAGGCTGTCTTTGCCCTGACAAGGGCGGAAGTCGGCGTGTTAGGCAAGCCAATCACAAAGACTATCAAGAAGTTAAGATCGGGCTGCACTCTCTGCTCATGGATTTCATCTGAGCTCGGTCGGGATGCTAAGCTGCACGCTGGACAGTCCTGCGTTAAGGAGGCCGGATGCCACCTCAGAGCTCTAGACAGTCTGTCTGTCTCGAAAGTGATTAGATCTGAAGGCCACAAAGCCGCAAGCCCATCCATTGTTATCGCGGTCTTTGCATGTCCAATCAAAGATATAACGTCGTATAAAGTCCGTATAGCTACAGACAAAAGTCTGCTGGTTATCTTACCTCTAACATGTGGCTTGTCAGGCTCAGATATGCCTAAATCCACCTATGAAGGACGCTCTGTGTCTGCAAAGCACCCTGACTTCGATCTTATGGCCTCGTGGATACGAGACTGTCTAGTCAAACATAAGGCTAAATGCAAGCGAAAATCCTCAAAGATCAACTTCTCAACCCGTGTGATTGACTGTGAGAAGCGAAAGATTGTACCTCTGACAGAAGACATGCAGTACTTGGCACTCAGCTACGTCTGGGGAAAGGGTACCCAAGAGTCTGCAGAACAGCAAGAGATTGGAGACTGCGGCTTGCCAACATCCGTACCACGGGCTATTGAAGATGCGATGTCTGTCGTATTAAAACTGAAGAAGCGGTACCTCTGGGTCGACCGGTATTGCATATGGACATCCGAAGACAAACATACTCAACTTCAAAATATTATATCAGGGCGCTCTGACCACCATAGTGGCTCTGGGTGCCAAGGATGCATCGACAGGTCTGCCAGGGGTCTCGACTACGAGGAATGAGCAATTCCGTCTCCACACCAACGCAAGAATGGTCGTATCCACTTTCTCGCCTCTCCCATACCAGATATCGCTTTCCACTTGGGCAACGAGAGGCTGGACATATCAAGAGGCATTATTGTCTCGGAGCTGCCTCTTCTTCACCAAAGACCAGGTTTACTTCGCGTGTAAGCAGAATTCCGAGTGTGAGGCGGTGCGGCAGAGCGGCAGACGTCGATGTCTGGAGACCCTAGGTCCAAGACTTCTGAATCATAAAAGACACCTTTACCACAAATTTATCCCGGAAGTTTCCCCCTTCTCCTTCTACGAGCACATCATGGCATACACGAGCCGCTTGTTAAGCTTCGATTCAGATGTTCTCAATGCCTTTAGAGGCATCATTGCCTCTGGTGACATATATACCTATTGGGGAATACCTCTCACCTCATCCCCAAAGCCGTGGAAGCACTCGATAGCTGATCGGGCAAGCTTTTTATTTGCAGGGGGCCTGATGTGGAATGGTAGAAATGTCCCTCCCAAGGGGGAGAAACTTCGTCGCCGCGGTGGGTTCCCTACATGGTCTTGGACGAGCCTAGTCGATCAGATCACGATGTGCCCCCCCCCACAAGGAAGGGAACGCGTTGTTGATGCTACGTTTCCGAGATTCTACGTCCAGGACGGTTCGAAGCTGACGCCTATTCGAGAACTTCTTGAAAGGGCTTTGGAAAGCTCATGCTTGGCAATCCCCGAGCACGGACCGAGTATAGTTGTGGAGGGCCGTATTGCTGAGGTCTACCTTATACCTACAGATTCTGCGCTTTATTACGAGGTATATGCACATGCCCTTCTGATGGAGAGCTCGTTGAGAAAGGTTCATGGTGGTGCGCGGATTGATGGCGACGACCCAGATGTCTTATCCAGAATCGACCATCAGCCGTGGCAGGCAGTCGAACTCATGCCGTATGATGAGTTTCGCACTTGGATGTTGATCGATATTCACGGTCAGAGCGCACGCCGCATTGGCATGTTCATGCAAGAACCCGCCATTGAAGACGGCGTGTCGATAACGCTAGACCTGCCAACGCGGGATATGACAATCAGGATCGAATAGCTCTCGGAAACTACTGATACCAGGTGAGCGTTCAGCTCTGAAACTGTTCAACAGACACGCTATCTAGACCTCAAATGCAACGCATTACACTTGACATGGATTTGCTGGCGCTGGGGTATATACTGTATCATTCCAGAGGCTAGTAAATACAAATTTGACGACCATCAAGACTGAAGTTTCTCCCTTCCTCCAGCTGTCTTGAACACTTGTGCTTAATCCCTACTCATCCATTCTCACTGCACAGTAACCCCCTACTACTAATGAGCTCCACCTTCACCATACCGCCTCATCAGCACGTGATCCTCAGCAACTACCTGCAAGTCGTTCTCATGATACCGACGAGAGCTCCTTCAAAAAGACTTTCGTTCAGTTGTCATCGATTCAGTGTCGGAACGGTCTCGACCCCGAGTTGGGGATCAATAGTTCTCGTCTTGGCCAGCAGATATCAGCAGATGTCAAGCCAAACAACTATTTAGGTTTAGAAACCCTCTTTCCCTCAAGACGGCCTATCTGGTTCAACATCTCCTCTCCCCTCTCCTCCTCAATCCATTAGCTGAACCTTCATCTCCACGCTCCAACAGTACAGTGACCAAGTCGACCTGTTCTGAAACTCCGTGTGAACCCCTACCCGCGCACGGGGAACGACCGCAATCCAAAAACACCGGCACAAGGTAAAAACATCACCGGTAATACAACCGGTCAATCACGGCAAGAACGAGACCCGAGTGCTCCTTTAAACGCTGTACCGCCCAGCCTTCTCCTCTCACTTTCGAACGGAACCAGTCGGCGATGTGACTGGATCGTTACTCGCAAGTCGCGACCGTACGCAAGGCGTACGCACTTTCCACGCTCAGGCAGGCGCTCAGTTCGATCATTGTCACGGTTCCCTGTTTCGATGCTTATCTCGTGGTCGACGCCAATTCCAGCTGGACTGGGAGGGTTAGTCCCAGTGATTTCTGGTATGCTAGACCCAACAGCTAGGGACCGAGTTTATTACGCATCACAACTCAATGCACGCTATCGGTGTCCTTAACACGTTAATCGCCGCTAGACGAAAGATCGACGCATGCGTTTGTGTTCGATCACAGAGGTATCGGATCTCCTCGACAGTATTGGAGCACGACGCTGCTGATCAAACAGTAGAGTTCTGCGGTGGTTGTAGCAAGGACTGCAAGACCTCTGTGTTTGCTGCGTTACTGCCAAGGTAGTGTATACGCAGGCTTTTCTAATGGATGCCGCTGGAGGGCCCGAATGGATTGACTCCTTAGGCTGTAGAATGCTTGTGCTGCAAGCAAGCTGTTGAGTTTCGTTGCGCAGAGCTCAATGTCCCAGGATAGCGCCTGGGCGATTTTGCTGTAGGAACTTCGTTGCATCCGTTTCGGCTGGGGCGTGTAGCTCTCGGCAAGCATGGTATGATGTATGGATGTGGCCGATATCGACCGAATTGATTAGGGACCATCTTTCACACTTCCGTCACCGTCCTGCTGAGCGCACTCGTGATCGGGAACCCTCCAGCCGAAGCGATAATCCTGGCGTGTGTGCCGTGACTCTCTGCATCCTCGATCTTTTCGTTCTCGTCATCCAACTCGTCCTCGTCCTCGTCCTCTGTACTCAGCTCCTCTGTGTCGGCGTCCTCTTTCGCCACCTCCGCTGCATCGACATCTTCGCTGACTAGCTCCTCAGGCAACTCCGCATCGTCTAGATACTCAAACCTCGCCAGATCGATATCAGCATTCGTCACGCCCCTGCCGGTCTTGATCGTTTTCCTCCTCTGCCTCCCAAACTCGTCGCCAAGCCCATTTGTTGTGGTCCGGCTTAGACTCCGATTCGAAGCGCCAGACGCATGGCTGATACTACTCTTGACCTTGGACAAATCCACAAAATCAGTCACATCGTTGAAGCCTGTGCTCACGCCTCTCGTCTCGGAGCTTCCACTTCCATCATCGGTCTGATCGCCGACAAACGCCACGCTGGCCCTTCTATACCGCTCCTCATTAGCCGTGCTCGTCCCCGCACGACCACCGGCAAAGTTAACCAGTTTACCTAGCACCGCAAACTCCAGCTTCAGCTTGATCGAGTACACGGTGCCCTTGATCGTCGTCTCGTAGAGGTACAGACTTGCTGCTTCCGCCGCTACAAGGCCCACGTCCATAAGGATGATGAGCACGTTGATGCCCAGCAACTGCATGAAGAAGCGCCTCGAATCGTCGCGCGTGCTGTGTTGGACCAGCTTGGACGCCTGCTTGATGTAGAGAACCGACAGGATCAGTTCCTGGATAAAGAAGCCGCACATCTGAATCTTCTCCATGACATTGTACCCGGTCACGAACGTACCGGTGTTGATGTCGCCGTTGCTGCCGTACGTAAGGACCGTGGTGGGTATGTGCAGACAGATGGCGTCGATGATGATCATCCACATGGTCCAGCGGAGCGTCCATTGGCCCTTCTCGCCCGGGTCGACGAGCAAATGCAGCCGCGACCACAGCACGATCGACTGGCCTGTGACCATACCCCACCAGCCGATCGTGATGAGTGTGACCGCGAACCAGCGCGAGCCGCCTGGGGTGATCATCAGAAACTTTAGCATGAAGCCGAGTGAGTACGGCAGGACGCAGATGCTGGTGACGAGGAGCGAGTAGAAGTACAGGCCGGAGAACTTCTGGAACGTGAAGAAGATCAGAATAATAAGCTCGACGACGTTGTACATCGACAGGCCGGAGAAGAAGATGATTGTTCCTTTGACGGTGAGGGAGCCGCCACTGTAGCCGCCTGAGATGGCGTTTCCGGGGGCGGAGGCATTGCTGCCGGTGCTGCTGGTGCCGTTGGTTACGTACTGGGCCGCAAGTGTGTCAGCAGAGAGCTCTGAGAGCATGGTGCTGGGCGATTGCCCCTGAGGCAGTTGAGATGTGGTGGTGAAACTGAATGGATTGTGCTTTTGTTGTCGAAAGTTCGAGATCAGCAAGCTTAGTCAGGTCAGGTCTCGGGCGGTAGTTCGGTAGCTTTCGCCTTTGCGGTGCTGAGTCGACCGTCATGTTTGCATGCCGACGGCCGAAGTATCTGAGATGGACATTCCAGAGGTGAGAAGGCTAAAACGACGATAAATCCGTGATGGTAGATTCGAGATTTGGCATAGTTGGTGGTTGATAGAGAATGAGAATTTGGGTGTTCGGTTGGAGTCAGACGGTTATTCGGGCCCAAATGACGCTTCGGTAGGTTTTGTCCGGGCCCGCAACAGCCAGCAGAAATCTTGGATTCGAGAGGCCACCGAAGTGGTTGGCGGACGGCCATGCTGCTTCTCGTTAGCGTATTGCGGAGAAGCGTGGCGTTGTTTGGTCTAGATTACGAGTCGCGACTCTCTGTGGTTTCTTGAGCAGAACTCAAAAACTGCCGTTGTAGAACTATCAGAATCTGAGAGCTGCTTACATTTTCTATACATACCGATTGTTGACACTACAGGTGTTGACTCGTGTATGCTAGTAGCGTTTGAAGCATGCTTTTTATCTGCTCGTCAACTTGCAACACAACACCGGCTTAGTCGCGGAGTAAGCAGTTAGCTAGCTGTGTTAGTGATCGGTTTGTCCGGAACGACATCGACCAGGCCAAATGTGGCACATTGACGCTTGGGCGAGAGCTGAATAAACCTGTTTGGCATAGCAGCTCTGTTTTGTCGCGGACGAATTCAACGGCTCTTCGTCGGGAGAAACGTCTGGGTAAATTTACAGCCGGCATATTGTGCCTACTCGATCAAACTCGACCGTGGCTGGCACTGTCCAGCGAGATGCCAAGAACAGTGGCACTCCCTGAGGTCAGGCACACGGTACTGATCGTAAAGAGGATTAATGTTCTGCGAGAAGGACTTCGAGCAAGGCTGTCGTAGAATATGAGTATTATTATTATTACCGTTCCTGCCAGCAGCTTCGATAACGACCGCTGCAGATATGCACGCTATGAATTATTTCCTTCGTTATGCTTTTTACGAACATCTGCTCGATACAGTTTCGTACTCATGATGAACCTGTGCGATGCAACAGTAACCCGACACTCTTGATGCAGCTTATTACTCAGGGAAATGATGCCAGTTCATGCAGTCTCCAAGATGCAACTCTTTCGTCGGCTGGTAGTTGACCCACATCTTCTGGGTTGGGACGCTTATTCAACAGCCACGGGTATCAGATTGACTCTGGAACAGCTCGTTGGCAGTGTACCGGCTTGGTCACCGTTGTAAGCAAAGATTTGAGGATCCTGATACCACCAGTCACACGCGAGCCAGCCAGCCTCTGATATGTTTGATTGAAGCCCTGTCTGATTGAAGAAGAATCCTTCTGTTGCAGGACCGTCTGCGATGGAGATTGAGATAGGGTTGAAGGCTGTGGATGCAATGTTAGCAATACGCACGACGCAAAGACAAGAACTTGAACAAACCTTGGTATGCCCCATACATCAGTGTTGTGGGCCACGGTCCGATTAAGTTGTCCGTGTATGTCCAGTATAGACCAGTGTCGGTGTTGTTGAGATAGAACCAGCTGTCTTCATCAGCAGGTCCCGTGGGTGGCTCTGCAGCTGCCATTCCCAATCCTGCCCCTGTGTGATATGAGAAGACGTAGAGTCCACTTTTGTTGGTACCACTGTCATTGTCGCCATCAACTACCTGGGTTTGGAGCTGGAATTTGGCTGGAGGAGAGGCTTGTCGTGGGCTGAGTGGTACGGCCAAGGTGAGGGAGGGCAAGGTCAGGCCGAGCGAGGCGATGACTGCTAGAAGCATGATGGCGGTGGGCTATTGAATCTTGGTATGTTGGTATTGTTGGTGTGCTTCTGGGTGATGTTTGTGGTTGTGCTTGTGGGTTGATTATGTGCAGGAAGAAAAGAGTTGTGCTGCAGTCTTGTGAGAATTATTCGACTGAGAAGTGATGACGGTGGGAGCAGGAAATACAGCTGGTACCTCAGGGCTCCTTATTCTGCACGGAAAGTCACGTTGCGGCCTGGCCGTGGTAGGTGCGAATGTTACCTGGATTTCTGTTGAAGCTGCGAGCCGACTCTTTGCCTTTCGTTCCTGCTCCAATAATGCAAGCTGCAGCGGGATGCTGCATACTAACAACTGCGATGATGCACGTAATGGCACTAGCATGTGGTCATAGCGAGAAGGATTTTCGCTTTGCCTCATGTGGTAACCGGCTGAGCAACACGACGAATCGGGTGTCAGTGACAGCATGCGATCAGGCAGGTGGCGACTTTACTGCAGCTGCGATTACCCCAGAACCAGGTACATCCGATCGAATGGTGCGGAGACAGTATGTTACGCTCACATGTCATAGCTCGGAAAAATTGCTTACCAGCTGTCTAGCCGCCATGCTTGCACAGAACCATGTGAAGTCTAGATCTGCTTGGAAAGAACCCGATGTGAGACAGCATGAAGACTTGGTTGTTTCTGGTCTAGTGTGGAGCAAAGACTCGATATCTCGGCGTGACTGGTGCAGTCCGCCGCCCTTTTGACACAGAGTTACTTGTAACTCTTGACCTTCAATGTCACATTCAGTGGTAACAACTACATTCAGCCATTGCTGCCACAGCAGTGCTTCTCAGCTATTCCAAAATTGGGAAATAATATCTGCTGTTCGCAGAGAACGTCTCGAAAAGCCCTGGCTGACGTTGCTGACAATCCAATATGTCCTTAAGATCTGTCGTCCTTGTCGAAGATATGACCCCAGAAGGCGCGGTAGTGATACGACTTGCCGGTCTCACTGATCTGCTCGATCTCCTTAGGCGTCAAGGTGAACGTGACCGCCCTCAGCATATCGCTCATCCTCTGCTCTTTACTACTCGTCGTGATAGCCACGATGCCCTGATCAAGCACCCACCGCAACAAAATCTCCCCCGGGTTAACCGCATATTTCTTCGCGAGTTGTTCAAGCATTGGGGTCAATGGTCCGTCGCTCGCCTTAGTGACGGGCACCTGAGGTGCGTAGGCGGAGAGCTTGATGTCCTTGTCCTTGTGATACATGACTAGGTCCCCATGCTGAAGGTAAGGGTGGTACTCGATCTGGTTGATTGCAGGTCGAATCTTCGCAGTCTCGAGCGTCGCATCGAGGTGCTCGGCGAGGTAATTGCTGACCCCGATGCTCTTCGCTTTACCACTGGCGGCGATCTCCTCCATGGCCGCCCAGGCATTCTGCAGAACCTTCTTGTCGCCCTTTGCGTTGAACGGCGAGTGAAGAAGGTACAGGTCGACGTAAGACAATCCCAGCTTCTTGAGTGATTCATCCAGGTGCTCTCGCGGGTTTTCAGTGACGCTTGTGCACTTGGTGGTAACGAAAAGCCTCGAGCGGTCGACGCCGGCATCTTTGATTGCTTTGCCCAGCTCCGCTTCAGTGTTGTAGACTTCTGCGCCATCTAGATGATGGTAGCCCATGCCAATGGCTGTTTTGGTGGCATCGACCAGTTTCTGGTCCAAGTCGCCTGGTTTGGACTTGTACCAGGCCGTACCAGTGCCATAGCCGAGCTAGGAGGTCAGCATGCTTCAGCAACAGGAGGTGGTCGTGAAGCCTACCATTGGTATCTCGTTGCCATCCGGCAACTTGAGGTTGGGGATACTGAGATCTAGATTGGCCATCTTGGAGGACGTCGAATGTGCGAAAGTCCGGTACTGGCAGAGCAACGATGGCGGAACTGGGAGTTGTCGTGACAGTTGGAATACAGATTTGTGCCTGAGACAAGTTCTTAGCATCAATTGCTAGGTAGATGTACTTGTCTTCGTCCGCTGCTAATAAATATCCGAGGTTGGCTAAAGACGAGAGCGTTCGAGACAGATTGAAATCAGGCTGTTCGAGGTCAGAACGATGTTGAGGCAGAAGAACCTCCGAGGTACCAGGTGAGCGTAATCGGTTGTTCCGTTTTGTACTCCGATTTCGTACTGTAGGCCTAACTAATATACAAAGAGACTGTACTCGTACCCCACGATTTCGGCGGGCGTCCGCGCCATCGATGACGTACTTTTGTTTAGAGTCGTTAAAATCGTAGTCCCCACGTACACCCAGCATGCGAGGCCATCGATACAGTTCATGTCAGGCTGCAAGCATACTTATATAAGGACAATGGCGAAGTGGCGCGGGAAATGACTTTGGCGATCATGAAAGCGCCTCGCTTGATCTTGGTCAGCAACACCCACCGCCCGACTTGCCCTTGACGGTGTCATTCATGCTCAAGTTCACGCTCTGGGACTGTTTTGTTACGTCTCTTCCTGTACCCGAGCCGTAGCCTTTGACGCCGCTCCTCCGATCGTTGAGATCATACCTGCCAGCCTCGATGTTCTGATATATCCTCTCTGCCACTTCCAAGAAGGCTCTCTCGACGTTCTCACCACTCTTAGCTGAAGTCTCGACGTATTTGACGATGCCTTCTCTCTTGCACCATTCTTCGGCTTCTTGCCTCGTCACAGCGCGCTTGTTGCCGCCGTCAATGTTCGTCGTGTGGTCGGCCAAATCCAGTTTATTTCCGACCAGCACAATTACTATGCCCTCTTCGGCGATCTGGCGCAGGTCATTCAGCCAGCCTGTCACTGCGTCAAACGTGCTCCTCCTGGTGATGTCGAAGACTAGAAGAGCGCCGGATGCGCCTCGGAAGTAGCTCCTGGTGACAGACTTGTACGTCTCTTGACCTGCAGTGTCCCACAGGGATAGCTTCATCTTCTTCTGATCTTCTGGCTTCGTGGTCTTGCTCGCCGCCTGCACTTCGGCATTGCCGGCGTTGATGCCTAGCTCGGCATTGGCAGGAGGACCGACAGGAACAACCCTCGATCCGAATTCCACACCGATGGTGACGTCGTGGTTGGTGCTGAAGCGTCCTTCACACAAGCGAGTGGTGAGACTCGACTTCCCCGTGGAACTGTCGCCGATGCATACGAGCTTAGCAATATAGTGCCATGGTGTTGTTGGTTCTTTGGTATGCGGAGGCATAAGCTGTGGACAATACTCGGTTGATCAAAAACGTCGACGATCAAATGAGCGTGGGGAGCCTAGACTTGGTTCAAGATCGATTGATTGCGACTGCGGCGAGAAAAGACCAAGAGTTGAGTCTGAAGGTTCGTGGGTTGCTCGGAGTGGCGCTTGTATCGACGGTGACCGGTTGTACATGTGCAAGAGCATCAGCACTTTTGAGTGGCCCAAACGGGCTGGACTGAGGCTGACGTTGGGGCAAGTCCGAGTAAGTTGGAGCTATGACTGGCCGCTTGCAGGCTACGTAGCTTAGCTTAGTTAGCGGCTGCTCCAAGTCACCCAGTCATGCATCACTGCCTGCGGACGTGTCCAGTGACTTCCACCGCGACGAGTGATCACTATCACAGTACCCTGCGAACAAGCACCATATCAGCTGCTCGTTCTCGTCTACATAGTCGCAATATCCTGTACGAACATACCAACACCTAGAACCACGTCTTCAGCCCGTCTATTGCGTGTCTCACATTGTTGTCGCCGCCGTCGATCATTCTTATCGCAGGCACCACTCCCTCTGATTCCAACTCTGCCTGTACGACAACGAGTAGCTGCCTACGGGCAGCATGTTTTCTGAATGTAGGTTTTCTGTCTGTCTGTTCAGGCGCAAGCTAAAATGCCTCCAGACGCATCTCGCTTCCTAGCACAATCGCAATCACGAATCGGCTTTGCCAACGACGAACCCCGACCTGATCGACGTAACCAGAACCCGGGCACATGGAGGTCAGGTACGGCGTCTAGGTTTGGGGCAAACAGAGGAGGTAATCCATATAACCCGACATCTTCGCAGATCTCCAACTTCCCGTTCGCATCACGACTGAACCCACAGCAAGCACCATTGTTCCACAGTGCTGTCGATGAATTCCGGGAAGAGAACGACGAGGAGGAGCATGAGCGCGAGATAGCTGACTTCTACGCGTTGCAGAAGTCCAGGCGCCAATTAGGAGGTAGCGACCTCAAGGAGTCGGGAGCTAGTAGCGCTTCAAGCAATGCAGGCGCTGGGCAATCAACAGATCAACACGGTGGCTATGGCCGAGCCGGTGGCATAAGGTCCTCGTGGAGAGGCGGCAAGGCCGGCGAAAGAAGCAGAGGGCCACAGATGGAGGATTTGACCGAGTCGGCCGAGCTGGATCAGAGCCTGGGCACGAATCCCGGTTTGAGCGAGATCAGACTCGAGGACACAATGCGATCTGAAGCGGACGACGAGCCGCCGGAGGACCTGATGGAAGACCCTCCTTCCATACAGCAGCTGCGCCAGCCCTACGCAGAGTCAGAAGAGTCGGGCTATGATGGACGCAGAAGACTATTCAGTGGGCAGTCGGAAGTCATCGAAGGGGATCCTGCCCTCGGTCCACCACGAGCACCGTCCGACCCTGTACGACACGATGTATTCTTTGGCCATGTCTACCTGCTCGCCCTGGCCTCCATGTTCACCACTTGGTTCGTCATATTCCTACACACCGAAGCGCCGAGCACAAAACGACCGCTTGGCGACACCATCTACACCACCTTGCACGGCTCCTTCCACCTGCTAGGGGTCTATACCCTGGTCTCCATATTCGTTGGCCTCTTTTGGCTCGCAGCACTTCGATCCTACGTCCGCCAACTCGTCTTCGGCATCCTGATAGTCGTGCCCGTCATTCTGTATGCTTTCTCCTTATATCCATTTATCTCGAGCTTTCACGGTCGGTGGAAAGGACACAGTGCCCAAGACAATGCCATGAGGTGGGGCTCTCTGCTTCCATTTGCCATGGCCTGTCTATGGATTGTGGCGGTGGTTCGAGGACGACTTGCCATGCAGAAAGCAGTCTCCATCGTGGAGTTTGCAACTCAGATCCTAGCTGCCAATCCCGCGCTCTTGGTTGTCGGTTTCGCGACGCTTGGCGCCATCATTGGTTTCACCTGGATCTGGCTCTCCATGTTTACCCGAGTCTTTTTGGGTGGTCACCGTATCAGCTCAGCAATCATCCGGTTTGCCATCGACGCGTCGACGTGGTGGATTGGGGTTTACTTCATCTTGGTCTACCTCTGGACGATCAGCATGATGTTCGGCTTGCAGCGAACCATTACCTCGGCGACAGTATCGCAGTGGTACTTCCACCGACATGCAGTGCCAGCTCCCACATCGCAGACGATAGTCAAAGCGGCAGTCACGCATTCACTCACCATTCTGCTGGGTACAGTGTCACTGTTCACCGGCTTGAGTCTGCTAATACGACTGCCCCTGCTGATCCTGCCCCGGCGACTCACGATGATTCTGGGTGCAGTAGTGTACTCGCTGATCCCCAGCCCGATCGCTACTCTGATCAATCCTCTCTCATTGACCTATGCTGCGATACACTCCCAGCCGTTGGCCGTCAGTTCAAGAGGGCTGTCTCAACTTCACTTCCTCGCACCAGCCGATGCGACGACCACACTTAATCCCAACACATTTAACCGAGGACGGGGACGAGACGGATGGTCTGCAGACACGACACCTTTGCTACCTTACCGGCTTGCTAAGTTGCTGCTGCACGCGACAAGGTTCGTCATGTCTCTGGCGCTCGGCTTC
>Ga0066648_10001303_pt1 | contig 13876 bp, 11 predicted proteins | sample CryGeyCG12114_NA_FD_59537 | JGI IMG/M metagenome (GOLD analysis project Ga0066648, IMG submission 59537) | Groundwater microbial communities from aquifer - Crystal Geyser CG19_WC_8/21/14_NA | ecosystem: Environmental > Aquatic > Deep subsurface > Groundwater | place: USA: Utah: Grand County... | reverse complement strand
TCGCTGAGGCAAAGTCCACGCTTGTTAGGAGCGGAGTCAACAAGACCTCCCTAACACCACTTCTCAATCCTACCCAATCAACTTTCCCTGACCATCCCTGAATGGTTATGGCACCATCCGCTATTCTACTGAACCCAGAAGATACTATTATCGAAAATTACGATAAGAATAATCTTCTTGCTATCAATCATGGCGATGGAAAATCAATCCACGCAAACAACGGTCTCGCACCTAAGGAACTAGTTAAGCAGATCCTGTTGGATCGAGCTTCTCGAATCGATACGGATGCCTGCGATCCGGACGAAGAAAGTGCATTTTACGTGGCCGATCTAGGTGAGGTCTACCGCCAGCACATGCGCTGGAAGAAAAACTTGCCACGCGTCAAGCCTTTCTATGCGGTCAAATGCAACCCCGACCCCGAAGTTATCAAGTTGCTGGCAGCTCTTGGCTCAGGCTTCGATTGTGCGTCTAAGGCGGAGATTGACCTGGTCTTGGGTCTTGGCGTGGACCCCAGTCGCATCATCTATGCCCAGCCTTGCAAAACCAAATCATACCTTCGACATGCTGCCAATGTCGGCGTCTCTCAGATGACTTTCGACAATGCTGATGAACTCTACAAGATCAAGCATTGCTACCCGAACGCCGAGATTGTTCTTCGTATCCTGACTGATGATTCAGCCAGCTTGTGCCGATTGAGCACCAAATTCGGCGCAGATCTGGAGACTGCCGCCGACCTTCTTCGTCTCGCCAAGGACCTCGATCTGAATGTCGTCGGAGTTTCCTTCCATGTCGGATCGGGGGCTGCCGACCCAAGCGCTTTTACCAAAGCAGTGATAGACGCCAAATGGGTCTTCGACCAGGCTGCAACGCATGGCTACGACCTCAAACTCCTTGACGTAGGAGGAGGCTTCACAGATGAAACCTTCGAGGTCTTTGCAGCCAAGCTCAGTGACGCTCTGGGGGTGCACTTTCCACCACACGTTCGTGTCATCGCGGAGCCAGGACGCTACTACACTGCCAACGCATTCACTCTGGCTACCAACATCATTGCGCGCCGCGACGTCAGCTCCCTACCGAGCACCCCACGATCAATCGATTCCTATGGCAGCGAGATTAGTGCAGCCAGCACATCCGAGAAGTCCTACATGCTCTATTTGAATGATGGTGTCTACGGAAACTTCAGCAACATCATCTTCGACCACCAACACCCCACTGCTCAGGTCCTCCACTCCAACAGTGCAGCTGATCAAGACAAACTGGTCGAGTATAGTATCTGGGGACCTACTTGTGACGGGATTGATGTCATTTCGGAGCGTTGCTACCTACCTGGCACTCTTGATATTGGCGACTGGCTGTTCTTCGAGAACATGGGTGCTTATACTAAGTGTTCTGCAACGCGCTTCAACGGCTTTAAAGACACGCACGAGGCTATCTACATCTCCAGCGAGCCTGGTGCGAGCGCACTACTCGGTTACTGATCAGAAAACCTGCATTGATTCCGAGTACACACACGAGCAAAGAGGGGGTCTTTTAGAGCTCCCAATATCTGCAGCCGATGTGACTACAGATCAGGGAGCAGCACGGCTGGTGAAGAAGAAGATGCCGTCAATATTCAATTCTCGAGACACCAATTTTAGAGACACCTTGGTATGGTTGTTTAGCTGGAACGATCACTTTCAGGTCGATCATAGGGGGACATACGAGGTTAGAACACACTCTTTTAGAAGAAACTGGTATTCAGCAGAATACTTCAATGCTCACATCATGATGATTCTCAAAACCTTTTGTCTTTTGTACGTCTGGGTCTGAATGTTAATACACCGAAACCCTGATGATGTACAGACCGTCGTTCTCCCCGTGTCCTCATGTCCGTAATACAGATTGATAGAACATTGCGAGCTTGGCTGCACGCCGATAAATTAGCAACTCACACCAACAAGACGTCCTAGACTACAACCAGTGTTATTGACAGTCCCTATGAAGCCACGCCTTGCAGACCGGCTGTGGACAACACCGTGTGCCTGCAGCTTAATGATCAGAAATTGATTGTGGCTCAAGATACAACCATTCGAGACTATGCTCTGACTATGATTATGCACGTTTGACGATATGCATTTGGTTGGTGCGGGCAAGAAAGATCAAGACCGATTGTCTTAGGGCTAGAAGCGCTTGTTCCTGCTTGAGTGGTGATGGATGACAATGCGCAAGATCGTGGTGCAATACAAATGCAGGCGTGACGCCAGAAGTGCACGTTAACAATGACTACGCGACCTAATCTGGTTCGGGGTACTGCTGGACAAGGAGTACTTGGGGCCGCGGGCTGCTAGTGGAGCTTGATTAAGTGATCCATGCTCCACCCCAGTCGCGGGTAGTAGATGTCTCCAGCTCTCAATCCTGCTCACACGTACAGCTAGCATCTTCAAGGTAATGGGCCACGGTGCGAGGTAGTGGCTTCGACAGGCAGATCACATAGTAATTGGTGGTGGAATCAGTCAGCAGCATAGAGCAAGCCCACAGAATTGTTTTTAGTAGGGATAGAGCTATAATTGATTCTCAGACGTCTGCACTTATTTTGCTTGGCAACGGCCGGCTTGGAAGCGTCCATCTGTGAGATCCATAATGTCCGCATCACGCCGCGCCCGACACGTCGGTATTTGCTGACCACCACGTGTGTCGAGTCAACTACATCTGAAGCTTTCTTCAGGGCTAGCTCCTTGGGGCTGGTCAGGTTCTCGGACCAGGAAGGCTTCTGAAGAAAGAAAGTGCTATTGGAGGAAACCTGCAACCGACCGTAAGAACTAAGATGTCATGCGGTAGCACAAGTATCCACCAGGCGTAAACGCAGCTTTCGGAAATGCTTCTGGGATTCTCAGGATCCAATTTCACTTCCCGACATATGAATCTTGCGACGTTGGAATCTATCATTGATCTAATGGCAATGCGGCGTGCGACAAGGTTTGTCAGTCAATAAACCTGGGCCTTTTTTTTTGTCTGTGGGCACTTTACGGGCAGTCTTAGGCTTGATGTCAAGATGAAAGAGACTGTTCGGAACACAATCTAACTTTCATGTCGTCGAGCAAGGACCTAAGGGACGATACTGGCTCGAATTTGACTTACTAATAGCAGCTATTTGTTAGAGTATATGTACGAACTCTAAGACGTATAAGCAGTGCATGCACTGTAATATCAAGGGTTGAAGCCTAGTAGTGTTACAAGTGTTCCATCTTCTGTGGTGTCAAGCCTAAGCCGCAGACCGTGCATGAACAAATTCGTGGACGGGCAAACCCGTGCAGCACTGCAGCGACAAGTCGTCCGCAGGCGGCCAAGCCTTCGCCAAGGATTACAACGACATCAGTGGAGGTGCTGCCCTATCGACAAGCGGTAGCAAGCCACGGCTAAGAGGTTCCCAAGAATGTTAATGCATATCTTATGCATATCTTAGTGAGCCTCCTAGCTATGCCAAGGGCTTGGTCCCTTAACCGAGCCTATCAGGAAGTGTAGTCGGGATTCTAATTGATTCAAGCCACGACGACCGCTCGCTTTCCTTGGCCTTAGGGGTGGATCACCGTCTTCGAGACGCGCAATCCTCCTAACGATAGAGCGCCATAACACCGCTCGTTACGCATTTTCCTGTCGCGGGTCCGTGTGGTCACTGTCATGAGAAAGAACTGCCTGTTGAAACAAGGAATGATAGAATTCCTTGCAGCTAGCTTCTTCCTCTCACCAATAGCCTCTGCTGCACCCTGCTGGTCTCCGTCATCCGACTAACAACCCGTTTGAATGTCAAATGTTACGAAGCGAAGTACAGAATCATCTGCGAGCCACGCGCAGTTTGAGAGCGCTTTGCCTTACGGGATGACTGCTCTCCGTGCCGCTGTAGCTCTGTATCTTCCAGCGTTTCCACATCCTGACCAGACTGCGACCCTCTCTTCACACTATTTTCTCTGTCACTTGCTGTTCTTCAGAGCTTCCACAGTCTCTTGTATTGTCACATTCAGAGCGTCATCACCGTCTGATGTAACAACGCATTGGCAGGCTCAATTCAAATGCCATCAACCAACGCGGCATCAACCACTAAAGCCACTCCTGCAGCTGGAATGCTCCCAGGTTAGCCTTATGACAAGCTATCTCGATTCCACATACCACGGCTGCTAATGCCACTTAGATCATGGAGCCACACCGCCTCAATACTGCTCAAGCATGATGGAGGTCTTTCGCCTCGAGCCTGCTCAGCATGCACCCTATGTCCCAGCTGCCGTCAAGGAGAAGGACAGAACCAAGTACCTCAACAAGATCATGGATGAGGCAGTTGCACAATTCGATGAACTCAGTGCCACGAACAAAGCGGGACTAGATGGTACACTTGTGCTGAGGGATGATAGGAGTGTTGACCTCAGGCAGGGAGGCCAGCAGGGAAGCTCCGAAAGGTCATGCTATCCTATTCATGACCTTCGACTTTGTCATTGTTGTGCGCCCAAGGGGTGAGAATAGTGGTTGATTGTCAACGTGCATCTCGGTCTCATTGCGAGGTGAGGTCTAGGCGTGGGAATGCTATCGCGCTGTAGGATGTCGGTGGCGATGACCTCGAGCACATAGGAGCGACACGTCTTCCTCGGGGCTCAGTATGAGCAAGATCGTTTTCGTGGTCAATGCTTTTTCTATCAGTACACTCATATGGTATTTGCCGAGCAATAGAATGTGAGCGTTGCAAAGTGACGGCTCCCTCATGTCCAACACAGAGTCTGGTTGAGTCCTTTGGGAGCGGAAAAGAGCACCATACTGTGTCTCAAGCTAGTCAGCCGATAGATCCTTCACTCCCGCTCTGACGACAGCGAGCGGGGGTGTTGACGAGTGAGCCTGGTCTCACTCTAGCCGAACAACTGTGTGTGCACAGTAAGAGCGCAGGACCGTATCTGCGATCCAGCCGAGCCGAGCTACGTTGTCAGCATCACACGCACTCTTTTACATGTCAGAAACCCTACTTAGCTGAACACAAGGCTGGCCTTACCTCACATCAATGTATCGTATATTCTCAAGATGCTCAAGGCGGTATGGAGCGGTGTTATGAATCTTCCGCGCGCAGGTTATGTCGTCGGCTATCATAAGCCAGCCGTGTGGGCTACTAACCGATCGTGGATCTCTAGGTCGGCCCGTTTCGTGTCCGCAAGTCCACAAGGCAGCAATCTAGTGCCTGAAGTTGAGGCTGTTGTTGAGCAAGTGCAACTCGGTCATTACAATAATCACGGGCCTGGCCCACCCAATCTAATAGGCTTACACCAGTACTGGTTTTCCATACCGTGTCCCGGCTTCGCTAAGGTGGCCCTGGAGCATGAAGGCCAATGCAGGCACAACTCTAGCCCACGATCTCATCCAATGCGATTGGCCAGCACGACACTGTCTCAGCGAACCCGCGGATCTACATCAGCGATTTGATTGGATCAAATTGATCTGTCGTGTCACAGGTAGTAAGAGCGCCTTTCTCGTCGAGATGGTGGCCAATAGACGTGCATGATACAAAGCGGGATCCAGTAGACAAGAAACAGTATCTTGACAAAACTTCTGATATGGAACCGTACTCACGGTCTGCTGTACGAGGTAAAGGCTGGCATGTTCGCCTCCGAGCCATTGAACGTTCCCTGTTCTCAAAGGTTCCGTACGAGACATGCAAGAGCATTCTTCTCGTGCTGAACGTACCCGACGGTATTGTTACAATAACTTACGCTCATACATAGACATCCATCAATCCTGATGCCCATGAAGCAAGCACTCTGCGTGCATCCACGTGAATTGATGGACTCGGAACAGACATCGACTAGTAGCTGATCCTGTCCTGCCTTCATCCTTCTAGCATTGAATTGCCTTGCATGCTGCTACTCAGTGCGGCATAGGGAGTGAAGCAGATATATATTACGAGCTTTCCACTCCTTGTGCCGGACCGCTCTTCTGCTTCCTGCAACAACTTTGGCCCTACCTTCTTGCAAATCGTGTTACCTATAACATTCTGTCACTGCCAGAACAGATCAAGCACTCAAACCTAGCTCTGTGAGCATGTCTTCATCAGTTGACAACGTACCGACTGCCGGTAAGTCACCGACTTCTTCCGCCGGTCAGGCATTGTCGCATGTGCAAACGATTGTCGTTGTCGCTGCACGCATTCGTTGCTGTCGAATGTTTTGGCGGTGCTTGTTGGCTAACGAATTCGTAGCCACGGCTGCACCTGAACGAAAGTATCGCTCCCGAATGATGGAGTACTTTCAGCTGGAGAATGCCCAACGTGGTGCCTATGCCGCAGGCACGGTGTCGCCTAAGCAGCGCTCTGCGACTGTCGCTGCCATCGTCGACAAGGCTTTAGGCCACTTTGATCAAGCTTCGGCGTCGAAGTGAAGTGTCATGTACCCTGGTAGGTTGACGTGCTCCACGCCTACTTCCCATCTCGCGGTGCGCACTTTCACTTCGTGGTGTCGCGAGTTTCTGATGTTCCTTACCCCGCACTCTGGGCTGTTCGCGTGGTAGGCGCTCGTGTACCGTCTTCTGTCACTACTCGTGAGGCTTTTGTGGTGTTTCTCGACAACCACGCGACGGTCAGCTTTCGCAGTGAGGATCCAGCTTGACTACTCTGTTTCGCATCTTTTTATTTCTGCATGCTGGCAACACGTACACTGACATCTTGTTTCCATCATAGGACACTTGGTTTGCGATATGCTGATAATCATGTGTTGGTGGGGTGCAATTGATCGGTGGTGTGTTGAGCGATGAACTCACGGGGATGAAGTGATCCGGTCTACCCGACTCGGAGCGGAGGTGGTCAAGCGCATGCGGTGTCTAGCTCTCAATTATCATTCCGGCCAATGAGATTGCGTTAAGTACTTGTCCCATTGGCTATGTGAGCTACCTGCGCGACTGGGCGGCTCATCTTTGTGCTATTCCATCTCGCGGCACCTTTTCGATTATCCATCTTATGAACATGAGAGATGAGCGGGAGTCTCACAATAATATCAATAGCGGACAGCGGATGTTATGCGACACAGAGAAACAATTTTTTCGATAGCTATTGAAGAAGATGTTCTGGTCAAAAATACACTACTACTCGACGTCAGAAATAATGTAGGTGCCAAGAGTATATACCAGCCAATGAAACGCGTCGTCACGTCCTTGCAACTAGGGGGCGCAGGGCGCTTCCCAAACTCTACTTGTACGTAGAAGGGCTTCAACCGTAGAAAACTGTAAGAGCCTCAGGCATCAGTGACGAAGTTTGAACAATCACGTGACTTTTATGGCTGGTCCCCTGGAAGTGGGATGGAGACGCGAGAGATTCCAGACACATCGTTCTGAATCATCTCAGACTACACGTGAAGAGGATCATCTCCCTCTTACTCAACACAAAAAGCAAGATTAAAATCGTGCGCGATCAATCATAGTCCTGCCCGAAACAACGGCATAAAGGAAGGGCTATGAACCAATGACCGAATTCAAAAGACGTACGTAACTTCGGTGCTCACAAAATCCTGCATTGATCTCCAAGACGGTCTCACAAACCAAGTTCGCCATGAGACCTTTTGAGGCCGACCGCTGCAGAACGTATTCTCCTAGGATTCGACAACTCTCTAATCCTCAGCCCCTTCCCCTAGCAAGCTTGCGTACGACATCCGGCACTGCAAAACTTGTCACCCAGCACAGTGCTGCTCCGGTAACCGCGCCATGGAACTCCTGCTATCCGACATGCGCGTAGCAGCTCAAGTCGATAGTGGACCACAGGCCTGGTCGGCAGGTGTCGTCTGACGAAGAGGAAGAAAGCCAACCGCGGATGTCATGGCTCATTCGAATTCAATTTAGCTAGAAGTAAAGTCAAGTCAGTAGATACTAGCATGAGCGTTGAGCCAGAGGTTGGTCGTTGTTGTGAGAATGATGTAGCTCGAGACACCCCAGTGATGCCTCGATTACAGCACGGCTCGTCTGATCAGACGCGGGCTCGGCAGTATGTACAGGACAGATGGCATACGTGGGTGGCCTCCGTCGGTGTTATCCTGCCGTGGTTTGTTGTCGGGATATGTCATGAGCTGTGCTATGACGCGGCGATCGTGGGCGGAATGATGAGCCCTCATGGTTCAGCTTTGTCGTGGCGTTTTTGTAATAGTCGTGGTAGTCGACCACCGAAGCTAACTACCACTTCACCGTATGGCACAGTGCTTGGTTACTGGCATCCGAGTGCTCAGGACAGCTTGATTCTCTTGCTCGGAGACTGGTGTTGTGGGTCACATCTCTCTCCATCTGGATGGATGTGGAATTCGCACCAATCGCCTACCCAGGGATCAGACCACTTCTCCCTAAGGCACCGGTTGGTCATCCGTAGCAGGTCAAGGACTGCTTCTGGGTAACCTTCAAGCTGGACTGTTTCGCGCGCAAACTCGTCGCTTTCTGTGGGGGAGTCCACAAGCCACTTCACGCAGCTCCTCAGGATCAGTTGATAGACGGGAGTATGCATTACCATATGAGTATGGGCGTCTCGCACTGTTTTTAGTCTCCAGTGCCTTTTCATCTGTCTCGCAGCGGCCAGACATGTGTCGACAAGCTGGTTCTGTAGTTTTGTTATCATGAGCACATCGGCTGCATGGTACAGCTCTGGTACATTCCATACGCATTCCCTTCTGCTGCCTGGCGCATGGATGGCACGGTCTAGCACCCCAGCAAAGTACATCCAATCGATGATGACCTCGAAGGCTCGAGGCGAAACATCAGTCAGCTCAATCTCGGCTTGTTTACCATCCCAACAATCTTTCAGACGAGTAGCGAAGTAAGGTGATCGATCCCTTAGAAGGTCTTTATGGAGAAGGTACGGCGTTCGCTGTTGGCCAACGAGAACGGTGACGATCTCCTTGCGCGCGCATCCATTAGTGGTCAGTAAACACTACGGCTGATGTTGGGGTATCGAACTGACTCGGATGGCCGGAGAGGCTGTATTGCGGCTGTCTTTGTGCTTCTGTCGTGGGCTGAGTTGGTCGATGTAACGTCGTTCTTGATCTCAGAACTTGGTTGCGCCATGCTGTATGACTGCGATAGTAGTTCTTCAGCCTGTCTGGTTGGAGAGCAGAGTCGATGTGGCAAGAGTTTTCGCAATGAGTAGTATTGAACAGGAAGAGAGGAGAAAGAGGATGCGTGGAAAACGTGCGACGCAAGACTCAACCTTGCAACATTGGGCAAGACCGAATTTCAAGTGACAACGTCCCCGCACGAAATAAAAGTGAAGGTGCAACAAGTCAGTACTTGGGATCGTATCATGAATACGAAGGCGTAAATGAAATATGCTCATCGCTAACCGCATTCAATTGTATTCGTTCAAACCAGCCTTCTCATGCAGGCCTATCTTATTGAACAACCGAGCTCACCGGCCCTTTGAAAAGCGCCCTGGTACAACTCCATCATCGCCATGTAATGGAACAGGATGCCACCAAGCACGGCCAAATGCCAGAGGTTGTGACTGCCGCCAGCATAATCGAATAGACCTGGCCACCACTTTTCAGGAATGTGACTAGCATAAATGACGGCGCCGACCAGGTACACGCACACGCTCTTGGTGATAGGCGCGTAGAAGTAAAAGGTCCATTCAATCCCTCGAGTCAGGTTGAGCTGAAGGACAGGCGCGAAGCCGGTCGCTGTCAACGACACATAAAACGCCACCCGTGCCCACACCATGTCTGCCCTGTTAAAGCTTTCCTTCCACGGTAGGATGGTGCCGGCAATGCCAAGGACAGCGGTGAGGGACATGTAGACCGCTCGCGAAACTGGTTCGCAGTAGAAGGCCGTCCACTCGGTGGTAAGGATGGAGGCAGACACCAGGAAGGATATGCCTGTGTAGTCGACACAGGCGAAGCGTTCCATCAGACACTTGTCGGCAATGCCGTTCATGGTATGCCACATTGTTGAGCAGATGAGGCACTTACAAGCCGCGGCAAAGAAACAGCCGGCAATCAAGATGTCCATATTGGTGGAAGAGCTGAATGTGCTGGTGAGTGGATAGAAGTAGAAGGCAATGGCCAGGACGATGATGAGACCCAGAGCGTGGGACCAGATGTTGACCGTCTCATTAGATGGCTGGAACATGGACGTTACGCACTCGATCTTGGATTCTGTAAATCTGTAGCCTCGTGTGATGTGAGGGTTGACACGCCAGGGTATGGGTAGGTCCTCGTAGGTGATGAGCCGCGACTCGGAGGCGCGATGAAGAGCGTGAGATATCGAGTCGGAGAGCAGGTCCTTTGCTCGCTTTGCCTTGTCGTAGCCTTCTTCGAAGAGATCCAATGTAGCATTAATCGAATCGTCCACTCTCCTCCAACCCTCCTCCAGGAACACCCTCTTCCTCGAATGCGCCCTGGCCTCCAACTCGGTCAAATATGATTCCATTAACTTCATGCTTGCGTGTGCTTTCTCGTCCAGAGTTTCTCGCGTAGGCATTACATCGTTATACCCTGTTTCCAACGTCTCGACGAAGATCTTTGCTCGTTGTCTGGCAGCGCCCCAGAGCACTTCGCCTGACTGGTAAGGCGAACACGAATCGCGGACATCTCTCAGGGCCTGATATCCGCGCTCTAGTTGGGCGTCGAAATGTGTCAAGGTCTCTTTCTTGTACTGTTCTAACCGGTCGAAGCGCTTTTTTAATTCGTGTAAGAAGAGGTCGACCCTCATGAAGATGGCCTGGGGGTCGTATACGCTCTGTTGCCGTTCGTGGGTTGGTTCGTACGAGTGCCTGCGTCCTCGGCGTAGTAGTTGTGATCTTGCCGACGGTAGAGGACTCACATCCCGGCTGGTCGCCCAAGGCTGCTCAGTGACAGTAAGAGAGCCATAGCTAGTCGACATGGCTGCGGGATAGAGTCGCTGTCATGCAGCGGGTGGGTGTTGCACAATGCGTGGGAGTAATGGCTGTATAGGGTGTGGTCGGGCGTGCTTGCAGTTGTACTGTGTTCCTTGACGAGGGTTTTGGGGTGCAAAGAAAGGTGAGACTGTGTGAGGATGGTCTAGGTAAGGAACGACTTTGGTGGGGTTATGGACGCTCGTGGCAAGGAACATGCAAAAGACGAGGAAGGAGGCCGAGCCGGTGGGAGAAAGGAAAATCCTGCGAATCGGTGACGCAGATTGCAGATTGCTCGCTCAACCGAGCTCGACATGTGGTTGGGCCAGGGACGCTATCGATATGGCGCCGCGTTTAGCGCTTCTTGTCCAGACTTGGCCGAGGTCGAGTCTCGTCATCTGCGATCACGTTGCCCACGGTCCTCAACAATTGGTTGTCACAGATGTGGACGTTGATTCGATGTACACTACTCACTGTGTGTAGACACAACTTGAGAGGTACGAGCCATACTCCAGGACGGCTGTCGCCCAGCGCGGCAACCACCAATTCTCTGCTGCTGCATCGATACGTCGCGTGGTGATCCAGGCGAGCAAGTTTAATGCGCCACTTTCCTTGCTGTCGAATCGCACGTCGTCATCAGTCCCGAAGCCGTATATGTAATCTTATCATCCTCCATGGCTCTTCTGGCTAGCTCAGATTTCATGAATTCGTCATTTCGTTGCTCACAAAAGCTGGGGTATCCTCTTTAGCTACTCTCCGGCTTTCTAAACCGTCCTTGTAGCCAACACCGGTACATCTTTATGCGCCGCTGCCGGTTCACAATCAATCTGCGATCTATGTCCAGGTTGAGGATATCGAAACGCGGCATGGCTTCTCCAACAGTGTTTTCTTGGATCGTCGAGTTTGTTTCCTGCATGTCCTCAATTCCATCGCTCGTTCTCGGCTCCTGCTCTTTCTGCTCCACCACTTTCGGACCCTTGGCCTGGATCTCAGGCTTGTCGCGATTCTGGCGATCCTGGTCGCGCAACCAATACTGGCCAGTCCATATGCTCTCGAGCTCCTCCTTCTCAAAGAAGTACACTCTGGTCCCATCACCCCTAACGTAGAAATTCTCCTCCATCCATCTTCCAGCCTTGAACCTCACCTGCGCAAGATCACCCCTCCCATAATCGCGAAATAATACCTCACCACCAGGCTTCAGAACCCTCCATACATTCCTCACAGCCCTAGCCCATTGCTTCGGACTCAACGCACTAAAGATAAAGATCATGATAACCACATCAGCCATCCCCTCCTGCATCCCCTCAGGCAACTCCTCTCCAGCCACATCCCAAACCTCCGCGCGCATCTGGCCCTTCCTGCCGTCCCTCCCCTCTCCAATCGCAGCATAATCCTCCGCCTCCCTCATCGTCTCAACCGCGCGGCGACTAAAATCCACCGCCCAAACCCTCAACCCCTCATTCTCATTCATCCTCATCACAGGAAACGCCGTATTCCCCGCCCCAGCCCCAACCTCAAGCACCACCCTGTCCCCTGCACCTTCTTTCGTAACGTCAGCCAGCACAGGGAACTCCTGCACCAGCCACTTGCGGTCTTTGAAGAAACTCGCGCTCTTCTGCTTGTAGAACAAGTCCCACCATTTCTCCGGGTGCTCGTTGAATCGTCTGTAGTCGAAGTCGCTGACGGGCGCGGCGCGCTGCTTGGCGTACTGCTCTTGGGCGAAGGAGAGGTGGTCGTCGTCTGGCGCGACGTGGTCCCAGGCGTTGTATTCGAAGACGTCGTCTTGGGCGGAGAGGTAGCGTTGGCCGAACTGGAAGGGGTCGGTGCGTTTTGCATTTGTTGTTGGGTCGTGGGAGAGGTGGGGCGGGACGGCCTGCGACTGCGGTTGTGATGCTGTCTCTGTGGCTTGGCCTGGCGATTGAACGTCGCTGGGCGTGTCGGTGTTGAGACTAAGACTGTTGAGTGAGGTAGGGAGCGTAGTGCCGTCGTGGTTCGTATCAGAGCCCTGCATTTCCGCTTCTGCGCCTCTGTCTGGAGCCATTGCGTAAAGTGTGATCAATGCTCGCGTGGATATCGAGGGTGGGCTGCGACTTCCATGTCTCCCACAAATGGTTCCTGGCGCATTTTTGTAGTACACACCAGGCATCAAGCCTGTAACCACTAGTGTACATGAGCCTTCTGCCTGGCTCCGATGGCTCATGCCTACATGCCTGGACCAGAACTCAGAACACATACATACATACACACCCTACCTCTCAATCATCGCCCTCTCCATCTTTCACACAAACACCACTGCACACAACCACAACACACTACCTGCTCCACCACCTCAATCGCCACAATGCCGCCCGACCAAATCATAACGTCCCCCCTCCTAACCCCAACCCTCGCAACCGCCAACGCAACGCTCCAACAAGCCCTGACCCTCCTCACCTTTCTGACCGAGCACGCCTCGCAACCCCCCACGACCGCCCTGCAACACCGCGTGGCAACCCACCAAAAGACGCTACAAGCACACCTCTCCAAACTGCGACTCCTCACCCGGCGCGCCGCGTACACGGCGCGCACCACGAAGTCGCAAACCGCCGACGCCCGCAAGACCGTCGACGGCCTGCTCCTGCAGCTGCAGAACCTGTACTACGAGCAGCGACACCTACTCGGTGAGATCGCGAGCTGCGAGGACTACAGCCACGCGTTCCAGGAGCTGCCGCTGGCGGCGGTCGAGGAGTATCTGGCGCTGTTCCCGGAGCAGGAGGGCCTGGGCGAGGAGGAGTTGATGGGCCGCCGGATCGAGTGGGAGGCGGAGGAGAGGAGGAGGATGGAGAGGGAGAGGAGGGAGTTGGTCGCGGTCAAGGAGCGCTTGGTGCTGGAGAATGCGCGCAGGAAGGAGGAGATGAAGAGATTGGATGAGCGGCTGGAGGGCTGGGTTGATGGGTTGGGCGTGTTGGAGCAGGAGCTAAAGAAGGAGCTGGTCTGAGTCGAGTGGTGTGTATGCGACGAAAGAGACGACAATGGGATAGTGGCAGGCAAGAG
>Ga0066648_10001301_pt1 | contig 13883 bp, 9 predicted proteins | sample CryGeyCG12114_NA_FD_59537 | JGI IMG/M metagenome (GOLD analysis project Ga0066648, IMG submission 59537) | Groundwater microbial communities from aquifer - Crystal Geyser CG19_WC_8/21/14_NA | ecosystem: Environmental > Aquatic > Deep subsurface > Groundwater | place: USA: Utah: Grand County... | reverse complement strand
ACTCTTACCACAGCCTATTCTCCTCCTTCTTCTTCGCGTCGTTGCCCTTCTTGGCCCCCTTCTGTTGCCTTCTCTTGAGTTCCTCTGGCGTCAAAGGCAGCTTGAAGTACAAACTGGCCCCTTCGCCTTCTTTGACCGTGTGGGCGAGGTAGCCTCTATTTCTGATATCACGGTAATACTCGATCTCCTTTCTTCCGCTCGGGTCCGGTAGCCTGTACTCGAAGCCTAACCCTTTGACTTTCTCTTCTGGACTGTCTGCCCCTTCGATGGCAAGGACCGGCTTGTTCAAGGCGGCTTGGTCCCAGCGCATACTCACGTAGGGATGCATCTCGGAGTTACGTATCCGTCGAATAGCCAACGGGGTGTAGAAACGGGTGGTTACGGTGCCGCCAAGGGCCTCGACGGCGGCGATGGCGGATTGCGAAGCGCGCGAAACGACGATGTTGATCGGGGTGGTAAGCGCCGTCGCGCCGCGTGCGAGGAGTTTGACACCATCTTTGATGCCGTGAATGGCACGCGTACTGGTCAATTCTTTGAGGGTGATTGGTAAGGAGGGATCGAGGCGGCCTGCATCGATCCACTCTTGTATCCGCGAAAGGTTGATAGGTGACATATCTATGGCGTGACTGGTGGAGAGTTGTTAGAGACATTCGTAGGGGGATCTTTGGATATAGCGAAGACATACACATTTGTGAAGCCCTCCTTCCCATGTACGACAGATTCAGGCGTCTGACCACCCTGAAAAGCTTTGGGAACTTGTCCATGCTTCTTTTGGCCATTACTACCTCGACCGGATGTCTTGCCTTTCCCTGAGGAAGGACCGCGACCACGTCGAATGGGCTTGTTATACGCTCCAGGTCGGTCTGCGAGAGAGCTCAGAATAGATGCATTGCGGGATTGGTGAAGGAAGGGTAGGAGAAATGACGGTATGGTTGTCGAGACGGTGGAGGATGGTACAGGCTGCGCCAGGCGCAGTGCAAGCCGGGGAGGCATTACGATGGTACTGTTTGGTGGCTGATGGTTGGGTGCGGACAGCTTCCAATGTCAAACCTGAAGCCGAGTATGAGTGCCAAGGTTTGGAGGCTTGGAGATGATCGCCACGGCGGCGTGATGCACTGTGAGAGACAAAAGGGGACTCGGCGCGCTCGGTTACCTGACTGCGCCCACGGGGAATGCTTCTAAGTTAGGCACAGGACATTTGTGATGTACTGTGTATCACTCAGCTGTACCTCGTCGTTTTCGAATATGCGTACGCTACATCACTGACATCCTCGACCTGGGACAACTATCTACAGGGCGCTTCGTTAGGACATTATTCCCAATGGCGGTTATCGAGTTTGGCCGGCGGCGCATCACCTTCTTCGTAGTCGCCGTTCTGTTGCTGGTCTTCCTCATTGGCAATGTCTTCTTCACCGACAATGAGTTACGGGATCGGGTGTCGAAAATACCTATCCCTGGACGTCCCTCCACTCCAAAACCTCCTATAGACTTGATCGATCCCGACGAGGTCTGGGATGGCCCAGAGGTTTCTGTGCCCTCAGAGATCTCAAACACGTCCACCACACGGGCTGACCTCCATCCCATTGCGCGATTGATGCAGGAAGCCGACGCTGCCTTCAGACTATATGAGGGCAGCAGGTCACGAACCTTCCGGAACACCGTCGACAAGTACCGCAGCAGATATGGCAGACACCCTCCACCAGGTTTCAAGGAGTGGTACAAATTTGCGCGCAAGAGGAACGTTTTCAATATTGATGATTTCGATCAGGTTATGGACGATCTACGGCCATTCTGGGCGGTCAGTGCTGCAGACATCAGAGCGCATGCTGCACATATGTGGGAGAATCCTGAACACGGCCTGGCTGTGATACACATCAGGAACCACAAGGTGGTCAAGGTACACAACGACATGTGGCGAACGGAGGTTATGGAAGGGATGATCAAACCATTCATCGAGCATCTACCGGATATGGACATTCCCATGAACCGAATGGACCAGCCACGTGTGGTGGTCCCGTGGGAGAAGTTGCAGGAGATGTTGGAGAACGAGACGACTACCAGGGTGATCCCACCAGATGCGATGGATAGTTTCACAAGCCAACAGACTTATCTTTGGAACATAAGTTCCCAATCTGTCGAGGAGGACAACTCTACCAGACTCGACGCAGGATGGTTCAATGCTCCCGGACAGCAGTATATGAAGATTGCGCACAAAGCATGTCCTCCTGAATCGCCCGCGCGAATGAATTCGAGTACTCAAACAGCAGACGCAATGTACAAGGAGCCTTTAGGTGGTTTTATCAACAACTTCAACCTTTCCTCTGATCTCTGCACGGTCGGACCAATAGTGCAAGATTTGCACGGTATGCTTTATTCCGCGAGCAGTATCATGGCATCGCACACACTTGTCCCCGTGTTCGGCGAATGTAAGGTATCTGTTAACAACGACATCCTCTTCCCAGCAAACATGTACTACAAGCATGACCAGCGTTACGATTATTCGCCCGAAGAGGACTTGCCCTGGAAGGAGAAATCAGACACCATGATTTGGCGTGGTGTGACCTCAGGTGGTACACAGATAGCAGAGAACTGGCAAACAATGCATCGCCAACGGCTGGTACAGTTGTTCAATGGGACGTACATGCGGACAGCTGCCCGCGAAGTCGACGTTTTATCCGAAAAGCTTGGTTTGAGCAGTTTTGACAACATTACGTATGAAGACTACAACCACTTCCAACCATCACAATTTGCGGACAAGCATAGCGACATAGGCTTCGTTGAGGCCTGGGGCTGCGTCCCAGATTGCAGCTTCTACGACACCGTCTTCAGCTGGAAACCACAAACAACTTTATCATCCCAGTTCAGACACAAGTACCTCGTCGACGTGGACGGCCACTCCTTCTCTGGTCGCTGGCACGCCTTCCTGCAAAGCAAGAGTCTGGGATTCAAAGCCACGATATTCCGTGAATGGCACGACAGTCGTCTCTTCGCTTGGCGGCATTTCGTGCCTGTCGACAACCGCTATGACGATCTATACAGCTTACTCACATACTTCATTGGGTACAACCCAGAATCTGATGCCAGTGGAGAGCCCAATCCGACAGTACACGTTGCCCCGCATCCAGTAGAGGCGAAGAAGATGGCCAGACAAGGGCGGGAGTGGGCCAACAAAGTACTCAGGAGGGACGACATCGAGGTGTATATGTTCAGGCTGTTGCTTGAGTATGGCAGGATCATCGATGACAATAGAGATCGTATTGGCTATTCAGGTGATGGCACTGAGTTGGACGAAGTCGACAATGGCCTCGATCAGGAGTTCGGATCTTGGTGGACTCGATTCCGGGGCAACAAAAATGAAGACAAACCGAAGCAGAGCCAAGACTTGGATCCAGGTAGCTAATGGTGGTGGCTGAGGGCTCGCTTTCGGAAAGATAAAGACAACTTCAATATGATCACGGCACGCAACGACGCTTGCGCTAATGCTTCAATACGAAACAAGCGTGTTGCGATGTCCACAGGGCCATCCTGAGGCTGTACAAAGGCAGGAAGTGTTATCGAGGGGCAGAAAACCGGACTAAAGAACACAGATCTTTTGGGGGACGAAGTGGCTATCCTGCGTCTGGTGGGGACTCCGCCGTCTGAGGATCTTCGACCTGAGATAGGGGTTCGACGACGTTGGTTTACCCTGCGGCTCTCAGAGTTGGCCCTGCGCATGAGAAGCAGGGAGAAGCATCCGCACGAGGCGTTTTGCAGGCAGTAGCTGTTGTAACCTGAGGAGACTCAGAGTTTTGCTCAGGAACGACAGCTTTGGCATGTGGCAAGCCACGGCTGCTTGGGATTTGGCTAGACATGGCATACAATAGCAATGTCGGAAAGTTGAAAGCCTGGCCACGTACCGGCCACGGTGCGGAATCTACAAGTGCACACAAACATGCCTGTCATATTCTCGTTATACACTATGCACGACCCTTCTACCTCTACTTCTGCGCTTTCTTCAACCTCTTCAACGCCTTAACGTCTTTCTTCAATCTAGCATCCACAATCTTGTACCTACCCTTGACTCCTTTCGGCCTACCGCTGATACCCTTGTTGCCGCCCCTGGCCACGACAACCTTGACCTGTTGCTTGGGCTTCTTCTTCGCGGCCCGCGCCATCATCTTCGCAATCGTGTTCGCTTTGTCCTTCTCCGACATGCCCTCGTCTTCTGCCAGCAAGGCGCTCTTCCTCCTCAACTTCTCCAGCTTCTGCGCCGCCTTGAACTTCTTGCGTCCCTTGGCTTCGCGGACCTTCTTGATCGGACGGGCATTCAACGCACGGAGTTTCTCTTTGATGGCTGCAGCCCCGGCGGCGGTGATCGGCCGTACGGGCTTGGAGTGCTCGCCCTCATCGTCGAGGAACCAGTCAGGAAGTCCATCGACGTCACGGAAGGAGAATTTGTTGAAGGCATCGTCGACTAAATCGGAGGTACGTTTTTCGCCAGAGGCGAGCGATTGCGCAAGAGTCATTGCTTCGGCTGTAATGATGTCGATGTCGAGTTGACCATTGGGTTTGCGAGGGTCATCTTGTGCACTTGTGCTGGGCTGTGATGTGGCAATGGTCTCAGGCTCGTCATCAGAAGCTTCTTCCGCTGGTGCTTGAATCTGAACCTTTTTCTTTGTGGTTACTGAAGTAGGTTTCATTTCGTCTGATTCGTCCTGCATCTCGATCGCACTGTCTTTATCCTCTCCTTCGTCGGCTATACCAAGATCTTGGAAGATATCTTGATCGAAGAACATGGCTGCTTTAGTGGACAAGCCTTCCTGGCGAGGTAGCGGCTTCATTGACATCGAGTCTTCGACGTCGGTCTCTGCATCGGTGCTTGCATGGTCTCCTTCCACCTCTGCTTGGAAGCCTTCCCAGTCATCAGTTTCTTTTTCTTTCCTTGCCCTCTTTGCTCGCTCTTTAGCATCCCTCTCCTCCCTTCTCTCTCGGTAGCTGTCATACAAAGAGTCGAGTTCCCTGTCCAGACGATCACCATCATCGTCCGAACTTTCGTCTTCCTCTACATCCTCTTCGCTTTCTGATTCTTCGACCACATCCATACGGCCGTTCGAAAGTTTGACGTTCTCGGTGGCCTTGTCTGCAGCTTTGATGTTGAACATGGCACCCTCCCCAGCCGGACCAGACTGCTCAAGGCCAATGTCGGTCGGGGTAGTCATATGCATCTGCATGCGGATGACTTCCTTCTGCTTCCGCTCATTCTCTCTCCTTCGTTCTTTCCTTTTCTGTTTACTATCTTGCTCCTTGAGCTTCTGCAATTCCTCTTGTAACTTCAATTCTTCATCCATTGGCTCAACCTCTGCCACCTCTACCGCCTCTTCTTCTTCTGCCGTCTCCTGCTGTTTCTTCGCTTTGACAGACATACCGAACTTGTCCCGAATCTTCAGTCGCCATCGTAGCAAAGTCCTGAACTCTTTCTTTCCGAGCACCTTCAAATCCTCACAGCATCGTCGAACCTCGTCAGTCGTCTCCGGTAATCTGTCCAAGGTTGCGAGTGCCAGATCACCGTTTCCGTCCTGCTTGAAACTGAGCTTGTTGACTGAACCTAATATAGCAATAGGGTCGGTTGTGTGAATAAACTCGCTGACAGCCACTTCTTTGTGCTGCGTATAATCCCCTTCTTCGTAACCTTCACGCCTTCTCCTCTTCTTCTCCGGGTTGAACACTTTGGCTTCGTTGTTAGGGGTGGGCTCCTGCACCTCAGCGAAAACGTATCGTGCATCCAAGAACTTCGGGTCCAACTTCTTTGGTGCCTTGTATCCACGACATACGACGAAGATTTCGGCAGACACATTTCTGGAGGATGGGGGCTTCGTAGCCTCAACGAAAGTGAACAGCTGCTTAAAGACCCACAAGAGCGCGTTGTAGTCCTTCGACCGAAAGACCTTCGTTACAAATGTACCACCTTCTTTTAAGAACTCCGTGGCTAACTTCATGGATTGAAGGACCAACTCTGCCTGTGAAAATGCATCTTGTACCCAAGCTACACCGACATTTGGGGCACCGTCGTGGAGGACGGTATCCGCCTTCAAATGTTTTATATGTTGCCTGATGGTTGCCCGGCACTTGTCGGTCGTGATATCGCTTTGAAAAGTAATAACTCCTGGTATGGCCTTGATAGGAGCAAGGTCAACACCAATGATGAGACTGTGGGCAGGCGTGGCCTGTTCGGCAACTTGACACCATGATCCAGGTGCAGCACACAAATCCAAGACGACTTTGCTCTTCTCCAGAAAGCCATACTTCTTATTCAACTGGATCAGTTTGAAGGCTGCTCGAGCACGATAACCTTTCTCTTTGGCGAGCTGATACCATTTATCTGTGTCAAGTCAGCAATGGAGTCCTACTTGCCTTGTGGCAGATACCTACCGAGACGGCCCTTGCCGTGCTTCTTCTCTATCGCCATTTTCGCGTCACAAAACTCGGGGCGTATGTATACGACCAAGTACAAGCACGTGTGGCTTGACGTTTCCAACAATCTCGCCGCTGTAAAGAGGGATTGGGAACTGACGTGAAAAGTCCGACAATTCAGTCTACGGCAAAGTCCTGGAGAAAATCGAGCCGCAGCCAAAATTTGGTCGATCACTGCAGCATGTGGGGTTCTGGATCTCCGCCGAGGCTGTGGTTCAGCCTTGTCAGTATCTAGGCGTGCTAGGTATACAATTCCTGTAATTGTTACCCGTCAATGAAAACCAGTGATATCCGCGACCTTTGCGTTTGTATAATGAGTTCAAGCCCAGCGTACCCTTCTAAAATGTTTCTAGTCTCCACTTATGTACTATACATGTTCTATGGCCACTAGAATAGGACGGCCTTGGGATGTCCACCTTGCTTGTTTAGAAAGTGAGACCAACACGGTCGACATGTGCTATATCCTTGCAACGAGCAGAACCCAATATACAGGAGGCACGTGTAGAAGCACAATTTCTCAAACAAGGAACCTGTGGTTCACGATTCCAGTTCTTCAAGCCATGTCTCATCCGCTCACCATGTCACCATATTGGACGAACCTCGAGTTGGGTGTATCCTTTCCCTTGAAGCCCAGGTCGCTCGAATGGGAGGCCAGAATGGCGTTCAACGCATCCTTTTCCATGACCACTCTGCCAGTCTCAAGAAGATCCTTCACATCCACGTCCTCGATATCCTTGATCAACCCATGCTCACCAACCCCAGCCATTGCATCGTACAGGTGATCCCGGATAGTACGGGTGACGAGAAGACTCCGGCCGTAGCCTCTTCCCCACTGGTTACCCTCAAATATGTTCGAGAGTAACCGTCCACCTGCGCTTTTTGGGATATCTATCTGCTCATCCAAAATGATGAGCTCTCCTTTACGGTAGCGATGGCTCAGAGCGGTTCTCCATGCTATGTCGTACACTTTTCTTTGTAGATCTGTTGCGAAACTCCTTGGCTTCGGACCAAACGCAACGCCACCACCTCTTCTTATGGGGGATTTCTTGTCACCTACTCGAGCTTGACCTGTACCTTTCTGCTGATACAGTTTTCTGTTACTTCCGTGGACGTCACCACGCCATTTTGTGCTAGCCGTGCCACGTCTTGTCGCATCGGCCTCAAATATTACAGCTCGGTGCAATATATCTCTTCTTAGTGGCATTCCCAGATAGTCTGAGTTGTACCATGCAAACCGCCGAGGTTCAAGTTGAGGCCATGAATAAAGCGTTGTTAGAATGTTGGAGGCCGCGTCTGGCGGCTGTGATATAGATTGTATCGAGTCGGAAGTCGAAGGGGTAGCCAAGGTACCATCGGATGTTGTGATTTCGTCTGCTATTTGCTCAGCAAGCTCGGTGGTAAGAAGGCTCGTTCCAGAAGCGAAGTCACGCCTCAGTCGTGGAGCGAGGCATTGCTAGAATCAGTGAGTGTATGCTCGAAGAACAATCTTCACAAACTTACTGCCAACGGATCAGACACGGTCAACCGTTTGAAGCTCCGTGCAAGCCCGAGGAAGGCTTGCGCACTGCTTTGATGCGCCATCGCGAAGGTGGTTGTTTCGGAAATGAACTGAGCACGATTCGTTGTTCGGAGAGAGTTCGCAGTCACGGTTGCTATACTCCCTGGCGCAACTTTTGATAGACACGCCAAGCATGACGGTAGCCAGCCAACTACGGCCTCCTACTGCGCAGTTCCTGTCTATCTATTAATTGCGACAGTCCATGCTTGCGAAGACGAGGTGCCTCTTGAGCGAGTCTGATATGCTTGAAAACACTCCAGTCTTACAGTTGCAAGTTTTTCGTCGCCAGCGCCGGCACATGCATCGCGATTTCCAACCCTCAGCATACATAGTCAGGAGTCCGGTCCATGACATCGCCTACAGATGAAGACCCTCTTCAGCAGCCACGTAGCCTTGCCTCCACACCGGTCCTCAATGTTCGGAAGACGCGATCGCACAGAAGAGATGAGTCACCAGATACATCTACGACGAGCCTACCGATCCGATCCGGCAGCCCTCCCTCTCTCACGTCTCGAGCAAGCACTATTACCAGTGCACTATCCCGCTCCAGCTCACCAAATGGCAGACTCTCGCTCTCTTTGGCGAGATTCGGTAAATCGTCGGTAGCTAGTCCGCTTGGAACCCCTTCTGAGAGCTACGATGACACACGTTCGTTGCTGGTACGAGCATTCTCGCCTATGGTCGCCGTCTACGCCTCTCCGGAAACAGATGGTTTGGCCAGACGCAAGGGGATCAAGAACGGCTTCGTCGACTTAATGCGACCGTATGGTGACCGAATCACTGGCAAGGTGGTGGTTCGCGACAGTACTGGTGCTAGCCGTGCTTGGGAGGACTTTGGTGTACACTTCCACGACCTTGGTGGGCTTGTACAAAACACCCCTCCAAGGAAGAACGACGGTCCTCTGGAAAACCTCGAGGAGCTTCTCGAACAGTATGTTACTCACGTCTCCCCAGAGGATGAACCTACCAATGGCCTTACTGAGATGTCGCCATATTACCGGCTTCTGCTAAGCCGTCTAATGACTTCGCAGAGTACAAGTCCTCACGAAACATTTCAGCATCCGGTTGCCACAGTCATTGCAATCTGCTCTGCGACTCCGGCCCCCATAGAGACTTTGCGAGGCCTCTATTCGCAGACGGCGCAGGGTACTCGTGCATTACCACCTTATGCTAACCCAGAATACTTACGCTATTACGTGCTTGTCCACGATGAGGATCGAGACGATTTCTCCAAATCATCGGCACTGTTTGACCAGATGAAACGTCATTTTGGCTTACATTGTCACCTGCTCCGTCTAAGATCTTCACCCTGCTCTCCTTCCAACCACGACAGCGAAGAAACGGCCGCTCCAGAATGGTTGTCGGCGGCAGAGGATCTGTCACGTTTAGAAAATAGCCACAGCTTGCTTGATCTCGGCTCTTCAACAACATCATACATACACACGACCGATGCTACGGCACTCCGAACCTTTGTGCGTGAGCTCGTAGCGCAATCTATTATCCCACACATGGAGCAACGCATAGCACTTTGGAACGAACAAATTGCTTCTCGGCGCCGTGGTATCTCAGGGCGCTTCATGTCTCTCTCCAAGCGCTGGGCAGGTGTTGGTGGCCTCTCGCGAAGCACATCGTCAGCCACCAACGTGGCTGCTTCAGGTGCGAGCGGGAATTATGATGGTGTCCAAGGCCTCTATCGCTACGACACACCTGAAGCGTTGCTGCGAAAGTTGGCTGATTATGCCTTCATGCTGCGAGACTACAAGCTTGCAGCTTCGACATATGAGCTGCTGCGAGGGGATTATGCAAACGATAAAGCTTGGAAGTATCTCGCAGGCGCTAACGAAATGTGCTGCATATCCAATCTTCTCAATCCGCTAGCGAGTGGCGCGAGCGCAAAAATAAAAGTCGACAACTTCGACCAGATGCTGGAGACTGCAAGCTACTCTTATCTAACGCGCTGTGCAGAGCCGGCTCTGGCCCTACGGTGTATGGTCCTCAGCGTCGAGCTATTGAAGGTCCGTGGTCGTGCAGCCAACGAGCTTGCAACCAAATGGGCGATCCGCGTGCTTGACGCAGGGCTCGTTGGAAGTATCGGCCATGTACTAGTCAGTGAGCGTGTGGTGAGCTGTCTAGCGACACAGCTTGGAGTAGGCAATGCTGCCTGGGGCACGAGGAAGAGGAAGGCGGCATTGTGGAGTGTTATGACTGCGGAAGAGTGGATGAAGCTTGGTAGAGCTGAGTTCGCTTCCACCAGGCTTGACGAAGCGCAGGAGTTGTATAGTGAGATCAAGAGGGGTGACTCGATCAATGACTTCAAGGAACTCGCGAACTTTATGCATCAACTGCAGCTTGCTGTCAGGATGAAGCTCGGTCAGGCCAGACAGAGAGGCCTAAGTGCTGCTTCCAAGCCATCCTTCGTAGGTAACGACGACGACGTGGAGACAGAGGTCGAAGAGACTACGGAAGGCGACATTGAGCAGCTTCACGACACCAGACAGAGGAGAAGGAGCCTCATGGGCGCGATGAATCCACTTGAGATGCCGGTACCACTGAGTCCGGTCAGGAACAGAGACAATCCGCTGTTGACAAAGGCGGATGACAATTTTGAATGAATGGATGATATACTCAATGCTAGAAAGTTCTAATAACCTTCAAGGCCTTTTACTGTAGAACCGGCCCTTCCAATGTAAGGCAGACCCTCCGTCGATGGGCGTGTTGGACTGCAGTGATAGAGCTTGCATCATGCCAAGATGACGTGTGTTAGCGTGATCGTGTGTGGATCTCGCCGATCGCAGTCGCGATCTTCTTTGTTCTGAACGACGTTCTGTCGTACTCCCAGCCGTGGGTACATACCCTAAGGGCCAAACCTCCGCAGAAGGCATACACTTTCTCTGACCGACCATGTCTCTCCTAGACGCACTGCCCGACAGCACCGACTGGCTCCCAACTCCCTTGGCTGCTTTGGCGCCATTAGAGTCCTCATTACGATGTCAAGTCTGCAAGGACTTCTTTACAACACCCATGATGACGAGTTGTTCCCATACATTCTGCAGCCTATGCATCCGGCGGTTCCTTTCCCAGGAGGGCAAGTGTCCCGCTTGCAGAGAGCCCGACCAAGAAATGAAACTGAGGAGGAATTGGGTGGTTGAGGAACTGGTTACCAATTTCGTCAGTTCACGGGATGGCTTACTGGGTTTCGCCAGGGGTGCTGTGCGGAATCAACAGGATCAAAATCTTATGGCGGAAAGGCCGAGGAAAAGGCGGAGAGTGGCAGGAGACCAGGTCAATGGGGCCGGACGGAGAAGCACCAGGAGTCAGAGCAAGCGCCACACCGAGCAGGTGAACCAGAGCCTCCCCTCCACTCAAGAGGAGGTTGCGGATAGTGATGAGGGTAGCGTCTACGCGGATGAACGACCCGCGCCGAGCCATACACAAGTCACCGAACCACATGATGGCTTGGTTGCGTGTCCATGCTGCGGTCGCAGGATGAAGGAAACAGTCATAAACTCTCACTTGGATAGGTGTATTAATGGTGAAGGTACGCCTACACCGGATCTCTCATCGCCTCCACCTATAAATGGGCGACTCGCACCCAGCACTATCGCTTATACACAACCTAAACCGGCACAGCAAAAGGAGCGATTACCAACCATAAATTACTCAGTACTTAATGATAACGCACTGCGGAAGAAATTGAAGGAGCTCGGCATCCCGAATCACGGCTCCAAAGATTCGATGCGAAAACGACACACAGAATGGATGAATCTGTGGAATGCCAATTGTGATTCAAGAAATCCAGTCTCTAAAAGCAAACTATTACACGATCTGGACATATGGGAAAGGACGTTGGGCCGGCAAGCCGATCGGGGTTCGACAGGGGTCATGATCAAAGATTTTGACCGGCAGGGTTATGCAAAGTCGAACAAGAACAATTTCGACGATTTGATCGCCCAGGCAAGAGCGAAGCGTGCATCGGCGTTGGAAAATACGGGAAGAGCTGGTCAGGACCCAGAGTCGGCGAACCGGTCAGGGCCGGACACTCCTTCCACAATAAATCATACGGAGGCTCAACCGCAAACTGATAGTGCCCTGCCTCGAGGGCAAGAGCTTGACCATTCTATGAACGGTGCACAATTGCCGAACGGTCCAAGCCTCGTTAATGGTCATGAGCCTGACCATACCCAAACTGCTACACCAGAGAACCCGAATGGCGAGATCGTGGACTTGACGTCTCCTGCGAAGACTCCGGCCAGCGGACCTAAGAATCAGGATGTGGGAGGCAAACAGTCTGTAGGCCAGGAATCAGATGGCGTAAAGGAGCATGCAAGAGCTCGGATGTTCGTGTGATGTAAATCAGTGATACCCATAAGCACCGCTGTCACGATGCTGGTTATGATAGAGATGGACATGGCTATACGACCAACAGCGCTCGAGGTCGCTCCATGGCATGTCGTGTCATAACTGCTCGATCGGTGGTCGGTAATGTCAGGTTGGTTGCGCAAAATGCGCTTAGGCTAAGCTTGCTCGACCACCTTTTCTGACCGAGGGACTACTGCATTCGCGTCCTTCGTAGGCTCGTCAATGTTCATTCTCTCCAGCATATCCGCACTCGTCCCAGGCTCTTCTTGCCCTCTCTCCTCCCGTTCCTTCGTCTTCTTCACCTGATCAATCTCTGCAAGCCTCTTCCGGGTGGCCTCGGCCTCGCGCGCTTCCTTGGCCTCTCCTTCTTCCTTCTCCATCGCCTCAAGCTCATCGTCAACATCAGCCTCGTCCAGCACGACCTTGCCATCAAGCGGCTCTTGCAGGACTTGGCCAACTTCCTCCACCTTGCCCATCTCCTCGCGCAGATTCTCCACAACATCTTCCACACTCTCCACACCGCCGACACGCTTATTCAGGCCCTTCAATACGCCGGCACTCGCCTCCATGGCTTGCACGATCTGGACTTGATCGGCGGCTTGCTCGATGCTGGTGTAGACCTGTTCCAACTGTTGCAGAGTATCCGTACGTTGCTGCAAGGATTTGTCCGCGAGTTTCTTCGAACGAAGCGCCGAAAGCGCGGCGGCCTTGTTGCCAGACTTGACCGACGCTTGCGCCTTGACCTGCAGTGCTACGATCCTAGCCTCAAGTCCGGCAATCTGCGTCTCGAGGCTTGCGATCAACGACTTGAGATTCGCGACCGTGCCGTCCTCGCTGGCCAGAGCCTCCGGCTCCGCTGACGCCGGTGCTTTGAACTTGACAGTCTTGTCGTCGTAAGACAACGCGTGCTTGTCCCGGGAGAGATAGCGCAGCAGAACGCCGCTATCCTGATCCGACAGCGGCGATCCGCTGAGAGCAGCGAGTTCCTTAGAGAATGCCTCCCTGGTCATGAGACGATCCGTCATGCTCTGGCCCTTCTTTTCCTGCGCCGCCAGCACCTCCTTCGACACTTCCTCCAGCGCCTGCACCAGCACGAGCCTGCTTGCCCTCAGACGACCCGACACGTCGTAGCTCCCACTGCCCACGACGCCGGCCTGTCTCAAGCCCCACCTGAGTACAGTCCACGGGCTCGGTATCCAATTGCGGGCGTATATGCTCTTCTCCGCAGCCTGGAATTCCTTCAGATCCATCATCTTCCCACTACGCACACAGTCGTCGATGACGTTGCCCAAGCCGGACGGTCTGCCGTACTGGGGGCTTGCCAGGGCATTGAGCAGCTCGTCCGACGTCTGGAGGATGAGTCTCTGCTCCGTCGGCAATTGTCCCGCGAGTGCAGCGCGGGTCAACGCGGCCTGCCATGCTGCCACGTTCGCCGCGTACCCCTCTGGATTGGTGGTCTTCTGCACCGTCAGGTCGGAGTACAAGGAGGGAAGGCGGTTTCTGCACGAGTTGTTAG
>Ga0066648_10001297_pt1 | contig 13909 bp, 18 predicted proteins | sample CryGeyCG12114_NA_FD_59537 | JGI IMG/M metagenome (GOLD analysis project Ga0066648, IMG submission 59537) | Groundwater microbial communities from aquifer - Crystal Geyser CG19_WC_8/21/14_NA | ecosystem: Environmental > Aquatic > Deep subsurface > Groundwater | place: USA: Utah: Grand County... | reverse complement strand
TTTTTAACGTTGTTTATGTGTTGACTTACTAACCAAACATTGATATACTATAGTGAGAGAGTGAGCTAGTGAACTGGATTTTGCCCCGTGATTAAATAGCACATTTCTCTGTGATAAGTTCTCCATGCAATCCTAGAGCCAATTTTTGTATCTACGAGTAATACGAACAGAATGACAGTGAGAACTTCTCCGATTACTTGTTCCCAAATAATAAATACCTCGTAACAATACCGTGTAATTTGTAGTCAATGTTATATGGTGTACTATTTCACAGAAAAAAGTATATAATACGCGTTCATTCCAATAGCCCACAACTTGCACTGGTAGGCATTGTTGGCATCATAGTGTAGCTTTAGTTATAGTTAAGAACTGGTTAGTAGTATAAACCTCCGCTCTAATTTTTCCCCCCCTCACTCTGTATTTGTCAACCTTGAGATCAACACAGATACTTTTTTGTTGACAAAAAGGAACTAAATATTATTATTATTTTTGTTTTTGCGGGACTCAAGTTACTAACTTCCATACAAACTAATAATATGGAGCAAAGACGCATGTCATCCAATAGTGCCCATAAGCCTCCAGTGAGGATAGCCATTTTGGAAAAGAGTGAAAGTGAAGTGTCCCATTGTTGGAAAATTTGCCAACTCTTTAGTTATGTTTTGGTAGTGATCAGTGGGATTGCCACTTGTTTGGCAGCTAGCAATGTACAAGGCATGTTCAATTCACATTGCCCCTTGTATGCCAACTTGACTATTAAAGTGGAATTGGAAGACTACTATTATTCGCTGACAGTTCTTCCGTATCTTTCGTACTGGGGTCCAAGACACAATTGCAATTGGGTTCAGTTTTGTCCTGTGGCTTCAGTGATGTTTGCCACAATTTGGGGCACTTTGTTCATCATTTGTGGTCGAGGTGGAAATGCCCATAGGAAGTAAAAACAAAACACAGCAATGTTATTTCCGTATTAAATCATTAGATAAGTATAAAGTAGCAATGTTTTTTATTCTCAGCTTGCCCCAGCCCTGGAGAATCGTCCCACCCGCTTTGGTTTTCAATTCCGCGTTTGCCATTTTATCATCGTTTGTTTTATACAAAGCTGTTACCGGCTTTCAAGCCTTTTGTTTGAATGTCACAAATGAACTCAATTTGACAAGGTATAAGGACACTTTATGCATGTGCTATGCAACTATGCATTAGTTTAATTGCTGATATAGCTGATGTATACTTTACGCATTGGTTGATGCAGGCATGATCTAGAATATTACAATATTTTGCTGGATGCAATATGTTTGATTTTTTACAGCTGTGAAGATTTGATTGGCCTTCATTGGGTCCAGTTTCCTACAGCCAGTAATTTTTACGACGACATTGTTATTGCTGAGGTACGAAAAATTGCATCTGAGACAATAGAAATAGATCAAAAGTTAATTTATTGTTTTTTTGATGTTCAGACTGGGTGTGTGGTGACATTAGTGGGATGGTCAATGAGTGTACTAATACTAATAATACGAATGTTTTCACAAGCCGATTTTACTGTAAACGTCGGGACTACATCAAAAACTAGCATTTTCTCAGATCCAAGTGTAAAGTGCATAAGATCTGAATCCAATGCTTCTGAGTCTGGTGCCAATACTGGACTTGCTTCAAGTTCCCAGTCTCATCCATCATCTCAAGAAGAAGTACAACGATTAGTTTGATAACTTGTAAATTTATTAGGAAACTTGTACATAAACTGGTGAATATATTTTTCTAGTGAGGGAAGTACGAAGTTATTGTAATCATGTTATATTTATGTACATATTTATATGAATCCATTAGGTAAAATTAATATCTAATAATTTAACTGATACTGTGATTCTACGTATAATTTTAATGCAAGGAACTTTTGTATTAGAAGTGATTCTGGCTTTATAAAAACATTGTACAAAACCTATGCTACTCATCAAGATGGAATAGGGGGGATGAACTAACTATGTCAGTCCACTATGTGTTTTACAGAATTATTGGAATTCAGTATATGAAATTTTAAATTAGTTGCCCAAATTTTGAAAATGAAGAAATGAATGAATTATTGTAGTAGAACAGGAAATGTTTATTTTAAGAAAATATAACAAGGTCTATCAGTCGTTAGTAAAAAATAAATAATAAAAATCGATTACTGAAAAATAAATCTGCGAAATTCTTCAGGACACTATTTCTCAATTCTCTGAAAAAATCATTAGCTCATCAACTTCAAGCTTCAACCGAACAATTATTCGTAGAGTATACGATCGCTACACTTTTGGATCTTCGATGCATTTTCCAAATTTTCATTTAGTAAAGAAAAAAGCTAGCTTTTGCATGTACGCACTACGCACGCAGCGAATAACCTGAAAAAGGAAATATAAAAAACAACTTGCTCACTTGCTCACATTCTATGCTTAATAGCAAAGCATAGAAAAAAGGTTTCCAGATTCAGTCATTGGCATCCGCCAACACCTCATCCAGTTTCCAATTCAATACTAGAGGTTTTGTCAGTCTCAGTATTCAGCATTCAGTTTCAGTATAATCAGTATTATCAATGTCATAGTCAGTTCAGTATTGCAACACAATACTTCATCATCGTATTCTTTTGTGGTTGGTTGGTATTGGTACCTTGTGAAATTGCGATTTGACTATTTGACGGACAGGAGAATTTGTTGTCATCATTGAAGTCAACATGACAAGAAATTAATAAAATACCACTAGTCAAGTCAGTGTTTATTATTGTGGCATTCCGATTGTTAGGTTTGTAGATTAAAAGGTGTTTCCTGAAAATATTGTACCTGTGCCACTAGCTATAACTAGTCGCAAATCATCCCACTTAAAAAAAGTACTTGTGATACTTGTGAATCATATTGGTTCAGACTGGAGGAAATGACCTGAACTTAACGTAACAATGAGCAGAACAAATGTCAACGGTCAATTGGAGGGTGGCGTGGAGCCAGCAGGGTCTAACAGACAGCAGTCCCCGGTTCCGCCATTGAATTCAGAAGCAAATAGTCGAACAGCTCTGGAAGATTATGAGGAAGAATTGGAGCTCAAATATGGAGCCAAGCATGTCATAAAACTTTTCACCCCCGTTTCTTTATGTATGCTGGTGGTCGTTGCCACTATTTCATCTGTCACGTATTACACGAAGAAAGACGGTTACTTGTAAGTTAATAAATCAAAACTCTGTTGTAGTTTTTGAAACCATTGTTTCGGATTTCAAATTATTTGAGTACTTCCAGAGTTTACACCCCATTCCACGAAGAGAGTCCTGAAACCGGCACTAAAATTTTGAATGCCATTGGAAATTCATTGATTTTAATGTGCGTGATTGTAGTAATGACAGTTGTACTTATACTCCTGTACAAAAACAAATGCTACAAGGTATGACCGTTGAAAATGCTATATGAACATTTCGTTAAAAAACTTGACACGATGGCTGATAAACTACATCATGTACATGTAGGTAATTCATGGTTGGCTCATTCTTTCTTCGCTGATGCTCCTCTTCATTTTCGCATACTTGTACTTGAAGTAAGTGTGTTTGTCAGCTTTTATTAACCATCTCCGTTTCTCCAATGCAAACATATTTGCAACTGCAGATATCTAAATATTGTGTTCTTCTGGTTATATAGAGAAGTATTGCAAGCTTATAACCTCCCAATGGACTATATCACGGCTATGATGGGACTCTGGAATTTTGGTGTTGTTGGAATGATCTCAATTCATTGGCAAGGCCCGCTTCGTCTCCAACAAGCTTACCTTATTTTCATTGCAGCCCTAATGGCTATGGTGTTCATTAAATACCTTCCTGACTGGACTACTTGGGCTGTTCTGGGGGTGATTTCCGTTTGGGGTATAACGATAACACTACCTCTCCATTTTGGCGTTATTTTGGTAACTTGAGAAACGATCACATCTTTTTTGTTCCTTCTTCTAGATTTGGTAGCAGTACTAATGCCGCACGGACCGTTGCGAATTCTGGTAGAAACTGCTCAGGAGAGAAATGAACAGATTTTTCCAGCTCTCATTTATTCATGTAAGCAGGCTACTTGCTCAGTTAGCTCGTTATGCGTTAGTGCCACATCATTCGGATTCAATAATAAATATCCATTTTGTTTGAGCAGCTACTGTCGTCTACGCGGTGGTGAACACAGCAGAAGAAAATTCGGCCCCATCTCCCCCTAAACGGAAGGAAACAATAAATAACAGTCGCCAATCTCCTGAGGAAAGCGGAGGTGCAGGTGACGCTGCTGATGGATTTCCCCCAAATTGGAGGGACGAGAGTGAAACTCGTGTTCAAAGAAGACGAGATGAAGTGAACGAAGCAGCTGCTCGCGTTCAATCTTATGGGACGATAACGGGGGACCGAGGCACTGAAACTGTCACTCAAGACCAAATGGACGATGAAGAACGTATATGAAGAACAAATATTACTAATTAATAATCCAAAATTGTCTACATGGTTGTTTAATTTAGTATTTCAATCTACAGGAGGAGTTAAATTGGGTCTAGGAGATTTTATTTTCTACAGTGTACTCGTGGGCAAAGCCTCTTCTTATGGGGACTGGAATACAACCCTTGCCTGTTTTGTGGCAATTTTGATTGTAAGCTATTCATTGGGATTATTTATATGGACAAAAGTATATTATATTGTGGATTCCTTATAACTTTAATTCATTGTCTTCCAGGGGTTATGTTTGACTTTACTGCTTCTAGCTATTTTCAAAAAAGCCCTTCCAGCCCTTCCGATATCAATAGCTTTTGGACTTATTTTCTACTTTTCTACAAGAGAAATTGTTACACCATTCACGGATACTTTAGCGAGTAACCAGGTATTCATATAATATGACAAATAGATGCATTGGAAAATTTTTTTTTTTCTAAACTACTAAAATCAAGATTCAGATAGGGTAGCTCGTTTTCGATTTCTAACGTATTAGGTACTGATTAGCATTCATGGATGGAATCGCAATGCTTTCCAATTTATATTTACATTACAACCTTTACAGGAGAATGACTAGAATTATCTAATTATTGACTGACTTTGTTCGAATTGATTGTTTTGTTGATTCATAAGTTAGTAGGATTGTGGTAAATTTAAATCAACTGATTTTTTACAATACCATTTATAAAAAATGAATAGCTTATTATTTATTATATAAAATAACAGTATAAAAAATAGTTTAAAAATATTAAAAATTCCTATTCACGCTGAAAATTTAGGTTTGTCAATCATTTTAAATGGGATAGTTGCGTTTTCTTCTCTTTTCTTTTTCACTTTTTTCCGTATGTATTTGTTAGTGTTTCTGTACTTCAGATACAAATTTTCCAGTTTGAACTTTTTACTCAACTAAAAAATTTAAAAATCCGTTGTCATTACAAGCAAAAAAACAACACTACCGGGCACTAAGATATATGTGAAATTGTATTTTCTAAGAGAAATATCTTACCTTCTCGCAGTACTCAAGCTCTTCGGTTTCAAAAGGATAATGAAGTTTAAGAAAACGATAATACGCATTTTCTACGAATTCATTTCCAAAGTACCGCACAGTTAAATTTTTCAACACATCTTTGGCTTTATCTTCGCCACGATACTTCAGTAGCAAATTAGTCAAGGGTTCCAATATTATAGTCACATCTGCTTCCAGCTCTTCACTTTCTGTCAATAGCCTTTCGTATGTTGACAAAGCGGATTCTCCAGTTCGGTGAAGTGCATCTTCGTTGCCTAAAAACATGAGATAAAGTAAGCACGGTTAGCACCCACCATCTACCCTTACAAAAAATTAAAATTAGAAAAAACTTGAATTTCTCACTTCGTACCTAAGTAGTTGTTTTCTAGAAGCAAAGAGTAATCACGTTTCCACATGGCATACTTTTCTGCTGCTTGTAAAACATTCCATGTGTAGTATAGCAATCTCAACTTGTAGTTGGGAAACCTTTTTTTCCAAATTTCCCATTTCTTTTCATCCGATAGTCTCTCAACTTCAACTTCCTATTAGAACACAGCAAAGTTAATCTTGGTGGTAGCATCATTAAGGCTATAGCTAAAGCTGATAGCTAAGACTGTATATATATATTTCTATAAAACTACCCTGCTAGCAGGTAAAAGCTAAGTTAGTCTAGTTATTTCGGGAAATTAAATTACCTGTACAAGTTTCATCGCCAAAAGAAAATTTCCATTTTGTATCATCCAAATAGCAAGTTCTAGGGCAAATCGAACTGAATATTCGGTCAATATTGTTGTCATCCATCTGAAATGAAGGTTAACAGGACCAGCAGTAATAAATACTACTATAATCTAATGAAATAAGACAGTGAGAGTAATTTTGGTACATAATTATACTCAAAACTCACTTTCTCAATTCTTGGAGCTTTTCCATACTATCAGGACACAGGTGAATAACTGATAAAAACCCAGCCTGAAAAATATTGCATCCATATTTGTATTTTTATCTATGAATAGCTAATCGTACAGAGTATAATTATGGTATTTTACATTCCACATCATCATAAGATCCAGCCGATGAGTCGGCATTCTTTCTTCACATAAACCCTCTACTGCTTTACTAGCCAATACCCAGTCATGTGTGAAAATAGCTCTTCGAGCTGTCTCCAGGTAGATTGAATTTAATGTGACGCAAAATCCACTTGCTAAATGATTTTTAAAAAAGAAAGGATATTGAAACCCACAGAACATTTCTATTTATGGGATGTATTTCCATTCAATGCAGCTGCTGCTTACCTTCATTGTTTAGAGTTATCATTCGTAAGTTGCTAATAATTTCTAAAAACTCGGGAGATTTTAAGTCTTTCCTCATTTGTTTCTATGAATGAATACAATTTCACAATGTAGAGAGTAACCTTGACATGATATTGCTTATTTTCAAGAACTACTCAGAATATCAACTTACAGCCCAATGCTTCATTTGCCATTTGAGCGTATATTTTTTCCGTAAGTCTTGATCCATCTCCTTCTGAAGATTTCTTGACTCATCTTCGCTCCCACTTTCTTCAAAATTTTCAGACTCATCATCATTTTTATTTCCATCAGGGAAGTCATCAACAGATTTGTTTTTGCTGTAAATATCATAGGCTGAAATAAATGCTAAAAACAAAGAATAAAAAGAAACAATGTTAGCCCGTTAACGGGTCATCTCTGTCATCCGAACACTAAATTACGAAACTGAAGCTCGTATCACGTGTGTAAATAACAAGATGCAAAAAGTTTACCCTTGGGGTCAGCCAGTGGTTTACGTGGCGCATATTTTACAGAGTTCGGATAAGACCGAGTATCCCTTCGATAGTGATTACCAAGTTTGGCTTTATCAATTATCCTAGGCAATATAGCTGGTCTGGCTAAGGTTGCTGTTTTCAAGTGCAGGTAATCCATTTGCATGATTTTCCGAGTGAGCACAGTTTCTTGAATACACTTAAGGCTCGGGAGTTTCGCATATCGCATCCGATCAGTAGTGTATGAGTAAACTTGGTGATTTGTTTTACTCTCACGACGTTTTATAATCTTACCCTCCCGGTGACGACCCCAAAGTTGTACCATCTGAGGAATAATTAAATTATGCTTTCAGTAAATTAGTGCTCTATACTTCACTGTTCATTTCCATCGCTACGGTTTGCTAATGATTGCAAATCAGAGAGGAGGATTATATTTTTTTTGAGGCGCTATATGAAAATACATAAAAACCACAGTGAGCTTATATTGTAGATTAACGACCAATTTACTAAACACTATGTCATCCAATTATTCAGCAGGACAGGTAAAATAGCCTATTTGAATGCATACTATTTACTGACCAAGAAAAAAAGAAATCTCACACATGAATGTTAGTTACAAAAATAACTTTCACAAATTCAGTTCAACGATGCATTCCGCCCCTCCAGATTAGGAAACTGGCAATCAATTGACAGCAAAGAAGTGTATCCAGGCAAAAAACCAGTGCAGACTACTTCAGAAACTAAACCCTTCTCACATTCTCATACCAAATTTATTGCAAACGACAGGGGTCACCTTTTACCAGAAATAGTACGTAATGCATGTTCATCCCCCTGGGGAAATCTAAATTTCAGCGTATGGGAACAAGAGCATGCAGCCAGAATCAAATTGAACGGTACAAATACCAAATGCATACTATGGAATGCATGCATCTATACAAAAGCAAATTATTGCATACATTTTCTCCATCCATACTTTTAGAAATGAAACGTCCCACACTCAGATCCAAAAGCTTAACATGTGAATCAAATCGTATTGTGACAAGACCAACTGCTGCGAAAAAACCAATCGACCACATTCTCGTTTACTTAAGAGAACTGCAACTACCAATAATATGGATAGTAGGACTACCTAGCCGCAAAATTTTCCAAATCCGTCGAGATTTCTGTAAACAATTGGCGAAAAAATTCGAATTCGGATACATCAACATTGACGACGAAATTGACAAGTGGAGAGAACGCCAATTTCGTTCGAGTCAGGAAGACGCGGATGTTTCAGCAGAAAACAATCCACGTAAAGAAAATGCGCGCAGAATTGAGAAAATCTACTTCGGCACTTCCTTAGCCAAACAATATTTCCGAGACATCAATGTGCGTGTGGCAATTCCATACGATCTAGAAGAGACTACCCAATATGCATTACTGATGAAAAGTAGTGGGAGTGATATTCAACTTCATCAAGGAGTTAACATGGATGACTATTTATATGATGAGCAAGAATCAGCAACTCAAAGAGTGACAAAAAACTGCAAACTATCTAGACAAAGGATAAATTTCAATTTGGCTAATGTTTTCACCCCACATATGGTACTGGAGTTGCTAAAGTTTGCGATGATAGAGAATTTGCCAGCCAAAGGTTTTGTCATTGAAGGAGTTCCTTATGAACTGGAGGAAGCAGAAGCTTTTGAGAAATTCTTTTATCCAGCTGCTCTAGGAATCTTCTTCTGCGAAGGGAAGGGGAAAAATGAGATAGTTCGAACATCTAAACGACACAGGCAACTTCCATCCCAAGTGCCTACAGAACCGGTAGCCATCGCCTCAAAACATATAAAAAGACTAAAACCCTTTTCTTTAGCACAGGCCGAAAAAATTTGCAATGTGTATGGCCACAAAATCATTCGAATCATACATGCCGAAGATGTAGACAAGGATACAATAGAATTCATCAATAACTTGGTGAAAAAGAATTTAGAACATTACCCTGACATTCTAACAGGCACTTCGAGGATTGATGATTACTCGCAAATCCCTTCGAGAACCTCTTTAAATACTCACTTAGAGAAAAGTAGTACAGAACAAATCCACTGTTCTAGCTCAGATATGCTTCTTACTGCATTTTCCTCGTCCGAAAATGTGGCTAGTGTTCCTCAATCGAGGGAATTGATCCCACGCCAGCAATTTGCAAGCACTAGCAAAATAGGCAAAGAAGAAATAATAACAAAGATGAGAAAGAAAAGGAATTTAGCTAGCTCGAAAAATAAATTGGAGAAAGCCAAAGATGAGATGCTTAAGACAATGTTAGATGGGAAAGTGGACGAGATTTTGAAAGAAATGAAATCCAAATCTAGTATACAATGGAGAGTGGAAGAAACGGAGGAAAGGAAGGAGCATGGCAAGGTGGTAGAGTCTTCTACTACTACCATTGTGAGTTCAATTTGCACGGAGAAAACAGAGTCCGTGACAAAGAAAGTTTTGGATCATGATGAGAGTGAAAGCATAAATGCATTAGCACCTGAGGAGGAAGAGAAACCTATCACGGTAGAAACTGTAATCGAGGAGGAAAATGTAACGGATGATTTTATGTCTAACCCGCAAACCCCAGCATCAGTAAATGAAGCTTTAGACGTGACAATGGGTGATATATTTTATGGATCCAAACTTAATACTCCATACAGTTCGAGCAGAGGTTAGAAAACCAAAACACTAAATTTGTCCAAAAATACTGCAGTGTTCCCAAATGATGATGAATACTAAAATGCCTAGAAAATATAGGTGCAGATGGAGACGGGGACAATGCTCCATTTCTTCCTTTTCTGAACATCGGCAAAAAACTTAGTAAAGACCAAACCACTGAAACTTCTAATCTAGACAGTGATAGAAATGAAGCTACTAAAGACTATAGTGACAGATTTTCAAGTGATGTTTCAACAGCTACGGGAGATTGTCGTACCAATCCAACCGATTGTATGGATGATGAAGATTTTTTCGACATCAAAGCTATCATAGGAGAATCTCCAAGAAATAAATTTGACCGGGGTGATACTGTTACTTCAATAGCTACGGATACAGAGGCTACAAAAACTGATGATAATGACAATTAAACGATTGCACAATTAAATTCTTATTCTTACTAGTTAAGGCCTTATGCATACACACACTTTGCTTTGAAGGGTTAGTCAGTTAACCCTATTTTGAAGAAAAGCACATATGACAAGGCATAGTGATGAAGTGCGTAATAAAATATCGTACCGTGAAATCTTTGAAATATGCTGATATTGTTTAAAGTGTTCACGAATAAGAAATAAATGTGCTTTTTAAGTGAATAACAGAAAAATGATACTTAAAAAACCACATTACCGTTCAAAGGTGAAAGGGTCTCTGGGACCCAATGTATGACCACTTCTGTAAACGAAATCGTTTAATAATGAACACACGACAAGAAGACCAAGCCAATTAAAAGGCTTTAGCACGCAATTTTACAAATAAAACTATAAAAAACAAAATATCTTTGACTCTTCGCTAAAACTGAGAACTATGCTGGCTGAGTCAAGCTAGTACTGGCACATGTATAAAATATTTCCCGCTTCAAATAACTTTCACTCCTTTCACTTGACACCAGTCTCTCAAACCTCCCTAGGGCCTACGCTCAAATGAAAAACGAACGACCGAAAAGTCTTCAATACAAATATGCGGTTTGATTCATGATTTAATGATAATTAACGTCCAATCTGTTCAAATATTTTTTTTTACATATTTACATAAAATGCATAGATAATAGTAGTTGTGGAATGCAGGATATCTCTTCAAAATTCAGTAGGCATGAACAAAGTGATGCTCGGATTTTAACGAAATCTTTATTTATGTATGAAACCATTGTAAACGTTCCAAATAGTTTCTATATTAAGCATAAACTACTAAATTAGTTCATTGACTCTAATTCTACTTTCCAAATCCACCCATACATTTGGGACTGGGTTCCACAGTCTGCATTTTCTCCCATTCGGCTTTCGTTTTGGCGACAATTGAAAGTGCATGTAGTCCTGTGTCCATTTCATCTTTCAAAAGAGCTTGTACCTGATGAATAAAAAAAAAATTAAATCTAGAAAGCTATACTTTCTTAAATTTTAAATTGATTTTTAAAGATTCCATGATCGTACTTTCTGATGCCGTTTCACTAGCGGAACTCCTTCAAATTCGGGGGAAACAATGACCACTTTCAAATGAGTTTCTGCTTCTTTGGGAACATTGTGCATATGTGACTCGTTAATAATGTCCAAAAAATGCGCATTTAGAGAAGTTTGAAGAACGCTTGTCATTCGGCTGATTCTCGTAGCCATTTCAGCTTATTACCCTTGTTTTTACTAACTTTAGAGAAAGTAAAACTATACTGTGAACTGCTGGACTGTTAGACAAAGACACTAGCTAAAACAATGATTAAGTCTTTTAGTTGGCTTGAATCTGAACTCAGAAAGGAAGGAACAGACAATTGCCAATTGCCATTATCTTCATCTTCAGATTCTTCAGTCAGAGAATCAGAAACATATTTTTACTATGAGACTATGAGTAGCATTATTTCCCGGGCTGGTCATAGAGCACAGCATAATAGATTATGCGAACGAATTTCATTGTTGACCGCAGTCTTAATTATGACCACTTCTTTGTAAAGTTTAAGTGCTCGAATTAATGGGACCATTACAGAGAAAGCAGTAGACTTTTCTTTTCGCAAAAGTATTTCCCCATTGACTGTTTACATCCATTCCAATTACGTCATATGGTGAATGCAATTTTAAAGAACAAGTAATAAAATGTCGTCCGGTGTTGAAGTACTACTTATCATGCAAAAGCAACTATTGGTAAGACGGCATCCAACATGCCTGACTGCTTCCAGAATATGCATCAAAAACCCCTACTGGCCAACCACCAACCAGGCGTATAAATATTTGCTCAACCGTTTATAAAATATTTCACAGTTATGATTTGCTATATGAAGATTGATTAAGATGACATGGAAATGAAAATGGTAAGTAATGTTTCATGACCCACGCAATGTGTTTCTCTATAATAAGCTGTGCTTTGACGAATTGCATTAATAATTGCACGCAGCGCATAATCCATTCAAAACCTGCATAGTATATTGCTCTTGTATTATATTCCATATTGTATTAACGATTAACGATTGCACAATACAATCAGAAAATTCAGTGTTTCGGCCTTTCCCTTGGCAACAAATCCATAGTAATATTCATATTCTCATTCTCGTTATAGTCAAAGTGGAGCTGAAACATTTTATGATGGATTTTAATCGTGTCTGAATAACATGATGATGATACTTTTTATATTGTATCATCATGTTATCATGCTTACGCATTAGTTCAACTCACAACAACTTTTAAAAGGTGCAGGTTGAAATGAATAAAAATACTTATTGTGTTGAAGCCAAACATTGTACGATTAAAAACAATATGCGGTTATATTGAGTACACCCATATGAAAATAGTGCCAAAAAATGGTATTTTGTTGGGACACTTTTAAAAGTCAAGCAAGAGTCAAGTTTAAGAGATTGGAGCGATGTTCAAGCTTGCAAGCAAGCTATGATTCCTATCTTGCGTAAATATCTATTTTAAGCGGTAAGTTAAGTACTATGAATCTCATAAATACATGCTGCCATGAAGGCCATGAACTATTAGACAATAATTATTATCGTCAACTGAATGATAAAGTGTGCACCGTTCAAAAAGCGATGACATGATATGCTACACAGATACAAGCTAAGGACCATTTTAGTCAGTTATACTTCATTTTTAATCTTATGATTGGGATGAAAAAATGACAGCTTCATCAAAGCTATTTTTTACACTATACTTTAATCACTTTGGTTTACACATGGAAAATTACAAGTATGATCCTACCATATCTCATTTGAAAGGAATTTTTGATGCATTCATTGTAAATTCATGCAGCAGCTCTTATAACTTCATTCCCAGAATGTGGGCTGGTACTGGTGATCAATTCATTTCATACGACGATGAATTGGTGGCAGTCCTATCTTTTACATTTGACACTTGACCTGCAGCTTGAATTCCTAGGAAGTCTAACAGTCGCATGTAAAACTTGAGATAGTATGCAAAAACCACCATAACTATTATATAGCTAACTACTACAGCATGTCATGAGGTCTCGTCCCAACATATTGATCTGAGTATAATCACATAAGCAAAAGCTTTTACACCATTTACGCGAAAAAATCGTACCTTTACGTAACGTTTTCCAAGGTTCCATTTCATGCATGTTATAGAACCTTCGCGTCGATAGTCAGGAATAGGAATATGTGATCCCAATTCTAACCTACAAATCCATGAGCGCAACTTGAATATTTCAAACGTCTTTTTATTATTTGTGCCAATAACTTGGGGAAAATGGTTCCTATAAGGCTGACGACCTTCAAAAGTCACTGCTACCACTACTGGCAGTCAGTTGGGATATCAGAATCACAATAAGCTGCAGAAAAACACAACCAAAGAATCATATATCCCCAGCTTATATAGATTCTCAAGGTTTGAGTAAACCCAAGCCGTTGTTTCAGGCATACAACCCGAGAACATGACCCTACGTGAGAACCGCACGTGATGCAATAGCCACTATTGACCATCCACCAAATACATATACAGTA
>Ga0066648_10001294_pt1 | contig 13922 bp, 1 predicted proteins | sample CryGeyCG12114_NA_FD_59537 | JGI IMG/M metagenome (GOLD analysis project Ga0066648, IMG submission 59537) | Groundwater microbial communities from aquifer - Crystal Geyser CG19_WC_8/21/14_NA | ecosystem: Environmental > Aquatic > Deep subsurface > Groundwater | place: USA: Utah: Grand County... | reverse complement strand
TAGGGTTAATATATTAACTTCTGATACATCTAAACTTTTAAATATTAAGTATCCAGGTACATAATTTGGATCCAGTATGCAACAAACATAATTTTGATTCATAATTGTAAACAACTTCGTGGCTGCAATCGTACCTTAATTGTTCTAATTGTGATTTAATAAACAACGATAATTAACCAGGCAAATGTGTGGATTGGTGTTTTATTGATTTTAGTTGCTTTATTGATCTTGAATATTTGTTTAATAGTTTTGGAGAGCAAAATGTAGACAGAGGCCTCTTCATTACCACACTCCGAAAGTTGAAATATTATGTCATACCCTTGTAACTATATAAAATAAATGGACTATTTGAAGAGAATTCTCTGCTCCTCACTTAGGAGGTGTCGCCCAGCCCGGCCGGTAGCTTTTGCTTGCGATGAAATGTATCAAAACAATTGTTTCCTGAGCTCCTTATGCACAACCGGGTCATGTATTGCTCACAAATATATAAACTGATCTTGGTATTTCCACAAATATATAGCATTTTCTTTGTTCCACGTAACCATTTTGCTTAAAAATTCTGCGGTATTTGAGTGCATTCCATTCTGCGGGATTTATTGCAAACCTGAATCCTTTTTCTTCTAATTTTTTCGATTTTTTTTAAATGACAATTTTTTTCATACTTACTGTGCAAAATTTTTCTAATTTTTAGATTTAATTTGGATAAGTCGGCCATTTAGCGGATAACTTAGCGCAACATTTTTAGTCTACAAAGTACAGTAGTACAGTTACAGTAGTAATAATACCCCCTCAAGCCCGTCGATAATTGCAACATAATCAATGAATATGCAGCTATTGAAACGTGATAAATGCAGAAAATATTTAATATCATGCATCAATGCGATCAATGCCTCACGTTCAGAGAAATAATAAAATATCATTTATGACTGTTTTTGTTTGAAAAGGTTTAAATTACCATCCAAAACGAAACTTCAATCACAATCCTACGAATTCAATTTTTTTGCAAAAGAATCTGTGGTTGCATTCTCATTCTATTGCATTCTGCACATTGAAAGTCATGTAATTTTTTCTAATTAACTGAGGCTAAGGAATTTTTTCCAATCCTTGAGAAATATGTCTGGTTTGATTAAGCGTGATGACCAACTAAATGAAGTCATCCAGGATTTGTCTTGATATGATACTTAATTTTTGCAGGATTGCTCCAACCAACGATTCAGAAAGCGAAACTTTTGACTCCAGACTCCATCTATCTATGGCGTATGGTACTCACCAATTTCACAAGCTGCTGCACATTCTGCCCTTGATTTTAGTTTGATAATCCAATCTAATAAGACATATTTTGGTGTTGAGACAACTTGAAACCTACTAATTGTCAATAAATTCAAAAACAGAATGTTTCATGTGCATTTGCGTCATTACAAAATACGGAAGGTGCTAACGATACGTGCGGATGGCAAGGGTACCAATGGAATTTGGTGCGGACAAGGAAAATACTTATTTACATCATGTGCGTACCTGAAGGTTGCTTCCAAATAAGGCACACGGCCAGATTAATTGCGCATGCATGCATGTTCAAATCAAGTTGATTACTTGGTATGCTTTGTTGAAACGCTAGATATGTAGAACGATTCAAGACGAGAATGGAACACCTGTGGGATTTCAGCAAATCATTAATTACGTGCATATTAGCTTGAAATGAAGGCGCGACCAAAAAAAACCAAATGGGCAAAATAATGCACGAATTCAATGACTTCTCTCTCACTTTGTAATGATACTGAGTTGGCTACGATTTTAGCTCATTATATGGCATATCTCTTTTAAATTCATGAGTGCCACTTTTTCTATTTAATCTCGTTAACGTGAACACTGAGAGATAAAAAAAGAAGAATTTGCTATATTATATTACTACTACCGTGTTGAAGCTATAGATGCTAAGTTTTGTCATTTCATTTTTTGTTTGATTAAATGGCTGGCCCAACACGATATTTAGTTAGTCGACATGTTGTATCAGGTAGTCAATAATATGCTTCTAATCAGCTCATCTCTACCTGCATTAGTTTGATTCGCTCAGTTTTTAATGATGCATTTAACGATAGGATATTATTTTGACAATTTTTTTTGTCTCCCATCTCCATATCGGTAGAATAGCTAACCAATTGTCTGCATGACTGGAATTAATTTCTCTGAATTTTGCAGCACTCCGCTTCAAACAAATGTAGTATTTTTTTATTCAAGTTAGATAGTATTTTCTAAAAGGCACAAACAACTTGTAATAAACTTACATGATTGGCAGGTATTTATTGAAAATGAAAAAAATCACCAGCGATTTACTAACTTACAGCACCATAATTGGAAGTAATGGCAAAAAATGGGCACATCCACATTTGTGGCTTTTCGTTTTCATTTCATACTGTGTGTTTGGCCAATTAGACTATCAACTATTGGAATTACAAGTTCAATGGTAATTTGAGCAGCTGCCAAAGCAATAAGTTTCAACTGCATGCAGTATTTGATCATGACATAGGTAAAAATTTCAACCTACGCATTTCACACTTGAACTTTTAATAATTTTCTAGACACTCTAGCATTGTTTCTAAAAAAAAATTCAGTTTACCCATTCATTGACAGGGGACGAATGTCACGTTATCTATTCGTTAGCTATCATGCATACCGAATTTTGGGAATCTATTGTACTAAATTCAACTCGGAATCCCTTCATTGAACTAGGTTACAAAATCTTATTTACAATTTTGGTTATAACTAACTGACTAAAGACCCCAGGACACTATTGAATCCACTGTGAACAATGGTAGGAAGGATACAGATTCGTCAACAGAGCATGCATTGATGTCTTGATACATTGCGTTCTCATCATTGCACATCCCTAGTTAAGCTGACAGAGATAATTGAAAAGAATGAGCCATTCGAGTTCATCCGTCTTGTCTTGCTTGCATACCAGATAGATACTAGACTACAAAGACACCAAAAGACACACACATGGGGAGCATACAATGAGTGCTACACGCATATAGTACACAGAAGAGCTATGAAAATGTTTGAGTTGTGAATCTGAGAAGTCAGAGCAAAGGCGAGATAGAGTACGAAAAACGAAGAGTGGGAGTAGAATGGTTCAAAAGACGCCTACACCTGTTGAAAATTAAAAGGAGAAAGCTTCATGCATTGGGCAATTATAAACCTTACAGGTACTGACTGACTGACTGCGTAGTGTGTTTCCGTATATGGGAGTCTTGCCGTAACACTAGATGAGCTGAACCACACTTTCCAGAAGTCAAGGTGCTAAATCCAACCACGGATTGGCCACCGATCTTCAACCACAAATATGTATGCATAATTTTTAAATATTATTTTTACTTTACCTGCAATTCTATAGCAAATATATTGATAATGATAACTAGTACTGTTTGTTTATTAATCGTTCTCAATGTTTGAATATGTCAGTAACTTTATTATTTAGCTTTGGTTCTCGAGAAAATTTAAAAATATTAGTTTTTCAAACTTTCCACCCTAAATTCAGTAAAAGTAAATTGTATAAACTGTGTCCATAGTAATACATTTTTTAATGTATTTCAATGTCAGTCTATTCCCTAAAAAATTAATATTCAGGGTGAAATTATTCAGCCGCCGTGAAATCGCATAAGATGGAAACCACGTTCATTGAATTCCGTGTACCTTGCTGGTAGCTGTACCATGAACATGAACAGCTAGAGCTACACTTGAGAGCTAGTCTACTACACATGCATGCATACATACAGAAACTGCAAATATTGCATACATGTATGTTGTAGAGTGTATGCTATGTGTGGCTATGGTAGTCAACAATGCAACCAAACCAAGAATATGTACGCAACATAAAAGATGGTTATGTTAAAAGCTTGTTGTTTGGTAGGAACGCATGCATTACATGGAGTAATGCCCACTTGAATTTTTAGTGATTTCAGATCAGTCATACAGACAGCAGCCAAAGTTTGTTTTAGCATTCGTAATCCTAATTTGCTTTGTGTATTAAATAAAAATCAAAGTTTTTTCACCGTAAAAATAAAGCAAGTACGTTGTTCATGAGCTTTTGTGTGTGTTTGTGCTCATTTATTCACGCAGTTGTGGCTGGAAGTCGCTCAAACTTAAAGTGTACGTGCCGGTGAATTCGAAATTAGATTGGTGTAGTGGAAAATCCGAAAAGTTTGAAGAACTAATTTGATAACTTGTACAGATATTTCCCTTGGTGAGTAGCTATATTAAATAGCTTACTGTGGGTCTAAAAATAAGGAGCTTAATTAATTGGGTCTGCAAAGTTTTGCTCGCAGTTTTCATTTCATGCAACTCGGTTTGCCCTGAAACAGTTGTAGAAATCACGACCGAGGCTTGAGTTGTTTCATATTGTGCATTGTTTTTGTTCAGCTTGTAAATTGGAACAAAAAGTTAGCGTTTGGGTGTATGTATGTTGCGTGTGGATCAGTTCTTGCCTCATGCCATGGTCGGTGACAGACGAGAAAAACTTTTTCAATTTGTGCAATTTTATAAGATTGCATCAGTCAGGGACAAGATTTGTCATGTTTGAGAGCCAAAATGTTTTTAAATATCTGAGTGAGTGAGAAGTAAGTGGTAGACTAGTGGAGCCCATTATTATAAAAACTGGGGTACAGTGTGAGCACAGGAATTTATGCACTATATTATAAACATATTATAATAAGACTTTTGCTATGTAAACATGTATTTAGCATAATTTAACGTTACTACATATCAGTTTCACATCCTTGCATTGGGGAATGAGTATCAAAATCAAAGTATTTTGAACATTAAAGAAATGTACCGATAATGCGTCTGAACACAACATTCTGATCTAATGACAGGTTGAGACGCTTTTTGATGGATAGGAGGGAAACAAATGGTAAATTAATGATTGGTATGGTAGCTGTAGTGTATCTGGCAAGTTATCGAGCAATTAAGCTTAATTCGATTATTCAGTTGATGAAGCTCATGAATGATATTCATATTTTCAGTAATTAATGGGCAAACTATAATTAGCAACTCGTTAATTGAAATAGTTTTGGAAAGTACGCGTGCATTTTTTTGCAACGGTTATGAATTCCATATTCCATTATATGAGCATTAAGAAAGATTCGTAAGCTCATTTACTGTTAAATCAGAAAACATTTAATTGCAAAAAAGGACGCAATCAAACTGTAAACAGAATCATACGATGGCCAAAATTGACAAGACTTACATTTAGATTAACTAGAAGCTACAAAGGTGTATAATGCTGTGTAGCTAATAGGAATGAAAAACTAGTTAGACGAATAAAAATGAGCTTCGCATTATTGTGCTCGCTCAAACCGCAAACTCATTAGTTTTGTTTACCGTCCGAAACTGCAAGTTAATTCACTAAAAGTGCTGAAACAAACCACACTAATCATTAATGGGGATAAATACTGTAGTGCACTGGCTGAGAGGCAAAACTGTCATTTGATTATCTGCAAGATTTTTTTTAACCGCCTTCTGCACACACCACAACTGGAATGAGGAATCCATTAACACATCGTTAAACATTTATAAAAATGCATAAAACACAAGAAATATAATGAAAAGGATAAAACGAATGCGTAAATTTTTTTCCCTAATTTAAGCAACACTATACACTGAATACTGATATAAAAGAATTTCTCTCACGACTATTTTTTCCCCAATTTTATCTTCATTATTCATCTATTCTTGTAGCCGAAATGAAATCAAGAGCTTAATTATGCAATGATCAACTTGTACACGACTTTCAGGGAATCCATAGACTTAAGATCTACTGCACAGATTAGATTGCTTGCCGTACGTTCGATACGCTGTGTAGTATACGAAATAGTGGGAACTAGTAAAGCACAAAAGACTAATGATTACCGATGTTTAGTTTTATAGTGTGCATGTGAAATTGGGTGCATGAATATGTTGAGCAGCTTGGCGTACAGCATGCATACTAGCTAACTAGCTATAGATTAATGTAATTTTAGGTATGTTTTTGTTGTTCCTGACTATATTTTACAGTACGAAGGATTTGGATAAGCTGAGAAATAAAAACCTGAAGGAACACCGCGTGAAACATCAACTGTACTGTTAATAAGATAAAGCTCACTTTCAAAGAACCACAACAGTGGTTTTACTCATTCAAGTGTTTACTAAGGAAATAGAGACTTCCTTGACTTTCGTGTTTGATGAACTACTCTAATGGATTCCCTCATCCGAAACAAATATGAAGTTGAGCTAAAGCTAATATTAATTCGTGCATAGTATAAAAAAAGTACAAGTATTAACTAATAAGTTATGTGCTTCACGCTCATAAATACCTGCATTTAAATTCCTCATCAGAATTCATGGTGCAAGTCACAACAATACAAGCTTGTAGTTTCAACTAACCCTCAATAAGTGCATTGGCTTGGCTTATAATCAGACTGACTAAAAGCAAGTTAGTGAGTCAGCCTGAGCATTTTATCTTGAAATTGCAGATCCGATGTTTATTCTTTAGGACGCATACTACTACTAAAGTTTGTGTTACAATTTAAGGGATACGCATTATACTACGTAAATAAAATATTGTGTTCACAGGTAACTAACAAAATAATAATCTAGTTAGTACAATTCTTTAACCCAGCCCAACTAAAATTTACAAAAAAGGAGCAAATCACAGTTTTTAGGCAGCTGTATAAAGCTGTACGAGATTTGAGTTGCTCTGGATCTGTGAGTAAACGGAGTAAACAAACAATGTAGACAATTCCTTCCTTCCCGTATAAAAAAGATACGGATATGTTTGAAGAGCTTTTCGTCTTCACACATAGCTTGAATGTGAGCAGAAAATTTCATCCTGCTGTGTCTTTTCACAGGTTGGGGCTACAAATGCTTCCCAGCGGCAATGTCACTTTGGAGAGTCAACATTGGCTCTAACTAACTGAAGGATACTTTGACTGGACTGTCAGTGAGCCCTATTGGGAAAACCGTGATTTCTTCCTCAGAAACCTACCATGGATTTAAAACAGAGTCTCGAAATTTTCCACGGTATCAACAAAGTTCCCCAAACCCTTGGGAGTTTCAAACTAGACGATCACAATGTGGACGAATGGAGTGATTTTTCCGTTACCGGCGTCAAACACAAGGGAAGGACAGAAGTAGGGAAATGGGTAAACCCTGATACCAATGCGGATATTCATTATCAAAAAGTAAGTCACAATACTATTTTCCGCTAAACAAACCAATGATGTTGATGAGGATGATAAAAAAAGCATTAGATGCAAACAAAAACCTAGTTTTTCGTCAATAAAATGTACCGTGTGTGTGTGTTCCCATATCTAATGATTATGAGATGATGCCAAAAAGTGTTCACTCCAACTAACTAACTAGATGACATGACATTGTTAAAGTTTAATTCTCAACTGCTCGTTTCAGAGTGAAATAACTATCTGTAGCTATAGCTATAACTGCAGCTATATAAAATTAATACAGCTACAGATTTAACATGCCAATCTAAACATGGCATTATAAACTGACTGACTGATGATAAAAAATACGTGTTGTTATCATCAAGTGGTTGACCAAAACCCAAAGGAGCCAAACAGTGCATGAAAAAAGTGAGTGGCATTGATGCAAATGATTGCCGTTGTTCTATAAAAACTGTATTATTCTGTGTTTACTGCTTATAACTGACTTGACTACCTTTTTTAGTCAGCAGTTTTGTTTTCCTCACGTACTAACTAACTGACTAACTAACTAATAACAAGCAAACGAAAAGTAAAACAGATTTGAGGGCGGCGTGCAGATTTAGCAGTGTGTGATATATGTGAACACTTTCCGGCTTTCCCCTTTGCTATGCATATCGACTATCCACTTGATATTTTTACTTCTTTGTTTATGTCGTATGGCTGACAAGAGTTCGCAGTGTACAGCAAATTCATAATAATAACCGTCATTTTCGTTTACTGAAATCAATGTGGAACCCACGAACAAGCTATAGTTATAGTTAGTTTTAATGTTTGGGACTAGCCGTATTCGATTTCAGTTGTCAAAGCTGTTTCATTGTTTTGTTCATTGATATTGGATATGGAAATAAGATCTTTGAGATTGCATTGTTGTTAGGATATAAAAAATCGGCATGGTATGCGATATTTATGGAGTTTTTTCATTGCTGTCCATTCAGAGGGTATTTTTTTTTATAGTCTTCAGATATATTGCTTGGTATCTGATTCTCAATTGCATGGAATCAACGACTTCGGATTTTGGATTAGCACTTATTGTGTTGGTTATATAGTTATTTAGTTTTGGTTCAGTGTGATGACTAGAGTTGGAAATTGGAAACCAAGGGCTTGTTGGATGGCAGGAGACGACGGACAGTGAGGGTAGATTTTATGACTTTGTGCAACCCTTGTGGTTCATAAACAATACTAACATAAGAGTGAGTTGCTAGACCGCTTGATTTGGTTAGTGAGAGAATTTCTCATTACCATATTATTGGTGTCTTGGCTGGCAATGAGTTATGTCTATGTGAGAAGAAAACACACACGGTGCTGTGTGCTTTTTATGTGCTATGTTTACTTTCGTTATGGTCATCCATTTTTATTGGTCTAAACCTATTAAAAGTTTTCTGTTTTTGCAGCGAGAGGATCGAAAACATGGGGAGGACGCTAATGAGTTAAGTCAGACTCAGGTGATCAAAGGGAATGCTCCAGATTCAAACTTCCAGATTGTACATTCGCAGAAGCAGTCACAAGACAAAGGAGATGGATCTCGGACCCTTTCATCATCTGTTTCTTATCAGATGAGTTCCGTCACTGGATCAAGGTCTTCCAGCAAGGTAGCAAGTTTTTCTTGTTTGCATTCCTGAGATATAGCGTAGATAATATGTTTTGTATGTGGTATTGTGATATTGTAAAGTTTAGCAAACACTACCTCGAATGCATGGAATGAACATGTTAATTAGTTAGTAACCACTTTGCCTATACGTAATTGTTAATCTTTTTAGGTTATTTAAGTAGTGAAGAATGAATCATTTGGGATGTTTGCTAAGGACCGTTAGCATCTTTTATTTAATATTTTGTGTAGTATAGAGCGTAGGGGTGAATGTATTTTCATTCATATTTAAATTTCTACATATGGCGGACAACTTTGTTTCGTTTTTGAGGTCATACATCTCTTATTTGTTGACCTCCTAATATGTACATTTATCAGTTTTGTAATGCAATTACTATAGTTTAAAAGAAAAGAGGCGAAGTACAATGATTATAGTGTTTTAAATGCATGGCACATCGCACATGGCTCATGGCTCGACCATCCTCGCGACTCCCGAGAGTAGAATTGCATATTCGAAGGGGAAAGAATATTTTCATGGTAGGTTAATCGGTTTAATTAGTGGGTTTTAATTGACATAGTGATTAATAAATTCATAATAAGCGCAATAGCAGTGTTAGGATAATTGGGCAATGTTATTGATGTAATTTGAACCAAACCAAGCTACAATTTAGCCATGGTGATTTCGGATTTGACTATAAAGTAAAGTCTGGTTTTCTTCAGGTTTCTGGTATATCCCCAAGTTAGGTTTAAGCTTAAAAGTCATAATTTTTCTTATAGCACGATTTCATTGATTATACTTGGGTATAGAAGACAAACTAAGGCAGAATACATTGTAAAGTTTGTATGACTTAAGCAGAGCCGTGTTACTTAAAAATTCTACTTTCAATTTCGCTGAACATAAAATATGTCCGCTAACAATGAAGGTAATTATTTTCTGGGACTCATTTTATCATCTGGTTGCAGGTAACGAGCAATAAAACAAGTACCAAGACGGTGACAGTCAGTGATGGGCGTGCTACTGAAGACTTTGAAAACTTGAAGGTAATGATGAACTCTTATTTTTGATTAGTGTAGTAAGTTAAGCATAATAATAATTTAACAATTCACTGCATCTAGCCTTGCATAGTGTCCATTTCTGCGTTCTTCAATCTGTGTTTCCCTTTTCACATGAAAGTGTACGTTTTCTTGGTAATTTGCAAACAGGCATTAAAAAGTAAACGAATGTCGTTGTAGAAGTAGTGCAAAATATCACATGTAATAATAAACTTGAATGCATCATGTAATATGCCGGTGTTTTTTTAGCAGCCAAGCCAAATAGTTGAATTGTGCTGACTTCAATTCATTACAATATTGCGTACACAGTTTCCTAATTAGCAATGAGAACATTAAACTTGTATATATTCTATATAGGGAGTTCATTATGTGCAACCGTGTGGATACTAAAAGAATGTTTGATTTGGTTGAGCAGATGTCTTTCCAGCCACTTGATAGTAGGACGCAACGAGAGAGAATCAACGTGAGCAGAAGTGGAACAATGGGAGTAAGACGTCCACCTACACGAAGACATACACCTGCACCTGCAGCAGCGCTCTCAAGCAGTCCGGTGTATGGTCACGTCACCGTCACTTCTGAGCCAGAGCTTGACTCTGATGCAGACCTTCTGATGCTCAACTCTAGTCCGGAACTACCAATGACCAACTCCTCTGTAGTCAACAAGCACCATGTCAGCATTAAAACGATTTCCCCAAAAATTAAAGTGGGATTCCCCATGGAGATCCAGCAGGAACTGCAGACCAAATTCCGTTCCTCGTCATCCATTTATACGCCAGAAGTGAGTGAAGATGTGGAAGAGGAAGAATGCTACAATAATCGTTGGTTCTCAGACCGACTTTCTAAATCTGTAGAATCTCAGTCCTCTTTCATGACTGGGAAAGAAAATGGATTTGCATCCTCCACTGGAGATGAGAGTAGTGATGGGACATCCACATTTTATTCCCAACCTAAATCTAGGTTTCAAGCATTTCTAAATAGCGAAAATAGTCGTGCCCTCAGTTCCAATATAATTTCCCGTGTGAGCAATTTCAAGAGCGAACTGGAAAGTGCAGTCAATGTGAAAGGTAGTGGATTCAAAGTGACCTCGAAAGAGGAGAATCCTAAGCGTGCTAGTTTGGAAAATACACCGTCGTGGGGCTTACTGAGAAACATGGCTCACAAAGAGAGCTCTGGACTCATAAAAACTGGGTTTGAACACCTTGCATCCCATGCTGTGGCGAATACTAGTTCTGGTACGTCTACCACGGAACAACATAGTAATGATGATGTTTTTCATGCAGCAAAAAATCAGCCCTCGCCTTTGTTCTCCAAAAAGACAGTAATCACCCTCAGCTCGGATGATACAGCTAATCCACACTCGCAGAAAGATTGCCTGTATGCCGATGACTCGCTCGAGTCCAACCTTGACTCGTTACACAAGACTGGACCAGAATTCACAGATCGCCTCTCCGCCTTTCACAATGACAAGAATAAGCCATCTTCTGAAAAGTCATTTGGATTCTCAAAACGATCTCAAGAGCTCATGAAATTACTAGAAGAGTCGTCTGAAATCCTCACCAAAACTCCATTCAAGCCTCTACACAAAGACAGCACTGCACATCCCATGGAAAAACATTCCATTAAGGGTGAGAGTGAGAAACCTTACTGGGAAAACCATCAACTTGCCTTTCTTAACGACTCTCTCAATAGGATCTTGGCTAATGATGGGGCACAGAACAATGGGGATAGCCCATTGAATGCTTTGGACGGTGTGGGCCGAATGAGCTACGTTACCTCTGCTAGTGCTCATCAAGACAAGGAAATCATATCCACCGCTGCTGGGGCCACTACCAGCAGCAGTGTGAGCAATACAAACCAAGTTTCTCAAACATGGATCTCATCAGGGGATGTGATGATGAAGCCTGTGCACACAGTGCGGGACAAGGATGTGACCACAAGCATCACCGCTACCAAAGACACGGGCCGAGTGGCCAAGAAAGTGGAGTTCTGCAAGACTGAGGTTCACTTCACCCCGGAACCTGGCAAGTTTCATATTGTGGAATCCGATGAGAACAAGCCATCTACTGTGCACTTGTTCAGACGTCGGAGACGATCAAGTGTGGACAAAGAAGGCACTGTGCAGGCAACTCCGAAAGTGATAAATGACAGCAATAATCCTGACTGTGCAGTCGAGGAAATGGAGGTGACAGATGACGTGATTGCAAAGACCAAAGGTGAAGCAGGAGTGAATGGTTTGAGTGGGTTTGGAGCAGAGCTCAAGATGAATCTAATGAGTAGTAGGGATGCGAGTTTTACTGCTGGTACTACTACGACTAATGAGCGTTCAGTGCATAGGAGCATGACTAGCAGGGATGATGGTAGTAGTAGTAGTAAGAAGACTGCAGGTGTTGTACTCAACCAGAATGAAATGCAAAATGGAGTACGAATGGATGATGATTTGGGTGATGAGACGCCCACGTCCACTGCATTCAAATCTGTGGAGGACGAGAGGAAAAAATGTTTGCAAAAGTTATTCAACTCGTCAGAGAGATTAGGAGAATCATCCCATTTGAACAGCAGTCGGCTCTCCCCCATGTTATTTTCTGATGGACGGAACAATATGGAAGATGAAATTGAAAATCAGTCTCCTCCTTGTCATCATCGTCGTCTTTTGTCCAATTATGAGGATTTAAAAATTCAACGGTATTTAAAGCAATTGACGACTTTGAATTCGTCCTCGATTGATAATAGTACTAGTAAGGGGCTAGAGTCAAATTCAGAACAAGTTGAAAAAGAAAAGTCCGGAGATTCGTTATTTGGAGATGGGGAAATATTTTCTCAGGGGCGATTTGACAATATGTTGTATGAAAATGGATCCTTTGTGCCTTCTGCAACTAGAAAAAGCTTAATCGAAATGAATAATAGGAATAGAAGAGAAGATTCCAAAGCTAGTTTGGCTGCTCAAAATTATAGTTTTGAAAATGAGTATAATTATTCCGACGGGGACCGGTACCCATTGAATTTTGTTACAGTGGATACTACTTTGAGCACTTTGGGGAGTTTGCCACATGTCAGTTCCGGGGAAATGAATTCTCTGGAGGATAAAGACTACTGGAATAGTAGCAATAATTTAGCCTTTAATCCTGAAGAGGACAATAGTATGGAACCTAAAGAGCGGGATTTCAAACAACGAGTACATATCCCACTCCCCATGTACTCGTCAGCAAAGAAAGATTTATCTCCTACAATGCCTTCCCAATCCAAAAATGAAGACATTGGAGACCTCTATGGTCGCAAAAATTTGAAGCCCCTTGTATCTCAATCTAGATATTCTGCTTTCGAATCGACAATTCGTAGAAATACAAAAGGTGAAGATAACAGAGATACAGGTAGTGGCATTATTGACTACAAAGTTAATGCTACTTTGCCTCCTACCTCATTTAATCTTGGCTCTTCTGGACCTGTGTCGAGACCATTGATAAAATCCATAGTAACCATTGGAAACTTTGACAAAGCCTCCCTTCAGGAAGATAGACACTTCTCTTTGGAACCACGGTTGGGTGGTGACCATACATGGAAGAACTCTGCTCAGCTAGAGCTCATGAACTATGGTCATGAAGAGAACAATAGTCATTCTCTCACACACCATTCTATAAGGAATCCAAGATTTGGCAATACGACCACAGCTTATGGCTCCCATTTGGAACCAGAGTGGATTTCCAAGGCCAGAAATCGTGAGAATCGTATTACTGACTGGAGTATCATCGGAAAACAAGACAAGAGCAGAGTTGATGACACCAGTTATTCTTCCCGAGAACCACCGTGGCTTCAAGAAATTCGATCTAAAAACAAACCATTACTCCAAGATGGAGTTGTAGGGAATCGTGGTGTATTCAATTCTGCTGACGAAAATACCCAAGGTGTGGTGAACGTGAACAAAGTGTGGAGTAGTGAGGATAACAAATCCTTGCATTCAAGTGCGCGTAGAAACTCCACAGATGGCATTGATGAAATGAATGCAAGCATCGGATTTATCTCCGCAACAGCAAACT
>Ga0066648_10001291_pt1 | contig 13947 bp, 11 predicted proteins | sample CryGeyCG12114_NA_FD_59537 | JGI IMG/M metagenome (GOLD analysis project Ga0066648, IMG submission 59537) | Groundwater microbial communities from aquifer - Crystal Geyser CG19_WC_8/21/14_NA | ecosystem: Environmental > Aquatic > Deep subsurface > Groundwater | place: USA: Utah: Grand County... | reverse complement strand
CATTAAATACCCAAAATCATATCCTGAGTGAAATGAGATCCACTTGACGTTTTCGTCGAGCACGAGGCCGGAGGGGATAAGGAGGGCACCGAACTTGAAGGGATCGATGCCTCTTAGCTTGTGGTCGTCGAACTTGACACCTGCTTGCTTGAGCATTTCTGTCGAGTTCTGGGAATACATGTCTTCGTCGAGGTCGAACTGGAAGTTGAACTGCCAAGTACTGACGGGGGTGAGATTTGGAGGATAGGCCAGCTTCTGGCCGGGTTGAGGGTCAGAGGGCAGAGAGCCGTCTGGTTTGAAGAGAGTGATACCGAGCTGGATGACTTTGAGCAGATCGACATTACAGCGCAGGGTTTGGTAGTGGTAGTCTGCCTTGGTCTGGAAAGCGCCGACCGGTCTGGCGACTATACCAGGAAACTCGGTGTCCATGGCGATATAGGTGTATTGATCGACTAGACTCCTCAAGTTGTCCATTTCACGCAGCAGGTTGTCTTTCCAGACCTCGCGTATCCTCGGATCCTGCTGTGTCTGCTGTGCAGCGACAAAGTCGTGGTGGGTTTGGACGGGGCCGCCTCTTGCATAGGAGAATTGGGCCGAGTTTTGCAGTAAAGACGGGTCTGTCAGGCCTCTATCGAAGCCAGCTGCAGCATTTCCCCCCACTGCGAAAGGACTCGTGGTGGCCGAACTGGCCTGGGCGAAGTTTGCAGGTGCACCCAGCTGTGGGGCAGGTAGCATGTGGTGTTGCGAGGGGTTGTGCGACTGAGCAGCATTTTGAGGAAAGTGGGAGTACTGCGCATTGATGTTCTGATGATTGTAGCGTGGAGGAGGCATGTTCACGGTCGTCTGGCAAGCGTCGCTGTCCTTCCAGATCGCATGCAGATGGAATGGAGACCAAGGATGTAAGATAGGAAGAAGAGTGATCTATCTCATGTCTTGTGCCCAGGACTTATTGTGGCAGGGCACATAGGACATGTGGTAGCATTTTAAGCTGTTGAAACACTGGCAACTTACTCACATTGGTCTCTGAGACGTGCAGGTTGCGGCAGTCGCGTTTGACCAGCAATGGTGTGGTAGTCGCGAATGACTGTAAGTATTGCTCTGATCGGGCAGGTCAAGCGACCGCCCCAGAGCTCCGAGCGGTACCTACCTGTACCTGCACCTACACACGCCGTCATCGACTGTTGTCAGCCACGTTGAGCCTCCCGCCGACACCCTCGATACTCGCAATACTGGTTGATACAAGCACTGAGCCTGCGCGCGTCCCGACTGTCCAAAGCAACAACCTCTCGCCAGACCTGCAACATGGCGCCGCCAAATCCAACCGGCTTTGACATCAAAACCTTTGCACGCGCAGCCACGAGCCCGATATGGCGGTCCAAAGATCCTTGGAAGAGAGCGTGCGTGTAATCGGTGTGGTCAGGCAAGAGAACTGCTAACCATCCGAGTAGTGAGGCATGGAGATATACTGGTCCTTTCACGAGGTGGAACAGAATGAAGGGCGCTTTCCCAGGCTTTGGCATCGGTCTAGGAGCTTTTCTCGTCTACTGTGCCTACGAGGCTGTCTTCATGAAGGATGCCCACGGACACCACGACAGCAAGGGCCACGACACCATTGGTCTGTGAGCGCCGCTTCGGTGTGTGCTCGAGTCAATTCGCACTCAGGGTCATAGATTGAAACCACGAACAGAGCAGACACGGAAGGTGTGGTCCAACAACACAAAGCAGAAAGTGTATATATGCTACTGGTGAGGAGTTCTGGTGTTTGCCCACCCTACGAGGGAAGGAGATTGTTTATGCACATTGCGCCGCGGCGGGAGTGCCATTTCAGAACAACTTACATAGGAAGAGCAGAGCTGTAGATCGGGTGCCCTACGTTAACAAGCTTATACCACCCTGCAGACAGGCGAACATGTTCATGCTTGTTCCCATCATTTTGCTCCTCTCTGTCGAGCGGCGCCTTGAGGACATCACCGCAAGATCCTGAATCTCACCTTGCTGCCCTCGGGGTCAGGCTGCTGCGTGAATCACAGCGAGAACTTGTACGCACCTGCATAATCACGCCCTGGCAATTAACTGTTATTTTTCTGACATTAGGATGGACGACCATGCTGAGGCAATAAACGAGCTAGTCTGCATTCGGCAAAAAAGCCCACGCCCGCCCTTCTGGGGAACTCGTGAACGGCCCTCGGCCAGTCGCCATAGTCAGCGTCTCTTATCACTGGCAAAGCCCAGGCCATTTGTCAAACCAGCCTGCTCCTCAAGACTCGTCGCTTGCTATCCTGTGTGGATCATGCCTGTGTCTACCGAGTGATAACACCCGGCGCAGCGTAGACTTTCCCCTTTGGTACTGACACACGAGAGGAGATATATCTACATAAGTCGTTTGAGATAGCTGCTCGTCCCTGACAGCACTTCTCCGTTCCTCTATTCAGCTCCCTCCTCTGCTTCACCGTGATACTCTGCCACTGACCGCACAATACACAACATGGTGCTCGATCGTCTGAAGCAGATTGCTTCACAAGTGGGCAACACCTTCTCACCACCTCACCCGCTTGATCCCCTCTCTTCGCTAGAGATCGAGACCGCTACATCTCTCTTGCGAAAGGAGAAGGGCCAATTGTACTACAACGCCGTTACCCTCCTCGAGCCACCAAAGGCTCAGCTGCTACCATGGCTATCAGACCCAGAACACGCAGAGCGACCTCAGAGGATAGCAGATGTCGTCGCTATCACTCCAGAGGGCAAGGTGATGGATGGCCACGTCAGTCTAACGCAGGGTAAGGTCTTGTCATGGGAGAACACTCCGGGCGTGCAGCCATTGATCACAATGGAGGATCTGCAGGCCGTCGAGCATGTTGTTCGTAAAGATCCCAAGGTCATTGAGCAGTGCGCCATCATCGGTATTCCAGCAGAGGACATGCACAAGGTGTACTGCGACCCCTGGACGATCGGTTATGATGAGAGATTTGGCAATCAAGTACGGCTCCAGCAGGCACTAATGTACTACCGACCACACCCAGACAATTCTCAGTATACATATCCCCTTGACTTCTGCCCGATTTACGACTCCAACAAGCAAGAAATCGTTCACATTGACGTGCCGAAGATTCGAAGACCCGTGAACCAGGCACCCCCAAATGACTACACAATCAAGTCCATTCAAGAATCAGGCGGCTTCCGAACGGATATCAAGCCTATCAACATCACCCAGCCTGAAGGTGTCTCGTTCAAGATCAAGGGCCGGACGATAGAATGGCAGAATTGGTCCGTTCACGTCGGCTTCAACTACCGAGAAGGCATTGTCCTCAACAACATTACTTTCTTTGACAAAGCCGAGAATGCTGTTCGACCAGTCTTTTACAGGCTATCCCTTGCCGAGATGGTGGTACCGTACGGTAACCCCGAACACCCGCACCAACGGAAGCATGCTTTCGACCTCGGTGAATACGGTGGCGGCTACATGACCAACTCACTCAGTCTCGGCTGCGACTGCAAAGGCAGTATCCACTACATGGACGCCGAGTTCGTGAACCGCGCCGGCGCAGCTCAAATCATCAAGAACGCAATATGTATTCACGAGGAGGACGCCGGCATCCTATTCAAGCATACTGATTTCCGAGATGACTCTGTCATTGTTACACGAGGTCGTAAGCTCATCATCAGTCACATCTTTACTGCTGCCAACTACGAATACTGCGTCTACTGGATCTTCCATCAAGATGGTGTAGTCCAACTGGAAATCAAGCTTACCGGTATTCTTAACACATACGCTATGCTTCCAGGTGAAGATCTCAAGGGGTGGGGTACAGAAGTCTACCCTGGAGTTAACGCACACAACCACCAGCACCTGTTCTGTATGCGAATTGACCCCAACATCGATGGACCGAACAACACAGTTTTCCAGGTCGATGCCACACAAGGATCTGGTGAGGTCGGGTCAGAGGAAAACTACTACGGCAATGCCTTTTACGCCAAGAAGAAGAAATTCACCAACCCTGTAGAAGCAATGTCGGACTACGATGGGAACACTTCCAGAACGTGGGAGATGTGCAACGAGAACAAGATCAATGCCTACAGCAAGAAACCCGTCAGCTATAAGCTTGTCAGCAGAGAGGTGCCTCCGTTGTTGCCCAAGGAGGGTTCACTGGTATGGAAACGTGCCGGTTTTGCAAGACACGCCGTGCACGTCACCAAATGTAAGACCCTCTCCCTCTCAAATCAGGTCTTCTACTAACGAATCACAGACAAAGATGGAGACTTATACCCAGCTGGCCGCCACGTCCCGCAAACCTCAGGTGAACCTACCAGGGGTCTGCCTGAATGGATTGAAGCACATCCAACCGAGAACCTCGAAAACACAGATGTCGTGCTGTGGCACACTTTCGGCATTACACATTTCCCATCTCCAGAAGACTACCCGATCATGCCAGCGGAGCCAATGACTGTGCTCTTGAGACCACGAAACTTCTTCAAGCGAAACCCGTGCCTAGACGTGCCGCCATCCTACGCGAGAACGCCGTCGGAGGTCGCGGCGGGAAAGAATGGATGTGCTTGTGGAAAGGACAACAATTCAAAACTTGTATGAAAGGACAATGGTGTACAAATGGCTGCCCATATGCCGCTGGGGAGACTGTAAGCTATCATGCTCAATGGAAACCATCAGGGCATAAGGATAGAAGTGAATCGATTGATTGACTGTGCTTGAATGACTGTGCTTGAATGACTGTGCTTCTATTTACAGGGTTGCTTGACGTATACTGCTAGTCTTGATCAGAGGACGATGTGATAAATCCTCTAGAGCCCACAGCGGCTGTGGGCTTGGATTATTCCAAACTGGTTGCTCCTGCCACGTATCTAGAAGAACCTCGAGCAAGAGGAAACAAGTTGTCTCGGCCTCATCGAACTCACCGAGCCATAGTGTAGTAGTTGAGTGAATCCAAATTCCACGACTTTCGTTGGACGATCTGACAACAAATATATTTGGAACTCTCAGGAAGTGTTTATACGCATCAGCGTATTCCGTGCCAGGCATGATCCGAACCCGTTACAACGAGGCTGACTACATTGCAGCTACATCCCATCTGTTAATAGGTTGAACGATCAACACCTATCCTAAACACGCTAATGCGTATGAACACTTCCTGGGAGTTCCGAGTAGTGTGAACAGTTTGCCTGACTAAGCGGCGTCTTCGGTGCAGAAGCCGATCTCCACTCAGCGCTCCGCTACGAGACACAAGCTCGTGGTTCGGAAGGGCCCGCCTCGCTTACTCTTCTGTCGTTGCTTGCGTTTTCAGAAACATGGTCTTCTATCTCTCAAACACCTGTTGTTCGTCCCTGGCAGATCATGTCTGCAGTGGTACGACCTTTCCAATGGTTCTATCATGAGTTCGGGGTCGATGCCGTCCACAACACTGGACGAAATGCCTACCTCATCATTCTGGCAAGAGCTTGCCGGATGTTCGCTTATGGCACAAACTCATTGATCTTAGGTGAGCTGCCGAAGCTGAGACCTGACCATCGATACCTTGACTGATGGAGCTGTTAGCCATCTTCTTCTCGGCTCTGGGAGTTTCAGACCACCGCATTGGCCTGTTCATGACTCTTACCTTGTTCGGCGATCTTCTTCTGGGCACCTTCCTTACGTTGGTTGCTGATCGTGTCGGACGTCGGAAAGTCCTTCTCGCTGGATCGGTGATGATGATTGTCAGTGGTCTCATCTTTGCTCTATTCGAGAATTACTGGATATTGCTGCTAGCTGCCGTCATTGGAGTCATCAGCATCACCGGAGGTGATTTCGGACCGTTCCGAAGTATCGAAGAGTGAGTCATCTGCCGACGGAGGTGTAGTACCTTGGTAGATACTGATCCTGCCTAGATCAATTCTGTCACAGTTGACTTCAAACTCAACAAGACCGGACGTCCTTGCTTGGTATGTCACAACGTCAGCATTGGGATCCTCAATTGGCACCGAAGCATCTGGTCGTATAATTCGGTTCTTGCAGGGCAAAGATTGGTCCGACGTCGGTGCTTATCATGCTTTGTTCTGGGTCTATGCCTTCATGGGCATCGTTAATGTGGTAATGGTGCTGTCGCTTACCGAGGACTGTGAGATGAGACCAAGTCAGACATACGCCCAGGTGCCACAGGACGAACGCGAACAGGTTAACAACACTGAAGTGCAAGCGCACTCTACAGCCGGTCCAGCAGAACCGATGCAGAAGTTGCCATGGAGCTCTCGAGCTCGAAGGTGGTTGGTAGGAAATCTTTCTCAGATTTCAGCGCCCACTCGATCAATCATGTACAAACTCTGGTTCCTCCTTGCAGTGGACTCACTAGCCGATGGCATGGTACCCTATTCACTCACAAATTACTACATGGATATCAAGTTCCACCCATCGAAGTCAACACTAGGTGATGTGACTTCGATCAGCTACTTCCTCGGCGCAATAGGCTCTACTTTCGCAGGGCCACTGGCTCGACGGATCGGGCTCATCAACACGATGGTCTTCACACATATACCCTCATCGGCCGCTGTCTTTGTGTTCCCATTTCCGCCGGTCTTCTGGGCCACCGCCGGTCTTCTTCTACTTCGCAGCGGCCTCAACCCCATGGATCAAGCACCAAGGTCAGCATTTATTGCTGCCGTGGTAAGATCGGAAGAGACAACTGCGGTTATGGGTATCACAAGCATGTTGAGAACATTCGCTTCAATGGCTGGGCCGACACTGACAGGCGTGCTTGCTGCAGGCGATAGGTTTTGGGTTGCCTTTGTGGCTGCCGGGACATTTCGGTTAGCGTACGACTTTGGCTTGTTCGCCATGTTCGCGAGTGTGAAGATCGACAAGGACGATAAACAGCCCAACGGGCATGCGAGGGTACCGCAGGACTTTGAGGAATTCGAGCTCGAGTCCCCACGTTTCTCGCTGGATAGCACCAGCAGTATAGATGCCGCTGAGCAAAAAAGCAGCAAAAACGAGGGCAATGTATCTAGTGATCTGCCTCCACCGGTTGGCAACGAACGACTGCGAAGCCGCAGTCCTCACAGAGCAGTTGAGCAGTGAGGTCGTCTGTATCTATTTAATCGTTCACGCGACTCGGGCCATCATCCGATGTTACCATAACAAAGGGATTGTCTTGAGGCAGCACTATAATAGCTTCTTCGATCTTGACAACGAGAACTGTTCGCCGCTTCTATGCAGCCGAGCGCAGCGAGATCTGACAAAGACGACAAAGGTAAGTACCAGTGGCGCCACAGATAAATAAAGCCTACCTCATATTGCAGCACTCTCCACCAACTATATCCTCTCTCAGCATACGCAAGCGACATCTGTCCGGAACTAAAACATTCCAGCCAAAATGCGATACCAGCAATCTCTACTAGTGGCGGCCGCCATTGTAACAGCGGCCGTCGCCCAAGAAGCCGTCTACGTTGACGACAAGGGCAGTTCCTCCACTAGCACCATGACACCGTCCGTTCCCAGGCCAGGCAACGAAAACTACGTTGCCATGCTCGCGAGCATGAACTCGATGGCATCGGAACAGGCTGCGGGGGCAACTGCAACTCTCGACCCTGCAAAGGCGGTCTTCACCTTCTCGCCTCGTCAAACAAATACCAGCGACAGTTAGGGTGCTGGAGTCATGACGGCCAGAAGTGGGCGAGCCATTGAGAGAGGCTGAGCAGTTTCAACATCTTGAGTGACGTTTTACCCTGTGGAGTGGATCAAGCTACTAAACTGCAAGCGGGATCTCTTGCTTGTTCTACAGGAGAAGCGTGGAATGATCATTGATTTGAATGATTCAAGTTATACATCACATTCGAAAATTTATGGGTTCCTTCGACAGTTTCCGCGAGTTTATGTTTGACCCTAGCAGCAGGAGTCTGAGTACCGGTAACTTCAAGCAGTATTTGTAGTAATCTAAAATGCCGTAGAGTACAAGACTTGGCATTACACTTGTTCAACTATACTACGCAGGACCAGCCTCTGTCTCTACATCTTAGCTCAGCCATGGACACACGTGTTTTTCTTACCCCTTGACAACTGATCTTACCAGCCTTGTCCTTGCGACAGCACAGTTCGACTGGTCTCAACCCGCGCGACCCACATCCTCGTTGGACCGCTCATCGACTGACTGAATACGACTCACCTAGTACTCTCTATACTTCTCAGCAACCTTCTTCAACCGCTCCGCCCTGCTCAAGCTGTAGAAGTCAGTCATCTTGTGCATGACATGGATAGTCTCCATCGGGATACCAGCGCGCAGCATCTTCTGAGCCCAATACCTGCGACGACCGGTCAGCGTGCTCAGATACCTGGACACATCTCCTTGCGACGCAGCTTGAGAGTCATGGGCTTCTTCAGCTAGTGTCTTCGAAGACAGAGGTCTTCCAGACCTTGTTTGCAGCGTGATGTTCTCGAGCTGAGACACGATGTCAGCGAGCGTGGTATCGTCGTCCGCATCGTCACACTGCACTTCTTCGTCATCTGAACTCGCAACTGCAGAACTTGATGAGTCGAGTTTTGCTCCCTCGAGCCTGGTTAAGAGCCTGCTCAACGCATGTTCGAGGTCCTCGTCTCGGAAACTGCCGTCTTTCTGCTCAATGCGGATCGTCGTCGACTTTTCTCCTGGTTTGCGCTTGAGGGTTGATTGGCCTGCCATTATTGAACGGTCAATCGTGGCGATTCTGAAACAGTGATTGTTGGTTGTTTGACCGACAAGAGCTACTATAATTTGAACGCAAAGTCCACATTGCACGTCGCTGAAGTCGTGCGTGCGGCGCAGGCGTCAGTGCTAAACTCGCTCAGGCCGAGATACACATGTCACCCGTTGTCCTTCAGACAAAGGACCTCAAAGGCACTCGATTAAGAGTATGAGCGCCGTACGACCACTAGCGCCGTATCCGAAGTGATCAACCTCGCCTTGTCCTGGACACGTCCTCCTGTATCTCTTTCAGCACATTGGAAATTCTTAGAGAGGAAAACCCAGGGTTGTTAACTGACGAATAGTCTGACTACGATAGGATAGATGAATAGATCCGTCAAACCGCGGTTCGTCACTTCAGTCCACTAGATAACATGTCAAGACCCACCGGGAAGGAAGACATCAAAAGACCACGCTATGGTATCCACGCTGGTCACCCATCTCCGCCGCCATCTCAATCACAGCAGAATGCCTCAAGCGCGACCAAGGAGCGATGGGTCGAAGACTACCGGAGACTAGAAGCCTAAGAACGATTTCTCAGCTTTGGCCCTGTCATATGTTCGGCGTCGGGGAGGACGGGCCTGTAAGGGGTTTGCTGGTGTCGCCATGCTCCACACAATTGTGACCGATGTCGAGAGCAGACTGACGACGAGCGCAAAGAGTTGAATGCAGTGATCAGGATTGGAGTAGAGGGACTTTGTGGGAATGTCAGCAATGAGTCTGAGCGCGTGGAAGAGTCTCTGAAATTCAGATCTTCGAGTTCGAGTATAGTATCCTGCAGCTTGGCCGCTGAAGAATCAAGGCTGCATGACGGGTGTGCTGGTAGACCACTCCAGTGGAATTCCGAAGCTGGCAAACATCTCACCGTACCCCTTTCGCGTCATTATTCTCCGTTCGCGTTTCCAGCTGCAAATCGAAAGCAGCATGCGTTTCATCTCTCTCCGGCAACATCCTCGCCAATCCAGCCCACGAGAAGAACCGGACCAGCAATGAAATGAGGCGGAACAGCGTCCGAAACACCCAAATGCCCAAACTGGTTTGCGGGTTGGCGAGGTACGGCGCATACCCACCAAGCGGAATCCCCTGACCATCCTCCACATACTTGCGCAGTCTCTTCTCGTACATGTCGAAGGCGACCACATCGCGATTCCTCGACAATTCCTGAGCGAGCACCCAAGCACCTATAATCGCCAGCTGGTTTCCCTGGCCGGTGAACGGAGATGGAGCCCAAGCTGCGTCGCCGAGCAGCACCACGCGGTCCTGAGACCACTTCTCGAGTTTGACCTGCACGAGTTCGTCTGAATAGAAGTTCTCGGCCCTCATCATCTGCTCGATCACGCGCGGGGTCTGCCATCCTAGGCCGCTGAACAGTGCAGCGAAGGCTTCTTTTTGCTTCACTCTGTCGCCGGCGGCGTTTGCGCGACGTAAGTCTGGGAGGTCGCCGTCTGGGATGTGGATGAGATACACTGATGTCGTTTTGGAGTCTTTTCCTACAGGCCGCGTCCACACGATCCGCCGGCCGGGGAACTGGCATAGTTGGGAATAGGGCCAGTCGTGGTCTTCTTTGGGGATCGAGAAGTATGCGACGAATGCGCCGACGGGCTTGAAACACTGGAGCTCGTCGGGCGAGCCCATGACGAGCTGTCTTGTGCGGGATCGTTGTCCGTCGGCGCCGATCACCAGGTCGAACTCCTCGGTTGTGATGGACTTGTCGCTTCTGTTTTCGAGGTCGACGACGACTTTGTCTTGTGTTTGTCTTAGGCTGTGGATTGTGGTCTCGAACCGGTAGGTGACGTTGGCGAACTCATCAGCAGCTTTGTAGAGGACCTCGGTCAGGTCGCCGCGCATGATCTCGAGGGCTCCAGTCGGACTGATGCCGCCGACCTCCAGGATGCCACGTGAGTGACCTTGCGCGTCGACGAGTTGGAATCCCAGCTCGCCGGTCCTTTTCTCCTTGAGCTTGTCGAGGATGCCCATTGCCCTCACGACACTGAGTGCTGGTTCTTCGATTTCGAGGCCTTGCCCCGATTTCTGTTCGGTTTTCGACCGCTCGACGACGACAACCTGGAAGTCATGTTTTGCGAGCCAGTAGGCTGCTATCGAGCCAGCTACACCCGCACCACATACAAGAATCCTTTGAGATGGCATGGGATGCATTGTTCGTTATCCTGCAGAACGGACAGACTAGTCACTTGGTCGTGTCGTGAGATGATGTTGTGCAACAAGGATCCAGTGCCTGCTTTATAGCTGGCGGTTTCATGGGCATGGTCAGTAGTACTAGTGCGACGACTCTACGTGCGATAGCCCGCGGCCGAGTGCTACCCGGTCCTCGGGCCCGTGGCGATGGATACGCGGAGCGACAAGATCCCGACGTGAGGATTCTGATAGCCCATCTCGGTTTCTTGATTCCTGATCCACCACTGGCGATTTGCCTGGAGCTACGCATTATGCAGTTCAACCATGCCGTAGCTAGAAGCTGCAGTCTTTGCGAGATGTCACAAGTTCGTCTGCCAGTATTGCTGGTATCTAGACTTTCAATGATGGAGAACAACGCTTTCTTAACCACACTAGTGCTATTTCAGAAGTTTCTTGCATTAGCATTAGATCTCCTTCGGGCAATTCACACTGGAAGCCGGGTCATTGGTGATGACTCATTCGAAGTGGAGGTGCATGGTTTGCTGCTTCTTGGCCTGTCGTTCTCGCTCCAATCTAGCGATATCTCTATGCTAAATCCTAGACTTTACTCGTCCATCTTCGACATTACGAGTTCATTGAGCTGATAGAAACCTCACAGCAGCTACGATGAATAGCTATCATGCCTCACCTACCGAGCACTAGCTATTGTTCCGTTTGCGGTGGTCGGTCTGCCAACAGGTATCTCAATACCCTTGGCACCAACGTGGGGGATCGCTGCTGGACTCGTCCTCCCAGTCCCGGACCCAACACTCATCAGCTCATCGTCGAGCTGCTTGCTTCTCTTGCTTTTGATGGCGAGTATTTCTTTCGTGGCTTCATCGGCCGAGACATTGTTTGATATTGTCTTCTGCCGCGACGTCTCGGGTCCACTTTCGTCACTGCTGCCATGAGCGACATTGTTGATGGCTCTTCTTTGCTGCGCCACCCACGTTGCGGTCGGACTCGTAGGCGTTGCTGGCCTGATAGGGGTCCTAGGCCTCAACGCATCAGCACTCGTCCCATCCAGCCTCGGCGCAGCGGCTGATGTCATCCCTGTTGCATATGGTGCTTCCCTTTGCTGTTGCGCATAGCTCTTCGTGCCGGGTATGGCTTTCGTTGAGCTATCGTAAGTCGTATCGTAGTCTGAGGACGATCCACCCTCGTCTTCCGACCCTCGACTGCCACTCTCTTTGCGCCTGTGGAGATGTGATGTATCACCTAGTTTTGCGGCCAAATAGCGACTTGTGCCGTTGGCGCTGCCGTTAGTGTGGGACACCGCATATCTAAGTGCCTCGAAGACGTGTGGGAAGACGAGTTTGTCCACGTCTTGTGCCCATAGAAAATCAAGATGCTCGTAGTGAGCTATCTCTGTGGCAATGGTATGCCTTGGCAGCTCCTTGAGCATCACCCGAATATCTACCAGTGAGTCGCTGCCTCCATAAGCCAGCACGATCGGCGTCTTGATGTTTCGAGTGGGGAATTTTGCGGGTTTGTAGTATCGATTCGTTGCTGTTATGCTCACTTTTCCCGACGAGTCATCGTCGTACATCTGGAAGGATTTGTTCCTTATGATCTGGAACCAATGTACGACGGATTTCGTACTTGTGAAGCTGTACAAATGTGGATAAGCCGCAAGCTTTTGATGGGCAGTCATGTTCTTAGAAGACCAGCCAAACAGAAAACCAAGGGACATGTCGATCACCCGCACGAAGATGGGAGGGTAAAGGATAGACTGCCACATCGTTGCGGCTGAGAGGATGGACTTGCGCCCAAAGGTGAGGAAGAGGAGATCAGGGCTTGTCTTGACAAGAGCATCGACTATGCCATTGCTTAGACCAGCAGGTGACATTGCTGGAGCCAAGGCTATGAAAAGGTTGACCTTCTCGTTGAGGTCGGGATGAATCGCTAGCGTTGCGAAGGCTTGTGCCGTTCCTTGGCTGAATCCAATGTAGGAGAGCGAGGGTTGTGAAGTAGCTTGGAGTATGTAGTGAATTGTGTCGGGAATGTCATGGAAGGCAAACTCATCGATAGAGAAGTTCCAGAACCTGGTCGACGAGGGCGAGCTTTTTGTGGATTTCTTGCTGTAGGAGCATTAGTTGGTGTGATAAGGGAACAGTCGGTACTGATAAGTAGCCCTACCTATATTTGTTACCCCTGTTGTTCCCTAACCAGACATCATATCCTTGTTCCGCGAGCTGAAAGGGCAAACATCTCTCTTCTTCGGTGATGCACACCCACACTTCGCTGTTCATGAGCAGGCCATGGTGGAGGTAGACGACGGGTTTGCTAATCGAATCTGAACCAGCATTGACTCTGGCTCCTCCCTGCTCTTCGCCTTTCCTGAAGGGCAACCTATGGACTCCTAGCAGATAGCCATCTTTTGTCTGGACGATATGCTCTTCGGCATAATATCCCCACAGAGCGCATAGCTCAGTGAAGTCGGAACAGGTAGCGACTGAATGAGAGATATCCTTCTTGCGCGACCGTGCCTTTTTGGATTTTGGCGAAGACAGTCTGTTGAATAAAGATCTGGAAGCATTGTAGCCCAAGCGAAGGACAGGTTGGGGGAGGCAAAGCGTGATGACACGAGCAACTACCTCGAATGCGACCAGTATTAGGGAGCCGAGTAGAGCAAGGTATTCGCGCCAGAAAAGACGTCCAAGGAATGGGACTGGCATTGTGGTGTTGGAAGCTTAGCTGCCGGTATTGGTGTTGTGAATGTCGCACCGCACCTCCAACGAGCATGCAGCCATGGTCCAAAGCACAGCAGATATACAGTCGCCGATCAAAAATCCTGGCTCTCACGACGCCAAAGATACCGCCAGGACTTGGAGTGGCAGTCCGATCGCAGTGTCGCGCAGGACAATGCACCGGCAAATTAGTGACGTAGCTGGCTCCTGCAGAAAGCTCGAGGCATGTGATTGCGATCCGAAGTTGGTTAGCTTGAACTCACCGCCAAGACCAGTCATCTCAAAATCTTTCGCGTCGAGCGCAACTCTTCCTTTCTCCTCCATATGAACAACGCAAAACAATCAACGTTCCTGTAAAAGCGTTCCTATGAGGTTAACGCCCA
>Ga0066648_10001289_pt1 | contig 13968 bp, 21 predicted proteins | sample CryGeyCG12114_NA_FD_59537 | JGI IMG/M metagenome (GOLD analysis project Ga0066648, IMG submission 59537) | Groundwater microbial communities from aquifer - Crystal Geyser CG19_WC_8/21/14_NA | ecosystem: Environmental > Aquatic > Deep subsurface > Groundwater | place: USA: Utah: Grand County... | reverse complement strand
AGTATCAGAGCCGCTGCCGGAATCATGAGAATGAACAAGAGAAGGCCCAAACCTGCCGACCAGGAGGCTACAAAGCCCACAATCGCTGGGACTGCTGTGATCAGCGCGAAACGCTTTCCCATCCTCCTGTAGTAGTCAGCCATGATGGCATTCAGCACATAGCTTCGAATGTCCGCAATGGGTCGCAAGCGGACATAAGCATAACCGCTGTTTAGTTGCCGCCGCGCGGGCATGTCGCGCCGATGCATCGCAGAGGCGCTTACGCTCACGACTTGGTACCGCGCTCATTTCTAAAGGCGACAAACCCAAACGCCGACCTCGGATTGCCTCTGTTTGGAGTGGCGGCAATGTCCAGTTTTCGGACGGCTGCGACAAACTGCGATGGGGAGCATTGCGCTTCCGCGACGATCTCCCGTAGCCAGCACATTGGCCTATCGGGGAGCGATCTGGGCGCCGCCCGGAGGATCAACATTCTTTTCACATCGAGCAGCTTCCTGCTCCAATTCCTCCCAATCGTGTTTCTTGGCTTTCTGATCCTGTCTCAGCTTACGCAGCGGCGGTTGGCGGCCCTGCGGCTGACGATCGCCTCACTCGTCTTTACGGTTGGTGGCGACTGGCAAACGTGCCCCTGATCGTGGGGAGCATTCTGTTCAACTATGTCCTTGGCGGCATGCTCATGCGCAAGCCCAGCCCGGGCGTTGATGATCGCTGGGATCGGCGCGAACGTAGCCGCGCTTGCCTACTTTAGATACACCAACTTTCTGGTCGAGATCGCGGGAGACGTGGCCGGCGGACAATGGTCCGCACCCCACATCATTCTTCCCTTGGCTATCTCCTTTTTTACGTTCCAGCAGATCGCCCACCTGACCCAGTGTTCTCCAATTGGGAGATCTCGGTCGAGTTCATCCGAATGCCGAACTCCTGCTCCACGCCCACGATGATCTGTACGTGGGTCAGTGAATCCCACCCCGGCACCTCGGAGGCGCGCGTCTGCTCGGACAGCGCAAGGTCGTCCGTTCCAAGGACATCCGCCGCGATCGCCTCGACCTTCCGCGAGTTCTCGCTTCGGTTTTCGTCATTCGTCATCCGAAAACGCCTAACCCGTTGATGTTAAGAAACCGCGATCAGGACCTTCAGCAACGCTTTGCTGTAATCTGCCATCGCGAACATCTTACCCTTACAACATCGCCGGTCGAAGAAGAAGCATTGGATTGGTCACCCGCCCGTCAGGAACGTGTGAACGCCGGAGGTGGTTCGACTGAGCGTGCGACCAGGAGGCGCTTGCGCCTTTCCTGGTGCCACGCTGTTAAGCAAACGGCACCCAGCATGACCCCGGCCGACAGCAGATAACCTAAGTAGGTCGGCCATAAGTCCGTCCACAGGAGCGCGAGCGCATATGCGCCCACGATGCTGACCGCGAAGCAGTGTAGCGTGTGGCGGCCTACCAGAGCCATCAGCTTGAAGGGCCCCAAGGACAGGTGCTTGCGAGCGACGCCGAGCAGGTAGGTCAGCAGGCCGATGACGACGGCAGTATGAAGAAGCCGCAACACCCCCAGGTTCTGCTTATCCGTAAGCCCGGGGGCCAGTCCGGTTGGGTGGCCGTGATGTTCCAAGACGGTCACCGCCATGGAGATGATGAACGCGGCCCCGAGGCACACCGCGACGGCCGGTAAGGACACCCAGGCGGCAAGTCGATCGTAGCGACCCCGCCAGCCGGCGAAAGCTCCGCCGAAGAACAGGAGTTGCCACGCAAATGGATTAAGGTCCCATTTTCCCTCGGTCCCGCCATAGTGAACCGGCAGGTTCAACCGGCTGTCGAACTGGACGGCTAGGTATAGCGCAACCGCGATGGTCGCAAACAGGCGAGGATGCGTCCTCATGAGCCTGATCGCGAGTGGCGCAACGATCATCAACGCCACGTAGGTCAGAAGCACATCCAGAAACATCGGGTGCTGCAGGAAGGCGAGATATTCGGGTATCGCCCAAAAAGGATGGCGCTGCGTATATTCAACGAAGGTGATCCTGGCGAACGAAGCTGAACCGAACTCGGCGATTAGGACGACGATCACGAAGACAACCGCATTCACCTTGTAGATCGACCACGCCCGTTCGATCAATCTCCTGCTCGTACCGGGAGACCGCATGTAGACCAGACCGACCATGTAGCCCGACAACAGGAAGAATATCTCGGCGGCGGAGGAGAATCCCAGGGACGTCAGCGTCGGGATCTTGGGTCCCGCAAGACCAAGTTCCCCGATCAGGCCGGACAAGTGATTGATGGCCACGGCCAGCAAGGCGTATCCGCGGATCAGATCCAGGCGGACGTCCCGCCTGACGGAGCCGGAAGCCGCAGTGGAGCCGCTCAAGCGGTCGCAGGCAGGGCGCTCTTCTTGCACAAAGGTTCTACGCAAACTGACGCATCCGCTCGTCGGGGAACGGCACAGCGAGGGAGCAGGCATTCGCCATCTCGTCCGTCAGCCAGCGGCGCACGTCAGCGGGATCCAATATGACCGGCATCGCCTTAAGGTGGTTTGCTCCGACCAGCTGATTTGCCTCACAAGTCAGGAAGGCCATGGCTCGCCCCTCCTCCGCGGGCCGCCAAATCCCCGCGAAGGCGAGCACGGACTGTTCGGCTTCTTGCAGTCCGAACCAGATCTTGCGCTTACGCTTGGTCGCTGGATCGACTTCGGCGGTCCACTCGCAGAACTTCGTCACTGGCACGATGCAGCGCCGTTCCGGGTTTTTGACCTTGGAGCGCCAGAACGAGCTGGCCAGGTTGCGCACATTTCTCAACGGGCGTCCGCCCCCGGATGCGGGACCGCGGAACCCCCAAGTCATCAGGTCGAGCGCACGGTCACCGCCTTCCGCCCTGAGCACAGGCGCTGATCGGTTGGGATAGATGTCACCGAAACTTGGCAGGTTCGCGGCATCCCCCGCGAAAGACCCGAAGACCCTTCGGAGCTCGTCCACCGTCGCCGTCATGCTGTAGAGGTTGCACATGCGCTTCTGAAAGCACTTCAACGGCAGATTGCGAAGGTGAAAAGTTCGGCGCGCCAGTCTTAGCATGAGACACTGGCGCGGGCAGGCGGACTTGCGCTCCCAAGTTCCGCCAGCGCAAGCCCTAGGAGTACGCTGGCGACCCAGCAGACGAGTTCTTCGACGAATGATGGGCCATCGGGTCAGCCCGGCTGCCGGCCAGTTCTCAGTAGCCAAGATGGGTGGAAAGCGGACCTTACCGGCATGGCATCAAAGCTGGCCGGGTAGCCAGTAGATGGCTTCAAGCGCATCGTCTCGGGCAGTCTCAGCCGTTTCGAAGAGACCCGAAGTTTAACTCTGCGTCCAATGGCCCTCGATATCTCCTTCAGGCCGCAAATCCACATAGCTGTATTCGGCATACTCGAAGTGGCCGTCCGCTCTCTCTCGAAGCACTCATCGGCGCTCCGCATCGATGCTGATAGCGGTCTCAAGGGTTCTACCGTCGTTGGTCATGCCCGATGCTGTGCCGTGTGTGGAATGTCCGCGACGGGTGGAAAGCGGACGTTAGCTGACAGTCAGTCGAGAGGCTTGAAGGGCGAGCGCCTCAAGTGTTGCTTGGCCTTCGTCATCGACGGGCAGATCGACCGCTCGGGCCAGCTTTCTGATGCGGTCCACTGCCGGGTCACGCAATGAGCAGGACGTGAAGTCGTCCCAATCGTAATCACCGGCCGTTCCGTCGAGGAACGCCCTTATGGTCCGAGCGGCGTAGGCCGCTTCTTGCTGCTGTTTTCTCACGCTCATAGCGGCAGGCTAGGAGGACTGTTCTAATGTTTGCAATGGGTCGAAAGCGGACATGGCGCGTCAAGCTCCGGACATGGGCAAGGTGAACCTCTGACCGGAGAGGTACTCGCCGAAGAGCGTTCGCACCTGCTGACTGCTTAATGCTCGCTCAGGTGGTGGCGAGCGCAGCCGCCACCTGAACCAGCTGCGAAGCGAGCGATGCTGCCGTCCCTCTCGCGCCTGCCGCTGGCTATACTCACTGGTTATCTCAGCCGTGAAAGATCGGGCAGTCCACATCCGACCCCGTTTGGCTGTCACTGACCAAAGCTGCCCGTGTCGAGTAGCCTTGATGAAGTCAGACTTGTCGCGCCTCAGCGTGACGACTTGTCCGTCCACAAGTTTGCCCAATGGCTCCAGCAGACTGCGAAGCTGGTGTTCGTCAGAGACCTCGACTTGAGGGCCGTCGCCCAACTTCAGCAACCCTGTTTTGGCTTCCATCCGCCTACTATCCGTGCACGAGCTTATGTCCGCAGTGGGTCGAAAGCGGACATCAGCTACTTAGCCGAACGATTGTCCGCTTACGGGTGCCCACGCCGTAGCTCGGAATGACCGGGATGGGCGCAAAGCAGTCAGACAGCCGAATGGTCATCAACGCTGTAGAACATGGGGTTCTTCAGCCAATCGGCTACAGCGGACTCCCGCCAGCCGGCGCATCTTTCACTGATTGCGATCTGCCTAGGGAAGCGCCCGCTCGCGATCCGTCGGTAGAGCGTCGAGCGGCTGAGACCGGTCCGATCAAGCACGGTCTTCAGCCTGAGGATGCGATCTGGTTGGTCAACCATCAGAGTTGCTCCTGTGTAGGTTGGAATGACCCATCACAGGTTTGTGAGAGCCGGCCTGGTGCACAAGGCTGCTTGGTCTCAGCGGCGCTTCGTTGCGCCGAAGAGGTAGCTGGGTGCGCAATCAGGTTAAGTCTTCCGACAAAATGCTCTGCAGTTCAGGCAATGCTTTCTCGGCGTCTCGCGCGTGCCGCGCGACCGCGTCCTATTCCGCTTCGCTCCACCGAGCCGCCGTAGGCGTCTCGTCGGCTATGGCCGTGACGACCGGCTGACGCGTGGCCGGCGAGTGCCGCCGGCATGCAGCCGTCGCGGTTACGCGACGACGTTGGTCACCGGCCTTCGGCCTGGCGGGGTGGGCGTCGCTACCCTTTAGTCCCGCCGCAGCGGGCACAACCCCTGCGCTTCGCTCCGGGGTCCTCCACTTTGTTGCGGCCGTGCCGGTGCTGCCCGCCTTGTTCAGCGGGACTGCCTGTTCGCTCCTGCCGCCCACCCCGCCATTCCGGCGCCGGTTGCGGTTTTGAAGGAGCAAGGAACCATGGACCTCAGGCACATCGACATCGCCAACCTCTCTGTCTCGACCGCCAACATGCGGGCCAAGGGCAAGCCGGACATCGGCAACATCCTGCCTTCGATCCGGGCACGGGGCGTACTGGTTCCGCTGATCGTGCGAGCGAACGGAACTCCGGACACCTTCGAGATCGTGGCGGGCAAGCGGCGCTACCATGCGGCGCTGGCGGTGGCGGAGGAAGGAGGCGACATCGACCCGCTGCCCTGCGCGGTGATCGAGGCCGGAGACGACGCGGCGGCGCTGGAGGCCTCGCTGATCGAGAACGTCGCCCGGCTGGACCCCGACGAGGTGACCCGGTGGGAGAGCTTCACCCGGCTTGTGAAGAAGGGCCGCACCCCAGAGGACATCGCACTCACCTTCGGGCTGACCGAATTGCAGGTGAGGCGCACCCTGGCGCTGGGCAACCTGCTGCCCCGCACCCGCACCCTCTACCGCAAGGGCGAGCTGGACGTCACCACCGTGCGGCACCTGACCTTGGCGTCCAAGGCACAACAGCGCGAGTGGCTGGCCTTGCTGGACGATAAGGAAAGCTATTGTCCTACCGGGGCTCAGCTGAAGGCGTGGTTGTTCGGCGGGACCTTGATCCCGGTGGGTGCAGCGCTGTTCGACCTTGCCGGTTACGAGGGCGAGATCGTCTCCGACCTGTTCGGGGAAGAGCGCTACTTTTCACATGCGGAGCAGTTCTGGACGACGCAGCGCGAAGCGGTAGCGGCGAGAACGGAAGCTTATCGGGAAGCAGGGTGGAGCGACGTGGTCGTTCTGGAGCCCGGCCAGTATTTCAACAGCTGGGAGCACCAGCGCACCCCCAAGCGTCAGGGCGGCAAGGTGTTCATCGCCATCGGCCAGCGCGGCGACGTGGCGTTCCACGAAGGTTATCTCAGCCTAAAGGAAGCGCGGCAGCTGGAGCAGGGCGAGAGGCTCGACAAGCTGGTCCGGCCGGAAGTCAGTGCCCCCTTGCAGAACTACCTCGACCTTCATCGGCATGCGGCGGTGCGGGCGCAGGTGGCGGAGCAGTCTGGCATCGCCCTTCGCCTCATGGTGGCGCATGCGATCGTCGGCTCGACCCTGTTCCGAGTTAGTCCGGAGCCCCAGCGCGCTCACAGCGAAGCCATCGCCGAGAGCGTGGAGACGTGCGCAAGCGAGACGGCGTTCGATATGCAGCGCAGGGCGGTGCTGGACTTGCTCGGCTTCGATCCCGACACCCCGACTGTGATCGGCGGCTACGGCGGCGAGCACAGAGTGGCGGGACTGTTCGTGCAGCTGCTGGCACTGTCCGACGCCGTGGTGCTGGAGGTGCTCGCCATTGTCATGGCCGAGGCGCTCGAAGCCGGAACCGTGCTGATCGAGGTGCTGGGCACCCGGTTTGGGACCGACATGGCGGCGGCCTGGCAACCGGACGATGCCTTGCTCGACCTGATCAAGGACCGCGAGGTGCTGGATGGCATCCTTAGCGAAGTGGCGGGCGAGAGCGTGGCGCAGGCCAACGCTGCCGCGACCGGCAAGGTCAAGCGTCGGATCATTCGCGACTGCCTCCGAGGAGAGGGCGGCAGGGTCAGGGTGGACGGCTGGGTGCCGAGATGGATGGCGTTCCCGCCCTCCGGCTACACTGAGCGTGCTGGCGTCGGGACCGTCAGCCGGGCCGAGCAGGTGGCAGTCCTGACCACACCGGCAGCAGACCCCATCGCTCCGGCCCCGGTCGAGCTTCCGCAAGCCGCCTGACCTTTCAGCTCCGGTGGACACAGCGCCGCCGGGGCTTCCCCCTTCAAGCGAGGACAGCCATCATGTCCCACACCCACGATCCCGAAGAGCTGCGCCGGCTCGAGCAGGCGGTACGCAACCTCCCTAAGCTGCAACGCGAGGTCTTCCTTGCCCACCGGCTGGACGACCTGAGCTATGGGAAGAGCGCCTGCCTGACCGGCCTCGCGGTCCCCTATGTCGAGCAGCAGATGGCCAAGGCGATCTACAAGCTAGCCAAGCAGATGGACGGTCAGCCGCTCCGCTGGTGGGAGCGCTGGTTCTGACCGTCGGAACACGTCCGGTGAGCGGGTCTGCCGCTCACCGGTCGCTCTCGCCAGAGTGCCTCCACTTGCCTAGGATCATCACCGATGCGCACCGACCTCGACCATCTTCCTCCGACCAAGCAGCGCGAGCTCGAACGGGTGGTGCAGATCCTGTTCGAGGAGTTCGACGAAGCCCGCGTCCTCGCTACCCAGGACTGGAAAAAGCAGGGCCGCATCCTCAAGACCATCCTCTACGGCTCCTATGCTCGCGGGGGCTGGGTCGACGAGCCGCACACCGCCAAAGGCTATCAGTCGGACTTCGATTTGCTGATCGTCGTTAACGACCAGCGGCTGACCGACCGGATCGAGTACTGGGCCAAAGCCGAGGAGCGCCTTAACCGCGAGCTGTCGATCACCAGGACGCTGCGCACCCCCGTCAACTTCATCGTCCACACGCTTGCCGAGGTGAACCAGGGGCTCGCGGAAGGGCGCTACTTCTTCATCGACATCGCTCGGGATGGCATCGCCTTGTACCAGAGCGACGACACCGACCTGCCTGAGCCCCAGCCTAAGACCCCGAACCAAGCACTGGCGATGGCGCAGGAATACTTGGAGGAGTGGCTGCCGAGTGCTGGTGACTTCCTCCAAGGCTACAAGGACGCGCGTGGACGAGGCAGCCTCAAGAAGGCAGCGTTTGATCTACACCAGGCAGCCGAGCGCTACTACCATTGCGTGCTGTTGGTCTGCACCTTCTACACGCCGCACATCCACAACATCGGCTTCCTGCGCACCCAGGCCGAGCGGATCGACCCTCGGTTGATCGAGGTCTGGCCTCGCGAGAGCAAGGCCGAGCGCTCCCGGTTCGAGAAGCTCAAGGAGGCCTACGTGAAGGCCCGCTACTCCAAGCACTTCCGGATCACGGAGGAGGAGCTATCCTGGCTCGGCGAGCGGGTCCAGGAGCTAGGCCACGTGGTCGAGGCAATCTGCGCCGAGCAGATCGAGGCCTTGGCAAGGACAGCAGCGGCTTAGAAGTTGCGCAGCACCGGCGGCCGCTGATCTCCGCACTCTTATAAGTTAGCCGCCTCGCGTGCACTTCCGGGCAGGTGGCCTGTGGTGCGCGTCTCAGCCTTAAGGCTGATCCACTCGCATGGCATCGTACAATTCGTCTTCGGCAGTGGCTCGATATCTACCCTTTATTGCTATTCATCGTCGCTGCGGACACCTTGTGCGCCTGCTCGACGCAGTGGAAAGAAGGCAAAGCATTTGGCTAACGGACTTCAAATCGGCGAGGACGTATTTGTCCCGACTTCCATTCTTAACAAGCAGGTGCAGTCCCCATCGGCTTTCCATCGGAGTCAAGTCCTAGGGTTGGAGGGCCGGAGCGCTCGCATCGATGTGGGCGGAGGCGACACTGAACTCGTCGCCACCAGCAAATGCCAACGCAATATTGGAATTGGAATCATCGCAATCGGCGATCTCGCGTCTGAAAGCGTTCTGATTGATCCCCTCTTTAAATCAGTGCTCCAATTTGCGAGGCTGCTGTCTTCCGATGACTTCGTGTTCTTCCACCGGCTGCGGTCGGTGGCGGAATTGGCAGCGATTTGGAAGCTGTACCATGCGAACTACTCTCACGTCCTTATCGTCGGACATGGCAACGGATCAGCAATGAAGTTCGCCGTCGACGGTTGGGTGAGTTCGTGGGATTTGGCCAACGTTATCGACGTTGATGGCGTCGAGGAGAAATGCTTTCTCAATCTCTCGTGCGAGTTGGGAAAGGCAGCCTACGGGAAGTGGTTCTCAGAACTGGCCGCGTGCAATTCGTTCATTGCCCCTTTTCACAGCGTGCACGGGGCTGTCGCCTCTCACTTCGCGCAGTCCTTCCTCATTTATCACTTGCTTCATGGCGAAACGAGAAAGGTTGCGTTTCGCCATGCCCGCCATGGCGTGGCGGGCGCTACGAGTTTTCGGATGTGGCGGCATGGCGCAATGATCATGGACGGCTGAAGACCAACACCGCGCAGGAGGCACCCGTGAGCTCCATGGCGAACGCGACGCGTTTGCCATGATAGGATGATCAGTCGGAGCGGAGACTTCGGGGTCTCTCGAGTTCGAGCGGCTCGTCATACTCGGTCGGCCAAGGCGAGTCGCCTGAGCGGATACGGAAGCCGCGAAAGCCAACCTTGCCGGCGCATCTGTGATCGAGCACCTCGCGATTGATCTCCAAGAACATCGCCGCATCAGCCTGGCACTTGAATTAAGCCCAGCGCCGGACGGCAGGGCGACCTTTGATCGACACGAATACCTCGCCCGGCCAACTCTTTGGCGATTACGTAGTTAACAAACCATCGGAGGAACGAGGACGTTTTCCGCTCTTCCGCCGCTAACCGGTAAGGTGACTCGCTATTCCCGACTAAAGCGCGCATAAGGTGGTCAGCACCCTCAACGGCCTTAGCGCGTCGGTGCACGAGAGACATCCGGAGAGCTCCCGCTACGAAGTTGGGAGACAGTTATGTCCTCGGAAGATATCGCCTATTATCGCCAGCGCGCCGCTACTGAGCGGAGCCGAGTGTCCGATGCACCTTCGTTCGAGATAGCCGGCGTTCACGCAAAGCTAGCGCAACTGTACGAGGATCTCATTGCGCGGTTGGAGCAGTCCCAGCCTGGTCATCAGGATCTGCGATCAGTTCCTCATATTGCAGCGCCAACTCGACTAGACACGCGCATATGATGGGGTCGCCGGTCTGCTCAGCAAGCCAGCGGTACTCTTGGGCTCGGTCCGCGTAGCTTTGTTCATTCGCCATGTGACCCAAAGCATCAAAGCGAGCCGTCGTTCCTACTGTTTCTCATGTGTGGCGGATAAAGGCGTTCGCTAAGCCGATCAGCGCGGTTGGAGCCACGAGTGCCGCCATCCTGCTCGTGTGCTTGTCGCTCCTGCCGCCGGGCAGTGAAACTTACCACCGCTGAGGCCGAGCGGCTCCGCTCCTGATTAAGGCGGTGGGTAGCTCGGACCGGCGTCGCACTGGTCACTGCCGCTCGTACGAACGCATCGCAGTCCCCCGGCCGGTAGAGTATCTTGCGCTGACTGACCGCGACATAGGAGATGCGGCCGTCCTGACGCAGCCGGCGCAGGGTTTTGGTGCATATGCGAAGTCGAGCCGCGGCTTCGGCTGGCGTGAGCAGTATGCCGACCACGTTAAAGCAACCCCTTCGCTTCCCATTCCGCGAACGAGTCCTTTGGCGGCGGCGTTGAGATAAGACCGCCAAGATCAGCGACCAGCTCATCGGTCTCGGCCTTTGTGATCAGGTGCAGTGCGCCAAGCCGCGCCATATATTGCAGCTCTTCCAAGGTGAACTGAGTACCTTGCTTATTTCTCAAGGCACGTTGGAACTTCGCCAAGAGTGCGGAGGTGGTGGACTGGGCCATGCTGAAGCCTACGCGGAGGCCAACCCAGCGCAAAGTCTCTTCGGTTGACCCCCTCTACAGCTCAGCGATCTTCTCCCGTCCGAGCACGGCTTGCACTGGGATGCGGATCAGGTTGCCATGGCGGAAGGATTCAAGCTCCCCTTTGGCGATCAGGTTTCGGATCAGCTGCGGACTGCACGTCCAGCGCTCAGCTAATGTTCTTACACTGAACACGTTCGGTAGCTCAGCCACGCTTGAAGTTGCGGCGCCTGTCAGCTCCTGGGCAGAAGCCGGCCGGTCGATCTCGCCTACGATCTCATCAGCCTCGGCCTTGGCCAGCATGTGAAAGACGCCGAGCCTGCCCATGTGCCGGATCTCTTCAGCACTAAAACGGGTGCCCTGTCGATTGCGGAGGGCTCGCCTGAACTTGTCAGCTACAGTGGAGGTCAGCGACACGGTTACTTCCTGCCTCTCGATCTCCCCGCGTACAACGCGCAACGGCAAGCGCGTCGGCGAGCTGATCATTTCGAACGGGCCTGCACCTGGGTGAAGCTCGATCTGTCGAATGTCCGCTTTGGGTGGAAAGCGGACATCCCACTTACCCCGCGTTAGGACCGTTGTCGCGTCAGCTTGGCAGCACCTAAAGAGCAAGCAGCGATAACGACTGGCGATAGCATCATCAGAAAGGCGAGTCCGAAGTCCACGCCAGACCTGTCACCGCTCAGTTGATAACTTATGCCCTCGAAAAGGTAGTATCCCCAGAAGGCTGCCGTTAGCGCCAAGCCGACGAGCCAAGGGGTGCGCTCGTGCACGCGTCCAAGGGAGAGGACGCCGAAAGGTGCAGCCACCATGAGCACCTGAAAGAGGAACACGCCCATCTCCTCTCTCAGGTTGAGCGGGTTCCCAGTGACTAGCGAAAATGTGAGGCTCACAAGCGTGATCGTCACCAATCCGATGGCAAGGGCCAAGCCACAGCCTTTGTGGACTGGCAAACCCGATGGATCGTGTGGGCTGGTCACCAAGTATTGCTACGGCTCAAGCCGAATGTCCGCAATGGGTCGTAAGCAGACATTCGGCTCGCGTGTTTGCAAGCTACATCATCGCCAACTCTTTACAGGCCAGCCGTTGAAGCCGTCGTTGTGATCGATCGCGACTGTCGAGTAGGTCATAGGATCGCGGAGCGGCGGGATGGTCATAGCCGCAGCTATAAGCTGCTCCCTACGTGCAAGTTAAATGCGAATTTGTCTCAGGTCTGAGAAAGATGCGTAGGCCCCGTGCAAGCGTCACTTTGCGCGCTGCTCGTCTCCGACGGCAAACGCCCGCTTGCCGGCCCGCCGCCAAAGGGTCAGCGCTTGTTCGCGTTCTTCGCCGCGCAGCTTGGCGGCGACGTTGAGCAACGCACCGTAGATCACCACACGATCATCGTCGGTCAGCTCGACGAGATCAGCCTTCGCGACCAGGCCGCCCAGCTCGATCAGCTGGCGGGTGCGTTCGCGGCGCTTTATCACCCACCCCCGCGTGTCAGCGCGCGCTCGCGCCGCCAGCAAGCGGTAGCGAGCCGTCGCTGCTCGGCGCAGCGCCGCTCGCACCTTGACCAGTGCTTCCGCGCGCTCGCAATGCGGGCTGAAAGAAGGCCGCGCCACGTGCGCGCCAGCCCTCCCGTTCCGCGGTGTCCTTGCTAGTAGTGGCGCTGAGTAGCGCGCCGGCGAGCACTTCGACCGGCAGGTTGTCGGCGCCGGTGGCGATCACCAACTCACCGAGCTGCTGGAGCTTGCGTGACTTAAGCTGCTGGGCACGCTCATCCAAGGCCTTCAGCTCGGCGTCGTAATCCTTCGGTTTGCGCATGGCGATGTCGTCCTTTGCTCGTGACGGCATTCCAGCTATCGTCAACGCCACCTCTCGCCAACAGCCCGGAATGTCGTGAGACGGGCCAGTCCCGAAATGCACGAAGTTGCGTTGAGGGCGCGCTTATACGTCGTTCCGACGTGCGGCGGAGAGGCACTGTAACGCCGGCCAACTGAAGCGCACGAACTAGCGCAGCATGGCGATCTACCACTTCTCGGCAAAAGTGATCTCACGCGCTGCTGGATCAAGCGCGCTCGCTGCGGCTGCGTATCGCTCGGCTTCCCGGCTCCACGACCAGCGCCTCGACCGGCACCACGACTTCTCGAACAAGACCGGTGTCATCCACTCCGAAGTCCTGCTGCCCGAAGGCACGCCCGAGCATCTTTCCGACCGCGAGCGGCTGTGGAACGAAGTTGAAACCGCGGAGAAGAGGGTTGATGCCCAGCTCGCCCGCGAGATCGAGTTCGCGCTGCCGCGGGAGCTCTCCCCAGAAATGGGCATAGAGCTTGCCCGCGACTTCGTGGCACGCGAATTTGTTGAACTCGGCATGATCGCCGACCTCAACGTGCACCGCGATATCGGAGCAGACGGCGAGCCCAAGCCGCACGCGCATGTCATGCTCACCATGCGCGAGGTCGGGGAGGACGGCTTCGGAAAGAAAATCCGTGAATGGAACCGGACCGAGCTGCTCGAACGGTGGCGGGAGCGCTGGGCCGATCACGTCAACGCTCGCCTGGCCGAACTCGACATCGAAGCGCGGGTCGATCACCGCACCCTGGAAGCGCAGGGAATAGCGCTAGAACCCCAGCATAAGATCGGTCCCGCGGCATCGCGGATGGCGGCCAAAGGCCTGCAACTCGAACGCGTCGACGAGCACCGCGAGATCGCCCGCTCGAATGGCGAGAAGCTGCTTGCCGATCCGACGCTCGCGCTGGACGCGATCACCCATTCGCAGGCGACATTCACCAGGCGCGACGCTGCGCTGTTCGTGCACCGGCACAGCGACGGGCATGATCAGTTCGACGCGATCATTGCTGCCATCCGCGCGTCACGCGAGGTGGTCCGTGTCGGCAAGGACGGGCGCGGCGAGGAGCGGTTCACCAGTCGCGCCATGATCGCTACCGAGCAGCGGCTGGAACGCGCCACCGCTGCGCTGGAGGCACAGCGCAGTCACCGCATCAGCGAGCGTGATCGCGCCCGAGCCCTGGCCCGCGCCGAGGCTCGCGGCCTGGCGCTGTCGACTGAGCAGCAGGCCGCGCTCGAGCACGCCACCGACGCGAAAGGGATCGGCATCGTCATCGGCTATGCCGGCACCGGCAAGTCGGCGATGCTCGGCGTCGCGCGCGAAGCGTGGGAAGCGGCCGGTTACGAGGTGCACGGCGCCGCGCTGTCAGGGATCGCGGCCGAGAACCTGGAACATGGCTCGGGCATCGCCTCGCGCACCATCGCCAGCCTGGAGCATCAATGGGCCCAGGACCGCGACCAGCTGTCGGCCAAGCACGTGCTGGTGATCGACGAGGCCGGGATGATCGGCACCCGGCAGATGGAGCGGGTGAT
>Ga0066648_10001287_pt1 | contig 13980 bp, 11 predicted proteins | sample CryGeyCG12114_NA_FD_59537 | JGI IMG/M metagenome (GOLD analysis project Ga0066648, IMG submission 59537) | Groundwater microbial communities from aquifer - Crystal Geyser CG19_WC_8/21/14_NA | ecosystem: Environmental > Aquatic > Deep subsurface > Groundwater | place: USA: Utah: Grand County... | reverse complement strand
TGTCACTATTTCGGGTGATGCAAGAAAGCTCATCGTCTTAGCGTTACCATCATTTCTGCCAGGGAAATTTCGGTTGTATGAGCACAGAATGGCGTTCTCTTCACCTTTCTTGACACCATCTGTTCTCTTCCACTGACCAATACATGGGCCACATGCATTGGCAAGGACAGTTCCGCCGGCGTCACCGAAACTCTTCAAGGTGGCGTTTTCCTCCAGTGTTGCTCGAACTTGCTCAGACCCCGGAGTTATGAAGAAGTCTGCCTTGGGTCGCAAACCTGCTGCATGAGCTTGTTTGACCAAAGACTCGGCCCTTGTCATATCTTCAAAAGAACTGTTGGTACAGCTTCCAATGAGCCCTGCTCCGAAAGTCTTTGGCCACTTGTTGAGTTCTACTGCGTCCTTGAATTTTGACAGCGGTGTGGAAAGGTCGGGTGTAAAGGGTCCGTTGATGTGTGGTTCGAGGGTTGAGAGATCGATGGTAACTTGTTCGTCATAGTCGCAACCAGCATCAGGGCGGAGGAAGTTGTACTGATCGTTGCCGTACGCAATGCCTTTCACTGCATCGATAATGGAGGATCGTCCGGTGGCCTTCAGGTATGGGATGTGGTTCTCACTGAAGGGGAAGATACTGGTGGTAGCTCCGACTTCGGCTCCCATATTACATATGGCTAGATTTATGTTAGTTCGTAGCACGGATGGATAGTGGACTTCAGAAGCACTTACTGGCCATGCCCGTGGCACTGAGCGTGTCGACGCCAGGCCCTGAATACTCAATTATGCTGCCAGTTCCTCCACGCACGGTCAACAAGCCCGCAAGGCGAAGAATGACATCCTTAGGACTTGCCCATCCGCTCAATTTTCCCTCAAGCCTTACACCCAAGATCTTGGGGGCCTTCAGCTCCCACGGTGCGTCGACCAGCGCATCTACAGCGTCGGCGCCCCCAACGCCAATCGCAATGGCACCAAGACCTCCGGCATTAGGAGTGTGAGAGTCGGTGCCGAGCATCATCAAACCAGGAGCAGCATAATTCTCTAGCACCGACTGATGAATGATACCTGCACCAGGAGGCCAAAACTCCATGCCATATCTCTTTCCGGCGGACTCCAGGAAGTCAAAAACCTCTTTGTTGCCCGTAATACTATTTGGCAAGTCTGTGTCTGCGCCCTTCTCACCCACAATCATGTGGTCACAATGTATACTGGCTGGGACGGCCGTGGAAGGCAGATTGCATGTCATGAACTGTAGGATGGCCATCTGCGCCGAGGCATCCTGCATGGCGACTCGGTCGGGCTTGAGCTTGAGGTTCGCGTTTCCTCGGATGTTCTTGCCATTGTTGGTATTCTCGAGCAAGCCCTCTTCGACGTTCTCAAGGTGTGAATAGAGGATCTTCTCGGCTAGCGAAAGCTTGGTCGAAGACCCTAGCACCGAGCGAACATCTTCGAAGCCTTTCAGAATCTTCTGATATGGTGGCACTGCTGCTCTCTTGCGCGGGGATTGATGTTGAGTAGTGGCATGAACGGCATAGCTGCGTCGACTGCCTAGGTCGAGCGGGCAGCGGACGCGCTGGGTCGCTGCACGCAGCAGAGGTGTTCGCGGCTGCATTATGGACACGCTGGCAGCTACGAACGTGTAGAAGAGGAGAGTTGAGAGCGGAAACAACGACTGCTGCTGCTGCTCTGCGAAACTTCTTTGCCAGTTGAAGCAAATAATTTTGCTCCGCAGTCGCAGCCACCGTCAGCCATACCCGAGTCTTTTTATTGGTTATCACGGCTCTTATCCTCGGCTCGAGCCCCTGGCTGATAACTTTAATTCACACGCCACACCCCATCACTCACATGCTTGAGGTACAATAGTAGTAGTCCTCGGTCGAGTGCTGGTATTTTGGTGAGGACGAACCTTAATTTGCATGTGTTTCGACCATAGCATAACGCAAAATAAGGTTCGTCCTCACCAAAATACCAGCATTCGACCAAGTACTCTTTCGAGAACATGCCTAATGTCTTGCTCAAGTAAAGTACAAAGTATTGCCACTATTCATAGATACACCCTCTCAAGACTCTCGAAGTGAGAGCTCGCCTCAAACCCAGCCGCTCTTGTTTACTTCGGCGCGCCACCAACGCCTTAGCTGGCTAAAGGCGTCCCTGGTGATGACCTCTAGTCCTCGTCTGCTCCTTCCTCAGCTGCCGTACGTAACTCATAAGCCATATCGTAGCATTCCGCCAACAGATCGTTGACCGACCCCTGGCCTTCTGGAATGTCCTTGCCAACTTGAAATTTGCCGTCAACGCGCATGTTGTCGATTGAGTTGAGCTTCATGCTATAGGGATACAGTTCTCGCGGGTTTGAGACACCGCCACTCTTCTTGACTTCCACCAAGCACCTGCGCAGCGTCAATAGCTGGTTGTAGACCGGAAGCAGTGCTTCCGATACTGGCTCAGATGCGATCAGGAGTTGATAGATGAGCGCGTAACCTTTCCGGATAAGGTAAAGTAAGGTCTGCGACATGTCAGCCAGATGCCACGGAACTCTAGCAGCCAGTGCAAGAACTCACCCTTTGCGCGTGCAGGTCAGCTGGGCGCCCCTCGGCGTCGAAGAAGTTACCGTCTTGTCTGGAGTCGTCAATACGGTCCAGCTTGCGCTGCCACATAAACAGATCGGTCTCTCGAAGCGACCAAGCTTGTGTCATGGTCAGTCTATCAAGTTGGCTCCGTATTTCGATAAGCTTGTCATATGTCTCCTGGAACCTGGAATCGATCTTCCCCTGGCTAGATTGATTTAGCTATTTCGTCTCCCAGCAACAACACTGGAGATGACTTACCGCTCTTCTATCATGTCGGAGAACCTCAAGCATCTCTGCAAAAGTGGCACGACCAGGTTCTGCCCATCCGATACCTGCCCTTCTTCATCAGGAAGTTTTCCATCTTGCATGGATTTCTGCATGTCGTGGAGCTGCCCCCTCAGCTCGTCAAGATCATTCTGCGAATACTTGCTCCTTGTGTTCAATGCCGCAAGAGCTCTCAATATGGAGACAAGCTTTTCCCAAGTCGGCACCATGGGTGGGCTAAGTGTGCTCAAGAAGTCTCGCAGCTCTTGCAACAGCTTCTCGCAGGCTTCAATGCGAAATTTTATTCTAGCCAAGAGATACGGACTTTGTTTGTCGTCGTCTCGCTCTAGGGTCCTTCTCATGCCGCGCAGGGTGTTCTCAATGCTCTCCAAATCCTTTGTACTGTAGAAGGCAGCCTCCTTCAGATGGTCGCATAGTCGAATGATGTTGGAAGTCATGCTGTATAGTGCCGGCGCTTCGGTGTTGCGACCAACAGCCATGAAGAACAAGGATATCAGCTGTAGGCAGTCGTCCAGGATAGCATCCACCCGATTTTGGACGAGATGATCCGAACCTCGCACATCGTTCAGATGGTGTACTTGTTCTATAATATCCTCATACAATGGCAGCACATCTTGCGATTTGACGTAGGTCGACTTGTCCTGCTTGAGGAGGAGAAGCTTGTCGCGGACTGATACCAGCTTTTCAAGAATAGGCTTCTCGGGTGCGCTTACTGGCGCAGTGTACATAGGTGAGTCGGCCATCGTCGGGGTCGTCGGTTTGTCGGTTTGCGTCTTCACAGCAACGCGTCGTCCTAGTTCTCTGGTCTATGCGAAGAGTGAAGTTAGTGGGCATGTGCAAACATGTGGTAGATTGCCGATCTCTGATTTAGTTTGCACCACTCGACTTCATAAGCGTGAGGCGAAGAATGGCGATAGCGGCACCTCTAAGTCCGGGAGGAGCAAGTGGTGGATTATTGCAGTCTGGATGTCGAAGCAACACACAAGACTTATGTCGAACAATTCGCGCCTTTACGAACAGATTCAGAATACTACCTGATATCCGTGAACAGGTGCAACTGAAGCGCACATCGAACACTCTACCAGCTCCAGCGCAGCGCAGTCTGCCCTGTAAAAACTAGCGGGGTTGAGCCGTTCCAAACCGTGTGGGGGTCTTTCCCCGGATATTACCCATCTGGTATGACGTTGCCGGTGTTGGGTGTAGGTGTACACTCAGGCTGGCAGGAACGAATTGATAGCACCTTTCAGCGAGGAGAATTTCAAGGCAAGCACCACCGGAGTATCTTCGCAAGCAGATCTACTTACTATACGGCCAGATACTCTTGTTCGTCTAGAACCACCCGCCACTGTCCTTGTTCTTTTTACAGATACCAAGCTTCTCGCAATCTCTTCTTGCAGCGTACATCAATATTGCAAAGCTCTGAGCCTCACTTGTACCTTCAACCAGTTCTCGAGAAGGGATCTTTATCACACTCGCCACCGGTGTCAGGAATCCCTTATCATCGATCTGCTGGGCGACCGCATTGTACATCTCGTCTGCCCAGTCTAGCATGGTGAAATCCTTTAGCAGTCCAACTTGCGCCAACCGATATATAGAGCTTGCGATCAGCGCTGTCCCGGCTGGGTCTCCTTCATGAGACCTCGAACCATCGGGTGTTTGCGACGGTGGAGGAATGTCCAGGTAATTGTTCAAGAGGTTGCTTGGTTCCTGCTTGGCCCTGTGCCTGAGCGCTTCCAACATCTGATGCGCCATTTTGAGCAGCTCAGTCTGGTACTCCGTTCTTCTATCTCCGTGCTTGCCTCCTAAGCCACTTGTTCGACTGCTCATGTCGGGCCGCCACCTTTCCAACACTCCAAGCACCCTAACAATCCCAGCCAAAGCCCAAGCATTTCCAGTCAGCCAGAGGCCTTCATCGTGACAGCACACACATTCTCCAAGGTCTCGTGGCAGAGTAATGATATGACGCCACAACCCATTCCATTCCGTGTCATCTTTGACGGCAAGGATCTTGGCATAGACCTTGATCTGTTCCACAGCCTCGAATAGCCATTTCTCATCCTGCCTCGCAACAGCATACGCAGCCAGCAAAGGGGGCACCATAAACACAAAATCAGCCCAAAGCTGAGGAGAATCAACCCGGTGACTGATAGCCCAGCTGGCCCCCTCCGCTTGACCAACGCTCCTCTCAGCCTCGTGCGCTGATTCCCCAGTATCAACATCAACAAACCTCATGTTTCCTCCATCCTTGTAGTCACGAAACAAGAATTCTACCATCTCATCCACCGCCTCCCCATACGCATTCCTCCCCACCGCCACTGGATTCCTCGGATCATCCGCCCCTGCTCGCTCAAGCAACAATCCAGCCCACCCCAAACTCGCCGCGTCAGCCGCACTCCCATTTTTCTCTACACGGTACAGCCACCATCTCTCTCCTTTGCTCAATGGCCTCGCCGTCTCCATCTTCGAAGCAGCATACCTCAACCCCTTGACGCTCGTCCATTCATCATATCGTCCATACAGCCCACACATTGGCAGATTGCCGCCCGGAAATGCCTCAAGCACAGCTCCAGGGTTGTGATTCTTTAGATGGACCCCATAGCCGGGCCCCGCGAATACAGTCAACTCCGGGTTCTGCAGCTCCAGCAGCGCATGTGTCAATACGCCATGTTCCCACGAGTTTTGTGCCAGCGCAAGGTTTACCTTGAGAACTTTGCTGATGGCGATGTTGGGCAGCGAGGCTTCGTCTACGGACGGCCCGCGGCTGAGCGATGCGGAGATGTACCAGGCGAGCAGGATAGGGAGGACAAGAAGACCGGCCGACCAGGACCAGCTCCTGGTGGTGGCGGCAGGGGAATCAGGCCCCTCGGCGCTAGGCCGGGACCTCGTAGGCGACGGTGTCATCGTGACGGACAGAAACAGCGGGCAGCTCCGTAGAGCCTCTGATAGTCAAGCGTCCGATCACTCGCGACAGTCATGCGCACGCATCAACCAAGGCTTTGACACCTGCCACCACGTGAAAAGTTTCGCTCGTGCTCTCGATGTAGCCAGTACGTCGTATCGCGGCATCCGCACACATCAATCAAGCCCCGTGCCGCATGCAACCGCAGTAAAAGCTCCCAACCTGGCAAACACCACGTTGGCAGCGTTCGCGTTCGCGTTCCTGCTTTAAAAAAGCAAGCCAAGCCCAGCCCAGCCCGTCTCACTCAATCAATCAATCAATGCCTAGCTGTGCCAGCCCTTAAACAGTCACGCTTCCACCTAATACACATATAGCACAACTCACCCTCAACCCGTATCTGTGGCCGCGCGTGCGAGCATATATCCGCTCATCCAAACCAGATGCACAGATTGCGTGAGATACGCTCGATGTCCCGCTCGCTTATGGTATTGGTAGTAGTCTAGCTATGAAGGATCATAGGTGCAGCTATGTAATAGCAGGCGGTCAGGGTAAGTGGGGGAGGTACGGTTAGCGTACTTGCCCAGCGTCGCTGCAGTGGCTTCCAAGCGTGCAGTGGAGCAAGTAGATAGACCTCGGGCTCAGTGGCACAAAACCGTTCAACTAGTAATGGTTTGCTTTTGGACACCTGAGACAAACGCGAGGAGATGTGGTCGTTGGTAGGCGACTGACCGACTGTCTTGGTCGGGCAGCCAACTGCATGATCTCACAGTGCGCAGGGTGGAGCACAGATGAATAGAAACGATTGTTATGAAGTCTGTCGAGAACACCGAGGTACGTAGGAATGTAAAATGCGACTTCGAACCGCAGGAACGGGCCTCTGTGTTTGATACCCTACCGTCCGTACACGATATGATCAGGTACTACGTGAAGTAACGAGACCGGCTGCGATCCCATCATCCAAGTCAGCATACAATGGTAGATGTAGATTGAGTATACGTCACATTATCAGAATAAGAGGGAATGCGAAGATGCCTTTACTATTTCGCGAATAGCCTATCCAGAATCGAATTAGAGCCGTAAAGTGATGTCTCTGGATCATTGCTATTGCCCATTGCAAACAGACCAAGAAAACAGCTCGATATGATGCCGTTATGCTATGTCGATGTTCACCACCACCAACCTCATTGCCCCCTAGACGCCAATGTCATTGCCGCTGCACAATCAATATATCTACACTTCGTCACGCTGAACGACGACCCTTCTCTCCCGCTCCAGCCTCCGCACAAGTCCTCGCTGGCGTGCAGGCGTAGGTCAGACGGCAAAGGTTCCGCGTCTCAAATCTGCATATCCCTACCCCCGATTCTCCTCGACCTCCTGAACGCCACGATGCCGCAGCCAAATCGTACTTGGATTCTAGTCAGCGGACCCATTCCCAACGCAGCAGTTGATTGACCAGGCCACAGAGTCGCGGGACTAATATAACAACCACCCTTCGCAGCACTTGCTGAGGCAGTCGCTCTTTCCATTGTTTGAAGAGTTGGATCATATCTTTTTCACTTTCTTTCTCCCTCTGCTCGGTCGAAGGGTTTTAAGCAGCGTTTCCGGGTTTCTCATCAGTGTCAATGTGCTAGGTTGCAGGTCAGTAGGTGCCCATCGACTCCAACGCGGTGCACTCACCCAGACGACATAGTTCGGCAGCCCGACCACCTGGTAGCCTGCTCTCTTGGCCATTTTCGCGAAGCCTTCTGTCTCAGCTTGGTTTTCGAAGGCGTAGCAAGGGAAGTTGATGCCTGTACAGGTTAGAATCCTGCCTTGTTCTGTGACATATGCTTTTGGCATACCTGATCGATGCACATCTGCCTTGACAAGGATATTGACACCACCGATTCCGTCAAGGTTGATCTCCTCGTCCTTGTTGTTCCTCCAGTCACCCATGCGAGCCATGTACTCTCTTCCAGTATCGTACTCTTTGTAGCCCTCTGCCAGAACGATGTCCTTGTCCAAAGATGCTGCTAGTCGTCGTCCTTTGTCTGATTCGACCCAGGAGTTGTAGTCGAATCGTCCTTCAATGTCAACGCCGTCGCGATACCTGTGGAACCAGATGTCTGCAGAGAGTTAGCTCTTGTCCTGTTTGCTCGGTTTTCAGCGATACGTACTCGGCACCAGAATATCCCGGTCATGGGCCACGAAATCCTCGATGATCTTTTTGGGACTGTCCACGATATCCACGTCCCTCCAGTAGACCCATGAGTGTTCAGGCTTCAACGCGGCCGACAGCAAGTAGTTTCTAGCTTTGCCCATCAATTTCCTACGCGGGCCCTGTGCAGCGAAACCGTGTCTCGATTCTACATCCTGGGAATAGCCGCCGGATCCAAAGTTTTTCTCGACGATTGTGACGCTGTGGAAGGGAATCTTAGCATCGGGATGCTGCTGTATCCTGTTCAGTTCTGCGGCTAGGACTGCCAGTGTGTCATCGGTCGAGTCGCCAACCAGGAAGGCCAAATCGATCAGGTCATGGGGATATGTCAAGTCGGTCAGGAGGTCAAAGTACTTGACAAGGTAAGGCGCGGCGTCTCGCAGAGGTGAGAGGATAAGGACCCGCTCCTGATTGAGAAGGGCTCGCGGGGTGGAGGAGATGGGGTTCAGGTCCACCCTCTGAATCGTGGTCGAGTTGACTTCGTATGGTTCGTGGTGGTTGAACAAGACTGGCGTTTGCAGGCCTGAGTTCCAGCGAATGAACTCGTTGGTGGACATTTGTATGGGCGATTTTGCTGGGCCGCCCCAGCATATACGTCTGGTCAAGTCAGCGTGGATCCCTGTGGTTGGTGAAGCTCTAACTTACCTCGACATTGCCTCAGTCGAGACGCTGATCCCTCTCCATAGTAATACAATTAATGTGGTCAGCGCAATGACGCCCAATACTCTTGTTCGCGCCAGAAACGCAACCAACGCCCGCCATGGTGGTAACCGAGCTTTGGCAGACTTCCAGGTCACTCCTCCTTTAGGGAGCAGCATCTCGTCCTTCAAGTATTACAGTAATCGACCAGCGTGCGCTCGGAGAAGTAAGTCGAGGCGATGTCTGGAAGTGATTGATGAAAGGGGAATGGAGAAAGCGAGCGTGACGGCCGTACGGCCAGATGTGGTGTTGACTTTCGCGATCTGTCTTTGCTTACGCGAAACGATTTCGGAGGTTCTACCAAAGCCAAGGAAACCAGATGTTGCGCCAATGATCCGAGAAGAGCGGTCGATGCCTTGTCTTTACATGAGTTGAACGTGAGAACTTGTTGTCGTCAATGATTGATGTCGACAGGACTTCGGGGGTAAGCACACTGCGATGGCCTTCTACTGTAAAGAAGTTGCGCAGCGAAAGAGCAGGGCTTGGCAGGAGGCAAGCGCAGCGCAGGTCAATTTTTGGGGAAAGAGGATGCGTTGAATCAGCTGCTTCCAAAGAGGCCGGGCGAGGCCAGGGTTCAGGTGAACTTAAAAATTTAGCCATACGGGGCGGGGCCCTGTAACGCGAAAAGACTCGTTAAGCCTTTCAAAGCGCACTTACGGCCTTTGCTAACGCCATGGGGCAACGTCGTAAGCAGTCCCACACCCCTTTTTAGCTTTGGCCGGTCGTATCACCTCACCCTGCATCACCCAAGTACAGTAACTTCAGGTTACACAGATGCGCTTGTATTCGCGATGCGATCGTGCACGGTCTGCAATGCCCATAGCGAGCGTCAGGTATTGTGAGTCGGTATGCATCTTTGTTTTTATCGGTGTGAGAGACGCGTGGCCAATCACGTGTACTATTCAAGAGCGAACAAAGCGTATCGAGCATCCTGGAAGGATGATCGCCACCTCCCGCAGCAGCTTGTGAGCAACTAAGCCTCAAAAACACGTGGAAGAATTCATAACATCCTCAACTTTACTAAATGCCCGAAATTCGTCTCCTGGTCTCGTCGTACTCGTTCCGCATAGCTAATCGTACAATTTGTTCACCGCCAACTATCTGCACCTCTTAATCTCGACTAGCATCAATTGCGTGTTGGTACATTTTGTGCACAGGGGCAACAACGGCGAACACGCCCTTGAAGCAACATCCAAATCAAACAAATGGTTACGTCAAAGCAGATACCCTCCAGCTAGACTTTTGTGAAGATTCAAAGAATCAGAGAAAGCAGAAGGCGGACGAGGTGTCGTCGCAGCTTGGGCTAGGCGAGGGTGGTAGGTGGCCTCGACGTTGGCCAAGAAGTGGTAGACGCATTGGCTCAACTGCAAGGAAAGGTCTCTTCTCCACACCAGAATCTTTGGTCGGCGACCAGTCCATACCTGTAGCTGGACGCTCGCGGCTTGCCATTGGTGACGGCAGGAGCGGTTGAGCACCAAAGATACAAGCTGAAGAGCAACGACTGCCACCACGCAGCTGCTCCACTTGCTGCCGTAGGTGGGATGTTTCTTCTGCATGGTGCTTGTTGTCGGCCGCGAGCTGAGCGGCCCTTGCCTCAGCTTCGATGCGTGCGGTCTGCTGTGCCCGAAGCTCGTGCTCGAGCTGTCGCACTTTGTCTTCACATTCCACCCGCGCTTGACGCTCACGCAAGATAACGAACCCGCTGAGCCAAGAGAACATTGCCGCCGAAAGCAGCTGGTCATCTTTGCCGGTTTTCTTGGCTGCCGTGCTGGATTTACCGTTGCCACCAAATGAGGAGCACAGGTTTCTGATCTGTTCCTGTGTCATGTTCTTAACAAAGTCTTTGACCTTCGGGAGCTCTCGCTCCGCCAAGTCGAATATCAGCGTCGGTGTGCACTCGTCACTCTCTTTTTGTAGCAACCGGTGACGATCCCGTCGGTTACGCTCTTGTATTTTGTGTTTCTCAACGGACTTGGACCTTTTGTTGCTGATGTACAAGCATTCGTCATCATCGAAAGCCTCGGCACCTCGTTGCCTCTTGCCACGTGTCGACGTGTGGTTGTCACCATACGTGGGACGGGCTTCACGGGCAAAGTATGCTTCAAAGAGCTCGTCCAGCCCCATGTGCTGAACACGGGGGTAAACGATCTTGAAGAGCCAGTTTGACGGATTAAACCAGCCACCGTACCGGGTATGTGCCACGTCAGGCACGACTACTTGTGTAGGGCTGCGGTGCAAGGCTGTGGGTGGAGGGCTTGTGGCAATGTGCTCATTATGCAGCCTAGGTGTTGGCCGCAATTGTTCCTGGCCAGCACATACTGTACTGGTGGTGCTAATTGGCGAAAGAAGACCTGATTGTTGGTCTTCGTTTGCTTTAGGGAAAACAGTTCGGAAAGATTCGAGTTGCTGATCATGATGTGGCCTCTGTAGTTGCGGTGTCGTGTCGCGTGGCCATGGTTGGCCTTGCTCCAGGCCTTGAATGCCAGGCACTTGCGGAGTAGGTGGTGACATCTTGTCGTCGTGGCTGGGGATGGAGATACACGTGTCTGGACGCTCACGTCAGTAACGCCATCCTGTCTTTGCAACCAATGATGCTTACGCTTCCTAAGAGTCATGAGTAACAGTGACTGTACCAGCTGGTATGCGTCGTGCTAGGTATATGCGAGGCAGATCTCTGGATGCTCGACCTTGATATTGTGAACAGAACTGCTCGAGTAAAAGAGCGGTGTGGTTGTACAGCAGCTGTCAATGCAAGTGACGCACGGATGAGTCGAGGACGTATCGAGCACCAGGTGATCGAGGACATAGATATACGATCAATGCCCTGATAGACTGGGCCTGACCCTTTACCCTGCACCATCTTCGACTTCACAATGGTGCGCTTCCAACAACAATGCTGCATAAGGTAATCCATATCCACACCGGAAACATCCAGACCAGGGCACCCAAGCGAAGGCGTAGCGGGACCCCTGGCCAAACACATCGAACACAGGTATCTGGCTGTACACATCAAGACCAACTTGCAGCACGATGAGTACATACATACAGCCACGAAGATGGTGTCATGCAGTGGCTGCATCAGACTGCTGTCAACCCGGGGATGGCAGGTAGTAGGAGCTGGATGGAACTTCTACCCGCGTTGAATGGATTCGAGATTCCAAGAGGCAAGCATCGAGCGGGGCCACTTTTGTCTGAGCAAATTTCCTTGCTGCAACAAGCTACCAGTTGTTATGCATGTATTGGTGGTGTCCTTCGTGTTGGACTGCAAACACCGCTTCGAGGGATACAAGCGGAGATGAGACTATTGCTCAGCAGACGCAAGGTGTAGATTGTATCCCACAGCCAGTACTGCTACTCAGACACAGAGCAAGGTTGAGGATGGAGCCACCACCTCGATTGATGTCACTAGATGAGATCGATCGAAGACCAGGATAGTATCTGTTCTCTCGATCGACCCAAAGCGCACTGCGATGATGCGCGCGGCTGTCTTTGCGGCTGTCCGTCCAGAACAGATTGGCGAAGATAACCGAACACGGTCTTCGTTGGCCTGTAACCCTCAACACCATCACGCCAGAGGGACCGATACGTGCCCTACTCCTGCCTCGAGCGCATGCAATCTCCATGATCGGTAAGACGGTTTAGTCGGCATTTTCGACGGTAGTCTGACTCATACAGTATTAGAGGAGGGGTGTCTATCCGCTGCATATGACTAGGAAGCTGATGGCTGAATTCGCTGGTTGAGGTGAAGTTCTGGTTGTCCGAAAACACGGTGTGCCAGGGTACTCAGTGCTCACCTGTCATGCATGAACCTGCAGGTAGTCCACAGTTCGTCGATCATGCAGCCTCCGCTTTCTCCACTAAATTCACATGCTTGACGCAAGGACCTGGATACACCAGTCAATCGGCGTGATCGTTGGAGCGGAACTCGCCATCTAATTGCTCGGGACGTGCTGGATCCGGACCGTCGTGTCGCAATCAGAAGGACATATCCAACCTCCAGGAGATGGCATGCTCCCACCAATGACCACTCCCGTCAAACAGGTACGGCTGCAGCCCAGCCACGGGCCATCTTCCGCGCCTCGGAAGGTCCCACTGAACCGCGAGTGAAACTTACACGCCTGCCGTTCTCGTTGCGTTCGCCCATAAGCTCGAAACGGGCGGTTGTTGGCTTTCTCGGTCCTGACCTGGATGCATGGCGAGCAGACGTTGTGGTGAGGCTAATGCTGTACTCCTCGTTGTGAACTCAACCTAACACCTAGCGAGCTAGCCCATTGTAGATCAACACTTCTTATAGTTGCTTCTAGACGAAGGATGAAACGCTCTTCATTTGGGTAAAAAGATTAGTGTCGTTCTATTCGCGACGACCAGCCAAGTATGCTCGTACAAAATTCGAAACAATCGGTGTATGCGTGGTAAAGTGTTAGGCATTGGACATTATTGTCTTGTGAGGTGGGAATGTGGAGGCGTGAAAATCGAGTTTACCATGAGGAGTACCATGACACGGGGATGCTAGGTATTTCGGACAAAACGATGATCTCGAACTCCTCAATGGCCTGTGCACTTTCAGAACCCAAGCAATACTACATGCAGCGGGCAAATAGAACTGCAAGAAGAAAGAAGCTTGAAAGGGGAACCACATATGCGTATATTATTCCTATTCACAATCAATCCTGTCCAGGATGTGCTCGACTTTACCACCAGACTGACATTTTTAACGACACACTGACCCATGCTAGACACATGCACTTGTCCGTGCTGAGTTTGTACTGATGAGGCATATTGTGAAATCAACTTTGATTGAAAGAGTGTACGCTCAATTGCTCAGTCGTGACGACATGATCAAAAAACCATGGCGACTTGATATTAGTTCGGGTCTATGGTTGTAAAAGAATGAACGCCGAGTCCGCCCCCTAAGAAACCTAGCATCTAGATGAACAACAGAGCAGCGATCAAAGCAGCAACAGCTGTCAATGGCGCGCTGTACACAAACTTGCTCACGGCGGCACTCTTGCTGTCGCTGGACGAGCTGCTGCTGGACGAATCCGACGAGTTATCGCCTGCAACGTTCTTGGAGCTGGTCTCACAGTCGACTTTACCCTTGATGATCTGGTTGCTCTTTGCGCCGTTGAACAGGTCACAGATAGATGTGTTGGAGCTGGAGGTGTAGACGGTGGCTGCACCCTTGACATCAGTCAGAGCCTTGAACGAGATGGCATCAAAAGTGCCGTAGAAGTTGATGTCACCATCGATTGTCTCGAGGGAGTTGAAATCACCAACCAGCGAGGTGAGCTTGGTGTTGTTGGCGATGATTATACCACCTCCAACTGTCTCCAGCATAG
>Ga0066648_10001284_pt1 | contig 14012 bp, 11 predicted proteins | sample CryGeyCG12114_NA_FD_59537 | JGI IMG/M metagenome (GOLD analysis project Ga0066648, IMG submission 59537) | Groundwater microbial communities from aquifer - Crystal Geyser CG19_WC_8/21/14_NA | ecosystem: Environmental > Aquatic > Deep subsurface > Groundwater | place: USA: Utah: Grand County... | reverse complement strand
GCTTGTGGTGTGAAAGGTGAACTAGTGCGTTGCAGGACAGGGCATGACCGTAAGCTGCAACATTGTTCCGTGCTCGCTGAAGCGCTTCTCTGATGACTCGCTTTGTGTAGTAACCTAGCTACAAGGCTCATTTATTAAGCCCTAATAATCTTTTTTCTTACCATCGAAGAAGGATAGTCCACCCGGATGAACATCCCCATTTATGGCAGGCTGCGATACGTTTCAAATTTAAGCTACCTCTGCTACCCACTGAAATCACGTAAATGGATGTAAATCAAAGGCTTGATAGTGCCAGAAGTCCCTCCACAAAGTTAGATAATTGTCCCGTTCTCGGTACTTTGGAAATCAATGCCTTATAACTTTATTGTTATAAGGCATTTCATTTGGGTCGAACATATGTCGAACAACTTGATAACAATACTACGCAGATAATGAATGTAGGATATCTATACGCAAAACTAAAATCCTTGTGATGTTGGTTTGATCCCAGTCCACATTACAAAAATAAGACTGTCGGACGAACTGTTATTGCTGCCTTATTATTACGACAATCCCACAGCAATGTGATTGTTATTTGGAATTGGTGGCTTTCTTTAGGGGGCCACGTCTAGCCAAGTTGATATCCAGCAGTGATAATAAGTTGTAGGTGCTTTTGGATTTGCAAATATTGTACTAGTTTGATGTACGATAATCCGTTAAAATACTAGCGATTACGCCCCTATCTTTGATCTTCCACGATTTTTAGGCTGCATATGGATTTGGTAAATAAACTTTGGAATTTTTGTCATACTCTTCGGCATGAAGGTGTTGATTATGGAGATTATATTGAAGAACTCACTTATCTACTTTTCTTGAAATTAGCAGACGAACGTAACGTTGAAATACCGGTTGGTTGCAGTTGGAATGAGTTAACTCAAAAAAGTGAAGGTGATCTCCTTCTTAAATACAACGCAATTCTTCGTGAGCTCAGCAATCAAAGCGGGATACTACGCGACATTTTTAGTGAACCAATTGCCAAGATTCATAGTTCTTCCAGCTTACGAAAACTTCTAAATTTGATTGATGAAGTTAACTGGACTGCGTACGATCAAGATGTCTTAGGGGCAACATTCGAAGGTCTTTTAGAAAAAGCCGCTAATGAGAGTAAAAAAGGAGCAGGACAATACTTCACACCGAGAGCTCTTATCCAGTCAATAGTTCGAGTCATGAAGCCTGACCCATTTGAAAGCGAGAATTTCAGAATATCAGACATCGCTTGTGGTACAGCTGGCTTCCTTACTGAAAGCTACGAATGGTGGAAGCATCAACATTTTTCAACATCAGTTACAAAGGCACAACAGATTAAGTTAACTACGAAAACCTACTATGGTCAAGAGCTTGTAATAAAGCCTCGTAGATTGGCTTTAATGAATCTATATTTACATGGGCTAGAACCTAATATCACTTTAGGTGACACAATATACGAGCTGTTTCCAAGAGAAAATGTTGTTTGCAGCTGTATTCTTACTAATCCCCCGTTTGGAACAAAAGGGGCTAATCAAATACCAGACAGAAATTTTGTTGTCAAAACAAGCAATAAGCAATTAAATTTTATTCAGCACGCTTATGAAATTCTAGAGCATCAAGGCAGGGCAGCAATTGTGTTGCCAGACAACGTCTTATTTGATGAAACAGCATCTGAACTGTGGCAAGTACTGATGGAGAAATGTAATCTTCATACAATTTTAAAGTTGCCAATCGGAACCTTTAGCCCATATGCACAAGGGGTAAAAGCAGTCGTCGTTTTTTTTCAAAAAGGAATACCGACTAAGGACATTTGGATATTCGATGGAAGGAGTAATATACCAGGGATTACTAAAAAAGGACGGCCTTTGACTTTAGATCACTTTAAAGATTTTGAGACATTTTATGGTAGTGACCCGAATGGAAAAAGTATGAGAACGGAAACCGATAGAGCAAAGCAATTTTCAATTGAGCAAATAAAAAAACTAAATTACAAATTAGATGTTACATGGATTAACGATAGCGTCTCAAGGGTCGAGGAGAGCGAAAATTCAATAAATGATATTGCGAACGATGCGATTTCTGACTTGGAAGCAATGATTGAAGAGTTTAATGATATTGTTAGATTAATGGGTCAAAATGGATAAGCAAAAGAATTGGTTATTTGTTCCATTTACATCTGTTTTCGATATACAAGGTGGGACCCAACCTCCAAAAAGCTCTTTCATCCATGAGCCTCGTAAAGGGTATGTACAGCTCCTGCAAATAAGAGATTTTGGTAGTAAACCAGTTCCCACATATGTCCCGCAAAATGGTAATTTAAAATATTGTGACGTTGACGACATTTTAATTGGGCGTTATGGCGCATCTGTAGGAAAAATATTAACTGGCCACAAGGGTGCATACAATGTCGCTCTAGCAAAAGTAATTATACCAGATAACTTTAATAAGAGATATGTTTACCATCTTCTCGGCTCAAATTATTTTCAGGAATCAATATTATTGACCGAGAGGTCGGCGCAGAACGGTTTTAACAAAACTGATTTAGCAAAAATTTTGTTACCTATTGCTCCACTAAATGAGCAAAACCAAATTGCTAAACTTCTAGATACACTACTTGATAAGATTCTGGGGTTGCAAACACAATTGGATACATTACCAACAAAGATATCAAGCATAGGATCATTGATTGTTAGTAGGGCACTGAGTGGGGAACTTACAAAAGAATGGAGAAGCAGGTCTAAAGCTGTACCATTAAAAAGTTCCGGTAAAGGTTCAAAAAAAAGTATTCAGCTAGAACTTGGTAAAAACTTTTCACAAGATTTTGCTCTGTCTTACGCAAATCTGGATGAGCTTCCACCTATACCTTTAGAGTGGAAATGGAATTATTTTAAGTCTCTCGCTAAAATTCAGGGTGGTGTTACTAAAGGCAGGAAGTTATCTGCAGCCGAAACCTTGGAGCTTCCATATTTACGAGTTGCAAATGTTCAAGACGGGTTTTTAGATCTTCATGAAATCAAATTCATCCCCATCAAAAAAGAAGAAAAGAAAAAATACCTATTGCAAAAAGGGGATATACTTTTAACTGAAGGAGGCGATCGAGATAAATTAGGTAGAGGTACTGTATGGAATAACGAGATCGAAGATTGTCTTTATCAAAACCATATTTTTAGGGCTAGAGTTGATCAATCACAATTACATCCAGAGTTTATTTCTATAGCAACAAAATCTAAATTCTCTAGAGATTATTTTTTTAAAAACGCCAGCCAAACAGTTAATCTTGCTTCAATCAATTTAACTACATTGGGAAATTTACCGATACCTGTTCCCTCAATTGAAGAACAAAGAGAAATCGCTAAAATTGTAACATTACTTAATGGTTCACTAAATAAATTAAGAAAGCGGCATGAGCAATTTAAGCAACACCTTAGAGCTTATAAAACTGTTTTGGTCGGGAAGGCTTTTTCTGGAGAGTTGTTAGATTCAAACTTTGACACTAAGCCTATCAGGTTACAAACCGAGGATGATTTGACATTAACGATCAAAAAAAGAAAGAACATAAAATTGAAAACCAAAAAGGATTTTTCTGTGGCAGAATATCAATCACTCAAAGAGGTTTTAGAGGCCAATAACGGCAAATTGTCGCCAAAAGATTTATGGGACTTGTCACCATTCAAAGGAAATATTGATGCCTTTTATGATCGTCTAAAGTTGGAAATCGAAGTTCTTGGGCAAATAAAAGAATCAAAAGAAAAAGCTCACTTAATGGTAGTTGAAAATGAGAATTGATAAGGTTTATATAGAAGACTTCAAAAACTTAAAGAACTTTTCGATTGATGTAAACGAAGAGATGATGAAAGTTGTCCTCCTTGGAAAAAATGCTTCCGGAAAATCGAACTTTCTGGAAGCACTTGTTATCATTTTTCGCGACCTTGATTTAGATGAACCGCCGACTTTTAGTTATTCGATAAAATACATCTGCAATGAAAACCAAGTAGAAATAACTGCTGACCCAAATGGACAAAATAAATACAAGCGATTAGTCAATGGGAAAGACGTATCAAAAAAGGATTTTTATATTAATAAAGAAAAATACCTCCCACGGTATTTGTTTGCTTATTACTCTGGTGTTAGCAATAGACTTGAAAGCCATTTCGATCAACATCAAAACAAATTCTATCAAGAACTTCTAAGCGGCAATGATGAACCATTGCGGCCACTATTTTATGCTCAATTGGTGCATAGCAATTTTGTATTGATGGCTTTCTATTCTTACCAAGAACAAGAAACACAAAAGTTTTTGGAAGAATATTTAGACATCGTGGGCCTTGAATCAGTGCTTTTCGTCTTAAAAGAACCAGAATGGGCCAAGCGAAATAAAAATAGGAAAGTTACTGATGGTGATCCTCGGTTTTGGAAGGCACGGGGAAAAGTGCGCGATTTTCTGCGCGATTTACACAGAATTTCACTGGCTCCGATTCGTGCTGAAGGTACTTACAGAAAAGACTTTTTGCATCCACAGGAGAAAGAAGAACAGCTTTATTTATTCATTTCAAACGAAAACAATCTTCAAAATTTAGCTGATCTGTACTTAGACAATGTGAACTTCTTCAAAATGCTGGAAAGTACATATATGTCAGACCTAATAAGGGAGGTTAGAGTCAAAGTAAAAAAAAGAAATGCGGATGGTACAATAACTTTTCAGGAACTCAGTGAAGGTGAGCAGCAGCTTTTAACAGTTTTGGGCCTCCTTCGGTTTACGAGATCTGATGAGTCACTTATTCTGTTAGACGAACCTGATACGCATTTAAACCCTTTATGGAAGTGGCAATATATAGATCTGTTGGAAAAAATCGTGCGTAGACCAGAGTCTACCCAAATTTTTATAACAACTCATGATCCGTTAGTCATTGGAGGGTTAGAAAAAGAGCAAATTAGAATATTTGATAAAGAGAATGACAATGGCGCAATCAAAGTATGGCAGCCTGAATTTAGCCCAAAAGGCTTAGGTGTAGCTGGAATTCTTATAGAGTTGTTTGGGCTACCCTCAACTGTTGACCCCGACACCCAAGAAAAATTAGAACGAAAAAGAACCTTAGAAATTAAAGATGATGAGCACAGCATAACACCTGACGAACAAAATGAACTAAACAGGCTAATCTTAGAACTTCAATCGTACGGATTTTCAAATTACATACGAGATCCGCTATATGCGAAGTTCATGAAAGCTGTACAAAAAATTCCTGAATTTCAGAACCCTCCGAAAACTAAGGCCGACAGGACGCAGCAAGATAAGCTCGCCCTTGACCTACTAGAAGAAATCGTCAAGGAGGAGAAAAAATGAGATATGTGAATATCGAAGAAATACAACTTCCAAATGGATGGGAAGATAGAGCCCAAGCACTTCAAAACCAGCTAGCTGCCGCGCAGACCCAAGATGACCGGAAGAGAATCTTAGATAGCAATCAAATATGGCAAGAGCTAATCCCTCAAATGAGGAGGCTACTTAATAACAAATGTTGGTATTCGGAATCTGCAGAGGTGATGTCAGACATGAATGTTGATCACTTTAGACCTAAAAACGAAGCTAGAAATCTAGACGAAACAGTACGCGATGGCTATTGGTGGTTAGCTTATCACTGGCGAAATTATCGCCTAAGTAGTATTTACTGTAACCAGAGAAGAAAAGATAAATTATCCAACAACAGGAACACAAAAGGGAAAGGATCGTATTTTCCATTAAGACATGGAAGTCATCCAGCAGCAAATATCGACGAACTCGTAGATGAAGTTTTTTATCTACTTGACCCTATAAGTAAGGACGATCCAGATTTATTATCATTTAATTCTAATGGTGAAGCAGTTCCGTTCGTAACGGAAGATGACGATTTATGGGATTACGAGCGAGCAAGAATATCAATCGATTTATACCATCTTAATCATACACCTTTAAGAGAAAAAAGACTTCAATTTTGGAATCTTGTACAAAGAAAAATTAACCAGTTACGCAATTCATATAGGAAGTCTGTAAGAACAGCGGCAGACAATGCCGTGATTGAGCAGATAAGACAAGAGCTTCGTGATTATTGTGAAAAGTCCAGCGAGTTTTCCGCCTTGGCGTTGGCTTGTATTGAGGAAAATAAAATTAGATTGCGTGAGGCTGCTTAGCTTTTGAATATCTTTTATCATTCCTGAGATTGCGAAACGGCAACCTCTATTTGAAATGTCTTCATCGTTGATCTTTTCACAAAAAAAAACATTTCGAGCACCAGGCATAATTATTATTTGTGCTGTTAAAACCCACTCTTAAAACTCCACTTTACAAGAAGAGGCATCGCAGCAGCATCTGAATTTACGTTATTGCTTTTTCAAACGTTGGAGGGTATAATTAGGGATATCAGCCTGCAGGGCTTGATAATATCTCTAATTAAAGCAATTATTAAGGTAGCTAAATGGTAATCCGGCTCGGGCCACCACTATATTCCTATTTTGATATTATTTGTCATTATTATCCGCATGTAATAATGCGATTTTCCGCATTTTCAGTATATACAATCGTTAGCAATGAATTCCTATAGTTAACCGGCATTAACCGGTTCTAGGGGACTTTTTGGGGGTATCAAGTCCTGTTTTCATATCCATGTACCCCACTTTCTTAACGATTTCGAGGAACAAACAATGACTCTCACCGACATGCAATGCCGTACCGCTAAACCAAAAGCAAAGCCCTTCAAGCTATTTGATGCGGATGGCCTTTATCTCTATATCATGCCTTCCGGTGCAAAATACTGGCGGCTTAAATATCGGTTATTCGACAAGGAAAAACTTTTATCGTTTGGCGTTTATCCGAAGATCTCCTTGCTAGACGCCCGAAACAACCGGATGGAGGCTAAACAGAAGATTAGCCAAGGCATTGACCCCACATTAGATCGCCTTGAACGAAAACAGTTAGCCGCCTTCGCCCAGGCACAGACGTTTGAAATAATGGCTTTGGAATGGCACGAGCAACAAACTGGCCATTGGAGTATGCGCCATGCTGATACGGTACGCTACCGTTTGGACAAATACGTTTTCCCGGAAATAGGCACTTATCCCCTACAGGCGATCAAGCCGGTTATCATGCTGGCTTGTCTAAAAAAGATCGACAAGACCGCCCCGGAAATGTCTCGACGCATGAAACGGATTTGCAGCCACATTTTTAAATACGCTATCGCTACAGGGAGGACGGAAACAGATCCGACTTATGGCTTGGAATGCGCTTTGAGAAAATACAAAAGGGGACACTATGCTTCTATTACTGTGGACGAGTTTCCGGACTTTTTACTGAAACTGCATAACTACAAAACACAAGTGTATCGCCAGACCTATCTTGCCATTCAACTCATGATGCTCACCTTCGTGCGAACGCAGGAAATGGTAGAGGCCAAATGGACTGAAATTGATTTTGAAAAAGCCATGTGGATTATTCCGGGAGAACGCATGAAAATGGGCTTAACCCATATGGTTCCACTATCCAGGCAATCCATCGAAATTCTGAAAGAGCTAAAAGAAATGAACGGCCATCGGACATTTGTTTTTCCCAGTTTACCAAGGCCACGCAACCCCATGTCAAAAAACACTATCCTTCAGGCCGTCAAACGCATGGGCTATGCAGGAAAGATGACTGGCCACGGCTTTCGCTCATTAGCCTTGGGACTTTTAAAAGAAAAATTAGGCTATACACACGAGGTTGCTGACCGACAGCTTGCCCACGTTCCTAAAAGCAGTGTAGACCGAGCCTATGATAGAGCCCAATTTTTGCCGCAGCGAACGGCTATGATGCAGGTTTATGCCGATTATATTGATAAGATCTATTTACAAGAGCTTGAAAAAAAGTCGATGTATCGGGAACTTTCTGTACCTAGTACAGGTTGATGATATATAGTTAGAAAGTCTGAATAATTATCATAGAAAGCGGATGAACGATTGCAACCACTTTCTATTTATCACAAACTTTCTAATCCTATTTTGTACGTTGAAGATTTAGGCCATGAAAATTATCACTTATAGCGATCTGCATCTTGAGTTTGGTTCAAACTGGCTACCGCCAGAGAATCTTGACGGCGATGTGATAATTCTCGCTGGCGATATTATCAGCTTTAAAAATTATACACCTCTGGATCGATTGCTGGTCACTTGGAATAAACCGGTCGTGTATGTGGCGGGCAATCATGAATACTATACCCAAAAACCTATGACTGAGGGAGAAAATGATTTCAAATTGTGGCTTGCTGCATATCACCCAAATGTTGTGTTTTTGCAGGATCAAGCAACTATAATAGACGGTGTCAATTTTTTTGGTGGAACGATGTGGACAAATTTCAATAACGCCGATCCTTTTGCCATGGGTTATGCCGAGGCGCAGATGAACGACTTCCGGCTCATTAAAAGACCGGATGAAACAACTTTCAAATCTGCCGACACTCTTACTCTTCATGATCATTTCGTCAGCAAGCTTGTGCAGTGGTTTGAGCAAGGCTTGCCAGGACCTCACGTTGTCATCAGCCATCACGCGCCGGTGATCAACCCAAACTCACAATATAAGACTAGCCCGCTCCGGCATGCATTTAATTCCCTTGATATGGTTTCAGTCATTGAAAAATACCAGCCTTACTTATGGGTATATGGGCATACCCACGAATGTGATGACCAAATGATTGGCAAGACAAGGGTTATCTCGAACCAATTAGGTTATCCAAAAAGGCCTACTGGTTTTGAGTGTACAGACTTTAATGAAGGAGGTCTGGTTGTCGAATTATAAGGAAATAGGAAAAGTGTAATTATCACATGCGCAACCAACAAACAATACTCTAAAACCCTATTTATAAAACAACTGTCCACGTTATAAACGACCTAAGTTTTCTTTTAGCCGGTTCAGCAGTGTGCCGAAGTCGGGTTGACCGTTATAGTACAAAGCCTGAGTTGCTTGGTAACGTTTGATGAAGGACGATTTGATGGCGGCATCATTCAATAAGAAAGCTTCGTTTTCGGCGAGTGGCACAAGTAAGTCTGCTTTTGGAAACCGGGCTTGCTTATGCGCTTCATACTCCAGTGTCCCGATGAATGCCTGAACTTGCTCATTCGCCAGCAGACAATACACGTCATAATATTGCCGCATGAAGTTTACGCCTCCCGCTTTACCTTCTGCCTCATTCCGAAATTTTGTCGCAATCGTTTGCAGCTTCTCCACAAGTGTGTATCCGGGATGATAACAGGCAACATCGACTGCGCGATTGTCAATGATTTCTAGTACTGGGTTAGAATGCGCTTTGTCGAATGCCCAAGAACTGATCGTCAGTTTATTTGCCGGCGTAACAGTATCGAAACCGGCTTCCAGTAATATACCATCTTTCACGCCATGAATTGCAGGCTTGCTGCTTTTATAAAACAATCTTATACCTCCACTTCTATAGAAAGCGACATCATCGAACGCATGATCCCTTTCTACCAACGTGATGCCATCAATTTTAATTTCGTTGGCCAGCCAGTCAAAATAATCCTTCCTGGATTTTATAGCATTGTCTTTCTGGCTTTTGTGATTTTCGTTCACGCCAAGCGCTTGCGGTGGCTTGATATAAATATCAATATCCTCGGAAAAACGATAAATGATATTGTATCCTTTTGATAAGGAGGTGCCACCCTTCAAGTTGAAATCGAATCCTTGCAGCTTTAATCCATATAAGATGTGCATCAGCCAATAATCTTTTTCAATCAAGCCGGCCTGAATACCCTTTTCTTCTGCAACAATGTCCAGTAGTGCAGCGAAATCTTTATGGTTATGCAGATAATCAGCGGGCATGTTGATGTAATTCCGCACTGGCTAATAGCGGCTGCAATAATTTCTTTGTTTTAACACTGCCATAATCAACAACGGAACGTGCCAGCTTTTGGGTATTCATGCGCTTCACTTTAAGGGCTACATTCTTTAAAACTTCTTGCCGGTCTTCTGCCAATGTTTCAAGATTATTCAGCAAATCAACGATTAGAAATTCAGGCGTCAATTTCTTTGGAAAATGGGGCTTTACCCGAAAGGAAAATGTTCGATTTCCCAACCTGAAATCACCATGGCGCTTATGATTATAAACGACTCGTTTGTTGTAAAGCTGCGTTGTGCCAACCTGCAAACCATTATAGGTATCAGGGGAAGTCAGCAGGAACCTGTCATCTTTCAAAAAGCTGCGGACAAGTTTTTCTTCCTCAGCAGGGGCAGCGCCAAAAGCAGTTGCCTTAGGATAATGATAAACGCCTTGAGCCAACTTATTCAGCGTGCCCTCTTTAACAAGTATATCCAAATGCCGATCCACCGATTTTGACCATTTGGTCAAATCAGTCCGACGGTAAACTTGCCCTGGTTTTAAATTTGCTTTTAGTTCGTTTAATCTGGCCATATCTCATGTCCTCCAAATACAAATATAGCAGTTTCAAAGGCTAAATGCAAGAAATTTTATTGAAGATTCATGCAAAAACAGAGCGAATCGGTACGTCCCTACACTGCGCGAAGGCGAAGTTATCCTCAAAAAATCTTTTTACGTTTTGGCACAAAAAATTTTTACTGCTATTCACAACGCATTAATCAAGTGATCTGAGAACTGCACATTTACCAACCATTTATGCTGATTAATCCTGTTAGTATAGAACAGTATATAATTGACATGCTAGGAACCATATCCTATTATGCCTGTCTTTGATAGGAATATATACCGGAGAAACCTGATGAATCACCCTATACTGAATGAACCCTTATTAGATCGCAAAACCGCTGCTAGATACCTCAGCGTTTCACCCGCCACTTTAGCCGTATGGGATTGTACCAAACGCTATGATCTAAAGCCACTGAAGATTGGCCGCTCCGTCCGTTACCGGCGCTGCTTTCTCGATCAATTCCTGGAAGACCAGCTCAAAGCCAAGTAAGCGGGTAACAGCAAAAACGTCGCCCACTCGCAACCCCCTTTTCATCTCTGGAGATTCGCCATGAACATTGAGCAAGCGAAGTTGATTCCGCTTGACCTGATTTTAGAAAAAATTGGTTGCAAGTCCACCAAGCAAAAACCCCATGAAGCCTGGTATTCTTCGCCGTTGCGCGCGGAAAGAACGCCTAGCTTTCATGTCAATACCAAACAGAATCTTTGGTACGATTTCGGGGAAGGCAGGGGCGGCGATACCATCACATTGGTATGCGCATACTTAAAGAATTCGCAGGAACACTACACTGTTGCAGATGCCTTACGCTGGCTGAGAAACATGACCGGGAGTATTCCAGTTATTGCACCTATCAAAACCATAAGACCTATAAAAGAAGAACCAAAACTCGTTCTAAAAAGCAGGAAGAAAATTCAACATCCAGCCTTGGTTCAATATCTGAAAAAGCGAGGCATTCCGCTTTATATCGGCCACGAGTATCTTCAAGAAGTCCGCATTTTAAACAAAGACAAAAACAAAACATTTTTTGCTCTTGGCTTTCCCAATGAAGACGAAGGCTTTGAAATCCGTAATCCGTATTTTAAAAGCTGTGTCGGCATCAAGGCAATTACGTTTATTCGTGGCACTACGCCTAAACCAATGGGCATCCATCTGTTTGAAGGCATGATGGATTATTTATCCGTAGTCACAAATCAGGAAGGCAAACGCTTTGATGACGACACCATTATCCTGAATTCAATTTCGCTGCTGAATAAAGCTACACCTTACATTCACAGCTATGGCTACCGCTTGGGCTTTACCTGGCTGGATAATGATAAGACCGGGCAAAAGGGCACCACAGCCTTGGCGGATTATTTTAAGACGCAGGAGCTTCTGGAGCATCGGCCCATGAACGACATGTATGCGCCGCACAAGGATGTCAATGCCTGGCATATGCACAAACTTGGCCTGACCGTGTAGGAGTGCAGCGATGAAAAAAGACAATAAGGCATTATCCCTGTTCTCTGTTACCGAAGTTGAGCTTGTTTATCACAACAAAGTCAACCCTGCCGACCGGCCACAGTTAACTTGTTCCACGCAGGTTTATGACGTGTTGCTGAATGCTTGGGATAAAAACAAGATTGAACTACTGGAACAGTTTTCCATTCTTTTACTTGACCGGAGTAACAACTGCCTTGGCGTATCTCATATATCGACTGGCGGCGTTTCTGTTTGCGCTGTTGATCCTAAAATCGTTTTTGCGACAGCATTAAAAGCCCGCGCCTCAGCCTTGATCCTGGCGCATAACCATCCTTCAGGCAAGCTGGCCCCCAGTGAAGAGGATAAACGCCTGACCAGGCGTTTGAAGGACGGCGGCGACTTGCTGGATATAAAAGTGCTGGATCACCTGATTATTACCCCACGCGCTTACTTTTCTTTTGCTGATGATGGCCTCATGCCTTGAGCAAGGTGCAATCCAGTATTTGCCATAGCAGCTTATCGAGCCGAAAGCATTTTGCAGCGCTCTTCCTTTAGAGGATGGGATGAATGGTTGTTGCCTGGGATTTAACCGAAGCCATTCCCGTCTCCAACTAAAATTTTCCCCGCTTTTCAAAAAAGAAAAGCTCCACGCCTGATCAAAATTTCAGCCGGTTTAGTCATTTGAACTCCGGTTGTTTATCCCCTGCAACCATCAACCCCAATAAAGAAAGGGACTATACATGCGAAACGCATCCACACCATCAACCGCTGCCCAAAGCAAACGTACTGATCTGCAGCAACAAGTCACCGACACCATCATCAGGCAATTGGAAGCCGGCACTGTACCCTGGCACCAACCCTGGAAAGGTGATAACAGCCGCTTGCCAGCGCTGCCTAAAAACTTCACCACCAATAAACGCTACAACGGCATTAATATCCTGCTGCTGTGGGGTTCTGCCATCGAGAATGATTATTCCACCAGTGAATGGGCAACGTTCAAGCAATGGTCTGAAAAGAAAGAGCTGATCCGTAAAGGCGAAAAGGGCAGCCTGGTCGTTTATTACGATACGATAGAAAAGGAAGTTGACGGTGAAGTAAAAGAAATCCCGTTTCTGAAATCATCCTATGTTTTTAACCGCTGCCAGTTGGCTAATTACACGCTATCTAAAATAGAGATGGCAAAGCCGGAACAACTAATTGCACCGATTGAACGCGTAGATCGTTTCATTCAAAATACAAAAGCTATCATTGAACATGGCGGATCACGGGCTTGTTACGTGCCACATGCTGACCTCGTCCGAATGCCAATGACAGACAGTTTTGAAAGCTCAGAAACGTGCACATCGATCGAACATTACTATTCGACTTTATTTCACGAAATGGTGCATTGGACAGGAAATCCAAAGCGATTAAATCGCACTAAAGGCAAAAAGTTTGGTGATCAGGATTATGCGGTCGAAGAACTTGTCGCAGAACTGGGTGCCGCTTTCCTGAGTGCTGAACTGGCAATAAACCCGGTAGGAAAAGCTGACCATGCCAGTTACATTGCTGGCTGGCTAAAATTACTGAAAGATAACAAGAAGCATATTTTCACGGCAGCAAGCGAAGCTTCCAAAGCTTGTGACTACCTGAACGATTTGCAAAAGGTAACGTGTACCCTCGAATGAGTCACTAAACCAAGCCCTTTAATGAGGGCTTGGTATTACTTTAAAAAGTCTCATAAAAGCAAAGAGGATAAATAGGTTTATATATATACAAAACGGCCGATTTAGATTGTTTTTATTACTGTTTTCCCATCGGTTTTTTGATTGAATAACTCCATTATAATTGGGCCCTGAGAACTAAAAACATGCTTCGGCTTTCCCTTGTATTAATAGTTCGTAATAAGCAACTCTTCAATCTTCTGCCTTGCTGAAGTGTCACAATTGATCATGCGTGCCGCCTTGATGACATGCATTTTAAATATTGGTAGGCTGTAAAGCTTTTGGATAAACTCTGTTTTGCTATTTGACAGCATCACCTTTACGCCCCGCTCATGCAACCGTTTACAAAATCTGGCAAGCCGGATATGGTCTTTTTCAGTGAAAGGG
>Ga0066648_10001281_pt1 | contig 14016 bp, 8 predicted proteins | sample CryGeyCG12114_NA_FD_59537 | JGI IMG/M metagenome (GOLD analysis project Ga0066648, IMG submission 59537) | Groundwater microbial communities from aquifer - Crystal Geyser CG19_WC_8/21/14_NA | ecosystem: Environmental > Aquatic > Deep subsurface > Groundwater | place: USA: Utah: Grand County... | reverse complement strand
TGAGCAACAGCATCGTACTTGCCATTTGCGGTGACAGCAATCCCGATCATATCTGGCTTGGAACGGATGGTGGCGGCCTGAATCTGTTCAACAGAAAAACGAAGAAGTTCACGCATTACAAACACAGCAAAACAAACAGCAATTCGGTCAGTAATGATTATGTAATTGCCGTAATTCAAGTTTCAGAAGATGTTCTCGGACTTGGATATCATAATGGCGGATTCGATTTTTTCAACGTGAAAACAGGAACGTTCGAGCACCATATGCCACGTCCGGACGATCCGTACAGCCTTTTCACTTCTGACGTAAATAATATGTCCCGCGACCGTGACGGCAATATCTGGCTGGGCACATGGAAAGGCGGGCTGGAATTTTATGACATGAAAAGCGATAAGATCACGCATTACCGGAATAACCCGAACGACAAAACCAGTCTGAGCTCGGATATTGTCACCGAAGTTTTTCAGGACCGAGACGGCAACATCTGGGCCGGAACGTACGAAGGGCTGAACTTGCTGCATGCAGACCGCAAGCATTTTACAAGGTTCCAGTTTGACCGCAGAAACAGCCGTTCCATTTCAAGCAATAAGATCCAGTCTGTCCATGAAGCCGATAATGGTGATTTATGGATCGGTACGCTGGGCGGCGGATTAAATTATTTTGACAGGAAAAAGAAGCTGTTCATGGCTTTTACCGAGCAGGACGGACTGGCGAGCAATGTTATTTACGGCATTGCAAAGGACAAAAAAAACAATCTCTGGCTAAGCACGAACAACGGACTTTCCAGGTTTAATTATCAAACAAAAACATTCCGGAACTACGGTGTCGAAGATGGCCTGCAAGGCAGCGAATTCCGGAGCAATTCTGTATTTCGGGCAACTGACGGGGAATTGTTCTTTGGCGGCGTACGCGGGTTCAGTACATTTTATCCGGACAGCCTTGTAGATAATAATTACATTCCGCCCGTCTACATCACAGATTTTCTGATCTTTAACAAGCAGGTTGCTATCGGGGATAAAAACTCAGCTTTGACCAAGCATGTCAGTCAGTCGGAAAGCATTCGTTTGTCTTACAGGCAGTCTGTGATTTCTTTTGAATTTGCCGCCCTGAACTATACGATGCCAGAAAAAAACCAGTATGCATACCGGCTGACAGGCTTTGACGACGACTGGATTTACAGCGGAACAATGCGGAGGGCAACATATACAAATCTGGATGCAGGCGATTACGTTTTTGAAGTAAAAGCATCGAACAACGACGGCATCTGGAATCCGAAAGTAACACGGATACAGCTTCATATTTCACCTCCTTTCTGGCATACGTACTGGTTTCGTACACTTGCGGTTTTGTTTGTAATCGGCATTATTTACGGAATATACAGGCTGCGCATACGTGTGATCAGAGAGCAGAAAAGAATTCTCGTAAAACAGGTGCAGGAAAGAACAGAAGAAATAAGCAGGCAAAAATACGAACTTCAGGCGCAGGCGGAGCATTTGCAGGAACTTAACAAAGAGCTGCATGTAAGGAATGATCAGGAACAGCTTGCCAGAAAAGATGCTGAAAAGGCCAACATGGCTAAAAGTGTGTTCCTCGCAACCATGAGCCATGAAATCCGCACGCCGATGAATGGCGTGATCGGGATGGCCATGCTGCTTTCCCAAACAGAAATGACGCCGGAACAGTCAGAATATACCGAAACGATCATCAGCAGCGGTGACAGTCTGCTGACTGTGATCAACGATATTCTGGATTTTTCCAAAATAGAATCCGGCAACATGGAACTTGAACTCATCAGCTTTGACCTCCGCGAATGCATTGAAGGAGTTCTCGACCTGTTTTCATCCAAAGCAGCTGCAATCGGGCTTGACCTTGTTTATGAGATTGATTCGCAGGTCCCGGGCCAGATCATTGGCGACAGTCAGCGGCTGAGGCAAATCCTGATCAATCTCGTGGGGAATGCAATCAAGTTTACGCATCAGGGCGAAGTATTTATCAGTGTACAGCTTTTACGCCTCATGAATGAGCAGGATATTGAAATCCGTTTTGAAATACAGGATACCGGCATTGGGATTCCGGCGGATAAGCTCGACAAGCTTTTTGTTGCCTTTTCACAGGTGGATTCCTCACATTCGCGCAAATACGGCGGAACGGGGCTGGGATTGATCATCAGTCAGAGACTTGTAAATCTGATGGGCGGACAAATCGGCGTGAAAAGCGTTGTTAACAAAGGCACCAATTTTCATTTTACGATCATTGCGCAAATCAGCAAGCAACCGACTCGGCAGTATGTATTTTTCAACACGACTGAAAATCAGGGCAAATCCATACTGATCGTGGATGACAATGATACAAACCTGCGTATTTTACAAGTTCAGATGGAACAATGGAAGCTCATTCCTACGCTGGCATCTTCGGGAAAGCAGGCATTGCAGATACTGGATAGCGGAGCCAAATTTGATCTTGTGATTTCTGATCAGCAAATGCCCGAAATGGACGGGATCGATCTGGCAATGGTTATAAAGCGCAAATATCCTGAACTTCCGATTTTTCTGCTGAGTTCGGTAGGAGATGAGGCGGGCAGGAACCATAAGGAACTTTTTGCTGCCATCCTGACCAAACCGGTCAGACAGAATCAGCTTGGAAAACTGATACAAATGGAACTCAAACAGCAAAAGGATACCGACATATCCATTCGTCAGCCGTCACCTTCCAGCCTTTCCACAGCCTTTGCCATGCAATTTCCGCTGAACATACTGATGGCGGAAGACAATCAGGTTAACGAAAAACTTTTTATCAATATCCTCAACAAACTGGGCTACGTTCCGGTAGTTACCCGAAACGGGCGTGAAGCTTTTGAGAAAGCCATTACCGAAAGGTTTGATGTTGTATTTATGGATGTGCAAATGCCTGAGCTGGACGGACTGGAAGCGACCCGGCTAATCCGCAGCCAGCAGATGGAACAGCCTTATATCGTTGCCATGACTGCCAATGCAATGCGCGAAGATCAGGAAGAATGCTTGCGGGCGGGAATGAATTATTATATTTCAAAGCCATTGAGACTGAATGAGATAAAGGCTTCTCTGGAAAAGGCATTTGAAAACAGAAAACATAAGGCGGAGCACGCCGGTTAGTTCCTGCAGATTTTCACAAAACTTTAATCTTCCAGAAAATAGCATACAAACCTTCCTGCAGATCTTTCTGCAAGTAGTCTCCGGTTTCTGCACAAACGCGGAAGCCGGAGATTTTTATCCATTCCCGATAAATGCATTGAACGCATAAGCCGTTATTTTGTTCTGTTTTAACAACTGTGTGTGAAATTGCAGCCAATACGGACCTGCTCACCTGAACAAGCCTGAAAAAAATGGCTGTGTTACCAGTTTGCTAATTTTAGGAGAAAAAGATGATAATAAAAACTCCTTTATTAGTATGTAGCATGCTTACTTTGTTTTTATTAAATGAACTGCGTGCTCAGATCTCTAACGCTTTTCCTTAGCTGATGATTAAAAATACAACGATAGAAGATTTTCTTCAATTCAAGGGCAAAATTCCGCTTGCTGATGTCCGTACGCCTGCAGAGTTTGTGCACGGACATATTCCGGGAGCGTTCAACCTTCCTTTGTTCAGTAACGATGAAAGGGTTTTGGTCGGAACGACGTACAAGCAGGTTGGGAGGGAACAGGCCATTCTGCTGGGTTTTGATCTAACCGGCTCCAAATGGTCGGGGTTTATACGGCAGGCACTGGAAATCGCTCCTGATAAAAAAATAGGCGTACATTGCTGGCGCGGCGGAATGCGCAGCGGCGCTATGGCCTGGGCGCTGGATCTGTATGGTTTTGAGGTTTATCTGATCGAAGGCGGTTATAAAAATTACAGAAGATGGGTGCACCGGCAGTTTGAAAATCAATATCAGCTCTGGATTCTTGGCGGTAGCACAGGCTCAGGAAAAACCCGCATGCTGCACGAACTCCGCAAATTGGGCGAGCAGGTTATCGATCTTGAACATCTAGCTCAGCATCAGGGCTCGTCCTTCGGTACGATGAACAAGCTCGTACAGCCTACGCAGGAACAATTTGAGAACAACCTTGCCGACGATCTGAAAGAAATCGATACGGAGCGTAGGTTATGGATGGAAGATGAAAGTATGAGTGTAGGCAAAATTCTGATCCCGAGCAGTTTATGGCAGCAAATGAAAACAGCCCAGCTGATTGAAGCAAAAGTAAGTCTTGAACAGCGAATCGGGGATCTTGTTAAGGAATATGGCGTACTGGACAAGGACTTTCTGGTTGCATGCACCGAACGGATCCATAAAAGACTGGGGCCTTTACAAACAAAACAGGCAGTTGCAGCCATTCTTGACAACCGTATGGAGGATTTTATCCGGCATGTTCTGGTATATTATGACAAGACTTATCAAACCTGTATGAATAACCGGAATGCCGAACAGATATTCCCTTATACTTTGACCGGCGGCAATGTGCCGGAAAACGCGTTGCAGATTTTAAATTTTACCAACACAATAGCTGTCACCAGTCAGGTATAGCTTGCATTTATGAATACAGACGAAATTAAACTTACCCAATTTTCTCACGGTGCCGGCTGCGGCTGTAAAATCAGTCCGGCGGTACTGGATAAAATCCTGTATAGCTCGATAGCTATGCAGCCCGATGCGCGGCTGCTTGTCGGAAATGACAAAAGAGACGACGCAGCTGTACTGGATCTCGGCAACGGAACGGCACTGATTTCCACTACAGATTTTTTTATGCCGATTGTGGACGACGCTTACGATTTTGGCCGTATTGCATCTGCGAATGCCATCAGTGATGTGTACGCAATGGGTGGCAGGCCGGTGCTGGCCATTGCTATTCTGGGCTGGCCGATCGATAAAATCGCGCCGGAAATTGCACGGAAAGTGCTGGAAGGATCAAGGGCCATTTGCACTGAAGCCGGCATAACGCTGGCTGGCGGCCATAGTATTGACTGTCCGGAACCTGTGTTCGGGCTTGCGGTCAACGGTATGGTGAATGTTCCGCAACTCAAGCAGAATTCGACTGCAACTGCCGGGTGCAGGCTATATCTTACCAAAGCATTGGGTGTCGGCATATTGTCAACTGCGCAGAAAAGAGGCTTGTTGCAGGAAAAAGATGCGGCCATTGCGCTCAAAAGCATGGTTACACTGAACAAGCCGGGCGAAATTTTTGGGCAGATGGATTTTGTAAAAGCCATGACCGACGTCACCGGCTTCGGCTTGCTTGGCCACCTTTCCGAAATGTGCGATGGCAGCGGCTTGTCTGCTGTTATTGAGTTTGACAAAGTTCCGGTCATCGATTCTCTGCCTTATTATCTTGAAAAAAATTGTTTTCCCGGAGGAACGCAGCGAAACTGGAACAGTTACGGCCATAAGATCGGACCTTTAAGCGATCATCAGAAATACATTCTGGCCGATCCGCAGACCAGCGGCGGCTTGCTGGTTGCCGTAACGGAAGAGCATACGACGGAATTTGAAGCAAAACTGACGCAACTTGGCCTTAATGCAATTTCATTTGGCTGGCTGAAACCGAAAGACGACGGGCCGGTTATTACGGTCATATAAACTGAATTTAAGATCCGGGCCAGGAAATGTATTCAGGGTCCGGTGCTATAAACAATTTACATTTTAACCAAAGAAATAATGAAAAAACTGGCTCAGCAATACGGGTTTTTATTCCTGCTGTTATTTTCCGTAACCATACATGCACAAGTAAAACAGGAACCGTGGACAGAATCCCAACTGATGGCTACGCAGGAACTGGCCGATAAGATAAACGAACCCGGAAAAGACAAGCCGCTGATTATCAATATCGGTCCGCAGGCTGTTATCAAAGGATCTGTGGATGTAGGCCCCGGAAAGGAAAATACGAATATCGAAAAGCTGGACAAGACACTTTCCAAAGTGGATAAAAACCGGCAAGTCGTGATCTATTGCGGATGCTGCCCGTTTGAAAAATGCCCGAACATCAGGCCTGCTTTCAACGAGTTGAAAGAGCTTGGATTTACAAATGCAAAACTTTTGAACATACCGAGAAACATCAAAGTAGACTGGATTGACAAAGGCTATCCGGTAACCGAATAAATGCATTTATGAAGAGGCCCGTATCAATAATAATGCTGCTGTTTGCTCTGGTTTACGGATACAGTGCGGCGGCTCAGAAGAATGAAATAAAAGTCGGAATAGTGGCGCCTGAAATCTCATTGCCTACGCCGCAGGGCAAGATCGTCGCGCTTTCTTCCCTGCGCGGAAATCTGGTGCTCATCGATTTCTGGGCTACATGGTGCGCACCTTGCGTACAGGAACAGCCCGAACTTAAAAAGCTGTACAACACGTATAATGAATCCTTGAAAAAAGGCAAAAAGCTGGAAATTTACGGCGTATCTCTGGACAGCAAAAAACCGGCGTGGGAAAAGGCAATCCAGAAACTGGATTTGAAATGGACGCAGGTCAGCGATCTTAAATTCTGGACTTCGCCGGTGGCACAAACTTACAGTCTGGAAGGGATTCCTTACAATGTGCTTGTGGACGGCAACGGTTATATTGTTGCCTTAAACCTTCACGGAAAGGAACTGGAAAATTTCGTTAAAGCCAGTCTGGAAGAAAAGTAGTATAAAAGCGATTTGATTTATTCGTGGCAGGAGTACTTTCTGAAATAAGGAAGTACTCCTGTTTTTTTATGTCCTGATAATTTTGAAATGCGGTATTTTACTGGGCGTAATAACGTCCGATCAGTTCATAGGTAACATCCTCGTACTTGAAAGAAATAACTGATTCCTGTCCGAATTCTCTTACAATGCAGATTTGAAACTTGATTCCTTTGTCGTCCATGGCATCGATACTGCATTCCGGCTCGTCAGGATGTCGCAGCAGGATCTTATATTTTTGCATGGTGCCGTTCCTGTAATCAAGCGTCCACACATTCCGGTCTCCTACATAAAAGTAAGCAGGCGTAAGCAACTTTTTCCCAAATGCTTCTGTAATTACATACCTTCCGGCAAATGAAGCAGTTGAAATCAAAAGAAATAAGATAACAGAGGTAAATTTTTTCATTGAGTAATTATGATTATAAAGCCTTGACCGAAAACAGGACGGAAGGATTCTTTGCCATAATTACTAAAACTACGCATAACGGCCAAGAAAAAACTGCTTACTTATTACCGTTAAATAATTGAAACCTTCCTTTTGTCTTGTTTTCAAGTAAAATCAAAACGGCTATGCAAGTCTGTTTATTCCATTTAAAACAGCAAAATTCTATAAATCCAGAATGTGACAAACAGTTTTAAAAGCCAGTTCCTTTAATTGGAAGTAGCAAAAATAATTTCTGAAAGCCTGTTTTTCTGAATAGATTTTAGAAATAATTGTAACTTAGCTTAAATAAATTATATCAGTATTTTAAGATTGTTGTAGAATTTGTTTTATAATTACTTTGTAGCTTATCTGATAAATTTTGATGTTCAAGGCACTGATTGGTAGTTTGTTGATTGTCCTGTTTCTATCCGGTTGTTCAGAATCCAGATATAATGAGTACGGGCGCATCGTTCACATCAGAAAACAGAATGGAAAATATATTCTCTATAAAAACAACCGCCCGTTTTATATCAAAGGAGCGAGCGGCTCAGCCAATCTGAGCCTGTTGAAACAGTTGGGTGGCAATGCGATAAGGATCTGGGATACGACTAATCTTGGGGTAATTCTGGATAGTGCGCATGCTAATAAAATAGCTGTAATCGCGGGCTTGCCCTTCCAGAACAGCAGCATTGTTCAGCTATACCAAAACCCGGACAGGATTGCAGCGCAGCACAATGCATTTAAGAAAATAGTAAACAGGTACAGGAAACATCCGGCCATGCTGATGTGGTGCGTAGGGAACGAACTGGATTTTCCATACGGCTGGTCATGCAACAGTTTTTACAAGGCATACAATGAACTCACAGATATGATCCATCGGGCCGATCCGCATCATCCCGTCACGACAACTGTTCTTAATTTTAACCCGAAGTATATTGCAAACCTGCTTGTACGCTGTGATATTGATCTGATCTCGTTTAATATTTTCAGTACGCTGGATCTGCTCAGAAAAAACCTGAGAAATTACCTTTGGCTCTGGCACGGGCCTTATCTGGTGCTGGAATGGGGAATTGACGGTCCGTGGAATGGAACAATGCAAACGGCCTGGGGCGCCTACATTGAGAAAACAAGTAATGAAAAAGCGGAAATTTACAAGAAACGGTATCAGCTCCATATGCCGCTGGAAAGCCGCCGATTTCTGGGCGGGTTTGTTTTTTACTGGGGAAACAAGCAGGAAACCACCCATACATGGTTCAGTATATTTGATGCGCAGGGCAGAAAGACAGCTGCTGCAAAAACCATGAAATATCTCTGGACGGGAAAAGAACTGGACGAGTCTTTTCCTGAAATCAAACAGATGCTGGTGGAAAAACGGAATGCATACGAAAACATCATTCTTATACCCGGCGCATGTACACATGCAGAAGTGGCTTTGCTAAGCAGCGCGGACAGCATAAAATCAGTAACATGGCAGATTTTCAGAGAAGACTGGTTCAGGAAAAACAACGAGAACAGCACCAGATTGCTGAATCCGCTCAGCCAGCTAATGAAGCCGGAGCAAGGTTTGAGCGCAACTTTTACCTCGCCTGCACAGGAAGGGCCGTACCGCATTTTTGCAACGCTTTATGACAATAAAGGAAATATGGCAACGTGTAACACACCTTTTTACGTAGTAAGCACAAAATGATACATACGCCGAACGTAAAACCGCCGTCCAGAAGGGAAATATTAACGCTCAGACTGATGATCTTTCTGGGGTTTGTTTCCATGATCATTTTTATGAACAGTATACTTTTGAAATCTGTGCGCGGCTATGGCCCGTTGTACTGGATGCTGATGTTCACTTTCTTTTTTACCTGCGTCAAACTGCTGCATGAATGGTACCATTACCTTTATATCACCGTGCCGGAAACGCCTCCGGAAAAGAAAGTATTTACCGTTGATATTTTCACAACTTTCTGTGCCGGTGAACCTTATGAAATGATCACCGAAACGCTGACAGCTATTCAGGCGATCACCTATCCGCATAATGCATACTTGTGCGATGAAGCCGACGATCCGTTCTTGAGGGATTTCTGCCGGGAAATCGGGGTATATCACGTTACAAGAACCAATAAAATAAACGCAAAAGCCGGCAACATCAACAATGCGCTTAATCTGTCTTCCGGCGAACTTTGCGTTGTCCTGGATCCTGACCACGTTCCTTTTTCAAATTTTCTGGATCCGATCGTAACCCATTTCAATGATCCCAAAATCGGATATGTACAGATTGTTCAGGCTTATAAAAACAACGACGAAGGACTGATCGCCAAAGGTGCGGCACAGCAGACTTACCAGTTTTACGGACCGATGATGATGACCATGAACAAGTATGGAACCGTGCTTGCCATCGGAGCAAACTGTACTTTTCGCCGCAAGGCGCTGGAATCGATCGGCGGCCATGCGGCTGGTCTGGCTGAAGACATGCATACTTCCATGCAGCTGCATGCGAAAGGCTGGAAATCAGTATATGTGCCAGCGGTGCTCGCACGCGGGCTTGTTCCGTCTACACTATCGGCTTATTACAAACAGCAGCTGAAATGGTCGCGCGGCGTTTTTGACCTGCTTGTAACGGCATATCCGGCACTTTTTAAGAAATTCACATGGCGTCAGAAACTTCATTATGCTTCTATTCCACTGCATTATCTGTCAGGAATCATATTCCTGATCAATTTTCTGATTCCTGTTATCGCGCTTTTTTTCGGCGTTACGCCGATGCATATGAATATTCAGGATTTCGGAATGGCATTGCTGCCATTTGCAGCATCTATTGTCCTGATCCGGCATTTTGTGCAATGGTGGGTTATGGAAGACGAAGAGCGGGGTTTTCACATTGTCGGCGGATTTTTGCTGATCGGGACTTGGTGGGTTTTTATACTCGGTTTCATATATACGCTGCTTCGGAAAGATGTTCCTTACGTACCTACGCCAAAGGATGGAAAAGAGGATAACAACTGGCCGCTTAATGTTCCGAATATCATTATTCTCCTTCTTTCACTGATTGCAACTGTATTCGGGCTTTACACAGACAGGAATCCGTACAATATGATTATGGCGATGTATGCTGTCATGAACAGTACGTTTATGGCATTTACAATTGCAGCCAGCCGGCAACAGCAGTTCAGAGCAGTAAGATCCAGATTTGGCTGGCTGAACAGCATAATGAAAGGGATAAAAACTGTTAAAGGCAGGCTCTGGATTTTAAGAAGAAGAATTTACACAGGAATGCGAAGCACTGCATTGCTGACGGCCATTTTGCTGATATCCGGAATGTTTTACTTTAAAAAAATAAAGCCTGCCAAATCTTATCAGGAAATCGGTTCGTACAAAAAGGATCTGTTTTATACCGGTGCTTTTTTACCGGATGGAGAAAGCAGCATTGCTTCACTTAAACCGCTTCTGACTTTTCAGCAGAAGAATCACGTGAAGTTCGATATTGTATCCATTCATGTGCCGTGGGGATCAAAAAAGGAATGCAGTCTGCCGTTAAAAGCCTTGGAATCAATTTATGAGAACGGTTCTGTTCCGATGATCAGCTGGGAACCGCGTCAGGATCTGTTTGAACAAAACAAGACGAAGAACAATGAAATGGTTTTCAGCCGCATAGTCAACGGCGAATTCGATGCTTACCTTGACCATTTTTCCGGTGAGGTGAAAAACTTGCAGCGGCCGGTTTACATCTGTTTTGCGCATGAAGCCGGCAATCCGGAAATGCAGTGGTCTGAAAAAAACAAAAATACGCCGGAAGATTTCAGGGCAGCATGGAAATACGTGCACGATTACTTTTCAGGCAAAAGAATTTACAATGTGATCTGGGTATGGAGTCCGTGGAAAGCTGCGGATGCCAAGCATTATTTTCCGGGCTGGCAATCCGTAGACTGGATTGCTGTCTCGAACCCGAATGACGCCATTGCATTTGAAAGGAAAAAGACAGTTTCAGTAGAGCAATTTTACAAACCATTTCACCAGAACCATATTTTTCAATCCGGATTGCCCGTTATGCTGACTGTTTCTGGAACTTCTGATTTCAAGGGAATCCGGCAAAACAGATTTCAGCATTCACTTGCAGTTGCAAGACGCAAATTTCCGGAGATCAAGGCCGCAGTTTTTGACACTTACTTTGAAGCTGAAAATAAAGCGGCGTTAATTTCAGCTTTGCAGCCAAATGCTGAAAATCACTCGCAAGTGACTAATTTTTCTAATCTTCAGAAGGAAGAAATCAAGGGAACGCCAAGGCTGATCAATGAATCTCTGAATATTTCCGGCAAATGGAATATTGAAAACAACAAGTCTTTTAGTTTGGCAGGGGCAAAAGGAGTAAATTATAATAAAGGGCTGGACTGGACGAAAAATTATCATGCGCTTACCATAAATGAACTGGAAAGTGATCTCAGTGAAATAAAAAATCTGGGTGTGAATGCAGTCAAGTATTACGGTTCTGGTTTTTACGATTACAACATGCTGAAAGCTGCAGGAATATTGCAGCTTCAGGTGCATTACAGCTTCTGGGTTGATCCGAAAATCAATTTTATAAAAGATACAGAACAGTTAAATGCATTGAAAAGCCATATTCTGGATGCAGTCGAGGAGTTGAAAGATCATCCGGAAATTCGTTCCTGGAATTTTGGCAGCCCTGTGTTCAGGCAACTGGAAACACAGTTTTACAAGCCGGAACTGCTTTATCAGGAACAGGCGTATATGTTGTGGCTCAGAGATGTAGTCCGGGAAATTAAAAAAGCTGATCCGGAGAGGATTGTTACAGCAGACGTAAATCTGTCGTACAAAACACCCGAACTGCTTTTCAGGATCAGCCGGTTTGTTCCTGAAATCAGTTCATTCGGCCTTCGCATCGCAGATGCGGACTTAAACTTGCTAGCTCGTGTCAAAAACCTGAATATCCCGTATTTCATCAGTTCTGCGGAAGTGCCGGTGCTTGCTGCCATGCAAAATGCCGGAATCGGCGAATTCGCCGCTGACTGGCAGGATTCACAAACGACTGACGGCGTTAGCTTTGCTGGATTAAAGGATCATAACGGGCGTAAAAAGCTGGCGTATCTGCAGCTGAGCCATATCTGGAAAGGCACGGCGTCACCAAAGCACTTGCCAAATATCAAAATATTAAAGCCGGCACTGACAACCGATCCCGGTAAAAATCTTGTATATCATGCACTTATGCTCAGAAACGGACAATGGGAATTGCCGTCCGGCCATTCCGGGGCAATCCGTTTCGAATGGAAACTGGTAAAAAATGATCTGTTCGGGGTTCCTGTGGAAATTACCGATGCCGGAAAAGGGTCTCGTTTAAGCCTTGTAATTCCTGCAAATCCCGAGCAATATCAGCTTTACCTTTACAGCATTGTGAATGGAACAGTTTACGGAATAGCCAAATCCCGGCTGAATACGCCGCTGCTTGTAACAGCGGAATAACTGCACATATAAAACTCCGTTTTACTTTATTGGATTTACAGCGGATATTCACAAATTGTGCCCTGTTGATTGCAGCCGTATTTTCCGGCATTTCCTGAACTCCTTGTTACTGAACTTATGCTTAAAAAACCACTTTCCGTTTTCCTGCTTTTTATCATTTCCGCAGCCGCATACAGCCAGATTCCAAATAAAGATCTTCGTGAAAAAATTGTTACTGAGTTAAAGAAAAACAAAGGTGTTTACGCCGTGGCCTTCAAGAATCTCGCAACCGGAGAAGAGCTGCTGATCAATGAACGTGAAACTTTCCATGCGGCCAGTACGATGAAAATGCCCGTTATGATTGAAGTTTTCAAACAGGCTGCTGCCGGTAAATTTTCAATGACGGATTCGGTCGTTATTAAAAATGAGTTTAAAAGCATTGTAGACGGAAGTTTGTACAGCCAGGATTCCACGATGGACAGCGAGCATGAACTTTACAAGCAGATCGGGCAGAAAAAGGCAATAAAGGACCTTGTTTATGATATGATCATTGTCAGCAGCAACTTGGCCACAAACATCATTGTCGATCTCGTCGGGGCTGAATATGTAACACAAACCATGCGCAGTCTCGGAGCCATGGATATACTGGTTTTGCGCGGCGTGGAAGATGCCAAAGCGTTTCAGAAAGGACTGAACAACACGACAACGGCTTATGACCTGATGCTTCTTTTTGAAAAGATGGCCGGAAACCAGATTGTCAATAAAGCGTCCTGTGATGCAATGATCAAAATTCTGCTGGACCAGAAATTCAATTCCGTGATTCCGGCCAGGCTTCCAGCAAATGTAAAAGTCGCGCATAAAACCGGTGCATACGGCACAGTAAGGCACGATGCGGGCATTGTTTACCTTCCGGATGGCAGGAAATATGTGCTGGTCATTATGTCAAGGGAATGGGAAAACGAGAAAAATACGACTGAACTGCTCGCCGGAATTTCTGAATTGATTTACAAAAGTTTTTAAAATAAAGGATCAGTTAACAATTGTATTTCTTGCTAAAACCTAACCTTGTAAATCACAAAAATGAGCTTATTTACAGAGTCATTGATTAAATCTCTTTTCAGCAGGGCAGTTTATTTCATGGCTGCCTTGCTGGCCGCAGGTATTCAGAACAATGGTTTGTCACAGGATATTTCAAACAAAAATGAACCGTTTGAACCTGCATTCCAGTCATCCGCAGCAATTCCAAAAGGTGAAATCCTGAAATTTTCTTTTAACAAATCAGTCCTTTATCCCGGCACGAGCCGTTCGTACTGGGTTTATATTCCAAAAGATTACAAGCCGGATAAGCCAGCCTGTCTTTTTGTATGCATGGACGGTATCTTATTCAATGCGCCGACTGTTTTTGATTACCTGATTGCCAAAAAAGAAATGCCTGTCACGATCGCTGTGTTTGTTCAGCCCGGAACCATTTTAAA
>Ga0066648_10001278_pt1 | contig 14046 bp, 16 predicted proteins | sample CryGeyCG12114_NA_FD_59537 | JGI IMG/M metagenome (GOLD analysis project Ga0066648, IMG submission 59537) | Groundwater microbial communities from aquifer - Crystal Geyser CG19_WC_8/21/14_NA | ecosystem: Environmental > Aquatic > Deep subsurface > Groundwater | place: USA: Utah: Grand County... | reverse complement strand
CCGACGAGAACATCGCCCGCCTCGTCGACGGCGACCGCTCCGAGCTGCAGTTCCTCTGGGACCGCTGGACAGCCGACCCGAAGAAGGTCAAGCGCCAGGTCGCCCGCCCGCCTGCGCACCCTCCCGTGGCGCCCTACGGCGTCCGGCCAGCTGGGCTCCACGAGCTCGCCGTGGCCAACTACACCGCCTCCGCCAAGGGCCCCGCCGACCGGGGCTCGGGACAGGACCGCCGAGGCCTTCGCAAGCTCCGCATCGAGGAGCTCGCCGCCCTGATCTGACGACGACCTCGAGGAGGTGCACACGCGTGGCCGGTGGCACCCTCCTCATCGCCGTCAAGCCGGACATGCGCACCTTCCCCGCCGAGCTCCGCCGCGAGGTCGAGTCCGCCGGCGGGCAGGTCGAGGGCAGCGGCCGCGGCGTCGGCGACACCGCGGGCAAGGCCATCAAGCTGGGCATGGTCGGCGCCCTGGCCGGCCTCGGACAGGGACTGAAGACCGCGGCCAACCTCGAGGTCGCCGAGGTCGGCTTCACCAGCCTGCTCGGCTCCGGCCGGGACGCCCAGAAGTTCATCGCCCAGCTCAAGACCTTCGCCCGGGCCACCCCCTTCGAGCTGCCCGGTTTGATCGACGCCTCCAGGCAGCTGCTGGGCGTCGGGGTAGCGGCCGAGGACATCGTGCCCACCCTCACCGCCTTCGGGGACGCCAGCGGGGCGCTGGGGCTGTCGCAGGAGCAGTTCCAGCGCGTGCTCACCGCCACCAGCCAGGCGATGGCCAAGGGCAAGCTGCAGGGCGAAGAGCTGCTGCAGATGGCCGAGGCGGGCATCCCCATCTACCCACTGCTCGGTCGAGCCCTCGGCGTGCCCACCGCCGCGGTGCAGGACCTGGCCGCCAGCGGCCAGCTCCTCACCGCCGACGTCCTGCCCAAGCTCCGCGACCAGATGGAGCAGGAGTACGGCGGGTCGATGGCCAAGCAGGCCCAGACCCTCACCGGCGTGCTGTCCACCTTCAAGGACACCATCGTGCTCGCCCTGGCCGACGGCGCTGAGCCGCTGGCCGACTTCCTGCGCGACAACCTGCCCAAGGCCGCCGAGCTCGCCGGATCCGGCATCGACCTGGTCTCAGCCGCCGGCCAGGTGCTCTTCGCCGTACTGGGCCCGCTGCTGTCCACCGGCCTGTCCGTACTCAGCTTCGTCCGCGACCTCCCCGGCCCGCTGCAGGCCGTCGTCGCCGCCCTCATCGCCTGGCAGCTCGGCGGCGACCGCGTGCGGACCATGCTCGGCGGTGTCCGCGACGGGGTCCGCGGCTTCCGCGAGGAGATGGCCCTGCAGCAGGTCCTCTTCCAGGCGCAGACCCGCGAAGCCGGCTACGCCGGAGCCGCCTACGGCACCCTCGAGCAGCGACTGGCCGCGACCACCCGCGCCGGCGACGAGCTGGTCGGCAGCACCACCCGCGTCCAGGCCGGCCTGGGCGCCCTCATGTCGCAGGGCGGCATCATCGGCGGCGTCGCCAGCGGACTGGACCAGATCCGCGACCGGTACGTGACCGCCTCCGCCGGCGCAACCGGGTTCACCGGCCGACTGAGCGCCATGACCCTGGCCGCCGGCACCGCCGCCCGGGTCGGCATCGGCGGCCTGGTCGGAGCCCTCGGCGGTCCCTGGGGCATCGCCCTGGCCGCGGCCGCCGTGGGCGTCGGCCTGCTCGTCTCGGCCAACCAGAAGGCGGCCGCCGCCGAGGCCCAGCACAAGGCCAACGTCGACAACCTCACCGACGCCCTGCGGGAGAACAACGGGGAGCTGACCGACAACCTCCGCCTCAGCCGCGCCAAGGAGGCGCAGGACGAGGGACTGTTCACCACCGCCAAATCCGCCGGCGTCTCCATCACCGAGGTCACCTCGGCGATCAACGGCAACGACGAGGCCCTCGACCGGGTCATCACCAAGCTGCGCGCCTACGCCGAAGCCAACCGCGACCAGTACACCAGCGACGAGTCCGGCTTCAGCACGACGCTGCTCAACGCGCAGGGCCAGGCAGCCTCCGACGCCGCCGACGAGATCCTCGGCATGGCCGGCGACGTCGACGTCGCCCGCGCCGCACTCGACGAGCAGAACGAGGCGCTGGGCATCACCACCAGCAGCACCGGGGCCGCCGCCGACGCCACCAGCGGCCTGGAGCAGGCGCTGGCCGACTACAACGCCGAGGGAGCCACCGCCGTCGAACAAGGTGAGGCGCTCATCCGCATCCTCGACGAGCTGGCCGGCAACAGCGTCGACCTCAAGGTCGCCGAGGCCGACCTGCAGGAGTCCCTGTCCGGAGTCACCGAGGCGCTGGCCGCCGTCGACGAGAACCAGAACAACGTCGGCCTCTCCGGCGCCCGAGCCGCCCTCGCCGGCGACCTGACCTCCAAGGCCGCCCGGGACGTGCAGGCTGCGGCGATCGGCGCCGCAGACTCCATGCGCACCCAGGCCCAGGCCGCCTACGACGCCGCCGCAGCCAACGGCGACGTCGCCGCCGGGTCGGACGCCGCCGGTGCCGCCGCCCAGCGGGCCCGTGACTCCTTCATCGCCGCCGCCGAGGCCGCCGGCCTCAACCACGACGAGGCGGTCGCCCTGGCCAACTCCTACGGGCTGGTCCCCGGCGACGTCGTCACAGCGATCACCCAGCCGGGCATGGACACCGCGCAGTACGCCGCGGACATCCTGCGCGGCAAGGTGCTGGCCGTTCCCGACTCCAAGACCGTCATCACCTCGGCCTTGACCGCCGACGCCGCCGCCCGGCTGGACAGCCTCGGCTACAAGGTGCAGACCCTGCCCGACGGGACCGTCAGCGTCACCGCCGAGACCAGCAGCGCCGACGCGACCATCCGGTCGTTCATCAACCAGCAGCGCGTGGCCACCATCCAGGTCCGCGCCGTCATGCCAGACCTCAACGGTGCCGCCTCGGGCAGCGGCCGGTCTGGGCTGGCCAACGGTGGCCGGCTGAGCTTCTTCGCCAACGGCGGCACCTTCGGCTCTTCCGCCGACGTCCACCCCCTCACTCCGATGCGCGGCAACTGGGCCGCCCGCGTTCCGGCCAACACCTGGCGGGTCGTCGGCGACCGGGCCCGCGGCCGCGAGTGGTACATCCCCGAGAAGGCGCCCAACACCTTGGCGCTGCTCGAGGACGCCGCCCACGCCCACGGGCTGCGGCTGGTCGCCGCCATGGCCCAGGGCGGCCTGCTCGGCGGGACGCCGGTGCAGCAGCTCAGCACCGGCCCCGGCCGGGTCACCAACATCCAGAACACGCTGAACGCCGCGCCGTCCCTGCCCACGGTGGACCAGCTGGCGCGGATGCAGCGGGAGTCCGAGATTCTGTCGGAGGCCCTGAACTGATGCCCGAGCTGATCATCGACCCGCAGGACGGCACTCCGCCGCTCGTGCTGGACTGGGCGGCCGGCTACGGCGTCCAGTCCGGCCCGCTGGGCCTGGGCCTGCCACCTCGTGCCCTGCTCGAGCGAGATCGGGTCGACGGGCACGGGAGCGACCCCGTCGGCACCCGGGTCGGGCCCCGGGACATCACCATCCCGCTGGACGTGTACGCGGCCACCCGTACCGAGTTCATCCAACGCCGCCGCCGGCTGCAGCGCATCGCCGGACGCAGCAACCACCTGCGGCCCCTGCGAGTGACCTACGTAGAGGACACCGGCGCCCGCGAATGGGTCGAGGGTGTCTACGTCGGGGGCCTGGAAGGCGACGAGTCCACCGGCAACGACCGGTCGGAGCTGTTCGCGGTGAAGATCCGCGCGAGCCGGCCCTACTGGCACCTCCCGACGGTGCCGGAGTCGTGGTCGCTGGACTTCCCCGCCGGCCGCAACTGGTTCCCCCTACTGGGACGGTCACCCGCCGCGTCGGTGGTCGGCGGCCGCCGGGACCTGGTCGTCCCCGGCGATGTCGAGGTCCGGCCCCCGTGGGTCGTCCACGGGCCCGGTACCGGGCTGTTCATCCACAACTACACCGCTGGCTGGGAGGTCGTCGTGGACGTCGAGCTGCCGTCATCGGGGCCCGGATCGGTGCTGACCGTGACCACCGAGGTCGGTGAGCAGTCCATCCGCGACGGCTACGGCAACAGCTTCTTCAGCGCGATCGTCAACGGCCCGGCCGGCGGCTGGGAGATGGGGCCGCTGCTGCCCGGGATCAACGACATCGAGGTGCGCGTCGACGGGTCCTCCGACAGCTCCTCGATCTCGCTGACCTACGACCCGCTGGCGATGGCTGTCTGATGGCCGAGTGGTCGCTGTTCACCCGAGACCAGTACGCCGAGGCGTCCGGCGGGATCCCCTCGAGCAAGGCCGATGCCGTCATCCGCCGGATCACGACCGGCAAGTACGTCGTGGAGACCCCGTACACCCCCGACCGGGCCGCCCGGCTCACCGCCGGGGCGGGCCTGATCATCCGCCGCGACGGCCAGACGGTGTGCTCCGGCGTCTGGACCCGCCGCTCCTGGCGCAACGGGGACCAAGAGACCCCGCTGGGCGTGATCGCCTTGGAAGGGGTCACCGACGACGTCATCGGCCAGTACCGGCTGTGCGCACCGGATCCCAGCCGCCCCTTCGACCAGCAGTCGACCTACCCCACATGGCAGCGAACCGGCGCGGTCGAGACGCTGATGCACGCCCTGGTCGCGGAGAACGCCGGCCCCCTGGCCCTGCCTGGCAGGCGGGTCCCGGCGTTGGTGATGGGAGCCGACCAGGGCCGCGGCCCGATCGTGAACTTCACGACGCTGCGCTACGGGACCCTGCAGGACGAGCTGCGTCGCCTCGCGGCGGCAGCCGAAGCCACCGGTAGCCGGCTGCTGCCGGTGTTCCACCAGACCGACATCGGCCTCACCTTCGATGTGCTGGCCGCCGACGACCGGACCACGGGCGACACGAGGGTCGTGTTCGGGGCAGGGCTGGGCAACCTCGACGACCAGGAGTACATCGAGGACGCCGGCACCGTGGGACTCGCGGTGGCCGCAGGCAAGGGTGAGGGCGTCATGCGGATGCAGCGGGTGGCCGTCACCGCCGACGAGTTCACCCAGGCGTTCGGCGTCCTGCCCGAGGTCTACATCGACCGCCGGGACACCGACCAGTGGGACGAGCTGGACAAGGCCGCCCAGGAAGCTGTGGACGGTGGCGTCGCAGGTGTCTCCTACCGGTGCATCTGCCTGGACACCCCCGGTACCCGCTACGGCTCCGACTTCGGCGTCAACACCCTGGCCACCGTCCAAGCCGGACCGGCCGGCACCGACTCCGCCACCGGACGCCGGTACGAACCGATCGCCACCTTCGACGACCTGGTGCGCGAAGTCGCCTTCAAGCTCACCGGCGACGTCGACCAGGTCACCGCCGCCGTCGGCACCGAAGGCGCCTCGACCGGCGTCGTCCTGCCCTCGCTGAAGCGGATCGCCGCCCTCAACGCCCAGGTGACCCAGCTGCAGAGGAGCCTCTAGATGACCGACGCCCAGGGCAACAGCTACGGCCCGTACGACACCGAGGTCGCCAACTCCGCGGCCGAGCCCCTCACCGAGGCCACCTGGTACGACCTCGACCGCACCAGCGGCGTCGTCGAGGGCCTGAACCTGACGTTCAACGGGCGGACCGCGCAACTGTCGCCCGGCATGGTCCGGGTCCACGGTTCATTCCTGCGCCGGTACACGCAGTGGACTGACATCTCCCCCGCCACCACGACCAGCGCACCGCGCCGCGACCTGCTGGTCGCCCGCCGGCAGCTGACCTCCGGCAGCGGCCCGGGCGCAGTCCCCGGCAGAACCTTCTTCACCGTGCTGCGCGGCAACCCGGCCGCCACCCCCACCGATCCGACCTTCGACGCATCCAACGACGAGCCCCTGTGGTCCTGGCAGGTCCCCGGCAACGGCGGCAACACGATCACCGACGTCCACAACGTGATGCGGGCGGTCCGGCGGGGCGGGGCCGGTCCCCACGGAGTGGAGCTCTACGCGGATCAGTCGACCCCCATCCCGCCGAACACGTTGTCACCCACGGCCTTCGGTGACATCAACGTGATCGGCGGCGACCCCGACCACTACCTGCAGCCGGGCATTCAGAACCAGGTGCACATCCCCTACGGCCTCGGCGGTGTCTACGCCCTCGCCTGGGGTGGGGGACTCACCACCGTCCCGCCGGGACGGCACTTCTGGGACCTGATCATCGAAGGGTCGCAGAATGAGAGATTCCGGGCCAACGGCTACGGCGACGACAACGTGTCGGGAGCCACCGTCGCGCGGCTTGCCGGTGGTGACAACGTCCGCTTCCAGGTCTTCGTCGCCGGAGTCGGGCCGAATGACGGCAACTGGTCGATCGCCAGCCGACACCTGTCGGTCTTCCTTCTCGGCTCGTAGCCGCCGCCCACCCGTACCCCGACCACCGCCCGGTGGCCGGGCCCCACCCATGCTCTGAGGAGGACCGATGGCCGACGCAGTGCTGCACGACGACGACCCGGACGCCGAGGTCACCACCCCGGCCGGGCCGGTGCGCAACCTGACCGCCGAGGAGTACGCGGCCACCTACGCCACCGGCGAGCCACACGCCCTGCCCCCTGGTGTCGAAGATCAGCTCGCGGCGGAGGCCGCCGAGCTCGCCGCCCGGAGGGCCGAGCAGTGAGCCGGCTGCCGCTCGAGTGGATGCCCGCAGCCGCCTACGGCGGCCCGTTCAGGCCGCCGGCCGCGACGTTCCTGACGGCGCACAGCACCGAGTCGGAGAACACGACGGCGATGGCCGAGGCGTTGGCCGGGCCGAACTGGTTCGGCGGCCCGAAGGCCGGCACCAGCTCGCACAAGATCGTCGACGTCGACTCGATCTGCGAGGGCGTGCACCGCGGCACCGTGGCCTACCACGCTGGTCCCGGCGGCAACACGTGGGGCATCGCCTACGAGTTCTGTGGTCGCGCGTCGTGGTCGGCGGCGAAGTGGCGGGAGCCGGCGCAGCTGCAGATGCTGCGCAACGCCGCCCCGCACATGGCCGATGACCTGATCGCGATCACCGGCTCCCGCGCCGCGGCTCAGGCGGCCTGCCGCTGGCTGTCCATCGTCCAGGTCGCGCAGCACCAGCACGGCCTGTGCACCCACAACGACATCCGGCTGGCGCTGGGCGGGACGACGCACTCCGACCCGGGCCCGAACTTCCCCTACGCCGAGTTGCTCGCCTACGTCCAGGCCGCACTCGGCGACACCGCGGCTGGCGCACCCGCGTCCGCCTCCACCCCCGCAGCACCCTCACAGGAAGACGACGACATGCCTTTCCTCTTCAGCGCCCAGGGCCGCGGTGTCGGCCAGATCGTGGGCGACCGCGCGATCCCCGTGCAGGACCCGACGTCCCACGCGGCGCTGCTCACCGTGTGCAAGCAGGCGGTCGTCTCCCCCGCCCAGTTCGACGCCTACTTCCGCGACCTCACCGACGAGGAACCGACGGGCCTGGAGCTGTCCTACATCGTGGACACGCCGTCCGAGGGCATCTGGTTCTGGAGCGGCGACATGTACTACCACATCGGCGCCCCGGCCCAGGTGATCGATCTGGAGGCCCAGGGCGCGAACCGGATGCCCATCAGCCAGGAGATGCACGACAACCTCAAGGCGGCCTTCGGCCACCCCGCGTCGACGGCTTGATCCGGTTCGAGCGACATCCAGCCGGTCGCCGCCGAGCAGGTGGGACTGTGGTTCGGCTGAACGGGTGGCGGGGCGCCGGGCTGCTCTTCGTGGCCCTGGCGTCCTGTCTCACCCGCGGCTACCGGTACGCCCTCCAGTCGCCGGGGCCCCTGCCTGCCGGCATCGCCGACCTGTCCTTCGACGGGCTGCTGATCCGGTTCCTCGGTGCTCTGTGGCTGCTCGCCGGCGTCGTGGGCATCTGGTCGGCGTTCCGCCTTCACGACCGGCCCGGGGTGTTCGCGCTGGCCTTCATGCACGCGCTGTGGTCGGCCGCGCTCGTCCTCGGGTGGCTGTTCGGCCCCGGTGACTGGCTCTCGGCCGTCACCACTTTCGGCACCTTCGGGTTGATCGTCTGCTGGTCTCGGATGGTCAACGCCCCGCGCGGCGACGTCGAGGAGCTGCTGAGCCACACGGGGGGCGAGTGAGTGACTGGGTCGTCCCGATCGCCAGCGCGATCATCGCGCTGGCCGGCGGCATCTACGCCACCCGAGGCAAGCGCGCTACCGACCGAGGGGACCTGGCCGACCGCCTCGTCGACCAGGTGCAGGAGGAACGCGACAAGGCAGCCGAGAAGGTCGCTGCACGTGACGAACTCGTGCGAAGCGAGCGCACCGAGAACGAGCGGCTGCGAGGCCTTCGGCACCAGGACGCCGACTACATCGTGCAGCTGCGCCGCCAGCTCGAGGACGCCGGCGTCGACCCGGCCCCCTACCCGGGGCTAACGAAGTGACCGACGTAACCGAGATCGTTCGCTGGTTCAACGTCGCTGCTGCGCTGCTCATCATCGTTGTCGGCACCGCACAGGCCGGCCGCTGGCGTGGCTTCACCGCGGACGAGCGGCTGCACTGGCAGTCCACCGCGCTGTTCAACCTGACTGCCCTGATCGGTACGTGCGAGTCGCTTCGCGACGGGGTGCGCGGCGGCCTTCGCGTCTACGCCCTCGCGATCGCCCTGTGCTGGCTCCTCGCCGTCGTTCTGCGCCGACCCCTACGCCGGTGGCGGCGACGCCGCCGGCACCCAAGAGAGGAGAGCACATGAGCACGAAGCGCCCCGAGCCAGTCCTCGACGCCGCCAAGTTGGCCTCAGCTCTGTCAGGCGCCGTGCTCGGCGTCGGTGGGCTACTGGTGCTCGCCGGCGTCGCCACCACCGAGGAGATCAAGGCCTGGGCAGTCGCGGCTGGCGCCGCAGTGATGGGCGTCGGCGCCCTGCTCGGCGTCGTCATGCCGATCATCACCGCGCTGCGGGCCCGCGAGTGGGTCACCCCACTCACAGACCCGCGAGACGGTGCTGGCCGGCCGCTGGTCGTGGCCGGTGAGCTCGCCGGGCCAGTCGTTGACAAGCCGGCGCACCGACAGCTTGATCCCGACGCCGGCGGTCCGGTGTCGATCGCGGCCTTCACCCAGGAGTACTTCGAGCAGCCGAATCCCGGGGGCAGCGAGTGACCGTCGTCCGACATCTGCTGACCGACGACGGCGGTCAGCCGGCCACCGGCTACGTCACCGCCACGCTGGTCGGCGCCGGGCTGCGTCCGGCCACCCAGTCCCAGGTGGTCGTCGCCGGTGACGTCCGGGTGGGCGGCGACGGGCAGTGGGTGCGAGACCTGGTGCCCACCGCGGTCGGCGAGTTCTACCGGGTGACCCTGCAGCCAGACGGTGGGCGTGTCCGCACCCTGGATGTGCAGGTGCCCGTCTCGGCATCGGCGCTGTGGCTGGGTGATCTGCTGCTGACCGCGCCGGTACCCGAGGGCACCCAGCTGGCCGGCTACCTGCAGGGCGCATCCGCCTACCAGCTGGCCGTCGCCAACGGGTTCGCCGGCAGCCAGGCGCAGTGGCTGGCATCCCTCGTGGGTCCGACCGGCCCGTCCGCCGGCTACGTGCACACCCAGACCTCCGCCGCGGCGACCTGGTCGATCACCCACGGCCGCGGGCGGCTGCCCGACGTCGCCATCTATGTCGGCGGGGTGCTGGTCGAGGCCGACGTCGCTGCGACCACGACCACCGCGTCGATCTCGTTCCCGGCGCCCACCGCCGGCTACGCCGTCCTCACCTGACCTGGAGACCTGATGTCCAAGAAGATGCTCACCGGGATCGACAACAACAACCAGCGGATCGTCAACCTGGCCGACGGCTCCGCGGCCACCGACGCGGTCACCGTGCAGCAGCTCCAGGCCGCGATCCGCGGGCTGGACTGGAAGCAGTCGGTGCGCGCGGCCACGACCACCAACATCACCCTGTCCGGGCCGCAGACCGTCGACGGGGTCGCGCTGGTCGCCAACGACCGGGTGCTGGTCAAGGACCAGACGACGGCGTCCGGCAACGGCATCTACGTGGTTGCCGCCGGCGCGTGGGCGCGGGCGGTCGACGCCGACGAGTCCACCGAGGTCACCGCCGCCCTCGCCGTCACCGTGGAGTCCGGGACGGTCAACGGCGACCGGGTGTTCATCCTCGTCACCGACGGCACCGTCACCATCGGGACGACGGCCCTGTCGTTCACCCAGCTCGGCGGAGGCAGCGCCTCCTACACGGCCGGGAACGGCGTCAGCATCTCCGGCTCGGTGATCGCCGCGGTGGTGAAGTCCGGCGGCGGGCTGGTCGTCGACGGCACCGGTCTGTCGATCGACACCGGCACCATCGTCCGCAAGTTCGCCGCGGCGGTCGGCGACGGGACGGCGACCAGCTTCACCCTGACCCACAACCTGAACACCCGCGACATCACCGTCTCTCTGCAGAACACCACCACCTTCGAGGTGGTCGAGGCCGACGTCATCGCCGCCACGGCGAACACGGTCACGATCGCGTTCGCGACCGCGCCGGCCACAGGTGCCTACCGGGTCACGGTCCACGGCTGATGGCCCGTCCTCAGCTGGGCACCGCGCCCACGCGGGCCACCGACAGCCCCAGGCTCGTCGACCTCCCCGGCCAGCTGACCGAGTCCCTCGGCATCCTGTTCGCCGGCCTGGCCCTCCGCGGCACCGCTGCCTGCAACATCGTGTTCGCCGGCTCCTCGACCACCGAGGGCAGCAACGCCTCCGACGCCGACCACCGGTACGTCAACGTCCTCACGGCCATGATCCAGGCGGCCTACCCCTCCGGGCTGGGCACCGAGGCTGCCGTCGTCACCTCCAATACGGCGACCTTCGGCACTATCTCCACCAGCGCCGGGGTGCACGCCTACAACGCTGGCGAGGGCGGCACCACCGCCGCCACCTATCTCACCGCCACGGAGCGCACCTCGATCGCCGCGCTGAACCCGCGCATGGTCATCCACATGGTCGGCGGCAACGACTGGGCCGAGGGCGCCACCACCCCCGCTCAGTACAAGGCCAACCTGCTCGCCGTGCTCACCGACCTCAAGGCCAAGATCACCGGGCCGTGCGTGCACGTGCTCATCCAGCCCTACCAGCGCATCGACGTCACCAGTCCCGTCTACCCCTGGGCCGCGTTCGGGCAGGCGCAGGCCGAGATCGCCGCCGCCGACCCCGATCACGTCGTCTACATCGACCTGTCCAACACCTACCGGCTGGTCGGCGTCCCCGGCTCGGACCCCCTGAACATCATCGACACCGACAACGTGCACCAGAACAACGCCGGGCACGCGCTGATGGCCGACCTGATCCGGGCGGCCCTCGGTATCCCCCTGGTCGCCGGCCTCACACCGGGCGGCGGCACGACCGGCGGCAGTCCCGGTGGCGGCACGGGCACGGGCACGGTCATCGTCTCCGACGGCTTCAACCGAGCCAACGCCGCAACGCTCGGTACCACCGACACCGGCCAGGCGTGGTCCGGCACCGCCATGTCCATCGTGTCCAACCAGGCGAAGCCGACGACGAACAGCCACGCGTACGTCAACACCGGCATCACCGACATGGACGTCACCGCCGTCGTCGTCTCCGGCTCGGCCGCCGGCGAGTCCCTCGGCGTGAACTTCAACGCCGACGGCACCGCGAACAACCGCCTGAACTTCGGCCTGGTAGGCAACACCCCCACCCTGTTCAAGGTCAACGCCGGGGCCTCTGCCGCGGTGGCCAGCGCCACGGCGACGGCGACCGTCACCGCGGGCACGGTCAACACCCTCCGAGTCACCAGCATCGGATCGGCGATCGTCGGCTACCTGAACGGCGTCCAGGTGCTGACCTACACCCTCGCCGCGGCCGACGTCACCAAGTACAAGGTGTTGACCTACGCCGGCCTCCGGGCCTCCGACGCGAACGCCGGCACGTACGACAGCTTCACCGTCTCCACCGCTTCCTGACCTGGCCCGCCCGGCACAGGTCAGCGGTCCGCGAAGGTGACGGTGGCGGACCCGGGGCGCCCGGAGGACGCGATGAAGACCTCGCAGGTGTAGGTGTTGCGGATCAGTGCGCCGAAACCGTTCTCCGAGTCGACGTCACCGACCACGGTGTAGGTCGACCCGGAGACGGTCACGTCGACGTCCTCCCGGTCCGCGAACTCTGCGGTCGCCGGCGCCTTGAGCCTGTCCGTCGCGGCCTCCACGCAGGCGTCGTAGGCGGCCTGCTCGCGGTCATCGGCGGAGGGCGCGGCCGAGCTCACCGGCGCCGACGTCGCGGCGGCCAGGTCGTCGCTTCCCCCGCCGCAGGCGGCCAGCAGCAGCATGGGCAGGCACAGCAGGGCGGGACGGCGCACAACATCTCCTTGGACGGGGTGCGCAGACGCTACAACGAACACTCCCGTTCCGGATGTCAGGCGGCGAGCATCACCGCGGTGCGCATGGCGTCCTGAGGCACCTCGCTGTAGATGAGCGTGGTCTCTACGCGGGCGTGGCCGAGCAGCTCGCGGATCACGTCCAGCTGGGCGCCGCGGGCCCGCAGCGTGGTGGCGAAGCGATGCCGCAAGGTGTGCGCGGCCCAGCCCTCGGGCAGCTGCCGGGAGATGAGCTTGCCGACGTGCGCCGGCGTCAGGTGGCCACCGGCCGGCCCGGGGAAGGCCCATCCCGCGGGGAGCGTCCGGAGCTCGCGGGCCAGTGCCGGGCTCAGCGGCACCACCCGGATGTGCTGGCCCTTGCCGGTCACCCGCAACGACCAGCCGTCCAGGTCCTCGACGACGTCGCGGGTGTGCACGCGAGCCACCTCGGAGCGGCGTAGCCCGGCGTAGGCGGCCAGCTGCAGCATCAGCCGCACCCGCTCGTCGGCCGTGGCGATCGCGGCGGACAGGATCCGCTCCGACGCCGGACGTGGCTTGCCTCGTGGTGGCCGGATCGCCGGCAACAGCGCCGCGGGGCTCGCACTCAGATGGTCGGCCAGGACGGCCCAGCTGTAGAAGCCGCGCACGCTGGCCCGGTAGGCGCGCCGGGTCTCTGTGGCCCAGTTCGCGTGCAGCCCCAGCCAGGCCAGCAGTTCCTCGAACGTCAGCTCCCACGGGCCCCGGTCGGGGTGCTCCGCTGCCAGCCGCCGCAGGTGGTACGTCCGCAGGTAGACCGTGGTCTCCGGCCGGTTCGCGGCGCGCAGGTACGTCTCCCATCCCATGATCACGCTCAGCCACTCCGCTGTGACTACCAGTTCCCCCATGCCCGAAATGTGCGCCACTCGGGGGAACCGCGCTGCTACCACATCGGATCGTTGTTGTTCCGTTACTGACAGTCGTGTAACTCGACTCACCGGACAGCCGGCTGCGCCGCGACGAGTTGGCGGTCCAGCTTCCGCAGCACCGCAAGCGCGGTCGGACCCTCCAGCAGCGGCCCGTCGTCGCCGAGCCGGCCGTGCGCGTAACGGCGGCCGCGCTGGCCGCGGGCGTCAGCGATCATCCCAACCCGCCTGCCCTCGGCGTAGACCGCCCACGTGGCGTCGACCTCGCGCGTCCAGCCATGATCGGCGCGGATCTGCTGGGCCATGAGTGCGCCGACCTGCAGCGGTACCGGGTCCAGCGTGGCGACGTGGTGCACGCCGCCGTCCTCGTCGGAGGCGGCCTGCCCGGCCACGCGGATGACGACGCCGCACCGCACGCAGGTGAACACCATCCGCATCTCCACCGGGAGCGGCCCCTTGTCGTCGTAGTGCTGGCTGCCGCTGGTGTAGAGAGCGTCGAACAGATGCCGCTGACGGTCACCGCCGACGACGACCGAGCACGGCCCGCCGTGGACGTCGCCCATCCAGTACCCCAGCGGGTGGATCTCGCGCTCGTCGTCGCTGTACCGGCCAATGCGCTCGGGCAGGCGCCGGTCCTCGTAATCGAAGCGACTAGCCGGGATCACGCCGTGCTCGTCAACCGGTGGCACGACCATGCCGGGCAGGCCGCCGTGACCCCTGTGGTCGCCGTGGCGGGTCACGCCGCGGCCTGCTCGAGCTGCTCGGCCGCCTTGTGCTCAGCGGCGCCGAAAGGGCGGAGCGTCGAGCTCCCCACCGGGCAGGGGCGGG
>Ga0066648_10001276_pt1 | contig 14059 bp, 32 predicted proteins | sample CryGeyCG12114_NA_FD_59537 | JGI IMG/M metagenome (GOLD analysis project Ga0066648, IMG submission 59537) | Groundwater microbial communities from aquifer - Crystal Geyser CG19_WC_8/21/14_NA | ecosystem: Environmental > Aquatic > Deep subsurface > Groundwater | place: USA: Utah: Grand County... | reverse complement strand
GCGTGATGGAATGGACTATGTAGGGATGCAATGGACTACGTAGGGCCGTACACCTAAAGACACAACAGGTTTGTGCCAGTATATTAGTTGACTTGTGGATAGCCTAGCGGTACAATTCTGTCATGAAGATCACAAAAAGCCGGGTTTTGCAGTAATGTATGGCGATCTAGAGATAAACCCCGATCTAGAAGTCTGGTACTCAATAGAAGAACCAGACGAATTTTGGCCGGGTTTTGGAGAGGAATATCATGACAGACTCAGAATTAGACTTTCTACTAATAGAATCTACACAGAGAGTAGAAGAAGCAGTAGACAAAGTAAAGTCACTTACAGAGCGTCTGAACCAGTTAGAAAATAGGCTTAGAGCGGGGCAGTAGCGTGATAAACACTACACAAAAGAGGATAACTCAACACACGAGAGGTGACTGGAGAGTAACGTGTTATAGCAAATGATCATGAAAAAGGCAAGTTTCCCCATTTTTAGGTCAAAAAGCCCCAAAAATGAAGGTTTTTCCCCACTTTGGCTTCAATTTCAGCATTTTTGTGTGATTTTTGCTCCATCGTAAAGGGCACTTCCCCCAACCCCCCCACTTTTGGGTGATTTTTAGGCCTATCGTAAAGGGTCTTTTTCCAACCCCCCTTTGTGTTTGATCTTGAAAAGAGTGTTGACAGGGCTTGTTGATCTTGGTAAAATGTTGGGGGGTCAAGAAAATAGCCCCTTTTCTGTTACACATCGACTATGAATGTAACATTTGCCCCTAGCAAACATAGCGTTAAACGCCAAAAAGCCCACCCCGAAGGGTGGGCTGGTTGGTTTTTGCCGGGTTAGTTAAGAATAGTCCCCTCCACATAGAACTCAGAGGGATCGGTACCTGCCAGTCTATCCATAGCAAGACCCTTCGACCCGTCATTACTCTGACCATTATCCGGCACCTCTACCTCAAAGGTAAGACGCACCTTCTTGGTGGGCTTGGAAAGGTCGAGGTTCTTGCGGAGAGAGTCAATCTCATTGGGAGTAAGGAGACTAGAAAGAGACTGAATCTCCTTAGAAACCCGCGCCTTGTACTCATCGAGGGTTTCCTCAACCGGCTCAAAACGGGAAGCCAGCCAGTACCAATCATCCCCCTGCACCTGGACACCATCCTCATCACCATACTCATCAGGCTTAACACCAGTAACAGTGACAATGGCACCGTCGTAAAAATTCCTAGTAGGCGAATTGACGACACGAACCTTCTGACCAACAACAAAAGACATTGATACTCCTTAGATGATTGTGAAAACCGGCGGATTAGTTGAAGGTGACAGTGTGCTGAGGAAACTCAAGAGCGAAGAGAGCCTGAGCCTGAGAAAGGATGTCCTGAATGCGGTCATCAATCATCTTGCCCACTGCATCAGTCATCCACTCCGGAGAATCCGGCGAAACAAAAGATGGCCCTTCAATCTTGAGAGTGTACCTCATATCCCACTGGAGACGAGGCTGCTCAGAAACGGCCGGGTTGATAAGAGAGTAACTGCTTGCATCAAAAACCCCAATACAACCAACCATCTCTCCAGATGTCATCCTAACCTCAGGACGATTATCGTGATAAGCCTTAGTTACCACGCCCTCACCATTCCAAACAGAATCATGGAAGTAGTCAATCTGAACCTTGTCGCCAACCTTGAACTTACTCATTGCTTTCTCCTTTGTTGGTGTACTGGTAGCCTACATGATCATTTAGAGTAGGTCAAGGGTGATCTTACTTGACTTTTTGGTTGACCCCCCAAAGTCTTTGGGGGGGTCAGGAATACCCGTGGAGGTATTCCTGACTTAAAGTACCCCTTGATGGAATCGAACCACCATCTTTACGGCTGAGGTCTGTTTGATTCAGTCAAGGGAGCGACCCTCAACCTTTCCGCTGGCTCTAGAAACCTTTGGTGTCTCTACTAAGACTGTCCGTTTGCCTCTGTCCATTGGGCTAAAGGGGTGTAAGTGGGGGCAGTTTCGGCTCATACCCCAGGAGGATCAAACTACTTGACAAGTACCGCACGCATGACACGCGTGGTGTTAAAGGAACGGACGTTGCCCGCACCCTCGACAGCCTGCACGTTCAGAGCGTCCGGGTGAACCGGCGTGGCAACAGCAGCGAACGGCTTGACCGTACGACGAGACTTCTTGCCGTTGCGGTCAGTGTAGGAGAACCGAACCGAGAGGCCCTTCTCCTTCGCCTCGGTGAAAACCCCAGTGTTGCGGAGGACAGTGGTACGAGTAGCCATGATGAACTCTCTTTCAGTAGGTGGTGCTGTGAGTCTAACAGGTCTAGCGGGTGTGTCAAGCACCCTCGGGTCGGGCAACCAGAGTAATCGTGTGAGGCTCCGAATAAGGATCAAGTCCCTGCTTCATGGCCTCATTCAGCGACCAGGAAACAGCACTCTCGCCCTCGGCAGCGGGAACATCATTGTGCTCGAAAGCACCGGACGCATTCTCAATCTTGACTGAATAACGCATTGGCTTGCCTCTCTGTTGGTGTGTGATGAGTCTAGCAGACGAGCCCGGCGGTGTCTAGCCCTTGTAGAGGTTCGATCGGGCGTAATCGACAGCATCCTTGGCCTCACGCAGTCCAAGGTTGGCGAGGGAACGAACCTCCTTGATCGCCTGGATGTACTGACCCCCCTGGAGAAGATTCATAACCGCAGGCTGCTGAGCAACCCACTTGCCAGCGTCAGAAGGAGAAGTGCTGTTCCTCGGCATGGGGTACTTAACCGGCTCAGTAGCAGAGGGAAGATCAGCATTGATCTCACTGGCAAGAAGCAGGGCCTTGGAGAGAGTCATCCTCGGGCTAACCCGGGCGATGCTGGCGAGAATGGTAAGCGTGTTGCTCATTGTGTGTACCTTTCGGTCGGTGTGTGATGAGTCTAGCACAAGGTTTCGGGGAGGGCTAGTCCTACTCCTACGATTTCACCCCGACATTACCGGCCTTGCGACCTTGTGTGTTGAATCTAGCATGTGCAGTGGGTGTGTCAACAGGTCCCCGGCTGGAACCCTCCCCTATTTAAAGACTTGCAGACGCTGATTAGCCTACCGGGAACCTGTATGTTATTGTAGCATAACCGGCCGGGTTAGAGGTTTTTGTTCGGCTGCCGCTGCAAAATGCTATCATGGAACAACTTCCAGAAATCTCTAGTGGCCTTACGCTCACTCTCCATAAGGTCCTTGCTGCCACGCAGGAGCCAAATCCCGTACTGCACTGCCTGAACCTCTTCAGGGTCAAGGCGAATGGTCATGGTACCGTCCTCAGACGTAACCTGCTGCATGATAGTTCCTCTCGGTTGGTGTGCTGTTAGTCTACAGGCCGTGAGCAGGGTGTCAAGGGTCTGAGTGTGACGAATCTCTCCTTGACAGGTGGTGTTGACCCCCCCAAGATCGTGGGGTCAGGCATTCCCCACGAATGAGGAATGCCTTTCCCTTTACTCTACTCGCACCCTATTCAGAGCGGTGGAGTATCGCTTCATATCGGCCAAAAATGCCTCCTGCTCCGGGTTATTTAGAAACAGTCCCTCGTCATACTGACTGGCCCAAAAGTCAAGCAGACCAAACATAAGGTCTACAAACCGGCGACGAAGAATGATGGGAATGTCATGGAGAAAGACAATAAGAACCTCGGGCTCCCAGGTAGCCGTATCCAAAGCCCGCCCAAAAAGGGTAGCCGCCTGAATGGACTTGTTAGACGAGTAAGCCATTAGAGCCAATCCACCGAACCATCGCAAGACACGTTCATGATGCCGATTTGACTACCAATCAACTGTCGCAGGTTCTTGACAGAGGCAATCGTGGCAGCCTCAACCCGGTCAACATTAGCATTGTCGGGAACCTCAATGGTCACCATGACGTAGGTAGACTCGGGACGCAAAACAGACTCGCACATAACAGCCTCTTTCGTAGGTGGAGTGACAGCCTAACACATGGGGGCCGGGTTATCAAACCCGGCCCCCACAAAGATCAACTAGACAACAGGCTTGTCAAGCGTGAGCAGCAGCGGCCCACCGTTCTCACGCTCAAGGAACCCACGCGCACGGGGACCCTCGGTACACGCACAACGGCTCACAGAGGCAGCGCAGTGTCCGCAAGTGTCCTGCCGGATGAGGATACCGCCCACCGTGGTAAACCCGGAGTTGGCAGCGCGCACCTTGGGGAGCACAACAGCGGTCGGACGGGGAGCGGACGGGGTAGCCGGACGCCCACCAGCAGCGAGGTAGGCAGCGATCACAGAGGCATGGACACGGCCACGCTCGGCAACCTCGTGACCATTGCCCTTGGCCCACGCACGCACGTCCTTCGCATTGACCTGCGCCTGGACGGGCTGAACCTTGACCTCGACAGCCTTGGGTGCCTTCGCAACCTTGACCACCGGAGCCTTGACGGTGAACAGACTGGCATCCTGCGCAGCGTAGGCAGCGAGCAGGGAGGGAGCGAAACGCCCACGATCACCGACAGCGATGCCGTTATCACGGGCCCACGCCCGAACCTTGCTGCCCTCGGACGGCTCGACAGGAGCAGCCTTAACAAGCGAGACAGCCTTGGCAGGCTTGACGGTCGGAGCCTTGACCTCGGCCACCGGGTTGTGGCTGTTGCCCTCGTCACCGAGGAACAGGTAGCCATCGGCGCGAGCCTTGGCAAGCGTAGCGGTAGCCTCGGCAGAGAACCGGCCACGCGTACCGGCCTTGGCCTGCGGAGGGGTGAGCGAGGCGAGGAAGTCGCGGGGGGTGACGGTCAGGTGCAGAGCAGACATGATGTGTGCCTTTCGGTTAGGGTGACTGGCTGATGAGGAAAGACTAACAGGTCGGGCGGGTTACGTCAAGGGTTTACTTTCCGTACAGAACCTCCACCGCGTGCAGGCTGTTGCCCGCCATGAGGTTGCCGAGGATGATAGCATCCGTCCCCGTAGCAGAGACAGCAGACGTAGCACGCGGCAGGCGAGCGACAGCCTTGCCGTTCGGCAGGTCCAGCACGGTGATCGACGTGAGCCGATCACCGTTCATGTTGAGGATCACCGGGGCGTCAGAGAACGCGTGAACCTTGCCGGTCTTGTCAGTGCCAGCGACGAAGGGAACGTTCATGCGACGCTGGGAGTAGGTGACATCGTAGCCGGTCATTGGTGACTCCTTGGTGTGTGGTGTCTTGCTGACAGGTATGAATCTACGGCATAGCAGGGCACACGTCAAGGATGTTGGGGAGGCGAATCTCACATGGCTCAGCCCTTGACAGGGAGACTTGACCCCCCAAAATCCTTGGGGGGTCAACCCCGAAGGGTCAACCTTCTGTCACGGTACGATAACAAACAGCCAGAAACAATACCCGCCAAAAATAGCGAACGTTGTCACGAATGCTGCCACGAATAGAAACCAGAGAATGACAAGGAACCCTTCAAATCCACTCACTTCTTCTTGACGGAGAAAAGAACATCGCCCCGGCCCTTAGGACAAACCCCGCAAGAAATGCACGCGCTGCCCTTTGTGGAGATAAGCGGAATACGCTTACCATTCTCCGGGCAAGGATAGGTCTTACGAGTGGAGTCAACAATCGTCTCACGAGCCTCGGCAAAGGTGTCTGCCACCGTCGCAATGAGAACACCGGGGTAATCCGCCGCAACCCTGTTAGCCTCGGCAATGTTCACCGGGTCAGCAGAAAGGTAAAGCCGCAGGTTGGGAATACCGGCGAGAATGTCAATCACGTTCACCGGACCGGTGAAGGAACGCGTGTAAACCCAAAAGGTAACATTGGAATACTTCTCAATGACAGCAGCCCACGCAACAGCATACTTACGAGAGAAAAAGTCACCATCCCAATGAATGCGAAAATCAAAGGTTGCAGACTTACCCTTTGCAACCTGAGTCTCAGTCTCAAAAACAAACTCAGAAATCATGTTGTCAAGCAGTGTAGTCATATCAAAGAGAGAGGCACCATTGAGCAGGTCCCAGTTATGCATAAGAATGTTACGCACGCCCGTGTAAACCTTCTCCAACTTACCCGCGTAACAAATCTTCTCACAGAAAGAGGTAGCACCAGGGCAAGAAAAGCCGGTTCCACTAGGAAGGCCAAAGGAGTTAGCACCCTTAGCAGACTTACCATCGGGAGAGACAAGGTTAGTAACCTTGCGGTCAGACGAACGGGACAGGACACCAGCGGTGATCGGCATAGCGCAACCTTAGTCTAGTGGGACGTACCTGTCAAGATGCCTTGTGGAGAGGAACAATGGTGATCGGAAAAAGACCAATAGTCAAATCGGCAACAAGAGCGAGAACATTCTCGAAAGTGTCCTCAACAATCATGATCTCATTGCCAATGGTGACTGAAAAAATCATCATGCATCCCAGTCAATACGGTTCTGGTGCTTGACCTTGCGGTTGTACGCCTTAGGGTTACCGTGGGCACCCTCACCGTTCCGGAGCAGCATGGCAGTAACATCGGGGCTACCCGTACGACGGGCAGCAGGCTTGACGGACTGGACGCGCACTCGGCGCTTGTTGTTGGGCATGACTAGAGACTACGCTCCCGCTCTAGGTGTGTCAAGGGTTTGGGTAGGAGGAAAATCACAGAGCAGAACACTTGACAGATTTTTTGACCCCCCAAACCCTTGGGGGGTCAGCCCGAAGGCTGACCCAAGATCATCCTCGACCCTCTCGACGGTCACCATACACACGAACCTGCTCGAAGTGCGGAACCTCTGCCTCGTTGTGAACGGGCTTGCCACCCGAACGCAGAGCAACACGGATCATGCGCTCAGGGTCACCAGCCAGGTCCACAGTCACATAGTGAGGATGGGCAAGGGGAATGCGAAACTCCTGGGCCACAACACCCTCATACGAAACCCCGAACTTGCAAGCCTCGGTCCGAAGCACTCCGACGCGGGTAATGGGAAGGTCAACAGACAGAACAGACATTAGGCCACCGCCTGACGAAGAACCTCGATCACCTGGACGACAGCCCAGATGACAAAAGAAAGCCATGCAGCGTTCAGCAGAACAATCAGGGCAACAAACCCGGCAAAGGCGGCGCCTTCGTAGTCACGGTACTTCTTCATGTTATTTCCTTTGTTAGTGTGTTGGAAGTAAGACGAGCCTAGTGGGTGGCGAACAGGCTGTCAAGCATGAACAGCCGGGCAACCTGCTCCGGGTCCTGGTTGAGCAGACCAGCGAACTCGTACGACAGCCACGCCGGGTTACTCTCGACAAGCGAGAGACGAAGGCTCTGAGTCTTGTTGACCTTACGAAGGCTGACAGCCATGATGTTCTCCTTGTGAGTGTGTGTTGGTGACAGGTGCAAGAGTACGGGAGCCGGGGCAGTGTGTCAACAGATTTTAGGTGACGAATCTCTCGCCCGTCCAACGAAGTTGGTTGCTCTGCAACGTTGACAAGCGATGCTGACCCCCCAAAATCATTGGGGGGTCAAGGTTATCCACAGGTTTGTCCACAGACATGTGTACAATTAGGCCCACGGAACAATCTTTCAGCAGTCTTTCTTTGATGACATTTGTTGCAACGTACCTCACATTTAGCAATCTCTGCTTCTAATGCTATACGTGACCCGTTAACCATGTTGGCAACATTGTACTTTTTATCTTTCAGATGATCAAACTCTAAACGTTCTGATAATTCATTGTATCCACAATCAATACAACCATGCTCTAATTTGTACGCCTGTAGCCATTTTCGATTCTTTTCATAGCGACGTTTGAACCATTCACGTCTATCTTCAACACTGGAATATCCCATAGGGTTAGTATACCATACATTACTAACCCTATGGGATAACCCCTAGCCCTGTGGACTACGCCTGAGCAGCCTCGTCACGCTCACGACGTAGACGCTCAGGCACGCCCGCGTAAAAGATGCTGCCATACTTGTCAGTCTGCGCGTACAGGAGAGCACGGTCTGCATCATCCATGAGGTCCCAGCGGTACGCCATGCCGTCCTTGTCCTTAGCCGGGGCCTTCCACCCAGCAGACTTGATCACCTTGCCGCTAGCATTCTCAATAAAGCAGTGGACAGAACTGTCATTTCCTGCGCGCACCGCGATCACTCGGGTAAACTTCGGACCGGGCTTGTCAAGCCGGAAGGACTCCTGGTGCTGGTAGCGGCCACTTGCAGCATTGAGAATCGCGTGAGCGTTGAGTACGCGCACGTACTCGTCCATCCGCCATGCCACGTCGGGCTGGTACATGGTCGGAGCGAGAGTGATAACAAGGTCAACCGGGCTGTCCTGCATAACTACTCCTTGGCTGGTTGGTGTGTAGTGAGTCTAACCTAGTACCTAGCCCTCGTCAACGATCTGGTCAACCCTCTCCATAACCCGCTGCATCGCCTCACCAAGATCAGGAGTGGTGAAGTAACCGAAAGCGGTCTGGAGATTGCCAGACGGAAAATCTAGAGCCAACCACAGATTTTCACCCGCAACCCGCTTGATACGAGCCTCACCAGTCGTGTGAATAAGCCGGTACTCAGTCGCCTGCCATGCCATGTGAACTCCTTGGTTGGTGTGTAGTGAGTGTAACCTGCCTGTCCAGGTCTGGCAACAGTATTTGGGTGGCAAAATTCACACCCGTAAACGCTTGACATGATCTTTGACCCCCCAAATGCTGGGGGGTCAGGTTCACCCCTCAACTTAGGTTCTTGGCCTAAGCGAGGGGGATACCCCTGACCTATTTAGTTGTTTCTCATTTAATTAGTCAAGAGAACAGGATCATCGGCTTCTCTGAGATTTATAGGTCACCTTTCGGTGCCGCCTCTCCACCTAACCTGCATTCTTGCTACCCTTTAACGCATCACGACGGATTCGGGGATTTTCTACTACCGCCGGGTCTTAGAGAGGAAATCAGTAGGCTTGTATTATCAACACTCTTTTATACACCCATTTACTGACTTTTATGTAGTGTTACTCCCCTCTTGCTGTGTTGCTAGTCTAGCCTTGCTCTGCCTCGGTGTCAAGCGTCAGGTCTGACTTATTGTAGTAATCGGTCTTATTGCTAAGGGTAAACTTAACCCGTACAAGATCATCAAACTCAGCAACATCGGTAACAATGGCCGGGTATCGGTAAAGAACAAGAACCTTGTCGTCACGCTTAAACTCATCCATTAGTAACTCCTGTAAAGGCCGAAGGAAACGTACGGGTAAGCAAGGATCGTCTCGTCACCGTCAATGTTGGACAGGCTCTCGACCGAAAACTCGATCATTTCGCCCTCGTCATTGATGTGATGGATGAGAAAGAACTCTCCCTCATCCTCAATAATGTCGCCGGTTTCGATAGAATCGGCAAACACAGTGTCAATCTTCTCAAAGTCCACGGAAAAGCCTCTCAATCCACATAAAGATTCGGTAAGCGGGAATAACGTAGTTCTCATCCATTGACGTACTCCCCATCGTGTGCATCGTTGGTAGCAGGGCAGACTGTGCCAGACTCAAGGCCCACCAGGCGGAACGTCTCGCCAGGCACCAGCACGTCGTCACAGTCCTTGCAGGTCATCTCGTCGTTGTCCATGCGTAGACCCTACCAGTTGTAGTCGGGAAGCGCAAGGGGAGAATCGAGGGTCCCCTGGAGGTAGTTGTACAGCAGGAAGCCAACACGTCCGTTGCCATCGGCAAAGGGATGAATCCAAAGGAACTGACGAACAATTTCGTTAACGCCAAACTGCCCGAGGTCAGCGATTCCATCCCTAAGGCTAATCATAAGCCGGGGAATGTCGGAGGCATTGGCACTTGACCCCCCATTTGCAAACGTCACAGGAACCCGCCGAAAACCATTGCGGTTCTTGCCCGGCTCAACAAAAGAGCCAAGAATCTCAAACGTCTCGACAGTAACTCGGTCGGTGTAGTTGTAAAGCCAGTTATAAGCCTCAAGCAGGAAACCCAACTCAGGCAGACCAACCATCTGACGCTTGCACTCAACAGCACAAGCAGTACCAACCGCTACGATGTCCATGTGTGTATCCTACTCCCTATCGGGTGGGCTTGCAAGAGGAACGGCGACCCTGCTCCGCAAACCGGCGACCCGCACGCGTGTTGAGTTGGTCGGGACGCACAGGCGTCACCACGCGGTCCAGGTAGGCCGTGATCAGAGTGAACGTGTCACCCTCGGGCTTGCCCACCAAGCACAGACCGTTACCCGTGACGCGCCACTGACCGGGGTGAGACTTGCTGGGGTAAACCTCGGCCGGGTTCGTCAGAGTGTTGAGCACCATGTCAGCGTCAAACCCCTTGTCACGAACAGTCTTGACAAAGTGGTTGGTGAGGATGATCCGCTTGCTGCTGAGGTTCATACGCATAGCCTACACCCCTTGCCTTGAGTGTCAACAGAAAATGTGTGAAAAATCAGTCACCGTAAACGCTTGACAAACTTCTTGACCCCCCAAAGTCGTTTGGGGGTCAAGGCCGAAGCCCTTTCCCTCAAACGTTCACCCAGTTACCGAAGTAATCCTGGTAGGCGTACTCGGTGTCCTCGCGGTCGGCCTCGTCCTCGTCATACTGCCGCGTGAGGATGTGCGAGCAGTAGAACGCCTCGTCCTCATCGGTGTGCGTGTCCTCGAAGATGATGTTGTCAGCGTCGTCCTGGTCCTGAGCGTCCAGGTCGGTAGCGGTGTCGAAGTCGAGCCGGTTGCAGCCGAGGTCGGGCAGCGAAGCGTCGAAGTTCATGGCGTGCATCGTCTCGCAGTTGCCGGGGTTGCAGTCGATCAGGTGCAGGTTCATGGGGTCCTCTTCCCTCGGTGTGCTGTCAGTCTAGGCGATCCGGCCGGGTTCTGTCAAGCGTTAGACGATGCCGAAGTGAGCCAGGAAGGCAGGCAGGCGAGACTCAATGTAGAACGGGTCGAGGTCGGTCGAACGGACGGCCTCGACCTGCTCCGGAAAGTAGGAGTGCAGCAGGTTGAACGACGCCTGACCCTTACGCTGTCCCCGGTTCTCCATCATGTAGGTGTGCAGCAGGGCCATGAACTCAGCGCGGGTCATTTTGTCTCCTTGTTTGGTGGTAGTGGCAGTCTAACACGACAGCGGGGGAGGCTGTCAAGCCTCCCCCGCGCCGGTTTACGTCCAGGTGTTGCCCCTCATGCGATCACCTCCTGTAGTTGCTTCCGTACTTAGAGTATCGGCAGCAGAGCGTGACTACTTGAGCACTGACAGTGACCAAGTTTTAGGGGGGTCAAGCCCCGAAGGGCCTGACCTTACTTGAACACCGACGCGATGATCTTTGCCTGGGCGACAGCGTTGCGCTCCTTGCGAAGCGCCTCAACCTGGAACTCGACCTCACGAGCCTGAGCCGCCTCGGTGGCCTGACGAGCGAGGTACCTCTCACGAGCAATGGTCTTCATGCCCTTGTTCTTGCCAGCGTACATTTTTGGCCTCCTGGCCTCTCGGTGTGACTACAGACTAGCAGGTGTTGAGCGGGTTGTCTAGACCCAAGTCTTCACCAGACTCTTGTACTCTGTTGCAGTGATCTTGAAGTGTCGAACACAGGCCTGAACGATCTCGTCCCGCAAAAACCCCGCCTTATAAACAGCCTGCCAGCCCTCGTAGCCCTCATCAACAAACGTGGAAAAAGAACCTGTCTCGGCATCCACGATCTTCCAACCCCGGCGAGGGTTGCCAGAAGTGTCGTTGCCAGCATTAACAGGAATGGCGATGAACATTTGCTCTCCTTGGTTGGTGTGATGACAGCCTAGCACACTCTGGCCGGGTTTTGGGTGAAAAATCTCTCTCCGTAAATGCTTGACTTTCGTTCTAACCCCCCAAGAGCATTTGGGGGGTCAAGCCCCTTTCACGACCCAAAACAAAGCCACAAAAGCAAAAGAATGGTCACAAAAGCAAACAAAACACCAGCCATCATTCGCTCCAATCAATGATATTCGATCCCACGGGCATTTCTGCCTTGTGGATTGTGCAGGACATTGCAATGGCAAGAAGTTGTGCCTCATGGGCGGTTAGTCCAAGGGAATCACTGAGAATAACCCGGCTGATTCGCTGACCCTTTGCCACAATGGGCCGGGTTAGTGCCAGATTAGTCTCAATCGTCCACATCATTCCCCCTAGAACTCATCAAACAGAAGATTGAAAAGAAAGTCCTTGATAAGCCTACGCATTACAGACCGCACGCAGCGAGAAAACGCTCACGGTCAAAGCGCGGGTTGTCCTCCTGGAAAGAATCAGCGAGAGCATTGGCAATCTCACCAATCTCAGAGAGCCGAGCAAGTCCACCACCGGATTCCCACGCCTTGTTCACCTGAATCTTGAGAATTGCGGCAGTGCGCTCAAAGTTCTTACGGGACATTGCCATGATTACTCCTAAGAGAAAAGAAAACAGAGGCCGGTGATGAAAGTGACAATGAATGCCACAATCAGAAGAAAAACAACGTGTTCCATGTGCATTTTTACAAAACCCCGGATTTTTGTGTGATTTTTGGGCCTGTCGTATGGGGCTGTTTTTCCTTGATCCACTCTCCCATGATCACAGTACGGGCGTACGGGCAGGGTGCCCACACGGGCACCCTGCCCACCTACCCGCTACAGGTGCGCCGCGACGATCTTGCCAACCTCACGCCCAAGGTGCTGCGTGCTGCCCTCCGGAAACTGACCGGTAAAGACAGTCTCGCCCGAGTCCGTGTCCACAACAACCACGTTAAGATCAGCGTCCACCGTGATGATCACGGTGTTGCCCTCCGGAGCGCGGAAGTCGTAGAAGTCACGCTCGGTACCGGTGTCCGAGTAGGCGTCGATTTGCACGTTCTTTGCCACGTAGTCACTGCCCATGCGCGCCTTGACGGTGAACGTGACGTGCCCGAAGAAGCGGCCGGGGGTAGAGAGGTCAGTCATGATCATCCTTAGGGGGGAGTGGCGGGGTGATGGGTACAGCCTAGCATAGTTCCTAGCGGGCAACGCGCAGTGCGGTAGCAAGGCAACGCTCGGCGTAGGCAACATTCTCTCGGTTGGCAGTCAGAGCAGCGTCCAGCATGCCAGCAGGCACGAGCAGAGCGGCTGCCTCAACAGCGGCAAGTCCAGCCTGTGCCGTGGCAAGCGCATCGCGATAGATGTTGATCTGAAGCGCACCGCCCTCTGCCCGCTTGACGATGGTCGCTCCTGAGGTAACAGCGTTGCGGGTACCGTTCATGATCGTCTCCAAGTGTGCCGGGGTGATGGGGTCAGTATAGGCATACCCCTGGTACATACGTCAACACCCTGTCTGTGACGTGCCTCACATGGTCTGCCACAGGGCAGGGGCACGGTACGCAGGGCATGAGCAGGAAGGGGCCTGTGTGCCTCTGTGAGCGCCTGTCCCTACAGGGTGGATAGATGGTGCCTGCCATAGCCCTACGCCTGTCTACGAGGCACACAGAGGCCGTAGATTGGGCCGGGTTCCATGTAGACAGAGTGGGCACACCTGACATACGCTAACCCCACTACCCCAGCACAACCCCCCACCCCTGGAGTGATCATGGCAAGCAACACGAAGCCCAACAGCAGCCGCAAGCGGGCCATCGCACTCAGTGTCGGTGACCTGTGCTTCACCTGCGGCCTGGAGGGTGACTGGAGCAAGGACGTTAACCAGCACGCCCCCCACGCGATGACACTGGGGCATGTGGTGGCTGTGGAGGTTGGCGGTACGAACACTCCCGACAACCTCGGCGCACAGTGTGCCGCGTGCAACTACGGTGCCAACTACAGGAAGATCACCAACCAGACTGGCACCACGCTTGAGGATGGCACCGGGTTCGCGGAGGCGTGGATTGCAACAAAGCGTGCGCTTGAAATCGGTTGCCCCCAGGACAATGCACCTAAGGCCTACCCGCTGCCTGGCAAGGATGAGCGCAAGGCAGCACGCAAGGCACGCGGTCTGAACTGGTAACAATGCAATAGAAAAGGCCCCACCTATTCCTCGGAATGGTGGGGCATTTCTATGTCTGTACGCACTAATGGTTTTGTATTTCATTGTTTGATTTGCTATATCATACATCTACGACATTTTTTAAAATTTGGGAATCTGGAAATTATGTTACTCGTCAGTAGGATACCATGACGGAGGCGGTGACAAAAACT
>Ga0066648_10001272_pt1 | contig 14103 bp, 13 predicted proteins | sample CryGeyCG12114_NA_FD_59537 | JGI IMG/M metagenome (GOLD analysis project Ga0066648, IMG submission 59537) | Groundwater microbial communities from aquifer - Crystal Geyser CG19_WC_8/21/14_NA | ecosystem: Environmental > Aquatic > Deep subsurface > Groundwater | place: USA: Utah: Grand County... | reverse complement strand
CGACAAGGTTCAAAGAGTGAAGAACAAGTGGAAGTGCACCTTGAAAGACGGCGTCCTTAAAGTGGATGGTGCAGAGTAAGTTGTTTGCATAAATTTCCTGGGCATTTGCTAACATTTCCTAGATTTGTCTTTCATAAGGGACAGGGCGAATTTGAGTGGTAGTTGTGGCTACAAGTCACATTTCCGGTTTGGCAAATGAGATAAAGATGTTTCCTCTAGATCGCATTATTGAGGTCAATGGCACTAGGAAGCAGATACGACTTCACGCTTCCGAAAGGACAATCAGCACACTACAGCTCCCTCAAACCCAAGGTCATGGCGAACTGGCCTGGCGGTGCTGACAGTGTTAGCATATGGCTTGTGCTGTAGCACTGATGGGTGATGGGCGGCTGCTGTGTTTTGATATTTGGTGCTTTCCATAACAGTGACCTGCAACTGCATTAGATTAGCCGGATATACCCTCGCTCGTGACGAGGGACAAGTGTAAGCTGCTTCAGCCTGTACTGAGATGAGCTTGTTCTTTCAACACAGCAGGAGTGCACTCATGACAGCAGACAGACCTCTGGCTGGTAGCTTGTTAGGTCATATCATAGTTCGCACATGTCACCAAATTTCCGAAGTAGTGCCAGTCGAGAGTTGTCAAACCAAGTTGTCCTGCGGCCGCTGCAGGAGCCAACCGCGCCGAGTCCAGAAGTGGTAAGCCATGACGTACTTGCTCTGATATCACACAAACAGTCTGGAACAAGGCAACGACCACCCGCGTGCGCTTTAGGTTTTGACCACATGCCCCTCAAGCTGTTTATTCGACCGCACAAGCATTTCCCTCTCCTTCTTCTCAACACTTTCTCCGCGACTTTACTGGTAGCAGGATCGATATATCTACGCGCTGCCGATTTTCAATCACAGTAACAAATTCGAGGAGTTGAGCCCCTCGATACCGCCAACATGACGCTCTACTACTCTCTCACCTTCGCACTGTTGGTGTTCGAGATGGTGCTGTTCGTCTCTCTTATTGTGCCTCTGCCGCACTCCATCAAGCGCAAGATGTTCAACTTCATCTCGGAGAGTGTTCTTATAGCGAAGTTACAATATGGTCTCAAGGTGAGCATGTCGCGTGAGAGGCAGATATGTGATTATTGACACGTGCAGATAACCTTCATCTTCATAACCATCCTGTTCATGGACAGCGTAAACCGCGTCTATCGAGTTCAGTTGGAGATGGCAGCCTTCGGCAAGGAGACTACTGCCGGGTAAGCCTCACCACGACCGGCCCTTATGATACGGGAGCTAACAAAAGCTAGCAGAGCCGCGGCCATGGGCTCAGACCGTATGGAGGTCCAGGCCCGCAAGTTCTACTCCCAGCGAAACATGTACCTTACCGGGTTCACCCTCTTCTTGTCTCTCATCCTCAACCGAATGTACGTCATGATTCTTGACACTCTTCGACTGGAAGAGAAGGTCCTTCAGTTTGAGGGTAGTTCAGAAGCCGGTGGCCCCGAGGGCGAGAAACTGCACCCACGATACCGAGCTGATGAGATTGGAAAGCTGAAGAAGGAGCTCGAGCAGGAGAAGAAAGACAAGGAGAACCTCCAAAAGCAGGCCAAGGGCCTTCAGCGGGAGTATGATCAGTTGGCTGCTAAGTACAACAACACCAACCCCGGTGATGGCACAAAGAAGGGTAACTAGTTTGTCTCTTTGAGTCTGAGAAAGGGAAACGTTGGTCCTGCACTCGACTGGCGAGATACAGCGCCTTACCAACCAAATTCGACATGCAGCCACCAGAACAGACCTAGCATATAAGCAGGTTGCCCATTAGAGTCCTGTACCGATTCCACTGGCAGATCACACATCAGCAGCCAGCCCAAAAGTGACTATACAACGAGGAAGAGACCTAAAGACAGGAGTGTCTGCTTGAGGTAGGAAATCCAGCAAGCGTGCATACCAAGCAGGCGCGAGCTATAGAAATTTGTATTTTAATCAGCATCACAGCAGGAGAATGTTGTCTGAAACTTGAGCATAAAGAAGAAGACTTCCTTTGGAAGCTATCCTGCGAGGCGTCGTTCCCTTATGTCTTACCAATGTGCCAGCTCAGACCACGTGCGATCAGTCCTTGATGTGGTCACTTTAGCCCCTGACCACTCGCTTGAGTGAGTCCCGGTGTTCGAGTCGGCACAACTGCTCACGTGCTGTCAGCCACGATGGACACGGTGACTGTCCTCAGTCTTCTCAACGACCTCGCGTATGAATCTTCGCCATCGCCATCGACAGCCCAAAGCCAAGACACCAGCAACACGATTATTAGACGCTCTCTGATGGTGTTGGTGACTACGACAGCGCACGTCGAAGCCAACACTTATGTTTTCTTTAGCACGATGACAGCTACTGACTAGGTCTGCAGACCCCGATGGACAGACAACGTCGAAGGGCGTCCCACCGGTAACGCTGGCCAGACGGAGAAAGACCGGTTCTTGGGAGGATACTCCCTTCAGATTGATGTTCAGTGCTGAGCGATTGGAGGGAGTGATTCCAGCAACTGTTCGTGGGGGCGTAGGCATTTGAATCATGCCCACTCTTGCTGAGATGTGGTGAATAGGATGTGCTCCCCCACGAGATGTGCTCGAGTTGGCGAGTAGGGGGGACGACCATGTGCTTCACACATATTCGGTAGCGCGAGTATTGGTGTGCTGATATCAAACTGACACTAGGGACTGGTCCGGCAAGGTAGACATTGAGGCACATTATGAAACGAAAACCCCAGTAGAGACCAATACTTGAATAGATTGTAAACCAATATGCTTGTCATTGTACAATTGCAAAGCCCACCTGCGCCGTGCTAAGCTGATCCAAAACGATGAGTCAAACCTCCATCAGGCCTCAGGGCGGACCCTAAGGTGCCTCTATGGCCATCTGCGAGCCCTCTACCAGCCATCGCTGTTGCAACACATTTCACAACACCTTACTCGTCCAAATCAACGTGTCTAGCCGTGACCTTCTGCTGGTATGCCTCCATATCCTGATCCCACAGCACGGCGGCCTCATTGTTCAAGGGACTGCTGTTGTTCGGTTCGCCCAGCAGACTCTGCAAGCTCAGTAACACGGTTTGTACACTGTACGTCGCGCTCCACTTGTCCTTCAAGATGTCTAGACAGATCCGTCCACTGAAGTCAATGTTGGGGTGGTATATAGGTGTCTTGAAGAGCACGGTGGGAGCAGTGTAGGGGTATGTTGCGGGGAAGTCGAAGTCGAGTTTGAGGTTGAGACCAGCGTAGGGTGTGTCTTTCGGTCCCTCGATTGTGGCGATCCAGTGGGTCATGGTGCCGTTTTCATCTGGAAAGGCGCTGATGCCTGGAGTTGGTGAGAGCATGAGGGTCATTAGCTCTGACTGCAGGCTGTAGGGGTTGTGTCAGCCGAGCAACGTGCACTGAGTGTACTGTAATGAGAGCTTACCGTTTGGTGACAGATTGGGAATTGGCTGCGGAAGCAGATCCATTAAGCTTTGCTTGTTCGGCCATGGCAGATTGGTTAGGTGCAGTGTTCTGGGCGTCTTCGGCGATGTAGTCCATGGTTGGAGGTACTTGAGCTCGGAAGTTATAGGTGGTAGTCGTAGTAGTGAAGTGCCAGATTCGTAAGTGGAATGTGGCAGTGAAAGAACAATGCAAACGCTCGAACGCTACGCAATGCTGAAGGACGTGATCGTGTGCAAAGTGCTAGAAGATCTATTCACAGGAGAGCAACGATGTGTGAAAGTTTGCTATTGTCGATGGTGAAAGGTCGAACAAGAATAGCTGCTGCGTCTTCGGCAGTGGCTTTATGAGCCTGGTCACTGTTGATACGGCAGCGTCACCGCAGGAACTCGTACCTGCCTAGAGCGTTCGTAGCCAATCACCACGTGTTTTGGCGCGCGATCCGAGACTCGTGGCCACTTAACGCGTTCTGTTAATCGATAGCGTTGCCATGTGCGAGGAGTACCCCATAACTTTCCCAATGACAGACCACTGGTAAGGCTCAGCTTTGGTACGTACAGACCATCGTGCTGGTCTTAAAGCCAAGTTTGAGCGATAGTCGCAGTAGGTTGAGGCCTCACCATCGACCTGTCAACAATACAATGAACGGCATATCCCATTCCCAGCTGGCACCGCTGCCAGTCAATGTGCCTTTCCGAATAGTGTCCAAGACAATCGGGTCGGGAGCATACGCATGGTAAAGATGACTGTCCGCGCCCTCCACAAGACAGGCTGGCATTGACTGACATCGCGAACAGTATCAAGCGAGCAGCCCCTTTACGCGAAGAGAACCCCATCTTCGCCGTCAAATTCATCAACAAGAGATACGCCGAGAAATATGGCAGGATCAAGCAGAAACAACTCCAAATGGAGGTGAGCCTGCACAAGCACATCGGTCTGCACAGAAACATCATAGAGTTCTATGACTCTGGTGACGACCAAGCATGGACCTGGATCGCCATGGAGCTGGCCGAGGGAGGAGACTTGTTCGACAAGATCGAGGCCGACTCGGGTGTCTCAGAAGATATCGCACATGTCTACTTCTCTCAGCTGGTTGGAGGCATAGCCTGGATGCATGCCAAGGGAGTGGCCCATCGCGATATCAAGCCCGAGAACATCCTTCTTTCTGCTGATGGCGAGCTCAAACTGGCAGACTTTGGCATGGCTACGCTGTTCGAATATGGAGGCAAGAGGAAGATGGCTGTGACACTGTGTGGAAGCCCCCCTTATGTTGCGCCAGAAGTGCTGTCCTGCAGCGGCCACGGCACGGTCAAGGGTTCTGGCTATGCTGCAGACAGGGCAGATACATGGTCGTGTGGAGTGGTTTTGTTCGTCCTTCTAGCGGGAAACACACCCTGGGCAAAGCCAGTCGAAGAGCAAGATGAATATGGCAGGCCAAACGAGTACGCAGAATACCTGCAGACTAATGGTAACCCTAAGGATGAGCTGTGGGAAGCTCTGCCCACAGAAGTACTTTCCCTGCTTCGCGGTATGATGAGAGTCGAGCCGAAGACCAGGTTCACGTTGCAAGATGTCAGGAGACATCCCTGGTTCACGAGGTCGAATAGGTACATGGATACCAAGGGTCGTCTGGTAGACCCTGTCACCATGGCCACAAACATGTTCGAATCTCTACACGTCAGCTTCGATTCCGATCCCTTCGCCGGCTCACAGCGTGCCAAGACCAGACGTGTCAGCAGCGATACGATGGAGATTGACAGTGGGCATGGGCTTCAGGTACCTGCGCAGTTGGACGTTTCTGCGACACAGCCCGTGACCCCCGGCGAGGATATGCTGTTCGACTGGGAAAAGGCATCAGATAGGCGCAGGACCGACCACCCATCTGCCACCCAGCCAAGCCTGGCCCATAGATCAAAGTTCTCGGCTACGCAACCGTCAGCATTCGATGGCCGGCATGCCGCTCCTACTCAATCATCCCAAGCACCCTGGTTAGACGAAGAGCCAAGCATGTCACAGTTCACACGCAATCCGCAGGTGCCACTCAGTCGTACCCAGCTTGCCAGGAAGTTCCACCATATCCTTCCACACACTCCAATGACCAAATTCTACTCGATATACACCCTCAACCTGCTGGTACCGCTCATTCTTGAGTCTCTGACACGACTTGGCGTGCCTTTGCCTTCGTCTTTGACTACGAAGAGGTATTCGGCTCAGGACACCGAATGTGTAGTCAAGGTAAGAACAGTGGACAGCAGGGGCTGCCAGCTTTCTGGATCGATCATGGTCGAACTAGCTGCTGAAGGACTCGTGGAGGTTGAGTTTGTGAAGGCTTCTGGTGATCCTTTGGAGTGGAGGAGATTGTTCAAGAAAGTGGTGATACTGTGCCGAGATGCAGTTTATAGGCCTGAGGAGTGAACCATATTGCTGCAAAGCTCCTGCCGTGCCGCAAGTCGTGTGAATTGAGAAAAGCGAAGAAGGCACAAACAGTCACTCAGGGTGGTTAGCACTTGCCCTGTGACCGAGATGAGCACCTGCCCGAGTTCAACCATGTTGCTACCCTGGATGCACTTGTGTTCACCTCTCCAAACCCAACTCATCCTCAACCGACCTTTGGTCAGCTATTGACAGAAACAACAGAAAGCCACATCAATACGGTCTTATCATTCAACGAACCAACAGAACCTACTTCCATCATGGCTTCCGAGAAAGTACCTCATGACTCTGACATCGAGGGCCTTGGATGGAAGGATGTTCCCAGCACGACGAAGACGTCAAACGACGATGAAACACCTTGCATCAAGAATGCTTGGGGAGGCCCCTGAGTCATGTTCAGCATCTATCTCAGCCTCACATGTGTATGCATCATCCTATGCCTGATCCTCATGGTACTTGACGTACGACCAACCTCTACCTTTGCTCGACGCCTCATTCGAAGCTGTCCGATCTTGTGTCTGCAAGCCTTCATATGCCAGATCGTTCATGTCTTCTACTATATCTTCGGACTCAAAGGGGCGTGGGACAATGGAAGGTACAAATTCGCTTTTGGTTGGTGTGTGATCTGGTTTGCTGTGCTGATCGGATGCCATATGGTTCCAGCATTAAGGGCCTGAAATGCAGAAGGCCACAATACAAGAGCGGAAATGTTTATCGACGGGAGGACGGAGCTCAGCCACTCGGCGTTCGAACGGCCTTATGAACACGCATGTTGTAACACACATGCTATAAGAGGCCAGGTCACGAGTCGGGCTACCGCACGCTGCGATGACGAGACTGATTATTCTTGGACTATGAGTTTGTGAAACATCCTCTGTTCTTTGCAATGCGTTCATTCAAGCTTGATAAGTCTTCATACTGGTTCATGGACTAAATGATTCGGATTGCCCATTGCCGCGTCACGACTGATGCGACTCCAGTGCAGCGTCTCTCTTTGCTTTAAAAAGACGATGACCGCAGGGTATACAACCATAGAACCCTCCTCGATGCATTTATGAATTGTGGCGGGTCGCACATTCTTTGTAATACACAGCTTGCATCTCGTAGAGAGAGGTTGTTGTCACCCTCACAGGTGCTAGCGTCAGATAGTACTAGGGGTAGCCATGCGCACGTGATTGTTACGTCAACGCCTCGGCTTGACCCGTCCATTGCACGAAAGCACATGCCAGACGTGTGCATCTGGCGCGAGTCCGAGTCGAACTGAGTGCCTCGTGATCGCATAGGCACGCTGGGAGCAGCTGAATGGCGGCCATCATTTGTACCCACGGCAGATTATGACCTTTGCGACAACTAAGACATGTAAAGCAGCCTCGCCGTCGAGTGCAGCATCCCCCTGGGGACATCCAGAACAGCATCCACCTGCTCGTCGAGCATGGCAGTCCAATCGAAGGAGGACCCGTTGATGGTCTTGTACACACGCTACCTCGACATCCTGAGATCGAGAATACGCCAGACTTCTCGAAACACCAAGATCATCGCCACACTAGCTCTCACCTTGTCCATAATCTCCTCGACATACAGCAGCTACAAGTGGTGGAAGAGGAGGACCGAAGACAAAGCTGAAGGTCGACAGCTGCTACGGAAGAACAGCGGCTTGAAGGGCAAAGATGGCGAGAGGATTATATACGTCCCTCGTGGGAATTCAATATCCAAAGTGGTCATTCGGCCAACGAAGCAAACCACTTTCGATGCCCACCGCAGGCTCTTCCTTACGCCGCCCCGAGTGACTAGATTGCACTCGGGCACCTCTACCCCTGCTTATGGCCCTCCTCCACAGACGAAGCCCGGCTTGAACCTGGCCTTCCTACATCAGTTCCTGAGCTTGTTCAATATCATGGTTCCAAGGTTTCGTTGTAAAGAGACAGGTCTGTTGCTCAGCCACGGACTGTTCCTTATCCTGAGAACATATCTGTCTCTGGTAGTCGCTCGATTGGACGGTGCTATTGTACGAGATCTGGTCAACGGCGAAGGCAGATCATTCCTGGCTGGTATATTGAAATGGCTGTCAGTCGGCACGCTTGCATCATACACCAACAGCATGATCAAATTCCTGCAGTCCAAGATATCTATCGCTTTCCGCACCCGCCTGACAAGATACATCCACGACCTTTACCTCAATCCTAATCTCAACTTCTACAAGCTTAGCAACCTGGACGGTGGCGTTGGTCAGGGAGCAGACCAGTTCATGACTCAGGATCTAACACTTTTCTGCACAGCTGCAGCATCTTTATACTCTTCGCTTGGTAAGCCGCTGGTCGACTTGTTTGTGTTCAACTACCAGCTTTACCTATCCCTCGGTCCACTTGCCTCAACTTTGCTTTTATCAAACTATTTCGCGACAGCGACTCTCCTCCGTCGCCTCTCTCCACCCTTCGGGAAGCTCAAAGCCGTTGAGGGCAAGAAAGAGGGTGACTTTCGAGGTCTGCACGCTCGACTGATCGCCAATGCAGAAGAAGTCGCCTTTTACGGCGGCAGCGATGTCGAGAAGGTCTTCGTCAACCGTGCGTTCCACGACCTCAAGAAGTGGATGGATGGTATCTATGATTTGAAGGTCCGCTACAACATGCTTGAGGACTTTGTTCTCAAGTATTCGTGGTCAGCATTCGGCTACATCGTCACTTCTCTGCCTGTCTTTCTGCCTGCGTGGGGCGGTCTGGGTGGCGTCCAAGAGCTTGGACCTTCAGAGACAGCAATGCCGCGCGAAAGAGGCCGCATGAAAGACTTCATCACCAACAAGCGGCTCATGCTGTCGCTTGCAGACGCAGGCGGAAGGATGATGTACAGTATCAAAGACCTGTCGGAGCTAGCCGGCTACACAAGTCGTGTGTATACCTTGATCAGCACACTTCATCGGGTACATGCAGGTTCCTATGCTAGCCACCGACGCACCCGACCAGGCGAGCTCTACTCCCTTAACGATGTCCAAGGGACTTTGCACTCTGGCTTCGATGGTGTCAGGTTGGAGGACGTGCCCGTCGTGGCACCTTCCCTCTACCCTTACGGTGGTGATGAGCTTATCGAGAGTCTTTCCTTCATCTTGCACTCGGGTGACCACCTGCTCATATCCGGTCCCAACGGTGTCGGCAAATCAAGCATCGCTCGTATTGTAGCCGGGCTGTGGCCGGTCTATCGCGGCCTCGTCTCTCGGCCACGTCAAATTGGCATGGACGGGATCATGTTCCTTCCTCAAAGACCTTATTTGTCTGTTGGCACACTGCGCGACCAGGTCATCTACCCTCATACAGAAGTCGACATGCGCGGCGCCGGCAAGAACGACCATCATTTGCAGGCTATACTTGATGCAGCACGGCTCGGTTACCTGCCCGATCGGGAAGGAGGCTGGGACACACGAAAAGAGTGGAAAGATGTGTTCTCTGGTGGTGAGAAGCAAAGAATGGGTATCGCTCGCTTATTCTACCATGAACCACGGTACGCCTTTATCGATGAAGGAACCTCTGCTGTCTCGTCAGACGTCGAGGGTCTGCTGTATGAGACTGCGAAGGAAAGAGGCATTACATTGATTACCATAAGCACAAGAGCAAGTCTGAAGAAGTACCATACGTATAATCTTGTGCTTGGGATGGGTGAGGACGGATATGATTGGGAATTTAATCGGATAGGCGACGCAAGGGAAAAGATGGGTGTCGCACGGGAAGTGCAAGAGCTCGAGGAGAAGTTGGAGAAAGTGTCAGATTGGGAAAACAGGCTCAAAGAGATTGATGAAGAGCTCAACAAAGGAGTTCACTTTGTCAAAATGGACGGGGAGAGCGTCGAGGTGCCCGCCGAAGCTGCGACGATAGAAGAGAGAGGAGCTCTCGGATCAACCTGAACGAGCTATTGTTTTTGACGTGCAGAGGTACTCCCGATCGTCGAGCACACTGCGTCTGAGGTAGGCTCCGACTTGATCGAAACAACGAACTGGAAGCCCGTTACAACTGTCATCAGTTGTGTAGCAAGCTTGGCGCTGTTGCCGAGAATGACACCATGAAGATTCACCACCCATCAAAATCCTTGTGTATCTGTCCTTGTGGATCTTGCTCCAGGACGTCTTTTGGGCACGTGGCGTTTTCGCTCAAAGCCTGATGCAGGAATTGACGCCGAGAGTCACTGACAGTGAGTGAACAGCTTTCAACGAAGCCCCGAAGCTACGTTTGGCGCTGCAGGCGATCAGCTTTGAACAAATTTTCAAGCATGTAAAGACAGCATTGCTCTCATAGGCAGGATGGGTGGATGATAGTGTGCTATCCCACGAGTTGCGCTCTCATATCTATTGCTCGCAAGAAGAGGATGTCTCAACAGGCATCGAAGCGGTGCCTGTATCACCGTGTATCAGTTGGTCTTCAGGAAGGAGTACGAGGACGCTTCATGATGACCGTGCGGAAGGCCAGAGGCCTGAACATCCGAACAGACACGGATGTAGCGTGTCAAGACTGTCTACGAAATCCGCTGTTCGAGCTCTCCAATCGAGGCACGGGTCCTCTGGAGCCAGACCATACCATGCCCTCACGTGAGTCCCGGAATGGCTTAGGCTGAGTCAGGTCCTCACCTCCTAGCGTTTTGCGCTCATTGCCTTATGGCGCAGCACGTTCTTGCCGCTAGATAAAGTCCGGTACCCTGTGCTATTGGTCGAACATAGCAGTCTTCACAAGATACAGCATTCGAGGAGCATCTGGTTCAGGCAGATCACACAAATTCTAGTGCTATCGAACGCTAGATTATGGCCGACGAGCAACCTTTTCGAACTGGATCTCGTAAACATGCTCAAAGCCTCACTGGTAAGTAGTAGTATATTATGACTTCTGTGCTGCCGCTGGTGTGTCTCTCTCGCAGCGGTTAGACCATCAGTATATGAATACCCCTTCCCACTGTGTGTGCAACAATCTACGAAGCACACCCAATTTACCATAAATCGAGTCAGTCTTGGATCTAGCCCTAGAACAACTATGAACACGTTGATCCGCTGCCTCAGAGCCGGGGAATATCTGCGCCGACTACCAGCTGACCACCCCCCTGAATCTGACTTTGTGCACATCCAGTTCTCCGACGACGGACAGACAGGAGCTCTAGCTGCGTGGGTCCTGCAAAGTCAGGTTTCAGACGTGCTCGACTTGGATCTAGAAGTGCTCTCGTCTTGTCCCGGAGCTTTCAACTACTACGATCTCGACTCTGGTGACAACCACAGCTCCGCTTCAGTCCTGCAACGCGCAGGGTCAGAATCCACCCCTGGGGTTGTCGAGGAACTGCCTAGACACCGCAGGCATCGTCGAAAGTGTTCCTGCGCACAGCGGGAGCAGGTCGTCGACGGCTACGAAGCCGAGAGGGAGTGGTGGTGCAGACACGACCTACAGTACAACCGAGAATGTCAGCGTTACATTCACACTCTGGACCGTGTGTCTGCAGCACATGAGATCAACGAAATGTACTTCGCAAAAGGCTCCTTGGGCAAGATGTTGAGATCGTTGTGCCGTCGACGTACTAGATCTCGAGCTGAAGGTGCCACGCGAGCAAGTCCGCCCCGACCCATCGTGCCTCGACCTCGCCCTCGACCTGTCGTTCCTTGGAATTGAAGCGGTACATCACGGTGCGTCGATGGAACGAGGTCTTTGCTGCGCTGTCTAGGCCAATACTTCCAAGGTATACATTCGATTCACTCTCAAGGTGGCGTGGATCTCGTCGATCTAGGCGTGGGGGCCTGCGTCTGGGTCTCACAAGCTCAGGACACGAAGTACAGTTTGGTTTCGAACCTGTCGAATATCCATGTCTTTGCAACCATTACATCTGCAAGCTACATGTTGAGGTTCGTTCAGCCGAGACCGTCCACGTGCTGGAGGAAGTCAATGCAAGCTCCTCGAGATCAGCTTCATGTTGACGATGTCGTTCTTGTCCACTCCGCGACTACCTTAGCCTCGCCACGAGAGGCTTCCAATAGCAGTAGACGCGTCACGACCTGTCGAACACAGCCCTAAAAGGAATGCCTTTGTCGTCTGTTTCAGGGCGGGTTGTTTGGCGCTTGCGGTGTGGCGTTGGTGGCACCGGTGATAGATAGTTTGGTAAAAGAGTTGGAGGGTGCGCGTCAGCTTATGAATGTCTTGTCGTCTTGGTGCCGAGATCCAAGCAACAATCCTCTGTCAGCCCGTCTGCTTTCTCCAGGCGCCATGAAGCCTTGATGTAAAATATGAGACGATCGGAGAACGTCGCGAAGAAGAGTATCCAAGGTCAACAACGGGACAAGCTTTACCATTCACTTCGGTCTGGCGTTGCCTCTGACCTCGCTTTGTCGACGGTGCACTCTTATCGTGCAGTTGACGAGAAACTGTCGTGCAGCGCTGAAGGATCAGAACAATCTGAAAGTGACGACTTAACTTGAGAGTTTCCTGCGGACCGGCCACGTCTGTGTATTCACTACACTGGATGAGACACTGCCCGTGCTCTCACGCACGTCGGGGACGAAGCAACCTTATGTCGCAGGTCATTACTCATTCTGCTAGTCGCCACATCATCTGCGAGCGCGAAAGGCAGATCGCCACATCAACGCAGACGGTGGTTTCGATCGAGGGTCCGGTGAGGAGGACTCCGATGGTGGTGGTTTTTGTGAAGCCCATAGTGACTGCGCGCTAGCTGTGGGAGGGAAGCAGAAATGAGCGGTGTGTGGATGTGAATGCAGCAGGGACGGAGAGGGTGGTGATCGACTCGCCAGAAGTCGCCGGGTTCCTTTATCGCTCACCACCAGGCCCGGTAGATGGCACGTGAACGGCAAGAGCTGGAGCAAGGACACGAGAGGTAGGTAGCGAAGAAGAAGAAGGAGTCTGCCGCGTGGCGTAACAAGAACGTACTGCAAACTTGTTTTTCGAGGTGAGCAGGAAGCCGCATTCATCGAGGAAAGGGGGTCTTCTGAGGAAATGGGGGTTCAGAAAATCGCGTCGATGTCCAAGTCGTCATCCAGAGTCTACTAGTCCAGTCAAGTCCCAGTTAGTGTTAAATACTTATTTCAGAACGCCGCTCGGCTTCTCCTATCTTGGCGGAACAACTCGAGTATTCGTGGTCAATGTTGTGCCCTTGCGTGCCCTTGTGCACAGTTCATCTTCTCTCTCACTCTCTGCAACGTGATCCGCAACCACCAGATCCTCGTTTCCGTCACACGGCCGCCTCTTCCCCCCTACCCAGACAGCCAAAGTAGCCGATTATGCTCATTCATCCAGGCGGCTGGGGCGGCCATTCGGCATGCTTGGGTTGAACCTTGTTCAAATCGTGTCCTTCTGCGGGAGAGAATGCTGGTTGGAGTCCAGGTGTCTCCTCGGCGTGCTTTAACACAGCCGCCTGGCACGGCCTATCAGCACTAGTATTTCGAGGACTTTCAGTCACGTTTGAGAACTCAAGTGTGCAAGGAGAGAAAGCAGAGGAGAATCTTTGGTGTTCACAAATTTTTTTCTCACTTTTTCGCAGCCCTCGACGCCACAAATGAAAGCATCAAGTATACCGCAGTCAACGAGGGTGTCAGTCTTGGTAAATAAAATCATCCCCGACTTCTTCAAACATTACAAGCGGTCCCTCCTCATCCCAGCCGCTATCCGCAAGAACACGCAATCGACTTCCACTTCTCGGTCTTCTCCTCCCCTCATCGTGTTCTTTGTCCTTCCTTCGCAGTATAGTTTAACGATGAAAGCAGATTCTAATGTTCTTTTCTTCCTGGTTTCTTAAAGTACAATTTTGCCGCTTCGATGACTTGTTGTCCAGATGTGGTTGCAAGGAATGGCGTGCAGATGGCTAAGATCTGGATTTTTTTGTGATCATCGTTTGTCGTGATCATTCTTGCTTCCACCAGTAGGCAGCATCGAAGGACTTCCAATAAAATCACCCAACGCCACGCTAATCAATAAACACGAAAGGTCGTCATAACGATTGCTTCATGACAGAACTGCTCGGCACACCTGCTAGAACAACCTTTTGACTGGTGACCTGGATGCAACACGACAATGTGTGAAGCTGGATAGACGGCCAAATTAATGGATCCACTCTGCTACAACACATCGATGCACTCCCGGGTCATGATAATACAATCCCCTAGTCATCTTCCTTAGGGCTCCGTGGAGAGTTTGGAGAATAAGTTGGACTATTAGGAGAGTATTGAGGACTCCTAGCAGCGACA
>Ga0066648_10001268_pt1 | contig 14126 bp, 17 predicted proteins | sample CryGeyCG12114_NA_FD_59537 | JGI IMG/M metagenome (GOLD analysis project Ga0066648, IMG submission 59537) | Groundwater microbial communities from aquifer - Crystal Geyser CG19_WC_8/21/14_NA | ecosystem: Environmental > Aquatic > Deep subsurface > Groundwater | place: USA: Utah: Grand County... | reverse complement strand
CTACTATCTCGGGGCTTGGAATTCTAGGGGGGGGTTTTTGACCATACAAAATCCTCATAACTTCAAAGTTTCTTTTGATTTTGTGTGGTTTGAAAACTTGTTTTATATAAATTAATGGTCAAAATTCATGCTTACGTTGATGAAAAAAAGCTGAACGTAATTAAAATATTTATTTATGTCATTAAAAAAAGACAATGTAAGAAGATAATAATAATGAGAAGATTTAAGTGACAAATTATATTATTCATTATTCATTACTCATTATTCATTTATTCATAATTCATATCCCTAAAAAACTAAGTCTGAACTTTGTTGTTGTTTTTTACTTAAAAAATTTGAAAAATAAAATTGCCATCAATTTGGTTAATCCAAGGAGCAGTAGTTTATTCGTTGTAAGTTGAAAAAAAATACTGTAAATCAGTATTACGGGTCATATTGGCCCGTAACATTTTGTTACACTATTCATACAATTCCAGTGCAATTTGGGTTTACAAAATTGTTGGTTTTCCATATGCATGAAAATTTGTTACAGAGTTTCGACAAGAGGAATTTTTAAACTATTAAAATATGCCCTAGCAAAAGTATGTTTGCTGCGCAAGCTATACAAAAGCAGCATAACATTATCAATCGGACATGTTTTGAAAGCTTGTATGTCTTTCCATCAATATCACAGCTCCCTCACCAAGGTATGAAAGGAAGATCGTATGCCCATGACGAAGAAGCTGAAAGATTCACACGAGTTTTTTTTAATGAAAACTTCAGGTTGTGACTCATGGCTTTTTTTGTCTGTTGGAGCTGCAACATGGGCAAATAAAAAATAGTTTCTCGATGTAGCCATAAACCATAAACTCATGCTATATTTATAGGTGAATAATATGTACACATTATTTTTAAGATTTCACAATTGACAGTGGACATTGGGAATATATCCATACAACTGAAATATTAGGAAAAAAATTTCGGTCATATTTTACAGATTAAAAATTTGCTAAAATTAAAAATGCTATGTTCGGGCTCAATTCCACAACTTTCAGGCTGTGTTTTCTGTTTTCAACAGTGAAACACTCAACGATAGAGAGAAGTCAAAATTTTGAAAAATGTTCACGTCGACGATGTCCTGACTAGTCGGCGTACTTCTGATGCAACAACAAGTGACAACTCAAGCAAAAAAATCCAACACTGCTCAAAAATCTTAAAATCTGAACAGAAATGTTTAAAACCCATTTCGTGCGAGAAAGAACAAGCAACGTAATTTTCCTTATCACTTAGTTGGATGAAGACTCCTGCAGTCTTCAATCGTAAATCTGCAAAGTTCCTAGGGTTAGAATTTTTTTTAAATTTAGATTAGAATTGCACATTACACAGACTTTAAAAGTTTAGCTAACGAAATTTGGAAAATTAAGGTTAATTATTAAAATTAAATTATTTTTTTTGTGTGGAAGTTTTCCAGCCGAATGCGGACATTGCCGAACACAATTTCTTGAGAGCTATAATGGAAAAAAGTTCTACTGCCGACATTAAAGATGTCTGTAAAATGTTCTGTAGAGTCAACAAAAAATTTATGGTCTCCCAAATTGAAGATGACGTATTCGTCCTCATACATTAACTTCATCATGGTGCCTTTGTTCGTTGCCATGACAGTACGTCTGTAGTATTGCGGCACAACATTATGAAGGGCTCACTGAAAGTTAAAGTAAACTGCGGATGTGAAATCGTAGTGAGCACCTCTCATGAATATCGGTATACAAGTGATTTTTTGCATACAGTATCAATTCGTAGTAGTAATTGTATGTTTAAAATTATTCACAATTATCCGTGTTTTTTTAGAGTTCTTGGCTATGCAAACACAGACAGATGCCCTATGAATTCTGATGCGATTTCTGAACTTTATCATATTGTGCCTGTTTAGTGGACAAGTATAGAGAATTGGGAACCCCAATCCCGAAATGGCTTCGAAGATATGCGTTTTGATTTCAGTGGAAGATATTTTTGATAAAACATGGAAAGAAGGGCAAAGTCCAAGTGATCCCATCCTGCGGTACTCCATTTCGGTTTATTCTTTGATTTGGAACATTAGTACCATGCTCATAATTTTGACAGTTTGTATCGTTCGTCATGCAAAACTTTTAAAAAAATGTCGGGGTTCTTTTTTTTGTTTCACTATTATTCTGGTTAATTTTTTTTTTCAATTTTTTAATTGCATTTAAGTTTGTAGAATTTGTTTTCCAATATTTAATTTTTAGGCATTGTATTTCAGTACGTTATATTTATCCGCATGATACTTACGCTTATACATCTTTTATTCTAAACCGTAGATCTATTCCGAATTTGAAATTTATTGTGCGAGATGATGACTACGTCAACTGTTTGGATGGTGCAGTAAATTTTTCTGAATTTGGTTTCCCTGATAATTTTCACAGTAGTAGATAAGTAACTATAATAAAAACTAAGTAAGTAACTTTAAAAACTATAACATGCGCTTAAGTAGTGCTATGTTAAGGGCTAGACACAAGTAACAACTGAGATTTCATATGTTTGCTTTTAGGCATTATTATAAGCATTCAAAAAATATTTTTTAATCGAACTGTTCAGCGGTAAAAGGGCGGATGAAATTAATAAGGTGGTTAGCAACCAGATAATTGTTTACCAAACAATTAAATTTTCTGAACTGAAGGCATTTTAGCTTTTGTCTAATGATTGCTTTTTCAAAACTAATCTTGTTGCTAAACTTTTTTTGGCTATTTTACTTTTTATTTGCTCAAGCTTTATTTTTATTTTGTAATTATGGCAAACAAGCTAGTTTTAACGAGTTCTGAGTTACAAAAGCTACACAAAAATAGAAGTAGATCAATAAATTTGTCAAGAAGAAGGCACAATTCTCGTCGTAACAATAGAAACAGGGGTCTGCCATATGTTTCAAAAAATGGCACCCAGATTCTAGCAAAGGAAGAACCGGAAGAGTTAACTTGTGGTTGTACACGAGAAGGATGTCGCATGAGCATTGAAGAAAAAAGAAAAGCATTTCAATACTATTGTTCCACTATCTCCTACGAGGAAAAAACAGTTTATTTGGCAACTTTAATGGAGCGTTCTGACGTTCTACTTGGTGGTCATGGGAGTTACAGGTGTTTTTAGTAGAGCTATTTTGTTTAGTTTGTTAGTTTAGTTAAAGTTTTTTCAACAGTAATAATGATCATTTCATGGCTTTCCTTCCTGAATTTCCAGATATTACTTCAATGTCAATAGTGAAAGGCTTCAGACATGTCAGAAAACGTTTCGAGCGGTTTTTAGAATTGGGGAGAAACGAGTGCGATGCATACAGAGTCGACTAAATGATGGAAATTTTAGGATGAGTGATGGCAGAGGCCAACCAAACAATAAATGGAAACAGGTCCCCGATGCCATTCGACAACTTATTCAAAATGACATTAACCAATACCCAAGATATCTGTCTCATTACAAACGAGCCTTAGGAGATCCATTGCAGCCATTTTTGCACTACAGCCTCAATATATCAACTATGATTCGAGCTTTTAAAGAAAAAATGGCATATACTCCAGGATTAAACACATGTGACTGGATTTATCGGGACGAATTCCGAAAACTAGGATTGAAGTTTCAAAGTGTACGATCTTACACATGTAAGAAGTGTGACGAAATCTACATTAAGCTTATGGATTGTCGGTCAGAAGAAGAAACTATCGAAGTTACAAACATGATTAATGCGCACCATTTACACGCTGAGAGCGCTTATGCAAACATGTCGCAGGATTTTACAAGAGCAAAACACGATGAAAGTTTTGAATGTTTGGCTGTTGATTTGCAACAAGTATGCACTGTTTTGTATCGCTATCCCATACAGTTGCGTTTGTTTAATATACCTTTTTCTAACCGCAGATTTTATTTAGTCCTACATTGCGACACTCTGATGTCTTTTACAAACGACAGTTTGGTTCATACAATTTTTGTATCTACAACGCTAAAACTGACGACGGGATTATGTCTTTTTGGAGCGAAACTGATGGTGGTCGAGGTGCAGATTACATTATTTGTTGTATATTTTATTTCATCACGAGAAATTTTGAACCATTGCATGCTGGCGGTCAGCGCACTTTAGTTATATGGTCCGATAGATGCAAAGGACAGAACAATAACTCTCCAACTCTACTGGCTTACCTCATGATTGTTTGCAAAAGGTATTATATTAAGACACCAAATTAGATGAAATATAAGTCTCCTTTAATATTTAACTACGTTATTTATTAATTTACAGGTACATAAGTTCATCAAAAGTTTTTAACCACAGGTCACACATTTTTACCTTGTGATCGACTGTTCGCCTTGATTGAAAGGAAAAAACGTGTGAGTGATGCTTTTGCACCATCCCAATGGATTGAAGTAATCAAAGATGCGCGACCCAGTCAGCCTTTTCATGTTGTGCGCATAAAAAACGAAGATTTTAAGACATTTGATGAACTTTTGAACCTTGTGCCACGACCAAATACGCTTAAAATTACAGAAAATTGTTTGTACTATCTCAATATTGATGAACCACACTTGATTAGGTCCAAAAAAAGCCACAATGATATAGAATGGGACGTTTATATCATCAGAGAGGCTACTGAAGACAGAACATTTGTTAGAAATAGGCCGATTTGGAATTCAGTTGCTGCTTTGGAACAATTTGTAGCACCAAGAAAGTATAGGGGCAAATTTTAATAAAGGCTGACAAATATTTCGATTTGCAGGCATTTTTGCCTTTGTTGGAGCCTCGCTACAGAGACTTTTACGAAAATTTGCCATATGCTTAGTTTTTTTAGTTAATGCTTGCTGTTTTGTGCTGTATTTTGAGCTTTTTTTACCTTTTTTCTGCCGTATTTTTAGTGTTAAACACTAGTTTTGTATTCCTGAATGTAAAAATTTATCATTACTTTCTCAATGTTGAATAAATTAGGTAATTTTTAATCAGTACTTAAAGTGTTGTTATGGTCCCGGTTGCCACGCTAAAAATCGAATTTCTAAGCCGCCCTTTTACTCCTGACCAGTTCAATTGTTAATTTTAAAAGAAAAATTTAAATTATTTGGATTGATCTATTTAATTTTAGGCATACTTTTAACTTTTCTCACAATTTTGTTCATTTTTATTTTTGATTTTGCAGTTTTTGTACTGTGTGGTTGTTTTCAAAATTATAGCATTTGATATTTAAGACAGGAAAATACATAGTTGTAATCAATAATAATAGTATGAATATACTAATTTAACATTTCCGTTCGCATGTTAAATAAATATTTTGTCTTGACAGAAGTGGTTTTGAATTAATAAATTGTTATTGTTAAAATGATGATTAATGCTTTTTCTTCAAACTTCGGTCAGGGAATGTTGTAGTTTAAGTTAGGCTGTGTTCTGCGTTTGTTTCGGATTTTTTTGAAGTCGGAAGCGGGTGTCTTCTAGATTGAGTAGGTCTCTTCTCGATTGGGTTATCGGGTCTCTTCTCGATCGGGTGATCGGATTTTTTTTCGATTGGGTCTGGGTGTTCGGTTGGATTGGGTCTTTTCTTGATCGGGTGGTCGGTTGGATTTGGTCTTTTCTTGATCGGGTCATCGGGTGTCTTCTTGTTTGTAATCGGGTGTCTTCTCCCCCAACATGTGCATTGTGCATTGCACGAAACGGACGCACGTGTTCGGAGGTTTTCATTTTATGAGTTTTTGCTGAACGGTCTTTTTTGGAAATTGAAGTGGAATTCGAAGTCGCTTACAATGGTGTTTTTCACTTGCAATGCCTGTGGGTCCAGTGTGAAGAAGCCACAGGCTGACAAACATGTGTACCAATGTGGACATGGGTGCTCTTCATTTTCCTGTATGGATTGCGGAAAAGATTTCTCGTAAGTTCAAAAATATTCTTGAAGGAGATCCTCTTGGATTGTATTTTAAGTTCAAACGATTTTTTTGTTCACCATAGGCTGGAAACGTATCAATTTCACACGAAATGCGTAACCGAAGAACAAAAGTATAATGCCACTGGTTGGAAGCCTCCAACCAGTCACAACAAAGGGGAACGAAAGCAGCAGGAATGGGTGGATATTGTCCAGTCCATTGTGTCTACGGCGACCAATCTGGACTTTGCGTCTAAGCAGTTGCTCAAGACCATCTCTAGACATAATAATGTACCGAGAAAGCGGCCAAAATTTATGGTGAGACACTTACACAGAAGCTAAAACTAATAAGAAAATAGATGCCTACAAATATGGTAAATCGGAAATCGTATTAATATTTTCCAGAATTTCGTAAAAAACATTACCAAAAATCAAGTTTCTGAAAAGACAATTGAGAATTGCTGGAATCTAATCGAAGAGAAGGGGAAAGAAGCAAAGAATAAAAACGCGCCGACTGAAGCTCAACCCGAAAAGGCTGACCAGTCTGACAAATCGAAGACGGAGACTGCTGATAAGTGTAAGGAACCAGTCGAACCAATAAGTGAAGACGCTCCCAATTCTGGAAGCGACGAGAAAACTAAACGCAAGAAGGAGAAGAAAAGGAAAAGTAAGCATTCAGAAGCTGAAGACAAAATAGATGAAACTGGGATTCAAGAGACTCCTCAAGAAAATCTGGGGGAAGAAGAAGCCACAGAATGTAAACATAAAAAGAAGAAACACAAGAAAAACAAAGAAGGGTTAGAAAATGGAACAGAAACCACTCGAGAGGAATCTACAGTTCTCGGAGAAATCCCCAGCGAACCAACCCCCAAGAAGAAGAAAAAGAAGCGTCATTCGGAATGCGAAGAGGATCCAGACGAGGCCACTGCAGTGCCCAAACTTTCCAATGGACATGAGAGCACTGATCTCCCCAATGGTGGTGAACTTGATAGTTGTAGTAGTGTTAGTGTTACTAAATCGAAAAAACGTAAACGTAAACATAAGGAATCCGAAGAAGGGGATGCAGAACTCCCCCCTGGGGATGAGCAAGTAGTGCCAGCTGAAGAGAATTGTCAGGAGGAGCCTCCGAAGCGTAAAAAGAAACATAAGAAGAAGGATAAAGAACTGGCAGCAGAAATGTCTGGCACTGCGATTGAAATGGCTGCATGATTTTATCAATCCGATTTTTTTATGTGTTTGTTCATTCTCGAGAGCTCACAGTTAAGAACTATATCGGTAGTTAGTGTTTGCTATCATTTTCTTCGTGTTATGTTATTTCCATTGGACCAGAGTGAAAAGTATTTCCAGCAGTAACTAACTAACTAAATAAACTAAACTATGTATATAGCTACTTTTCTGTTGGTTTTATGAACATTTTGATTGTTTATTATATTTCATGTGGTTTACTTTACATAAAGATTAAAATTCTTACACTGAATTGCGTTTCACAAATTAAGTAAATAACATTATTATAAACAACTCATAATATTCGTACACATGTTATCTAGAGTCTGGGCTCAGTTTTCTTTTTGGGCTGCGAAATCTCATCTTACATGCTAATATCATCGGGTGGGTGTTTCAGTATGTTCCTTCTATTATAGTTTTGGTGTGGCTATAGTTTCCCAATAATAATGGCGTTATTCGGACAAATATAAAAAACGTATGAAACTGTACAGTAGTAATTCAATGACGACTGTGGTGTGTGAGAGAGAGGAACAAGATTTGGGATTTGCAGGTTCCAATAGTTCCAATATACTATTGTGAGCTGGGAGCATTGATGAGCTCGTCACATAATGAACTCAACTGCTTATTGTCCCGTTGTCTTTGCTCGAGATCAATTTGCAATGACTCCACTCGAACAGTCGTCTTTCGCAATAAGGCCTTCAGTTTGGTGTTCTCACTTTCCATTTGATGAACCTTCGTTTCGAACCCTTCGTACGTCCTGCAACCACAAAGTTAGTTAGTTTTAGCTACAAAAAGCCCATATGAAGGCAAAATAGACAACTTGGATGTGGTCAAGTTAGTTACGTCTGCAATTTCTCCTGAGCCTCTTGAACCAGAGCCTGAAATTCGGATTCACGATTATTCAGTTTGTGGACGGATTCTTCATCTTTGCGAAGTAAATCCTCTTCATTGTTTTTCAGCTCTACTAGGCTATTCTTGGTTCTCTCATATTTCCTATATTCATGTACAGAAGGGATATGAAGCTGGTTTGTTTGGTACAGTTAGTTAGTTTGTGAAAATACTTTGACTTGTAAAAAAAATTAACCCTTGAAAGCCAGTGAACGCACTCTCCACATTTATCAAATCCTCAAAGGCAAGGTCTCGCTCCGGGATAACTTTCAGTTTCTCGTTTTGTACTTCATTGAACTTGGCTTTGATTTCTTCAATCTCTTTAATTTTGCTAGCTAGCTGAGTCTCTATGTTGGCACTGCAATCACCAATGAATACAGCATTTCAGATTTTCAACACTATAGTGAATATATGTGTAGCGTACCAATCTTACCTTTCGGATAAGCGTTCAGACTTTTTTTTCATTTCGGCCGCGATTTGATTTTGTAGACTTGTGATGACCCTAGATTTTTCTTCCAATTGCTCATATATATGATCTTTCACCTGTGATGCGCTTTCTATTGTCTGCAGGAAAATGAATACAGGTTGACAAATTAATTTTGCGAAAAAAGTACATTTAATTCAGTGTGCATACCAATGTGTCCGACTTGAGTTTGGGGCTTATCGAATAAGAAGCCCTGGGAGAGATTTCACCAGCCTGGAGGATCTCATTTGGAGCTTGCATCCCTAAATCTGAGATATCACCAAGATTCTGAGGCATCACTGTGGCCATCAATCAATAACTAAAAGAAAAATCCAATATATGCACTGAAATAACGATAGTACGAAACTAATAACTTAAAAACTACCATCGACCAAAAAATGGACAAAACTTACGGAATATGAATAAATAAGTGTAAATGGACCAGTAACGGTTTTTAAGTAACTAACTACACAGAAATTTTGAGTCCAGTTTCCGGTTTCTGAGCAAAACGCTAGTTAGTGACTTCCTTAGTTAGAACTAACTAGCCACAGAATCTTTTGGTTTAATTAATAAACTGAACTAATTAAATAAACAAACAAAATTTTGATTCACAAGGACAGATTTGATCTCTATATAATAATCTGATTTTCGGATCCAACTGGAAACTGACAAGTGAGAATTCGAAGGTGGAGGAATTTGTGCATTGAGTTCCCTCCTGAAAATACTCATTGGTTCGCGGTCAACATCTCAAACGCCATAATTAGTCCAACATCGTTGTCCTTATACTTTTGTTCCCCGTTGACCACACTCACACACTCACATACATATTCCTTCCTTATTGCGTTTGCATATTATATGGAGTCATCTCTAGTCAAAAGATATATAGTACGTTTACTAACTAACTAACTAATTATAGGGCAGTTAGTGGGTTAATCATTTATGTAGAACTCTCGTTTTCATCAAAACTCTTGCAAAGTAGTCTGATCAAAGCAATTGAATCGATTTTTTAACAAAAAAGATTGCGCACTTCCATAGGAGATTTTTCATTTTTCGGTAACGCCATGTTGAGCCATAAAGTAGAGGTCATGTGAGTGGTTTCTTTCTAGAATGAAGCATTCATTTTAGACGTGTGCGCCGTAGTAAATTGCCGTCGACAAATACTTTTAAGGGAAAGGCCTATTTCTGCAATCAACCGAGCAAATTCACCCACCGACGTGTCAACACTGTCAACATGCATTTTTGAGTTAAAAAATTCAGATTTCTAAATATTTGTGAACTTTCAAGTTCATCAAAATGTATGTTTCAAGTGATTTAAATTTGCCAGAATTTCCTTAAAAATTATTATCGCTATTTTGAACAAGATATCATGAGGCTGACATTGCTGCCGCTATTTGGTTTTGTGATCGACGCACAGGTCTAAATAATTGTTCCGCCATATCTGGAGCTGTGCACCTCGTTTGCCACGCGTCCTATCGACCTCTTCTTTCTGTAATTTGTCCGTTGCGGATTTAATAGCAGTTTTTTCTATTAATTACCTCCAGTATTATATTCATTTATTGAAAGCGGTTAATTTTGTTTTTAACTAAATTAAAAATCACCAAGTGATTTATTGAAAGCTCTTAATTCTGCTTGTTATTAACTATCTTCTTCGGTATCATAATAATATAATTTCTTTAGAGCTCTTAATTTTCGGTGGTATTGATTAACTCCAGTGGCATTCTCACGTACTTGCTTATAACCAAATCTGTTAATTTTGCTAGCAATAATTAATTTTAGTATTATTATCGCTGAGCGAGAGCGGCAAGGCAATGAGTCTTGACAACATTGGAATCGGTGGCAAAAACCGATGCTACATCATCGCCGAGATTGGTCAAAATCATCAAGGCGATATCGATGTGGCCAAAAGTCTGATTGATGCAGCCAAAGTACGTGAATCCTACTTTTCATCAAATTTTCAGCTCCATTGATGGGCCTAGCTAAACACCAGCATACTAACTTGTACGTTGGTACATACTCTATTGGAATAATATTACATTATTCCAATAGAGTATGTACCAACGTACAACATACTTAAAACTAACCATCTAACCTATTTTTTCCCCTGTTTTAGGACTGCGGAGCCGATTGCGTTAAATTCCAAAAGTCGTCGATATCTCATAGATTTACTGAATCCGCCTTGCGAGAACCCTACAACTCGGAAAATTCTTTCGGAAGAACATATGGTGAGCACCGAGAACATTTGGAATTTTCCCCCTTACAGTTCCGCCATCTTAAATGCCATGCGGAAAAAGAAGCTGACATCCGATTTACAGCTTCCGCCATGGATATTGTAAGCATTTAATGCTGCTCTTTATTTCTTATCAATGATTTTCAAAGTTTGTTATCTAATTAACTCTACGTTTGGCATTCAGCCGTCCTTTAATTTTCTTGCGGAGCTGAGAGTTCCATTTATAAAAATTGGATCGGGAGACGGTGACAACTTTTTGCTGTTAAAGTACGCGGCCGCCTCACATGTGCCACTAGTCGTGTCCACTGGTATGATATATGCTGTAGCTCACCATTGTTGTCACGTAAGAAACTAACAAACAATTAAATGTAAACTTTTTTTAACTAAAGGGATGCAAGATATGGCCACCGTCCAGTCGGTACACAACCTCATAAGTGAGTATCATCAGGAGTTCGCATTACTCCACTGCGTGTCTGCTTATCCCACGGCTCCAGAGAACGTGAACCTCCGGGTAATCGATCTGTATCAGAGGAAATTCCCTGACATACCCATCGGCTATTCGGGACATGAACGAGGAATCGGCATTTCTATAGCTGCCGTAGCACGAGGTGCCAAAGTAAGTACATTAGTTATTCATCATGCGATTTCGCCCTGCAAGAACAAGTAGCAAATCTGCGATGTAACCCGTCCGTCTGTCTGTCCCAAAGCACATTTACTATCCCATGGATTTTTAAATAATCCCTAGGTAATTGAGAGACACTTTACATTGAACAAAGAGCAAAAGGGGAGCGACCATAAGTGCTCTTTGGATCCTCACGAGTTCAAATTGATGGTGGAATCTATAAGGGACGTGGAGAAGGCTATTGGAATTCCAAAAAAGGTAAACTTCTACCACATTATTATTATACAGCTATTGACTTGGCTAGTAGTTTTCTTTACTAACTAACTAGAACACCAATATTGTTCAATGATAGGTTTTCCAAGATTGTGAAGTTCCGTGTCACAATAAACTGGGCAAAACGATTGTCGCCACTGTGTTGTTGACTCCAGGGATGGTTCTCTCCGAACACAATGTGCAAGTTAAAGTGTCAACACTGAAGGGACTGAGTCCAACCCAGTTTTACAAGATTTTAGGTTTTGGGGTCAAAAGGGATATCCTACCTGACACTCCCATCTATGCTGAGGACATTGATCCTGTGATTACTATTATCGACTAGAAAAAGTCCTGGCAACTCCACAATCTGTGTTCCTTCTCACCACATACCATTGTGCTCGTACAAGTTTGTAAGTAAAACGTATAGTGAGCTTTTATTTATTATAATGATATAAGACTGAAGTGAGTTGACAGTTTTTTTTAAGATATTATGTTATTCATATTCCATGCGACTCAAGGTTACAGATAACAACAGAGAGATGTAGGTTAGGGGCTAACTTATTAAGGTTACATTTTCATATCCATGCAGTATCGGGTAAAATCATAATGACTGGCGCTGGAACATAGTTTAAAGCTTATTAATTACGCTCTGTGGCTATATACTCTTTAATCGGTAGTTAATTTAGTACAGTAGTCAAATAGTAGTGTGTATTTTAGAATTTTGTTTATGGTAGTACCATTTGCCTGACCTTGGAACACATTTCATATTCACAAAAATTGAGTCTCATCTGGCCAATACTATTTCTACGTTAGGTAGAAAGGGGAAGTAGAAATTGCGAAAGCTCGTCTGGTTTTGTGCTACACTACTAACTAACTAGTTAGAATTACCGTTAGTTAGTCAGCTAATTAGTTTGTGAAAACCCTTTTGGTCTAACTAACTATCTAATCAAATGGAAATAGTAGCTCACTCGGAGTTGCAACTTTCTGAGAATTTAGGTTAGTTAGTTAGTTAGTGAACACTACTATTATTCCAGCAGTTTGTTGGTCATTTTATTGGCACGGTTTCACACTATAACTTTAACTATACCAACACAAACACATTGTAAAAAGACTATAAGTTAGCTAAAGCTAACCGAGACGGGAAAATGTCCGGTAATATATCTTTATTGTTAGTTAGTTAGTTAATTACTCCTTTAGTAAGAAAAAAGCACCAACGTTTATTCATATGCGCACGTAATCTTATAATACTCACTTTTCCATTGCATTTGCGTACACAATAGCTGAATGAATATTCATTAGAAACTACCGAACGTCATTTTAAAAAATACATAAATATTAAGTCTGGAACCGCATAATCATGAGAGCATTTAAACAAAATATAATTTACTACTAAACTAACTATAACTGTGTTTAAAGCTGGGTCGTGAATATTTGTGAGAGAGTTTTTTCATACAGGCCCATTGGAGAAATTAAAACTGTATTTTCACTATTTGTTGTTGAAAATTGATTTGCGAATATAGGCCAGTAACTTAAGTACATAAAGTGGCCACCAAATTACAATGTCTTGTTACCAAAGGCTATGAGATTTTGGTTTTTTGAGGACTAACAATAGGTTGTACTGTACCCTAAACTATGTTTAGTTGGTAAGACTGTAAATAAATATAATTGTTGATTCTAACAAATAATACTCTGTCTCATTACTTTGGATGCTAATTAATAAATTAATGATAATCTCAACCATGCTCCGCAAGTTAGTTGGAATCTCAATTTCATTTCCCATTGATTAGTTCATCACATAAGGTGCTCAGTTGAGAGTTCTCTCGCGCTTTCTGCTCCACATCATTTTCCAGCGTTTTTATCTTCATCTCCATCTTACGATATTGCGCTCGAAGTCGAGTGTTCTCCGACTCCATGTCTCTTATTTTACTCTCGTAGTCTAAATGCATTCTGCAAACAAATACCCATTCCATTCATATAGACCATCTCATTTCATCCACGCATCTGCATACATCATTTTATTTTTTTCCATCTGTACCCACCTTTCTAACTTGTGCTGAGCTTGCTCTTTCAAAGCATTCAATCTAGTCTCACTGTTGTGCAATTTTATATTCATCTCCTCATCTCTTTGTATTAGGATCTCCTCATTAGCTTTCATATTTTCCAGCACATTCTTGGCTCTCTCGTATTTCCTACTCGTCGTCCGTCCAAATTATAGTTTAGTTACTTACAAATCCAACAACAAAAAACTTTCCCACCCTGCCTGCATTCATACCAGGCAAATTATTTCTTGCAACCATATAATATTTGTTTACCTATGCAAATCGGAGAAGGCAGTCTCAACATTCCTCAAATCCTCCAAGGCCTGGTCTCGCTCCGAAATTAAAACCATCTTGTCATTCTCCGCATGATCCATTTTACATTTCAAGTCCTGGATTTGCTCTGTTACCAGTGCTATAGATTTCCTCTCTTCCGCTTCTTTGTTCCTATACAGTTCACTCTCATTAGTTATAGTTAGACAAAAGGACATATTTCATGAACCCATCCATCTTCTGGTTACTAGTAACTAACTAACTAACT
>Ga0066648_10001267_pt1 | contig 14128 bp, 13 predicted proteins | sample CryGeyCG12114_NA_FD_59537 | JGI IMG/M metagenome (GOLD analysis project Ga0066648, IMG submission 59537) | Groundwater microbial communities from aquifer - Crystal Geyser CG19_WC_8/21/14_NA | ecosystem: Environmental > Aquatic > Deep subsurface > Groundwater | place: USA: Utah: Grand County... | reverse complement strand
CCTTTGTTAAATCCTGATCAGTTGTAGTAACTAACTAACTATATTTGATTGTAGGAATTATTTGAGCGCGGTGTTGACAATTTCTTTTGATTTCAACATCTTTTGATGCAAATAATATAGTTTCATGTGTTCGGCCATATCAGTTTGTATACAAAAAAAAGAGAAAAAAAAAACAATTTGTTTTTGAGAGTTTGGACTTGTAAAAAAATATTGGGAAATATACAACTGCAGTTGTTTTAAAGAAAGCATCGTGTACGTTTAGGATTTAAATGATGGTTACTTTATTCAATAAATGCTCTCAATCAGTAAGTTATTTCCTGAATTATATTTTTTGACTGTGATATTGGTTCACAACATCTTATGTTATTTATTTTTATTACCATGGATGTTTGTTTTTGTTGATATAAATATAGTTGTATTTTCAGTACTGTTATCGTTTATTTTATAGTAATTATTCTATGTAATGTTTTATCCTCCAGCTGAAATAATTCAGTCAATTGGGAAACTATTAAAACAGATATATCGTTAAATCTCATTTGTCTAAAGTTTCTTTGCTTCTTTTGCGAGTAGCTCTAAATGTCTTTGATTTCGCATATTTTATCCGACTCTTCTCAGTCTTCGCAATAGCATTGGCATGATTCATACGAATAGCTAAAGTTAAGCAGCAGTGAGTTAAAGTTTCCTCGGCGAATGAAAGATTCGGTCAAAACAAAACCCATCCAGTTCATTATTCAGTACAGAATCTCATTTGAACAATTTAGCGCCATCTTCTGGTCGGAATCAGTGTTTCGGCCTAACTATTGCATGTTGTTAACTTGTCTTCGGAGATCTTGAGATAATAATGAACTAATGTGTTGAGATGACAAAGAGCAGTTCCAGCAGGTAGGTAGCGTAGTTTTTAAATGAGAAATAGCTCAAAATGATTTGGATAGTGGCTACAACAATCCTTTAAAATATTAGTTCCCAACGCTCAGGTTTACATATGCAACGGTGGACGAATGGGAATCGATAATTAATTTTCGATTTTTCTTATGGAAAATAGCATGGGAAAATTAAGCAATTAAGGGTTACCTTTTTATCTTGTATGTAGCTGCATGTAAAAAATACGCTTTTTGATGCTGTGAGAGTTAGCAGCCGTATGGAGTTCTAATATTTGGGTTCTGTTTGAACTTCACAAGCTTTATTTGAGCTTAACACAAATGTACAACTCCGCCCCTCGTTTACCTCATTGTGAGAGTGTGAATCATGTTTAATGTTAAATTAGCTTCAAGAATGAAAACTAATTAAGGCAAAGAACCGAAGTGGAAATTAAAGAAATATTTATTTGAACCTTCTGAACTTAAGGACACGAGACAAAATGTTTTTGACATGCATATATATTAGGCCTTTGTGTTTCTCTCTCAATTCATGATTAATGTATAAAAATACATTTGATGCAGAAACGATCCACACTGTATGTTCAACGCCTCTTCTTTTTCTTTTTCTGTCCATCTTTTTTCCATGAGCTAGAAGGCGTAGGTGCCTCGTCCGAAGATGCTTTCGCAGTACGACCGGACATATCACTATAAGAGTAAAATTAACGTTAGACAATAAATACTTTTTCCCACACCCACAATACAAAAACATTTGGTGGGATTTGTAACCTGTCTTTAACTTACTATATAGCAGCTGTTTCTGAGGAAGCACCTTGAGTTCCTTTCCCAACATCACCTCTACCCTTCCTAGACTTCTTTGGTTTATAACCCGCTCTTTCATATCGGGGTAACCATCTTTCAGGATCTAACTGCTTATCAGGATCCAAATTTACTGGCAAGTGCTTCTTCTTTTTTTTCTTTGTTTTAGATTTCACTCGTACAATCTGTTCGGATTTGTTTAGTTTACCAGAGTCCCCAGTTGGACTCGTAGGAGTAGAGTCTGTCTTGGTGGATTTCTTTAATAGTTTCACACTGGACAACCAGTTGGAGGATTCTAAGTTGGCTACATCAATTTCAGGAGGAATACGGACTGGTGGCAGCTGATCACTCAACTTCTGGGCTTTCCCAATATCGTACTGCACATTTACAAGCAAATATTTGTATTCTCTGATATGAATGAATGACATTGATTCAAACGCGGTAAATTGTAATACCTGCGCATACGCAACGATAAGTTGAGCTAATGTCACAACATCGTTTGGAGAGTTCTTTCTAAGCTCTTCTAAACTTTTCACAGCTTCGGAATGATCTCCTTGCTCAATCATTAGAGACGCAGCTTGTCTCCACAACATGTTCATATTTTCCTTATCTCCCTAAAATATTGAATACAAGAAAATTAATTTACTGTGAACTGCGAACCAGCCTTTTTCTTTGTACAACCAGGAAAAATTATTGCCAAAGCCCAATAAAATAAACAGCATAAATAAATTGTCTGATATTATGCATACTCCTCTCTTCATATAGTAGTCTACAGCTTCTTTTAGTACTCGAGCAGCTTCGGTTGTAGCACCATTCGAATGATGTAAAGTCACCAAAGCACTAATAACACCAGGACGATAATAATCATTTCCCATGTCCTTAAAAAGCTGCACAGCTTCGGGAACTTTTCCCTAAAACAAATTTATTCAAAGAAAAGTTTTAAATGCATTCACTTTGTATTTGAAGCCATCTGTTCAGTTCATGAACATACATTTCTTAACATTTCTTGGGCCAATCCCAGCTTAATGACAGGGTTAAATTCGGGATTTTTCGCAATGTAGGTATTTGCAAACTGTGTTGCTTTTTGAATTCCGTCCGTTTTGCAAATTAAAGCAGTCTTGATTAATATAGACTTTCCAGCTTCTTCGGGGTACGATTCAGCAAGCTGATCACATATTTCCTTGCACAAATCAGGCTGAGGAATCAAGATAAAAATAAAACGAAACATAAGTTACATCTTTAACATTTAAGGATTTACATCACTGGTCTAGTGACTACAATGAGACTAAAAATCACGGACCTGGTTGGTGTGCAAACAAAATAGAGCCTGATTCAAGAGCATGTTCTTGATCTGGAAGCTGGTTAGCTTTTTGTCTAAACCTTCCGTTTTCATTGATTTTACGCGTTTTTTGGAGTCAAAAATATTCTGATCTCGGTTGAGACACAACACATTATTGGATGCCACAGCTGTTACCCCAATGTCTGTAGGTTTCCCTTTCAAAACCCGTGAATAGGTGGCCATCGCTTCTTTAGATCTTCCGGAAAGATGAGCACAAAGTCCCTGCTGTACCCTACCGACCAGATTCACACATTATTGATACAATTATCAAATCAGTATCAGTTCGATTGACGAACTCATTTTAATTAGCATGCAAAACAGCAAAAAATTTCCGCTTTTTTCGATTGCTTTTTGCTGGTGACAAATAATTTATAACCAATAATAGTGAAAATTACCTTTTGTTAGTTACCAGTCTTTGTGAAAATCACACAATAAAAACAAAATTCCAGCTAGATAGGTGCAAAGTCCATGCTTTGCAAAATATATTTTATCCATAGAATTATGAAGCTATGATTACATTAAAGAGGAATTCAGGAAGGAGTAGCTAATTCTTACCTAATTACAGCTAATTCATCCTCTAATTCATCGTCAGGCACTCCATCTTCACGTAAAAACTCCGTGGCCATTTCTTCAGTTTCTTTTAATTTGGCTTCAGCTTCTTTCAATTTTCCGTTAGCAACCAGACGGCACGCAACGTTGAAATGAGCTTCATAGTTTTCGCCCACAACTTTTGTGGCAGTGATTTGCTATTCAAACCACAAATGTATTTTAATTTTATAACAGTGAAATGAAAAGCATAAAAAACGAATGGTTTGTAGTAGTTGAGGTATGAATAGAGACTGAATTACATTTGAAACTCCTTGTTGTTGGAGACAGGCAATAATTGCGGAAAGGTTTGTTTGTCGCTCCTGTTCGAAATCGTCATTGGCATTCTTTATCAATTCACGGTAGGCTTCAAAACTCTGTTCAAACTTTTCCAGCCTATAGAGAATCTGAGCCATCAGTTCTTTTTTACGAAACGAGTCTTTAGCTTTCATGAGTGCATCCTTAGCTTCCAAAATTCGATGCAATCTATAGTAGCAGTACGCTTTCTCAAAGTCAAGATTTCTGTACCAAAAATTAAAAGGAGAAAGAATTAGAGTCCTTTAGATAAATGACAATAAAATTGACGCATGGAGCAATTAAAAATTATCTATGAAAACAATAATTGTCAATAAAGCAACGCAGGTAATAACTTACGTAGACAGTTTTGGATTCTTAGAGATAAAATCTAAAGCATCGGTAAATCTGGACAAATGTATACAGCAAATGATCTTGGTTTCAAACGCACTAACATCGTCAGGAAAATCATGAAGAACTAAGAAAACACACTGTTTTACACAAAAATTAAGTGACGAATATTTATCCCCGTATTAATTAGCTTACCTCGATTGCATGCCTTAACAGCTCTCTCAAAATCGGAGCTTTGACAGTATTTGTAAAGTTCGGCATACAATGCCGCTTTACGGTCCCCCTTCTGGTCCCCGGAAGCCATTGCACTAACTCTCCTCTCTGTATAATTCCAAAAATAGGAAATGCATAGCCCAAAATAAAAATTTAACAACTAGCCCTGCTGTTTTTAACATACCGAAGTTTACTGCACAATATCGTCCAGGCGGAATTGAAAACTGTTCTCGGCAAAACTTACTATTCCTAAACTAGCTTTCCATTTACCACAGAAAAACGAAAAAAATGGAAGTCCAGGTTCTTCAGTAAGCTGTTTTTCCAAAAAATCTGTGAATTGTTTGTTTGTTTGTCATCGACCAGCATGAAGACATTAAAAAGTCAGTTGACTTTCGAGAATTCATATTTCGCACCGGATCATAGAGTTTCCTTTGCATGGACATTGAAAATTCGGCAGCAACCATGTCTGAAAAACAAATCAACTCCTCCGTTGGTTGGTAATGTGGATTGCCCACCATTGATTACCTGATTATCTCTGAATAGTTGATAAGTATAATGCATTAGTGATGTATATTGGTATTTAAACTGACACAATGCCAGTAATTTGGGAAATCAAAATTGCAAGGCCTGAATTAGAATGCACTATCCATCAAACCCACAGGGGGCGGAATTAGCCTAAAATGTTTGAAAAATTGATAAACCAACTATGTTGTCGCACGACCAGAAACACACTAGCATTGGAATTCAACGTTAAAAACTCAAATACTTTTTTAAAAGGTTCTAACAATGATCCAATACAACGTATTTTCGAACCGTGTTTGCCAATGAAGTATGAAGTAACTTTCGCGTCGGATTCATGTTTGTCTCACTGAATTCTTCAAAAACCACAAAAACTCCTTTTTACTGTTTCGTCAACTGGCGACTTTCCCATATAAGAAGTATTTTAGAAAGAAAGTTCCTGTTTTCAACTGAACTGAACTAATTGGCCAAAACTGTCTCTATTTTTTTAATAAAAAATAAATATAAAAATAAAATAAACAACTTAATGTCTTTTGCAGGATGCTGAAGTGTAATTCATCGTCTTCGTTGCTTAGAAAATTGGCTTGGTCTGTTGAACCTTCTACAAATACTATTCTATACACCTTCGTGGAACAGAAGAAAAGCAATAATAAAAAACAATTTCAAGTTTTCAAGTTACGTGGGAACGTAAAAATTACTTTTTTATTCAATATAATTTGGCATGACAATAATACATACTATCAATTATTCACTAGCCTTACGAAACGACTAAAAATCTTTTCTTTTAAACGAACTGAATTTGGGGGAATTTCGAATATCAACCCCCTTGATCGATCATTAAATTGTCGTTAGTTGTTCCACAACTCCGAATTAATAATACTGTCACTGATGTGTAAATGACTAAATGTAGATTATAATTTTAATAAATGATTAATTTTAACTTTAGCACCTTTCCGCTCCACGATATCAAACAAATTAAATTAGCGCTATAATATGTTAGTAAATTTATTTACAAACTAGGCCAATTATTTTACGCTGCACAATCATAATACATGGCAGGTTTGAGTATATCCACTTGGATTCCCACAAAATTTTCTACACAAATATATAGAGTTTAAATTCACAGAGCCTAGCATATAAATGAAAAAATCCTAGGACCACTATTTTTTGAGCTTATTAAACTTTCAATCAGAGCAACGCTTCCCTAGTTTATTCACTCATTAAATACACTTCGAATAATCATTTTCACTACACCCAAAGTTTTTATTTCGAAACGACGTATATTTTGCATATACAAGTTTAAATTGGACTGCGGTATTATTATTTTCGAATACAATCAATATAAAATGTTCATTCTACTTTCTTTGAAAGCAAACGTTAAGCAAAACCCTCCGTATTAATCTCTTCGGTTTCATTTCAATTCTATATCTGTGTATATTTACTACACACAAGTGGTCTCCGAACAATTTCTAGTAATAACAAAACGAAAGTGCGAACTTCTTCCTCACACGGCGGCAGTATATTATATTTTCACAGCTCAAGCACTCGCAAATTACTATAGCGCCACTTATCAATCGTAGATTGCTTTAGAACCACTAAAAAAACAAATGCTCAGTGTGTTTGGATGGAGTTTACAGTTTCTATAAACGCATTCTAAATGTTCTTTCCTAATTTAACACACTCATCTAAAATGTATCGCCTTATGGTCTAATTATGCGGAGGAGCATTAGTAGAGCACGCATGTTTAAATAGACGACTACACAACTTGTGTACAATCATATCTATCTCATCAACATTTTATAGCTACTGGCAACAATTTACATTATAAGTTCATTTACTTAGTCAAGTATGCACCAATATCTAAATCATTTACATTTGTGGTAGTCAAATCTTTACCTAAAATCGAAATCAATACAGACGTAGAAATATACACCCCGGAGGGATGCAGATTGTTGTGACAATATTGAGCTTGAAGCACTCATGTAGAAATATTGGTAGCAAAAGTAGCGTGGCATGGAGATTTCACAAGTTGTATTAATTTTGACTATCTGATTTATATCATTCTCGTATAGTTACCACAAAGTTAATCATGTGCCCGCATACATAAATTCTTGCCAAATACAAGTAGGTAACATAATACATCTGTTATTATTCTCTCTTTTTGGAGCTTACAAACTATAACCACCTATGTATACATCTATAGTTAATAACTAAACGAAAACTTTCCTTTTTAACTATGCATAGCATAAGAAGTTGGGTAATGCGGAAACAACATTACTGACGACCACGTTTAAGCGCTGCTCTTGAGCCGGCAATTTCCGAAAACTTTTGGTCAATAGGCATCCTATCATCATACAAGGATGGAGCTTGTAGAATGATACCAGCAGTGCCAACTAACACGGCTAGTGTAAATATCCAAAGGAACAAACGATCCAAAACCATTGCCACGTACTTCCAATCTTCTTTTACCTACATGAGCAAGACAGACATCAAATTTAATAAGTAGGACATAACACTGGAGCAAATAAGGAACCCTTCACAAATCTAAGACAAACGGAGCCATATAAATGCTGAAGTGGAATCCAATCAAGTGAATGGAAATAAATAATTAATGACACGGAATACACAAATAAAATTATGGTGGACGGACTACCCATTCTTCTCGTTCCCTGCTGTACAATAACATAAATGTATTATGGACTATCTCAAGCGCCCAAAAGAGAAAGAAATTTTCATCAACCCATGTGCACTAACTGAATGTGACGACCGGTCATTTGGGAATGATGGAATACATGAATCCAACTTTTATTCCTATTGCGTCTCCCAACTCAGAATAATTTCACAAATAAAATACAAGTAGTAAATGCCAAACGGCGCATTACTCCTTTCCCCACCGTAGAAAGCAATACAAAAAACAAAAGTTCACAGACTCAAAGAGAATGGCCAAAAAATAATTAAATTCTCCAAAATGAGACGACAATACACTTTGTTCAACAAACAAACTATTATTTCAAGCCGTAATTTTCTACATATTTCACTCAATAGGAACAACTTGAAAGCAAAAAGTAGTGTTTTGTGAGAGGTGAAAGCTAAGATTTATTACACACAAAGCAATGTATTTGTCAACTTCAGGAGAACAAAAGACAGTATTATAAAGTCTTTCCACAAAAACTGTACAACAGTCGAATTCAATTGAATTTAATAGCATGAGAATTGTCATCAAGATCTTGACTTGTGACTGAAGAATTTAATAACTACGACCCTCCTGTCATTCCTATATTATCTTCATCATAACTGGGCAAATATTTAAACAGCCTAAGTACATGAAATAACATCTTGGAGTAAAAAGGCTTGGCATCTATTTCAAACATGAGCTTATATTCCTTCACATGGAAATTCCATTTGCTCACTCACTCACACTCGCTACCCTCATTATTCACCCGTAGTGTAGTAACTAATAACACAGTAGCAATAAGAAATCCCTCCCAATGAAAACAATACGACCGGGAGTCTAAAGAAACAAAACTAAAAAACATGACATGGGAGGGTTAGTTTATGTGTACAAAATATAGTATAGATACCTTGGTAGAATCTTCTTGCACACGAGTATGTCTGGCAATGAAGCGCACTCCGGCACAGGCACGATGTACATCAGGGACGCAACTTCGATTTGTGCATGGAGCTGTAGTTTTTGCAATCAGGGGCGACGGCAAAGGAAGCGTATCATCGGGAAGCCAATGGTCTGTGGAGCCATCATGACTAGAGTATCCTAGGTGAGCATGGCAACTTCCATTTCCATCCACAGCCGGATGGGACATAAAACTGGGGAACACAAGTACGTGTTTACGTAAATCCCAATAACAATAAAGGTGTGAGCCCGATTCGCGAATAAAATTCACTTTTATTATGCTAGACTACATCAAGTTTTAGTAAATCTGTACACGAATGTGCTTAAAAAACTGCTCAAAAAACATGGATTTCCCTCCGATTCTATTGCTTTCACATTAACTGCCAAATGGTTGATTCTCAACAGTCTTCAGTGTGTGTGGGTAGTTGTAAACAAGGAAATGTGATCATGAAATCATAAAATTTTCGGTACTAAATAAATATCTCATGCAACTCAAACCTGTCTTGCATACTATACTCGCTCAAATGGGTATTTCACCACAACACACATACATACATCAATATTCAGCTTTTAGTGAAAATATTTAGCTACTATACATCACGTCACAGATGATATTTACTTTCCCATTTGTGTGAATAGAAAAATCCTTTCCTGTCTCCCCATTCTCTTCTGATTTGCCTGAAGAACTCTATACTGTATTCATGTGGCACATTTTAATACTTTTAAATTTTAGAGGATGATACTCATTCATTTAAACAGTAAGATTTTTTCTAGTTCTCCGAGCCCAATATCCATTAAGACTCATTAATCATAACAGGTCCATAGTATTTAAAAAAGTTTTGCAAGGATCTACATATATAGTTGACACATTGTCATCGTTTTACCTTCTGAGACAAGCATCCAACGGTGATTGAGCTCTATGTTGAAACTCCATGATCCCTTCATCCTGCCAATAGTTGCTTTGAAAAGTTGAGTTGTTACTGGAACGAACCATCATGGCACTATCCTGCCATTTCCGTCTGTAAACAATGACAAAATTGATTACAGGCTGGTAATGATCACCGTCACACTACTACAAAAGTTTCAACACATCGTTACATGTTAACTGATATGGATAATTATGTTGCAATTGTACAGGCTGGCCGAATGGAGCACAAAAACTTTGTAATGTGTTTTCTTGGTGTCCCGAGCAGACAAGTTTCAAAACTTTGGCATCTCATTGTGATCTATTGATGGTGGTAGCTAATGGAGCAAAACATGGTCTTTACAACATTGTGTATGCCATTGCTTAACATACTCTGTAGTGCACTCACTTACTACATACTTACTTACATAGTGACTACTACTAAAAGTTTCATACAATCGAAACGCAAGTCTAAAATAATAACCTGACAACAACGTAAACGAGAACACAAGTTAGTTCGAAAGTGAAAGCACAAAAAACCAGATTTTCCTTTCTATACCCGTATAATTTATTCATGGATACAACACTCTACATTTTCAATCCAAATGAAACTATTATACACCCACCCCAACTGGAATTGAAGAACACGGTAAGTCGATAGTCGGTAACATTTCTCCATTGCAGTGCAAAAAGTTGCGCTTTATCAAGTTACCGAGTTACCGAAGAATTAGTGAATACTTCAATTATGTAATCATGTTAGATTGTATACTTCAGGTAACATGAGTTAGACAACCTAACATCATTTAAATAAACAAATTAACCTAACATAATTTTAGAAAAGCGAAATATTTTTAGCTCATGAATGTATTGTTATGTTTAAGATCAAAATAAACAAATTTCAGTTTTAAGTTATTCAAAATTGGTTGTTTTTGAAAATGGATTTGAAATTCATTTCAGTAAACCAGAGTAGAATTAAAAATGCCTTGAAATTTGTATTTATTTGCCTTTTAGTTAATTCAATTCATATTAAATTAAATTAATAATTTTATTTCTTCTTTAAGCTTAAAAATTTAGCTTCACAATTTGAAGCTAATGAAAAACTCAATTCAATTTTAAAAAAAAAATTTACATTTTACTGTATTTATATTGATTTTCTTAAAAAAAAATACAGTTGTCCATTCATTTTCATCCTTACATAATCATAATGGCAGCAATATAATGATTCAATAGATGTATAATTCCTCAGAATACAGTATGACTTGAGACCTAACACAGATAAAAATAAAACTTCAAATTGAGCTGTTTTTTATACTAACTATTTGATATTAAATCAAATCAAATATTTGAATTAGCTAATCAGTTGAAAATAAATTTAAAAATTACAATGGCAATGATCATCAGAAAATGAAAACCGAGTAACTACCTTTCATCTATAAATTGGTTTCCAGAAAATGGATCGAATCATTCGTAATAATGGTACCTCTAGGACGGGCTGAAATAGTTGCTAAGCCTCGAAATAAAAAATTTGTTAGCCATGCAGAATTTAAAATAAAATCTACGCCCTTCTTCCCCAAAGCAAATTCCCTTAGTTGAAAAAATAAAAGGCGATAACATCATTTGGGAAATCAATTTGGTGAAAGCACTTCATGTGAGTGAAAAAAATCTATCTAAACTACATCTAAGAAGGAACCATAACTCGTTGAAGAAAAAAATCATCTTCGAAAGAGATGGATGATTGGCCTTGAAGTGTTGGCACAACATGTGCCCCAAACAAACATAATGCATACATCCCCCCATCATTTGTGTAAGGGAACTGAACTCGCTAATAAATAGTTAGTAGTACTAGTATTTGTTGTTGTTGTTATGCTCATTCACCCAAATCTTTGTGTGAACTGAATATCCACGGGCCACGGGGTACCAGTTAGTTTCTAAACTTCAATGATGGCTTGAAATTGCTAAGCATCACACACACACATAAGATTGAGCTTAAAAAACATTATGTGCCTACATGTCTAGCACCAGGGAAGGAAACGGGTTTACAAAAAGGGCACTTATAGAGAACCCACCACTGTTATATACTATATGCTATGTATGAACGTGGAAAAACATAACACAGTGTCTTTCAACGAGTCTTGTAGAACCCATTGCTTGCTAGTTTGTGCCTAAAAATCTTGAGTAATGTCTTTCACCCACAGTTCTTTCTCCCATTATTCCTCTTTTCCTCCGCTCTAAAAGCATTCATTTCTGGAGCCTGGAAAATATTTCATGAGCTCATTACTCTTCCTCTTATACACTATCTTGTATGTATGCACTCTCATTTGTACTCTTCATGCTCAAAAAGCTCAGCTCTCCCTTTTGCACATGAACTAACTGGGCACTCTTTTTTTTCATTACGTGGTGTAGTTAGTTACAACCAGGACAAGATGTTTATTTCTAATCGGCTGAATAATTCTTAACCCTGGGAGCTATTTTTTTTCTGTTTTTCTAATTTACCACGTGCTCAGAATTTTGAGGCTCCCTTCTAGACGGGTAGTTACAAAACAAACTGAAGCTTATAAATGTGGTACATTAATTTTCTACAGTCCCTATATATGAGGAGTTCCACCTTCTTAAGATCACATAAATCTTGCTCTTTTTCCACTTTCCCGCTTTTTTTTCACACAAACTGACGTTTCTACAGCGTAATTCCCTTCTCTCATTCAATTTGTCAGTCGCTCTACTTTTAGTATGCATAACAGACTGCTTTGTATTATCATCTTATTATTCACTGTGTTCATCGTGTGGATACACATCCCATAAACTTGATTTACATGGCAAAAGGAGCACATGCAATCCATTCACTAACTAACTGCTTATCTATCGTATTAGTATTCAAGTACATGCCATAAAAGACATTAACCAAACAAGCTCACCGTGTGTCTAGTGTATTTCCTCTTATACCCATTGACAATGATGCGAACCATCCATTGAGGAGCAATGTAGCCTGTCACTGCTAGTCAAGGACTGAATGCAAATCTGTTCCCAGTCCTTTCTTTCTTTGTACTGAACATTTCCCAGGAATACAAAAAACAACAATAACTATCACCATAGAGACTAGAGAACGCATCCGTAGTCAGTCAAACCTGACATTATACACGTGAATTAAATCAGACATGCTACTGCAATTAAACATAAGGTGCAAAATTCACATTCCTACATTTTCAAAGAAGCTTGATATCCCAAAAATTATCGCAAATAGAGAAAATTCCAGTTGACTCATACAAATCACAAGTTCTCACTCAACCGTACGTATACGTGTGAAACCAAACAGTGGGTCATTAGCCTAAATATGCATACTAACTAAGTATGATTATAAGTATGAATACACGTACAAGTATTGTATGCAGTAAGTGAGCAAGCAAGTTTCATTTAAGGCTCTAAACAAGACAGAGTAGTCCCTGCTAACTAATGAGACGATTTTCAGGAAAACGTTACTTTCTCGCTAAATCCTGAGAGAAAAGTGAACGCAACCATTTCTCGTTAATCACTTTATTATAAGTGCCATTAGTTTCATTCATTCGTACAGTTAGGTAGCTACATTGTGCCTGACTGGGAGAGAGAGACACATGAGCTGAGCTCTATACATGGATAGACAGAGGAACAACTCCTCAAAACTGGAACATGTACATTTTTCATTGTCGATCAACGAGACTGTTGGGACAAGGCGCAAGAACAGGAGAACTTACCGATGCGTGTCTAAGCAGTAGTGAGGTCTCCGCATCACAAGCAGTCTCGGAAGAATGTGCAGGAATACACGACGAACCCAGGGAGCCATCGTGTGCGTTTGCGGTGAACGGAAATGAACGTTCAGCACCACCACTGTCACACATATACTGCAGAATACAAAACCATGGGTGTGTACAATGCTCATGTTAAAATTAATTTTTCATTAATACTGATGATATGTCATGGGGAGTATGATGGGAGCGCTTTGACTGCGTCATTCAAAAGTACGTACGATTGGATTACACAGCTACCTGCCGTACATCATAGCCGGATAATATTGTCAGATCTTAGGCAGGCATACTTTGTTCAGATTGTAAAATTAGGTTATAGCAGTTAGTTAGAAAGAGTATTGCATGACTTCTGCATTGTATTGCAAGGGATAGGAAATGACATGATTTCTCCTTAGTCATAGTCATTTTTTTGACAGATTGGATAGAAAGTGAAAAACAAGTCTATGTTCAACTTTCATGCGCTCAACTTTTTCGTATAGTTTTTTCATGGGACATGTTCGATAGATTTCAAAAGAATGTAGTAATGAGTACTAACGTAGTAAGTCTAAATTGGGTTGGTTAGGAAAGAAGGAGGGAAGGAAAGTTTGATTGATAAATTAGGAGAAAAGTCTGAAAAACTTGGAACATACCTGATAGATACTAATATCATGGCAAAGATGAGGTACTTCCCAAGTAGGGGGACAACCAAACTAGTGGGAGGAATGATCTCCACCACGAGCAAGAAGAACACATGGAGACTAATGAGAATTGAGATTGCCAAAGTTACCTACACAGGGAAAAGACACATTTTAACAAGTAGACAACAGTACCTGGATTCTCAATCAAGCACAATGACACAGACACACA
>Ga0066648_10001266_pt1 | contig 14157 bp, 18 predicted proteins | sample CryGeyCG12114_NA_FD_59537 | JGI IMG/M metagenome (GOLD analysis project Ga0066648, IMG submission 59537) | Groundwater microbial communities from aquifer - Crystal Geyser CG19_WC_8/21/14_NA | ecosystem: Environmental > Aquatic > Deep subsurface > Groundwater | place: USA: Utah: Grand County... | reverse complement strand
TTTTTGCAGATAGATAAAGAGGGCTTTATTATTCAAGAAAACAGTCCGAAAATGCGGTTTAAGCATCTAATGGCTTTACCATCGATCGTTCAGGTAGTATATCTCAAATATCTCTTTTATTTTGCTAAAAAAATGTCAAATACCTGTCTAGGATAATTTTCTTGTGCAGATCAATTTGGCTAAAAGAATTCATCGTGATCCACGATTAATAGACATAGAAGAAACTATGGCGGAATTGTCGTATATGCCAAACCCACGGGATATTATTCGCCACGCTATAGGGGACATTGTCTGGGGTTCCAGCATTTTGCAAACAGTCCAGGGATTTCTTTCAGCTGGTGTTTTCCGCTCGGTCAAATATGCATTGGAAAAACTAAAGAAACGAGCTGCCGGTTCCTCTAATACAGATGCTGTATCTTTTTTAGGCACTGAAAAATCTGTCACAACCTCAAAAGAGTCAAATGAACAACTGAAAAACAGAAATTAATTTTATATGGAAACATGCCGCAGCCACAAGCAAATGTTTTTTTTAGTACGTTCACGTTTCCACTCAATAAAAGTTCGATATGTAGTTTCAAAAAAATCCTTCTATATTCGCACATATTCATCACTGGGGCCATTGAATAGGGGTAGACTATTGCTGCTCATGTCTCATGACATGAACCGGCTCATCGCATTTGTAAAATATCCATGCATGAGCCATGTTTGGTGTCAAGTGTCAAGTCTGTCAAGAAAGAACATCCACCACATTTTCTCACTGCTCTCCCAGCCATTGAGTACCATTTATGACATTGACTTGCATGAAGAGTCCAGAGTGCTTCAATTTAAATGTTTTTAATCCCATTCACTTCTGTAGTAGCACTAACTAAGAGATTCCGTGACTTTATTTAAGTTTAGCAAAAAAATATGATGCCTCTATTTGTAAATAAATGGAAGTGAAATGTGCACCAACTATGTTACTAATAGTCGGATTACTTCGTAGATAGGATGCCAAACTGGATCATGTGCTAATTTTTTCGCAATCTCTAAGAGAGTAAATCACGTTGACAGTTCTCGCATTGAAACCCTGTACAGTTTGAAGTTTTGTAGCAAGGTATTGGGAAGCCGCAGATATTTGTCTTGTTTTGTTTATTCAGTTGTGCCTTGAATTTTGTCATTTGAATTGAGCCTTCAAGTGTTTAGTTTTGACGCATCAGTAATCAGTAAACATTCTGGAAGCGGACTTGTCGGTCTAAAAGTAAAAAAATATCTTTTATTATATGGTGTATGGTATGATGTTTAAAATGAAGAAGCGTTTTTTAATGTATGAAAGGGCATCCCAAAATTGTCATTCAATAAACTATATTGAGTGGAATTGTATCATTCATATTCTCATTTTAATTTCAATTTCAATGTATATACTTTCCCGTTTTTCTCTACCTGAATATATCATGCCGCCCCGGCCGCCGTATTTTTGTTCGACAGTTGTTATCGTGGTCGGTCGGTCGTAGTTTGCTAAGTCGACAAATGCTCCCTTCAATTTTATGTTGACTTAGTGAGCTACGGCTGACTCATAACTTTTCAGTCATGTTTTATGTATGTCATTTAAATTTGATTACTGATGGCTAATACTTTTGGTTTCTTTACTCTAGGTGGGTGCCGGAGGCTGGAGACTGATTTGGGAACGGATTTCCCATTCCTTTATTATTTACGATCATGGCTGGTGACTCTTCATCAAATTTGGCAAATGAAAAACTAATATTTGCCTTACAAAATGATCTCAAGTCTTTAGCATTAGATGCTAAGAAAAAACATGGCCCTGTTAAAGACGCATGCGAAGAAGCGATCGCAAAAATACGAACTGCTCAATCAACATCAGACTATATGGTATTTGTCACAAAACAGGCTTTATTTGCCATTGTGCAAGGATGCGAAACAAAGGACTCCAAAATAGTTAAGGTAAGCGGGATAATTGACAACTTGATTGATTTTTGTGTTGCAAAAGTTTTGTTGAGCTACTAATATATATTTTTATTCGGCAGTTCTGTCTTCATTCCATCCAAAAGCTGATAACGGGAGGTTATGTAGATGACAAGGGAGCGAAACTGATCTACGACGCACTACATTCTTTGATAGAGAGCAGTATTGAAGAAATTAAAGTTTTACAGACTGTTACTTTGTTACTTACGACTAATAACGTGGTCAAAGGCGAGCTTTTGGCCAAAAATTTGGTTTTATGTTTCCGTCTTCATTTTTCAAAGGATAGCACTACAGCTCATGCTGCTGGAGCTACTGTTCGCCAATTAGTGGCATTGGTGTTTGAGCGCATTGATAAGGAAGAATCTGTAAATGGTACGAGATGTATACGAATAGTAATGCCTTTAGCATTTTCTAGAAATCTTATGCTCGAAAAAACCAAACATGTGCTTAAATGATCGTTGTTTGTAAACTTCATAGGAAATGAACTTCCTTCAGAAGCAAACGATGCATATTTATTGCTACAAGATTTAATTTTGCTCGTGAATGGTGAACAACCGATTTGGCTGCTAGGAATAGCTGAAATGTTCCGTACATTTGGTCTAGAATTACTGGAAACAATTCTTTCTCGCTTTCCGTTTGTTTTTCAGAAAGTAAGTTGTCGAAGTTAATTAACTAATATAACTGCAGCAGACTAAATAAATAGAGATGCTGATCCTAATTCCATACTGTGAGATGATATAAGATATTCAGCTCTTACACTTTACTATGTTTTCTCAGTATGAACAGTTCAGCTTACTTTTGAAGGAACGAGTGTGCGCAATGGTGATAAAATTGTTTTCTCCAAACGCTAAGTTCAAGGCTACGCAGGCGCAACAAACACAATCTCCATCTGACCTCTATTTAGACAAACCGTTCTATCCCACGTCAGTGCGACTTCTGCGTATCGTCGACATTCTTATCAATAAGTACTATACCCTCCTAGTTACTGAATGTGAAATTTTTCTATCTCTGCTCGTCCGATTTTTGGACCCTGACAAACCTACGTGGCAAAGATGTCTAGCTTTAGAAGTTCTCCACAAACTAATAACATCTCCACAGCACCTTACAAAGTTTTGTCGATCTTATGACTTAAAACCACATGCTACGAATATCTGCAAAGTAAGTTACGTATTCTGAAGTGATAGCAAAGCAGTTTTTTTCTATACATAATGATGAATATTTTTTACTTTACAATAGGACATGGTCAATGCACTCGGGGCCTATATACAATCGGTTTTCGCAAATCCAATGGGTGCTATGCCTCACATGAACCAGTCTGCTCAAAGTTCTAATTCGACAGGTGTTTCGGGTGCTACGACATCGAATGGTGTCTCACCTTATGCAGCGGATGGAACTACCGCTGGCTTTTATTTCCGCGGAAGTCTTCTTCCGTTAATTCAAATTTACCAGCCATCCGTTCCTAAACCACAACTGTTAGTTGGCCAGTTTTCACTCTTAATTCTAGCCACAAATGACGCAACTGATAGTTATTTTTATTGATAGGATGGAATTGACTGATAAACACGAGCCACCAGCATTTGCGACTTGCGAAACCTATGGTATTGCTATCGCATTTGCTTGTCTATCAGATTTTGTTCTCAGTCTTGTTCAAATTGATCAGAACATTCTTCATGGTCATCCAGAAGGTATTTTCATTTAGTCTAAAGATGGACAATACATACATAAGTTAAGTTATTTTAACCTATCATTTCGAAGCATAAGTACTGTTATTTTTATGCTAGATTTGGAAGTTTTAAAGCATCTTTTATCGTCAAGTTGGCCAGGCCTGCTTGCAGCCTTAAATCTTCTCCTCGAAGCAAGGTAGCAGTACCTTTTTGTATATTCTAATTCTCTCTTGTATTCTGAATAAAGTCATAACGTTCAGCTATCTGATAAAACTATACGTTTCTTTGCAGCATCGATGACGGTGTTACAGAGTCCATTTGTGATAGGTTGGTAGACATGGCAACATTGAGTGGCAAAGCGTCTCTCCAGCAATGTCGTGAAGCAACTGTATTATCACTGTGCGTTGCAACGTTGCCTCCTCACTATGGATACGCAGTGCTCAAAGGAACTATTGGTAATGAACTTTGGTTTTCTTCGTTCCTAAACCGTAAAAGTAGATTTACTAAAATGCATAACTAAACTACCGTGCGATCTAAACTAACGCATCGTATATGACTTGACTTGGTACCTGATTAAGAGTGAACTGAAATGGTCATGTGAGATTTTATGATTCAATTTTGATTAGGTCATGGAGAAAGTCCACATCCGATAAGCTATTCTGAAATGGACAACTCTAAGCAACAAATTGTGGTAGTTGGGACCAGCGTTGTGCCTTCGCTTGCTTTGCCCCAGTGTAAGTATTATTTTTGATCGTACTGATTAGGGTTCTTTTTTGTGTATTCCTAATTAATTTACGCTAAAATACTGATCGCAACATGGACCTAAATAACTTACAGCCCTTCAGTCAACTCCAGTAATGCTGACCAAGAAGAACCTTCTTGTAACACACTCTGTTCTGAGATTATGTTTGGAGTCGGGAGCCATTCTTCTCACATCGTGGCTCACAGTTCTTACTACTTTGCAACATCTTTGTTGGGTTTGCAGTGTAGGTGCAAAGTCTTCGAATGACTTTATAACTCATGCAACGGGTCGACTGAGCAACGAAGGGAAGCAACAGCAACTCCTTCAGCTACCGTCCGCTTCACAACCCAGTATGACTTCCATTGGAGGAAGTAGCATGTCCTTCAGTGACGCCAATAGCCATGCCACAATTACTTCGGGAATCAGTGCTGGTGTCAGCGAACTGTCTATAAACGCAGCGGGTTCTAAATTAGGAGGACAGAAGATGTCTAAAATTTCAAATGGTCAAGTTGGAAATGGAGGAGTCATGGGGGTTGTAGTCGATTTTGTAAGCTGTTTATCACAAGGCGTCATGAAATTGATAGAAACAAGTGTCGCTTTGGATGATGTGAGTCTCCATCATGTCATCAATGCTTTGACTACTTTATCTCAGGAGGCTATGGAAATTGCGTACTCCAATCGAGTAAGGAAAAATTAAGCTAAGACATATACGTGGATCAATTGCGTCTTTTCCCGATTTATATTTTATGTCCCGGTCTAATTTTTGCAGGAACCGTCACTTTTTGCTGTTGCCAAGCTGTTAGAAATCGGTCTTATGAACCTTGATCGAGTAGAAATATATTGGCGTCCATTAACTAATCATTTGCTGGAAGTTTGTCGCCATCCTCATATTCGCATGAGAGAATGGGGTTCAGAAGCTATCACATTTCTAGTTCGCTCAGCCTTGCTTCATGAAGATACAGAAGAAGAAAAAGTAAATCAGTTGCTTTTGTCCCCTCTTTGTGAATTGTCCTCGATCCCGCACAATGACGTCCGAAATAAGCAATTAATGGCCCTTAGTCAAATACTTCATTGTAAGGGAGAGAAATTACAAAGCTCTTGGCCCCTAGCAATTAACATTGTTGGGGACATTTACGAAAATCACAGGTTTGCAATATTCAATACGTGTTTATATTGGAATATTAACTGTAAAGACTTCAAATTCAATCAAGTAATCAATTAAAATCAATCTTTATATTAATAAATCTTTCAATTAACGATGAACTTTATCTAATTTTTGCAGCGAGGGTCTGATTAGATCTGCATTTCAATGCTTACAATTGGTGGTAACGGATTATCTTCCGGTATTACCATGCGGATGTCTTCCGCACTGTATTGACACCGTTGCAAAATTTGCAAAGCAAAAGCAGGAGTTGAATGTGGCTCTAAGTGCAATTGGGCTGATGGTACGCGGGATATTATTAGCCTGTTTTTTATTTATTTTAAATTGAATTCAGTGGACATTGAACATATTTTGATTAAATTTTTTCTAAAAATGGAAAACTATGGATGCGCAGTCTAACTTTTTCTCGTGTTATTTTCAGTGGAATACTGCCGACTTTTTGTACCAAAATCGTGTGAAAATATTGGAAAATTTGAGTCCCGATATTTCTGTGTTTCCCGATTTCCCCGGTGTTCCAGAAACACCCCAGTTTGATCGCCTATGGTTAGGAATCTATCAGCGCTTAGGTAATTTAAGGTTTATGAGTGATGAGCAGATGAGCTTGCAGCTATCTGTGTGACAGGGCATTTCGTTAATTCCTCATGCTTTGTGATTTCCCGTTCAGGCGAACTTTGTGTTGATGAAAGACCAGCAGTTAGAAAATCTTCAGGGCAAACCTTATTTTCCACGATATCTGCTCATTCTAACATATTGAATAAGTATTCTTGGGACTCGGTTATGTGGCAGGTTACTATTCACAGCTTGAGTCAACTTTTTTCAGTAGGGATTATATCATTATGTATCATTGTTAACATAAATAGGTGCTCTTTCCATTGCTGGAAGCAGTTGAAAAATCTTGGAAAAATGCTCGATGTGAAAAAGTGGATGGACAAAATACCCTTTTGATTCATCATTCGAGAAACACAGAGCAAAAGCAATGGGCCGAAACTCAAGTAATTTATTGTCATTTTAGTGTGTATGTTAGGGTAACAAATGTAATTTAACGCTTTTTTCTTTAGGTGCTTGTACTAAGTGGAATAGCGAAAATATTTTCCGTCAAAAGGAGTAGTCTACAAGAAATTAAAGACTTCTCAAAAGCATGGTTTTTCTTTCTACAATTCATGCAAAATGGTGCCATGAGCACTAATGAAGAGGTTTCACTGGCTGCTTTAAAATCCTTTCAGGAGGCATTGATGCCATCACAGGATTCAGATTGTAGTGGTATGTGTCTTATATTTCCTCATTTTATATTTGAGCATTTTTTGTAATGGTAACGTTCATACCTCTGAAATTTTGTTTAGAACCTGGCGATAACTGGTCAAGAAGTTGGCTCGTTTATTGTGAAATTGGTCATAAAGTAATTTGCCAAAGAGGAGCTTCTCAACAGTATTTAGCAACCTATGTGTCCATTTTTCAACTTTTGTTTCATCCCTTGAAGTTAAAGTAATTTATTACGCTGGAATGATACTTGGAACAATTTAAAAGTTGATACATTTCATTTATTTATTTTATCGTTTTGTAGGTTAACATTGGAAGATATAACCCAGCTAAACGTCGTTTTTTCAAAATGTCTTTTGATTCCATTGACATCCGAAGGAGCCTCTTCTATTCTGTTTTCCTCCAGTGATAGTGGCATGAGTCCGTTGCAGGACCAAATATATCAAGTGTTTGATATGATTATTAAGGTAGAAAATCCGGATGTCAGCTGAAAGATAAAAAATGACACAATATATAACATATATAATAGATAACATTGTAATATTTATGTGCAAACGGATTTTGTAATTTCAGACTTCAAAACAGGAGCCGTGTCTTAAAGTTTTACTGCCACCCATCATACTGCAGATGATTGAGTTTGGTGCATATGCTGTCTGCCACAACACTTCAACGAAGGGAATACCTCTTGTAAGCTAGCTTATTCTTGTGTTAAAATACTCTATACAACAACTTTGAAAACTATTTTCACTGAAATTCGGTCCGAAAAATCTATATTTCTCATTGAATAACGGAGGCTTTTTTATTATTTTGTTTTGAAATTGTTGAAACAGGAGGGAGTGGTTCCAAATAGCATGGAATTTGGAGTCAAATCATTGCAGACTGCTGTCGCTATTTTAGCGGAAATTTCTGAGGAAGAGACTGTTAAAAACTCGAAATTTTTTAACAATGTCATGAAGGTATTTAATTTGCAACACTCTGTTTTAGTCCATCAGTTTATGCATCAAATCGTTCAAAATCAAAACTAAAAATGCTGTACAACTGTTTAGAATTTCCAACCTATACTGGCTTCAAGGTTTCTCAATTCAGAAGGTACCTGGAGGGAATGTGTCTCTCAGTTTTTCTTAACTGTTTCAATAATTGTGAAACAAGCTCCCAAAGGTGTGGAATTCTGGATTGAACTGTCAAAATGCTGTCAAAAGTTTTTATTCTTTACCGGTAGTGGAGAATGGATGACGAAAAAAGGGTGGAAAGACGAAAAATTAGATGTCCGTATGGTTACTTTATTGAAGGATTTAGTTTTTAGTAATGAAGGATATCTACCCAGCCAATTTCTCGTGGAGGTTGTCAAAATTTTTCATCGTGGGTCATGTATCAACGAATACGGTATGCTTTATCTAATAATTTATTTTATACGAGAAAATTTAGTGTTGTTGACAAACTGTATTTGTATTCAGATGGGATCAATGTCTCGGAAAGGGAAGAATTCGTACGATTTTGCTTCTCATCATTACTAGAATTCGTGCTAAAAGGCCCTACAAATGTCTCCGAAATTGTCGAGCTACAAAGCGGGGAGAATGGGAAAAAAGTAGCTGTACTTGCACTACTTCAAAGATTCCAAAATATTTTGCTAAATTATAAAGAGTATGTTAGTCAAAACTCTCACATTCCAATTCAAAGGTATTGCCGTCAAAATTGATTCATACTTTGTGAGGTCAAACTCTATCCAATATGAAAAAATATTTTACATGTTGATATTTCCCTCGCAGGCATAGGCTAGCGGAAATCACCTTCGTTTTGAGAGCAATCACCTCACTTGTTGACAATCTTCAAACTGCTGATCCGAGTAGAGGTAACAATTGTTTCAAAATGCATGGAATTACTGTACTTTGTAGAATAAAAGAAGTTGCCGCATGTTATTAGGCGACCTCCGTTAAATGGTCGATTTATAGTTAAATATTGTGACAACAAGAATTCAATGATAATTTTTTCAATTAAAGAAAACACTTTAATTGGATTTTTTTTATCAACTGACTTAGATAACCTGTCGAAAAAAACTATGTTTTTAAATTTTACTGCGTACATTAGATTTCTTTAATGTTTCCAATGAGAAAGCAATTCAAAGTTCAAGCTCTAAAATCCACCGCATTTTTTCTATTATAGTCGCCGTGGGGACTTGGGATTGTATAATTGGCATCTACCCTGATTTGGTCGGTTTAGTCGGACTACCAGGCGTTGAAACAACAGTATCTGTTGCGTTGAAAGATGTCTTACTTGCATACAAAGACCTTTTGCAAAAACCCGCATCAAGTAGCTTCAGCCGATTGTAAACATAACATTATGTTAACCTATGCTAAATATTGAATGTAATTATTGTGAACTGAATGAATGAATGAATGCCAAAATGAGGTAAAGTATAATTTATCGATATCGTGACTGTCAAACGATTTAAATTAAGGGAAGGCATTTGTATATTTTATGGTACTTTGTGATTGTTGTTAATTTCTTCAGCGGTAAACAATGCTCATGAGTGCACTTGCAATATTACCAATGACGGTATGTGCTGAACCAAAGATTACTGTTTGCAAATATTCCAGCGTCCATTTTATGAGTGCAATAAACGCAAAAAAAAGTTTACCCTGCAAATTTTCTTTGTCTTAGTTAATCTTTTTTTATTAATTTTGCTGTACTGTAAACTTACATCCTAAGGAGTACTTATGGCATTATTGGAACATTGATTAAGGTCTAAATCTGCAATCAGAATCCCATTTCTATCCGTTGACAGTCCCTGTGAAAGTTTGAAAATGCTACAATTAATCAAACATGATGATTTAGATTGCAAACATGCAGAAATATTATTTCCTGACCGGTGTTCGACTGCCATCGGGTCCAGCTATATAGGATGATCCGAAAAACGGACCTGCATAGATCTCTGCTTCATGAAAATATTCCTTGCCCACTCGATTGATGGCACAAACGTAATAATTATTAGCTTTAGCTGCAGCTCTGGCTTCGATAGGCCAAATATGCTCGCTGAATTGTTTGACTGTTGCACTTGGATTGAAAACTACCTGAGCTCCGTTAATCTTGTACATTAACCAATTTTGAGGGTGATGTCTATCGAAGCAAATCGATACAGCAATCCTGCCATATTCTGTCTACAAAATAAGAATGCAATTCACATCACAAGTCACGAGTTTTACTTGACCAGTCAAGGTGTTTTGAAGAAGTAAAGATGCATGCAAAGAATTATAGTTTTTACTTGGAAAATTGGATGGCCCTTCTCCGATGGATTGTAATAATAAGATTCGCTGTAGCGTCCTGAAATGGGAATGTGGTTTTTTCGAGTTACCCCTAGAACTCGGCCATCAGCATTTATAACGACTGCAGAGTTCCACAATGCATCATTTTCGTCACGTTCCAATATAGGAGATACAATTACCATACCATTTTGAGCTGCAAGCTTCATCATGTCATAGTTTTTAATTAATTTTCTATCTTTAAATTCACATGAATATTCAATTCACTCAGCATGACAAACATATAATATGTGCACTTGAATTTTTAAACAAGCTAAAGGGCACAATTAAACAGTTGGACATATGTATACTTTCATCAGTAGATTAGTTGTATGGCCATCTTGGATACTTTCTGCGAATTCTGTCCACGGCAGCTTTTTTTGAGTGCACAGAGCCATTGGCATATCTGAAAGATTATTATTAAACTGCTGATATAAAAAACTGATTTTGAGACATGTACATGACTCTGATTAATTTGTTTACTAACTGACTCCAGAGTTCTTGAAAACAGAGTATTTTTACTCCTTGTTGAGCACATATGTTGATCGCTGAAGTTCCAAGCTCAAGCAAAGCTGCTTTTTGTTTTGAAATAGCCGTATTTGTAGTTTCCACAATGGCGTTTTGGCATATTGCTACTCTAACTGGCATGGTGTCTGTGTGAGCATTAAATACCCATTTGCCGTAAATTTTACAAAATATAATGATAATTATGAAATACCCCGATTTTCTAAAGATGGTTTTGAAAATGAGAATGCTTTGATTTGAAAAGATTTGTGACTTCTTCCATTTTCAGGGGTCTCGGTCGCAGGGTACTGACACAAAACATTCTGCAAGGATCTTAGGAACATATGTACTTGTTTTATTTCAACACATTTTGGCATACACAATATGGAAAGGAATTCTCACAGTATCAACGATTGATTCTCACTTAATGTTTGATCCATATAGCAGCATTTGAACAAATGCTTTGTCGTTTTCATCAGAAATCTTGCTCACTAGGGTATCGTAAGTTGAGGCCATGCTTGTGTAAGCATTGATAACTCACTTTTAGTCAGCTTTAAAGGCTCGGTAAAGTGCAAGCCGTGGAAATGTTGCTAAGCTAACTGATGAATTAATTTTGAATTATGGTAATGCATCCTTGAGTCGTTAGGTGTATGACCTTAAATTTCAAATTTTGACCAAAACAGGTCAACAACTGATAAAAGAGCTAAATATTTAAAAGATTGCTGGGCAAGCAACTTTACATGCGGCATCCATCGCTTCTAAAATTCTCTTTGGAATTCAACTGTTGTTTGCTTTCAAGTACCATGAACTATTTTAATTTGGAGACCAGCATCAAGTTGCTGAGTTGATAAATTAAATTACTTTATTTACAGAAATAGGGCCTCGTGAATGTTGAATTTAAAAGCCACAGCTCATAGTGACCGCTTATAAATATTTCGCCCTCCCACAAAAATACAACCATCACATGCATGTCCTCTAATCTTTCAAATGAGCCTGCAGTCAACATATTTTTATCATGAAACCACCCATAGTTCACCGCAGTTCATATTGCTGTCAATATTATATAATGAAAAATTCCAAATACTTTTGCAATGCAAACCTCAGCCACAATATAAGTGCCACATGCACAGTCACACGCTATCAATGTAACAAACTACTTATCTACACCAATGACATAACGATGCTAAACTTTGAGCTCGAAGTCAAAGAATAAATGGCAAATTTGCTACCGATTACATTATTTTGTGCCACGTATTCATACTAACTAAGTACAAGCGCACTGGTTTGCTAAAAGACCGAACTTCAAAATACCAACATCAATAAGAAAGAATTCATTGACTGAATACATGAATTTGATGTACGGTTCATTCATATTGCAAATTGCAATGACAGTTTAAGCAGTGGTCAACTTGCCCAGCCCAGCTCAACACCACGACACCACTACGATTCTGTACATATAAAGCACTGCATAAAGCTGCAAATATATGCAAGGAATCATGCACGCACGCAATAATTCGGTATTCAAGCACTTTAATAGTACAGTCAAGTGGTATCTTTTTGTTGTTAATTGATACCATGATGAGTGTTGCATGATATTTTATCAACCAAGGCTGGAACCAGCATACAGTTCCGCAGGATTGGCACATCATTGGTTATCACTGATCGGGTGGCACGCAATTCAAATATAAACACAAAAGCATAAACTCTCGGTGTTTCGCATCTTGCTCATTCACTTTTACAAAGACTTTAGAAACTTGACCACCGAAAGGGTTAAATACTGTGAAATTGGCGGACGTACTTACCACAGTGCGCTACCTCGGTCTCATTTCCCATCTTTAAATTAATTGCTTCCAGTTTACCGGCGTTGGACAAGGGAATGAGCGACTCCTTTTTGATGTCCTATATGATTTCAATATTCAATATATATGAACGTTTACACTGTGATTAACTAACTGGCCTCCGTAAAAGAAATGGATTACATTGGTAGGAAGTGAGGTAAAAGAATTTGAAATTCCTATAGAAACCCACAACTCACTGTATTGTTAGTGCTGGCACGTAAACAGATTGGGACTTTTTTCAAACAACTGTGACATTCTTCATTCTATCCTAAATGTGTCCTGGCTTAATTTCATCCTATTTCAAAATCTTCTATTATTATTACTGTCCATCAAAAGGTTTCCACAAAAGTGTAATCTTGTAATAGTCAACACACCAGTTAGCAAAGTAATCACTTTTAGTCTGTGCAAAGCTGAAAGTTCAAAGTATCAATACAATAAAGTGTAAAAATCATCTCTATCTGGAGCTATTCATTTGGAACAGAAAAAAACAAGTCTTGCCTATTAGGTAAGTTCTCTGCAGAAGCAATTAAGTTTATTAGTTTGTTACTTAGTTAGAAAAATGTTAGAACTGCTTTGATTACATCATATCACATTTTCTTATATTCTTCACAAACTATAGGACGCATGCAGGATTGCTCTATTGAAGTTATTAGCATCGTTCACATGGTAGTAAAAGTAGTTAGTTACAGTTTTTGTTACCTTGCCCTTGCAAAATGTGAATTTTAATGCCGTTTTACTCTGACGCGACTGATAACCTAGAATGGAGGAGCATAATTGTTTACATAATGGTGTTCTGTGTGGGGATGTTTGCCACTGTATACAATATGCACTCTACATGTATTTAATGTGCGTTCTTCCCAAACGTCAATTCAATTGAATGGTGAACTCTGTTGGTCTTTTTAATTGCGAGCAAGTGAACATTTCATATATCCTGCTTATTCCGCAGTGTTCTGTCCATGGTGACTTGGTGACATTTGTTTTGGTTTCATTGTTTGTGCTACAAGAAGTACACGTGGCCTATAGTGGCAGGCTAGTGCATGGGGACGAATTGCATGCTTCGTTTTTCACGTTTCTTGGAAATATTTACTTAATGCTGAAACCAGCTTGTGTTAATAGCACTTGTGTAAGATGGCGTCAAAATCTTGTTCCCAGTGCATGGTGGTTACATACAATTGCATTCACGCATTATGATATGGTTTGTCAGTTTATTGACGCGTCGACAAGGGGCTAAATTCGAGGCCGAAAAAACGGGTTAGTATCAAATCGTAAATATACTTTTACTATACTCAGTAATGGATACTTTTTACGAGAAAATTGCCATCATTTTTTCTGTATTGGCTGGACATTGGATATTCCATTATTCAAATAACTACAGTGAGGGAATATAATGAGAAATGGGAAGCCTTTAGGTTTTGTTCGTGCCTAGAGAAAATATTGGATTTATTGTCTCATGTAACAAAGCATTGTTTAGAACATTACGTTCCCCTAAATTAAAGTGTATGGAAAAGATTTGAATATAAAGAGTGTTACCAAAAAGTTAATGTGACGAAATACAATTGATATTAATTTAAGTTAATTGATAGAAAGTTATATTCCAGTGGAATAAAGCATGTCAGTATGTTGATTCTAGTAAATTGATTTGTTATAGTTGATTGAATGAATGTGAGGAAATGTTTAGTTCATCATTTTTCCTATATTTTCTTTTTGTGGACGCTCCTCTGCAAACATTTTTTTT
>Ga0066648_10001258_pt1 | contig 14230 bp, 17 predicted proteins | sample CryGeyCG12114_NA_FD_59537 | JGI IMG/M metagenome (GOLD analysis project Ga0066648, IMG submission 59537) | Groundwater microbial communities from aquifer - Crystal Geyser CG19_WC_8/21/14_NA | ecosystem: Environmental > Aquatic > Deep subsurface > Groundwater | place: USA: Utah: Grand County... | reverse complement strand
CTTCCTTCTCTTCGAAGCTGGCAGAAGCTCTATCAAAACTAACCTTAGCTGAGTTAACAATGTCTAGGTCCGATCCCATGTGCTTATCATACCTCACGTACCCCTTGTCCAATACGTCGATCTTCAATAGTGCTCTCCATCCATTCTACTATCTTCCTAAGTTCTCTTAGGCTTCCGTTATTCTTAAGCTGATTGGCTCTACGGCTCATCCAAGTGACATTACCTTTAACATATCCAAGTTCAGGTATTAGTCTGTCTATCTCGGCAGCATTCATATCCGTTTTTGAAGCTTCACGATTAAGCTCAATACCCAGGATCGGACAATTATTAGTCCATATAGAGGCAAGATACAATTCATCCAAGTCAAACTCTACGCCTAGATATTTAGCTCGCGCTCTTGCTCTAGTGGCCTTGTGCTTAAAGAATGAGTTAATTCTATGCTTTTCATAGCGGTCTCGCTGAGCATATTTTTCACATTTCTTGCAGCGTGTTCTACGCTTTCCTTCACGATACTTTTCACCGTTACGAAGAGAAAATTCTTCTTCTAGCTTTTCCTGGTTACATCCTATACACTTCATACACCTATACTATATTTATGGGTGTTAAAAGTCAAGTATAATTCCCACTTACTTCCACCACTCCAACTTATACCTTGTTGTGAGTAAACCATTGGACTTAGCGGCGCGTTGCTCTGCAATCAAATCAGCATCCATATTGTCTACTTGAACCATTGCGGACAAGATGCGGGGAACGACCTCTTCGCGTGGAACCTTATACTGAGCACTGAGATAATTGATCATTGTGTCAATTTCATTATCAGTAGCCATCAAGGTCATCGCCCACATGCTTTACATAGCGTACGTAACCCTTGTCTAGTACAGGGATAATTAATTCATTCGTCATTTATTTCTCCTCTTACTTGCACTGTCAAATTAGGCGGGTCTTCAAGAATAAAGATGAACGACCGCATTCGGCCCGGTGATTCGTGTTGAATGTTGAAAGAGATAATCTTGTAACCATCTCGATTAATCTCATCAACCATTCTATCGATAGCATCAATGCCACCATCGGGATTAGATAGAATCATAGTCTTATACATTACCAAATCTCACCCTTCTCGTAGCTGTTAATCTGGCCCTGTAGGCTGCTTGGTGGTCTGTCTGTAGACCTGTTGATAAGCGGAGTTGTAATCGGACTTCTAGGAACTAGCTTGTCTGGAACTACAGTGTACTGCGCTTCAAAAACGCTTGCAGGCCAGAAGCTAAACTTGCCGTCTGCTGTTCTTACTAAATAAGTACCGGTGGTTCCCTTAACCGGGCCGGTCAAGGTAGGAATTACAAGAACGTTGTCCCAAGCATCATCAATGCTAGCGGGATGCTCATTCTTCTGAACCTCGCCACCACACCAAAGGGCTGCTTCCTTCAAATTGCTGCTGTCAAGCCTTATTGCCTTAACAGGCTCAGGTGATTTAACATAATCCCTAATCATTTTCTAACTCCTCATGAAATTTAACTATTTTGTCGTACAGAATGTCTAACGCTCCATCTAGCTTGAACACACCACAAGTTGTCTCAAAGTTATGATGGTTACACGTGGCTCTCAGAATCCACCACTGGTCACAGCGGAAGCTGTAATACCAGTCCTCGCACGTGAGCCACGTGCCCGCGATGAAGTCATCCAATTTCATTGGTAAACCAGCATTCCGCCTGAACACCCTCAGGTTCTAATGTTATGTAAATGTAATAGAACTTGCGAGCACACTTTGGACAAATCCAATCATCACCAATCTCGGCCGGGACCGGCGGTTCACAGGGAATATCAGGTAGGTTATCCGGGTCCAGCATCGGACTCATCAAGAATAAGTCTTAGATCCCGCTGTGCCTGCTTCATGGCTTCATCGTAGCCCCGGTGACGAATCTGATCTTCCGGGGTTCTAAGGAGTGCAGGCCGGTAGACAGGCGACATTTGATTCACGTACGTTCTTACCTTATCAAGCTTATCAGTCACAATCAAAATTTTCCTCATCATCATCGACAGCCACAAAGCCCTTCCTGGGCGGGTTGACTGCGGTCTTATCAAGACCAATAGGAAAACGAGGTCGGTATGTTGCGCTCCCGTCCTCGTCCAACCAATTATTCAACTCGACAGCGTGATAACCAGTGTATTCATAAATTTCACCATCCATGTCAAGATCCTTTCCTGGTGCAATCGGCTGGTTGATTGGAAGGTGAAACTCCCAATACGGATTGTCATAATAAGGTGAGTTAACCATTACTCGGGTTCTTCCTTCTCTTCGGCACATTCTCTGTAGTAAACGGCTCGCTGGAGCAACCAGATTTGGATAGACTCTTTAGAATAACTAGAATTGCCATACATACCTTTGGCAAGCTTTTCTATGGCTTCCGCCTGCGCAATGTTTTCGGAACGAGTATAATGCTTTGCCATCGTACCCCCTTAAGCCTTAAGGCTTTCATTTCAAAAAGAAAGGCTGATGCCTTTACTCAGGCACGTCGCCGGTTTGAACCCAGGTGTCGTACTCTTCTGCCGTCCATCCAAGGAAATCTTGTAGCGGCTTTCTACTGCTTCCCTTAGTGTGCCACAGCTCAACACGTCTGTCAACTTCACTTTCCGTAGTTGCCTTCGTAGCTCTCTGTGGTTCTTTGGGTGCGTTAATGTCACTTGTTGTAATTACCATTTCTCTCCTTAAATAGACTAAACCGGGAGCGTAAACCCCCGGTTTAGCTGCCTGGTTTTAGACATAACTGTCCTTAAATCTCAGAAGATGTAAACTAACTGCGCAATGCTGACTAGTACACCTGTTACGACGATAACTGCGTCACGTAGCGTTGGTAGATTCCTCATACTTCACCTCCCTTTGTCCTCTTAGTATACTACATCTAGGTCTATGAAGCATAGTTGTGCTTAAGCCGATCTTCGGGCTTTGTCATACCTATTTCTATGAACCATTTTCCTAGTTGGCGTCTTTTTTTTATAGCTTAAACAGTTAACGCCAATATTTGATCCGCAGTCTGGACAAGAAAGGGAAGAAACCATTTCTTCTCTAGTTATAATTCTATGTTCTAGCATTTGTTCTCCTTCGTTAGATAGATGTACATTCCCCCCCCCCCGTGCCTAGAGAGGTGTATTAGAAGAAATACCTCTCGCTTGAAGAGTCTGCGTCAATGTCACGGATGAGCCCTCCAAGTCACACGGCTCACCCCTGGGGCCACCGTTTCGAGTATTGAGACGAGCGCTTTACGCTACTTTGAACTGCTCAGTGGGTTCTTCCATTTAATTTAACCGGCCGGGGTGGTGGAGACTGGCGGAAGAACTGGGTAAAAGAAGGCCATCTAGCTGGAAGGACATTGACACTTTCCAGGGATTTCTCCACCCCGATCATTATGTGTCGCTGTTGAACTCAGCGTATAGATATCTCCGTTAGGTTCCGACCTGAGGCAAGCCAGGGCATTATTGCAGCCCGATTCTAACAGAGAGCTTGGGAATAGAAAAGGCCCCAAACAACCACCGCTTTCGCGGGCCTCATAGGTTGCTTGGGGCTGATGACACTACTATTGTAGCATAAACTTTTGTCCTTAGCAACCGGTGAGGCTTCCAGTTGAACTTAATAAGACTATACCACGATCCATTTTAAGGTGCAAACGCCGGTTTTGAATCTGAAACTCAGTCTGATATACTTCATGTATGCCATATTACTTCGTTACCGAGGAAGACCAAGCAGCAGTGCTGCCGGTTTCCCACCGGCCCATCAGCTCAGATTATATTCTAACAGTAGAGTTTACTAAGCGCTTTGACCGGTTTAATCCGCAAGTGCCTTTCTTGACTTTGCCAGTAACAGTTTCAGGCAATTACTTGAACATAACACTAACCCAGGCCCAGGTTAACAGCATCAGAACATCTTATTTTAAGATTAAGGCAGCGAAGCCCGGTACAGAGTTTTATGTAGATAATGGTAAAATATCTTATTCGCCAAAGACAGCAACAGCACCAGTAGTTGATGTGGTAACCCAAGAAGAGTTTGATGCAGTTGAAATTCCAACAATAGCAGAGATCGAATCTATTGCCAAGGCAAAGGTTGCAGCTGACATTGAAGAGGTTTTGCCTTCTAGATTAAGTACAGTGGAACTAAGGGCGGCCTTTGTGCCGCTCCTCGGCCCCGCCAACGGCACGGCCGACGCCGCCTGGATCAACGCCAAGATCGCGGGCGGCGGCTACTTCCGGGGCAACCCCGGCGCGACCTACCTGCTGGAGTCGCGCCTCATCGTGCCCTCCAACACGCACATCGACTTCACCGGCTGCACCCTGCAGTTCAAGCAGACTCTCACCAGCGGAAACCTCTGCACCAACTACTCGCAGGCCAACCCGAAGTCCGTGGGCGGAGTAACGGCCAATGTCGGGGACACCACGTTCTACAGCGACACCCCGCTGAGGGGCCAGGTGTCGGTCGGCGACAACATCGTCATCTTCCAGGCGGGTGTCGACGGCATCCCATTGACCGCGATCGTCACCGCAGTGAACAGCTCCACGTCGGTCACCATCGACCGGCCCATCGCCAAAGCCGTTACCAACACCACCGCGCGGGTTTACGGCACCGACCACGACATCACCATCCAGGGCGGCGTCTGGAACCGGGGCGCGGTCGGCGGTTACGGAGCCGTCGAAGGCCACGGCCTCAACTTCCGGTTCGTCCAGCGGCTGCACGTCGACATCGACGAGTACCACGCGACCGCCGGCACCTACGCCCTCTGCGTCGCCGCCGTCTGGGACTACAAGATCGGCTGCGGGTGGATGGACAACAAGTCTCTCGACGGCCTGCACGTCATGGGACCCGCCTACGACGGGGAGTGCACTCGCCTCGCCGGGAACACCAACGATGACTCCCTCGCGTTGCTCTGCGCCGACGCCATCGGCCCCCTGACCGACGTGGCCGGAGACATCATCGGCTTCACCTGGAACATCGTCCGCACCCAGGCCGAACAGTCCATCGTGAAGATCATGTCCGGTCCGGGGCTGACCATCGGCGGCATCCGGGGTGGCATCACGCAGGGCACCTACAAGCTGCGTCACGCCGTCTGGATCGGCGAAGACCTCGCCAACCCCGGCGTGATGAAGGGCAACTGGGGCACCATCGACGTCGGCATCATCGATGCCGCACCCGTGGCCGGCTTCAACCAGTGGGCGCCCCTTGGCCTGCATAGCCCCAACGCCGGGCTGATCAAGGCCACCATCCGCTCCAAGTCCCCGCTCCCCCGCGCCCTGGTCGACACTGCCGGCTCCACCCCGGTCGTCATCCGCCGCCTCGATCTGGAACTCGACGCGCTCGGCCCGGTCCCGATCCTGCTGGCCACCAACACCAACATGACCATCGACTCGATGGACGTCCGGGGCCGCTACGACCAAGTGTCCGGCAGCCTGTCTCCGATGCAGATCAGCGCAGGAGCCTGGAACGACATCGACTCCTCCAAGCTGACCTCCTCGCTGACAGCCCGCACCCTCATCGCGGCCAGCGGCACCGGCAGCTACACCGAGCGCAGCCCCAAGCTGATCATCCCCTTCGTCGGGATGCTCAACCCCAACGCCGGGGCGTGGAGCGCCGCCAACCGGGCCGTGTTCGACAGGTTCACGCTCATCACGTCAACCACCCTGCGGTACGTCAACTGGATCGTCAGCACCCAGTCCGGCAACGTCCAGGTCGGCATCGTCAAGCTGGCCGGCGTCGGCCACGGTGACTACACCGTGGTCATGGACTCCGGTGTGATCCCCTGCCCCGCCGCAGGGAACATCTGCACCGATCTGGGGGCCAAGACCCTGCCCCCTGGTGACTACGCGGTGTTCCTGTGGGCCGACAACGCCACATTCCAGACCCGTGCCGCTGGGGCATCCGGGCTGGCCGCGCTGCGGGTGTCAGGCAGCCTCGACGGGCTTGGCACGGGCGTCCAGGCCACCGGGAACTTCTCCTACGGAACCCTGTACTTCGCCGCAACCGTCGAGGCTGACGTCTGACCCATCGGTGATTGGCTTGAAGCAGACCGCTCGGCGAGCGACCCATCCAACCGACCCTTCCAAGTCAAGGCAGGCCGTTCGACCAAGAACCAACTCAGGCACGCCGCGGTGATGGTGGCGGGAAAGGACAACAGGGCGACAGCTGTCCGGTCGTGAATTCCTACGCTTAGCCAGTCGCGTGAGCCGCTCTTTCCGCGACTCCGTGGCTGGCCCCATGCCGTGGAGTTTACGCAGTCGATCCGGAGCAACTCGCCCGGCGGGTGCGTCTAAGGGGGCGCTTCGTACTAGTCAACAAAGCACACCGTTCTAAGGTGTGCTTTGTTATTTTGTGACATAAAATAACTTGAACGTTCTAAATCCATAAACTCAGCGGGTGTATACTTAAGAGACTAAATTCAAGGAAGAAGCCCCACTGTAGGCGGGGCTTAGGAGGGTACATTATATGAGTATTATGGACGATATGGGCGTACTGCGCGACCCGTACAAGGCATTCATTGCTGTGTCTCGTTACGCTCGTTGGGACGATGATCTTGGTCGCCGCGAGGTATGGAGTGAGACAGTTAAGCGTTATGTGGACTACATGCATAACCACATGGATAAGAATTACCCGGGAGCCATCAATGATGACTTCTGGCCCCGCGCGTATGACACAATTGCAAACCACAAGGTAATGGGCTCAATGCGTGCCCTGATGACCGCCGGTCCAGCATTGGACCGTAGTCACGTAGCAGGATACAACTGTTCATTCATTACGATTGACCACCCACGCGCATTCGATGAGTCGCTATACATTCTCATGAATGGAACCGGACTTGGTTTCAGTGCTGAGAAGAAATATACCTCAAAGCTGCCGGTTGTAAATGAGCACTTTGAGCACACTAAGACTGTAGTAAAGGTACAAGACAGTAAGGAAGGTTGGGCACGTGGGCTTCGTGAACTTATTGCCATGCTCTATGTTGGACAGATTCCTGCAATTGATATTACGGCACTTCGTCCAGCGGGAGCAAAGCTTAAGACATTCGGAGGTCGCTCATCGGGACCACAGCCACTTGTCAATCTATTCGATTTCGTCATCGAAACATTCAAGCGTGCCGCTGGAAGACAGCTTACGCCTCTTGAATGTCATGACATTATGTGCAAGATTGGAGAGGTTGTGGTTGTCGGTGGAGTACGACGTTCGGCCCTAATCAGTCTAGGTGACTTAGACGACTACGATATGGCAAAGGCAAAGAGCGGTTCATGGTGGGAAGCAAACCCACAGCGCGCACTTGCTAACAACTCTGCAACATATTACAAGAAGCCAAGCATCGGAGAGTTCCTTTCAGAATGGAAGAACTTGTACGAGTCTAAGTCTGGTGAACGCGGTATTGTTAACATGGAAAACATGCAGAAGGCAGCGTACGCACCTCGCCGTGACGGTAGCAAGCTCATGGGTACTAACCCATGTGGAGAAATTTCTTTGAGGCCATACCAGTTCTGCAATTTGACCGAGGTCATTATTGAAGAGAGTGATACAGAAGAAACGTTGTTGGAGAAGGTTGAAATTGCTACTATTCTTGGTACCATTCAGTCTTCATTCACCAACTTCAAGTACCTACGTAAGATTTGGAGAGACAACTGTGAAGAAGAAAGACTCTTGGGAGTTTCGCTCACTGGGCAATTCGGAAACAAGCTCACGTCCGGACTTTTGGGTCTCGACAAGCTATCTGACACCCTTGACGCACTCAGGGAAAAGTCAATTGAGACGAACAGCGTTGTTGCAGACGCAATGGGGATCAACCGTTCTACGGCAATCACTACGGTCAAGCCTTCGGGAACAGTTTCACAGCTTACCGGTACGTCTTCGGGAATGCACCCTTGGCACAACGATTTCTACATTCGTTCAGTACGCCAAGACAATAAGGACCCACTAACAAGGTTCTTGTCAGACGCCGGCATTCCAAATGAGCCAGATGTAATGAAGCCAAACGACACAACAGTCTTTTACTTCCCACAGAAGGCACCGGAAGGCGCGGTTACTAGAATGCATATTAGTGCAATAGAACACCTAGAGTTCTGGAAGATTTACAAGGAGCACTGGACTGAGCACAATCCAAGTGTAACGATCAATGTGCGCGAGGACGAATGGGTAGCAGTCGCTGACTGGGTTTACAAGAATTGGGATGTAGTTGGAGGAATCAGCTTCCTTCCTTATTCTGAGCACACCTATCAGCAGGCACCATATCAGGACACAGACGAGTCTGGATACAACCAGTTTGTTGCTGACATGCCAGCTTCAATTGATTGGTCTATCTTGCCATTCTATGAGTCAGAGGACAACACCTCTGGTTCACAGACACTGGCTTGCGTAGCTGGGGCTTGCGAACTAGTTGGATCGGCTGACAAGTAAGCAATGTCATGGCCGTCCTCCGGGGCGGCTTTTGACATTTTAGGACGAGAAGAGTATATTGAAGGTGTGAGAAATGAGGAGGTGAATTAAATGGTAGCATCACAGAATGGATGGAGAGCAAATGACCGAACAGTCATTGCTAGTATTGACGTGCCCGGAGGGAAGCTAGCCGTACGCAAGGGAAGCATTGGAGTAATTTTCCAGCACCTTGCAAATAGGTTTCACAACGAAGTAGAAAAGCTAGTTTGGCCGGGTAACTGGGGATATGCAGAGCGCGAAGTGCGTGGAGGAACTGATTTGTCAAATCATGCTTCCGGAACGGCAATTGATCTAAATGCTCCGAAGCATCCACTTGGCACAGCACCAAGTGCAAATTACAGCGCCGCACAGATCAACAAGATTCACGAAATTGTAAACTTCTACGAAGGAATCATTCGTTGGGGCGGTGACTATGTTGGGCGAAAGGACGGCATGCATTTTGAGATTAACGATGGAATTAATGAAACTCAGGTTGATCGTATTGCAAGTAAGTGTATGACGGCGACACCTAAGTTTACGGTTACCGGCGCATTCTTGGAAGGCGCTAACAGGTATGGACGCGCAGGTAATCCTGTCAACGCAGAAGGATTCACCCGTGACGGACTGGGCCGGGTACAGACCTTTGAGCACGCTATTGCACTGTGGCACAAAGAGCGCACGGGGGCAAAGGCTTACTTTGTTTCTATCCCAGGAGCAATCTATGATTACTGGCGTGGACGCGGCGCAGAGGATCCAGAGAATCCAACTTCACTTGGCTATCCAGTATCAGACGACGCAGTCTGGCAGGATGGAAAGGGTGTTGGACAGGTCTTTGAGCGTGGTCTCATTGTATGGGGCCCCGACACGGGAGTTCATGCCGTAGTCGGACCAATTAGGGATACGTGGGAGTATCTAGGCGCCGAAAGGAATCTAGGTTATCCAGTCAATGACCAACGTCCAGAAGGATCTTCTTTCAGACAAGCGTTCCAGCGTGGTGACCTTGTCGAAGATTTGAATGGCAAGGTTGTTATGTTTGCGAAGAAGTTCTGATTCTGATATAATACAGGTACAACCTTCGGGGACTGCGCGGCTTGTGGGCCGATTGACAGACTGATAGTTGTTGGGTCAGTTCGTGCGAATTGATCTACCTTAGGAATGGTTATTGAAGTTACCGGCAAAACCTCGCTTCGGCGAGGTTTTTGCTGTTTCATGGGTAGGGTGTTACAATTGTTTTATGAATTATGAATTAGAGATCCGTAAGAGCAACCCGGCGGTGTTTAATAACTTGACTGGCGCGCTGCCTCCGCTTGTGGCCGGTGCAGGATCGGCTAGCTTGATAACTACTCCCATAATAACTCCATTTTCAGCATGGACTAATGGAAAAGAGCGCCAGTCCTTTAGTGTAGAGGTTTGGCATCTCCCAACAGTTAATGGTTTGGTGATTGGACATTCAGACGAAGGTGTTTTCTTTGAAGATGGCAGCTACAGATTAAGGCTTAACTTTAATGATGCTACCTTCACAGAAGGCATTTGGCCCGCCCCGGAAGTTAAGTCTCGTCACGTGGTCATAACTTATGACTCATCAAGGTTTTCACTATATGTAGACGGCATTAACGTTATTTCACTAGATGTGCCTAGCCTGGTTACTTTTGAAGCTGCCAGTGAACCAATTACTACCGGCACTGGCATTTATGATTCGCTAGCACTTTACTACAGAGTATTGACACCGGAAGATATTAGTATCCATTATTCTTGGGGCCATGACGCAATGAGCTTTATAACTATTGCTAGTACTAAGGGTGCGTCAGCATTCACTTTGGCTTTTAATGATGTAGACGTTTATGATGCAGTTGTGTTCGATTCAACAAATTGGAATCAAGGTCTCTTGACAAACATAACGTCTACCGATCCATTGACTACAACCTTAACTGGTGCAACTTGGGACACAATGATTCCGTTGGGAGCATTTCAAGATGTTACTCCTGGCGTTTATCTTTCTTGGGCGGGACGTGGAGTTGTGGTTCGGTATTCATTGGACGGAAGCGCTTGGACGGCAGCAACCAATAGATCAACCATCTTAGAAGACGTTGATCTGACTGATGTTGTTCTTTATATAAGAATGGAACTAGAGGTTAATGGGTTTGTTGATAATTTGAAGTTGTATTTGCTGGCTGATCGTGTTATGCAACCGTACAGCGGCACCCGGTTGCTTACTTTCAAATCCGCATCAATGGACGAAACGCCCGGTCATCAGTTGGAATATCAAGCCGACCAAGGTGCAACCATCCATGGGGGATATATACAAATTGAACCTGATCTTACTGGAGCACACGCTCATAGCATAAGAACTATTGAAATGTGGGCAAAGTCAAGCACGCCGATAACCATATCGGCGCCGGTACAGACTACTTATCGTAATGGAGTAGTAAGCAGTACATTTGATGGGCAGTGGGCACACTATGTGTTTGTTCTAACCGCAGCAACTAACGACCCAATTAAAATTGCTAATGGACAGACCTTAAGCGTAGGCACGCTAGCCGCATACTCTGATCCGCTTACAGCATCCAAGATCAGTACTTTGTATAGCCTAAATATTGGCGCTGCACCAATACAAATGATTGATTCTGGAACAATTGGTGTTACGGAATCAAGCCCCGCGTTTGATGTTTATGCCTACACTTGGGCCATTGTTTCCGGCTGACGGGTAAAAATGTGTCACGGGTGTACCATATTTGCATATAAGATAAAGCGTGTTAGTATGAGTCTATGAGTAATTTAAAGGCTGTGCAGCAGGGTATTCCATATGGAGTGTATGTTTGGCGCATCGACGGTAAGGCCGTGGTTAATGAAAATTTAGAATATCTTCAAATTGCCTCTCGGCGCGGCGATCTACTTAAGATCGCTGCGTTAAAGAAGTTTGTTAATGACGTACTCGACATCCACGAAGGCGAAGCATTCTTTGAAGAGGGTAGTCGCCCAATTAGCCATGAAGAGTGGGAAGACCAGATGGCTCGCCAGCGCAATGGTGAAGTTCCAGATCCTTACGACCTCGGTAACCTTATCGAAGAATATAATTATGAAAGAGGGATTGATAATAAGTGACTAGGAGAGCAGTTGACGACGATGAGTTGTCAGCTTTTGACAATATTTCAGCCAAGGTAATTGGCGACGGTGAGAGGGTGCTCGTCACCGACATTGTCGATCCTTTTTCACTTTCTGGTGACAACCTGCGTAAGGTGCAGGGCCTTGACCCAAATGCCAAGCGCCGCCGGTCTCGCAAGCTAGAAAAGTCTTATACAGGCCACGAAGACTCAGGCACAAAGCGTGATGAGATAGAAGGACAAGTAGACGCTTACAATTTGTTTGGTGTGGTTCTTCCTAAGTACAACATGGACTACCTTGCCAAGATTTATGAAATGAGTGCTCCTCACTACGCGGCAGTTAAGGCAAAGGTTGCAAACATCGCCGGTCTAGGGTTTGATTTTACTCTTACTCATGCTATGCAACGTAAGATGGCAGCAGCAGATGATGCCAAGAAGGAGCGTATGCGCAAGCAGCTAGACAACATGAAGGAAGATGTTTATAGCTGGCTAGATGACACAAACGCAGAAGACACTTTTTCTGAAACTCTAATCAAGGTTTGGACCGACTACGAGACCATGGGTAATGGATACATCGAAATTGGTCGCACAAACTCTGGTCAAGTCGGCTATATCGGTCACATTCCAGCTTCTACCATGCGCGTGCGCAAGGAACGTGATGGCTTCGTACAAATGGTTTCTAATCGTGTTAAGTTCTTCCGTAACTTTGGTGAAGACACCGCAGACCAGCTAGGCAATGATTTTCGACCAAATGAGATCATTCATATCAAAAAGTACAGCCCAACAAACCAGTTTTATGGAGTGCCAGACATTGTCGCTGCTCAGCAGGCAGTAGTTGGTAACGAATTCGCATCTAGATTTAATCTAGATTACTTTGAAAACAAGGCCGTTCCTCGCTATGTTATTGTAGTTAAGGGAGGATCGTTCAGCGCCGCCGGTGAGCAGAATTTGCTAGAGTTCTTTGAGACAGGACTAAAGGGGAAGAATCACCGTACCATTTACATTCCTTTACCAGCGGATGAACAGGATCGAAAGGCTAGTTTCGAAATGAAGCCGGTTGAGGCCGGTACTCAGGATTCTAGTTTCGTTAACTACCGCCGGGGCAATCTGAGTGATATTCTTATGGCACACCGTGTTCCAGTATCTAAGGTTTCAATGGCAGAGAACGTTAGCCTTGCTGCATCTAGAGATGCAGATAAGAACTTCAAGGAACAGGTTTGTCGTCCAGAACAGAAGATGTTTGAAAAGAAGATCAATAAGATCATAGGCGAAGTTACTGATGTGTTCCGTCTAAAGCTAAATGAGCTTGTCCTAACCGATGAAGATACTCAAAGCAAGATTGACGAGCGTGATCTTCGTTGGGGCAAGACTACCGTTAATGAGATTCGTGCAGCTCGTGGAGAATCACCTCTTCCTTGGGGAGATGAGCGTTCACAGCTACCTTCACAGGCGGTTGACCCAGAAACTATGGCGCTACAGCAAAAGCAGGCCAAGACTCAGGCAGATGCAGCTAAGGCCGCCGCCAAGGCACCAGCTAATGCAGAAGCTAATGCACAGCAGGCAGGTACACGTACGCGAGACGCCGAGCGTTCAGCAGGAGCAACCGATTCAGCCGGGGAGGGAAGAAATGAGCAAGGATCAGGTAGGACAGCTGCGTAAAGGTGAATACATCATTAGTAGAAAGACTCTAGGGGAAAGACTCTTGGAGTCAGCAACTCAGGCGGTTGATTCAGACGAGCCAAACAAGTCATGCATTAGGGGACCACATGAGACCACAGAAGAAGAGTAACCTGCCCGGTTGCATAAGGAGGAAAAATGCTAAAACTACTCTTATTAATCATACTAGTAGTACTGTTAACCGCACTGATCGCTAGTGCTTACACTGGACTACAATCCTGGAGAAGAAGTAATAGGTACGTTGATCCAGAGAAGAGAAATACAAACCTAAAGTTATGACTTTGGAGAAAAATGAGGTAAAATATAACCATGTCAACAGCATCATTTACAACCCGCGCCGGTAGCCCGGCCGGTACAGTAGCATACGTCGCCCCGGTAGCAGGAGCCACTTACACGGTAGAGTTTTCAAGAAACAGTTCATTCAGAACTATTCTTATTACAAAGCCTGTAATTCTAAATGATAATGCCGTAACCATTTCAATGACAGCAGCAGAGGTCGACCAGCTAGGAGACGGTTATTACAGAGTTAGAGCTACCAAGGACGATAGAGTTTGGACTCTTGTAGATGGATCAATTGATTATATTCCTAAGGCTAAGACTACTGGATTAACTGTTGCTGATGTTGTTTCAGACCCTGTTTTTATTGACGCAATTCCAACTGCTGCTGAATTAGCTGCATCACCGGAACTAAGGGCGGCCTTTGCGCCACGCGGCCTGCGCAACCTGCCAGGCATGTACCCGCTGGGAGCACGCGCCGGAATCGGCCAGGGCTTCATCGGGACCATCAGCGGCCAGGACAATCGCTACCGCGTCACTGTCCCGTTCCAGACCAACGAGGTCCGCCTCGTGTACACCAACTGGATCGGCCCTGGCACCGCCGAACGCGACGGCACCGCCGACCTCGTCGTGCGCGCCGGGATCGAGATGCCCGACGGCAGCTTCCGGGCGGTCTACTTCGCCGGGCAGAGGGACGTGCGCATCGGCATCGGCGGGTCTGCTGTCAGCGCCCCCGTGGCCGTCGAGC
>Ga0066648_10001257_pt1 | contig 14241 bp, 5 predicted proteins | sample CryGeyCG12114_NA_FD_59537 | JGI IMG/M metagenome (GOLD analysis project Ga0066648, IMG submission 59537) | Groundwater microbial communities from aquifer - Crystal Geyser CG19_WC_8/21/14_NA | ecosystem: Environmental > Aquatic > Deep subsurface > Groundwater | place: USA: Utah: Grand County... | reverse complement strand
GCAGAATAATAAAATTTGCCATAGCCTAGTTATAGTTAGTTGCTATAGCCCATTCTCCCCACGACTCATATTTCTAACTAACTAACTACTTTACAAATGCTAATGCAAACTTGAGATTTGATGTTACAACCCTTTTAGTTAGTGTATGATTGCATACTAACACTATCTACTGATTTTAAAAATTCCTTTCTCAAATAAATATCTGTGTACACTTTAGCATTTGGTTAGTCAGTCTCCATGCATTTTCTCACAAATCAATTTCAAATATAACATATGATTCCAAATTTCCAGAGTAGAAAAATGGAGGAAGAAAATTTTGTTTTATTTGCAAAAATACTCACCTAAAAGGAAGATTTATGTATTGGAGATTTTTCTCGGACCGGCAATTGTTCCCAAAAGTGGGCAAGAAATGAACCAACAGGTACAGGACACAAATGCGTGAACAATGACCGAGTCTGAAGTTGAGGATACAAATAGAATGACAACTACAGTTGGACTGTGCATGTATATATAGTTAGTGGTGGTGTGAATTTGATTTGGAACTTTGATTGCTGAGGAGGGTTAAAAAGTGAACGAGGAACCTAACCACTACTACAGTGAAGGAGTTAGCTACATGAGATTTCTGCCTTAGAACTCCCTGTGAAAGGCATTTTATATCTCAAATAATACGTATTCACTGGAGGACCTGTGAGTCTGCTGAGAAGACACAGGGGAAATGTCCATGAGTCGTTTTGAACTGCTCATTTTTGTTCCTTTTGTCATTCCAGTTGATTGAGTCCGTGTGTGTGTTGGCAACATTAGCATAGCATCCATCACATGCTCTTCTTTGTACTAGTCTATATGATTAGAACTGAATCATTTGATTGGAAATTCGTGTGGTCGTCTAATCATGGCCATTTATGTGCATTTCCATGTTCCCGCATGCATTGCGCTTGAAGAATCATCAGCTTTTTCCAGCGCTCTAGATAATGTCTTTATTAATTTTTGTGCAATTGCACTTGAGCAAGAATTGAATGCACATTTTTGCATAATTTTGCTTTGATGTAAAGAAAGGTTTGGGGCTCAAAATTGGAAATTATGGCATGTGCTGATACAAGAATTTGCATAGTCTGGTGGATTGATTCAACAGGCTGAATTTGTAACTTTTGACCACGACCACGGTACATTATTAACATATTAACAGATTTGGGACGAGTGCATGCAAGGGGAATGCGCGAAAATACAGGCAAGATGTTTGTCAAATAGCAGGAACTATTTTTTATTCTATATGATTGCAGGTATTTGATCAGTTTGAAGTTTTAGTGTCTCCAACATGAAAATGACGCGTTTGCCTTCCCCACTCTATGATCAGCGGGATAATGAAGCTGGAGCGTGCATGATACACCTACGGCGTGGGCAAAATGGTGGCGTTTGAGCAGCAAACGTTTCAAGTTATTCAATGGAAAGTAATTTTCAGACAAAGTCCAATTATTCCAATTTGCTAGGTTTTTCAGACGTATCATTACTTCTTTGCGTATGCTTTGCTCTATTTAAAGGTATAGCAGCGATTTTTGTACTTTTCCTTCACCATATGTCAGGGATTGGAAAATCCGAATTGGGGCATTTTTTTACACTAGATAAACGTCAGATGAAATTAGTTGTTGCATGTTACCGTTTTTTATGCGCTAGGGCAAAAGTCAAGGAGATTCGTAACGTACGACAATTACAAACGTTAAACCAATTATTTATAGGGATATTTTTTGGCGTTTTTTTTTTGCTGTGCCAATTTTGTTTTGGAAACCACAATTATTTCTATCACTTCGATTGGGAAAATAAAAATGAGCGTATCCGTGTAATTTGTAGTTGAAGTATATACAATTTTGGTGGAATTATTAAATTAAATTTGTTTTGCATTGTGAGTCTACGTTTGAGCTTGACGTCAATTCAATCCAACATTGTATTCAAAGCTAAAGTTTAAATCTATGGGTTAGCGTCATCTTTACTGCGCAGAATCGATGCTAACAATTGACTCTTGTTTTATTTGCTGAGCAGAGATGTTGTTTTGAATTCAAAAGTGAGTTTGTACCTGTAATTTTACTTTTTCAGCAATACTAATTCGATAACATTTCTTTATCCCATAATTTTTATTTTTTGGTGCTTCGTGATTTTTTAAAGCATTAAAGTGTGTTTGTTCGTTTGGTATTAAATTTGCTGGTGTACAGCAAGCGAAAGTACAATAATATCAATAAAAAAACTTGGCTGCTCGTGGCTAAAATTTATTTGGTGGCTTGCTTTTATGAATGGCATATCCTTTCTTTAGGATTGTTCTCTTTCCCAATCAATCTGAATGGATTCTTGTGACATGTGATATCTAATTAACTGAGGCGAGAAAAATAATTGCATAGGTGAAACCTGATGAATATCATATTACATGGTAATATCTAATTGGTTGAGAAACTGATAGGAAAAAAATGATGAATCATTGCCAGAAAAATGTGAACCCTTCTTTCCACTACACTTTTCCCTCATTGCTTTTACATGCGGGAAGCAATTTCATTATATAGTGACGCACTATTTTGTCACTTGGATAAATTGACCATACTTGACGTACTTAATAATGGAACGCCTGAGAAATAAATCGCGTATTAAAAAAATCTACGAGTCTTCTGAATGCAGATGATATTGGGTACATAACAAATTAAAAATCGATTCAACAATGAACATATGGAGACAATAAATATAAGACTTCGCTGTTTCAATAAGTTTACTTTTGTCATTCAGTTCACACTGCCAAAAAACGTGAGAGACTCTCTAAATGGAGTTCAAATTCAATTGAACAAATGAAGCAATGTTCACAGTAACATTTTTAACCTGAAATTGGACACTACTTATTAACATGTACAAGTCTTAGTTAGTTATAGATTGGTTGACGAACTCGGCTAAACGTGTAAGACGCAACAAACCCAACATTCATGGTTTCTTTTTTCATCCAACGATACTTAATGATCGTTACCAATTAATGCACTCAAATTACAGACCGGAGTGACTGAATACAATTAATTTTATCAGTTAATTTGATACAGAAAGGGCTTATTACGTTTACTTGATCCCAATCAAGAGTTCGATGCACGAGGAAATAAAAAGTGTATTTAATGCACATATCACACGGCATGACGAGTCTGAGAGCGTTCCATTTATTTCATAAGGAATTATACGTCACATTAATGTTTAAAATTTTAGTACAAATACAGTAGATCCGTACAAATCACATATCCCTTACCGAATTAATTGGGAAACTAAAGCTTTTAACCTAATGAACCGATTAGCTCAATTCACAGCCTATGGGCTACAAACAATGACTATTTACACCTGCGACAATGTTGCGAAAGACTTTATATGGCTCAAAAGAACGTTTTGGACTTTTAAATTTGAAATGAGAAAGAAGCTCGATGCTCTTTCCGAACGATTAAACTAACAAAGAACTGTATAAATAAATACTTGCGGCCTGTCTTAAACTTCAAAAGTAGTAAATACTTAAAAATATTTTGACGAGTATTTTCTTTTAACTTGACTATAACTAACTACTATTAACAAAAATATAGTGTCATCATTACAAAAAATGTAGTACAGAATTAATTATCCTTAGGCAAGTAGTAATTATGCATATGTCACAAGAGATTCTATATAGCGTTCGAATTGCAAGCAAGACTACTATATCCAGCTACTAACTAACTACGTAGTTTAAGTACATACCGTAAACCGTACAGCAAAAAAATCGAGATTTAAAAAATTCAAATAAGATTCAGTTTACAAGCGCAACCAAAATTAAACACTATCAGTATCATCACCATGTTTTAAAAACAACGTCAACACAGGTTCAGTGACCATAGTTCTACCATAACAAAAACAAAATAAATAATACCCAATCCTTTATACTTTTGTAAATCAATCACAACTTCAAACAAAATCATACATACGAAAGCCAACCCTTCTACTAACACAACTGACATCCCATTTAAGAACAAAGTCACTCCTTTACATAAAATGCATTCCACAAAATATAGCTCTTATCAGCCAACTCAGTTAACCAACTATTGATACGTGTACTGTGGATACGCGAGAACGTACGAAGATGGAGCACACATTGTTTGCGCGCCATTCCCATTCATATGCTGATGAACCGGAACTGCAGTGCTCAGCTGCGAAATCTGGGTCACACAAGTTGGTGTCAAATGTCCACTGGTGGCCGAGACAACGGCCTCCTGTCCAGTTATCAGAGAATGATGTCCATGGTGCAAGTGCTGGTGATGCTGAAGATAATGCGGCGTTGCAATCGACGCGCACGCATTCTGTTGTTGCGCATGCGCGGCAGCAGCCGCAAGCGCAGCATGATGGTGCGACGTCATAGCGAGGGGAGTCACGCCCATGAAAGTTGTACTGGCAGTAGAAGCTAAAGTGCTAATACCGACGTCCCTTGGGATGCTAATTTCGGATGTAAGGGAAGGAGAACTGCTAGTGACGACAACAATTTGCTGTTGCGGCCCTCCACTAGTCGACTCGGGTGCTTCTGATGAATTCATCTCTAAAAGTCCAGACGACAGCGGCGGGGAAGCTGAAATTCCTGTGGTGCCATTACTGATCACAGCTGAGTATTCATGGGAGAACTTTGAAGTCACATCCTCAGGCTCGACTTTCACATGTCCACGTTTATGTCTCTTTTTCTTCTTAGATGTATGTCCATGGTCACTAGATTTCAGTTCTGACGGGGCCAAAGTAGAAGAGGAAGATTCATTTTTAGCCATGGTTGTTTTCAATTGATTTGACTCAGGATAGTCACCCAAAATCTGCTCAGGCTGATTGTGCTTCCTCATATGTTTTTTCAAAGCTTGTTTTCGAACAAAATCTTTTTTACACACTAAACAGGAAAATGGCCGGGGTTTTGTACACAGGGTTTTGTTTGTCCCCATCACGTCTTCTAATAGAAGACAAACTTGAGAATTGTTTTTTTCACAGGTACTATCGGGGGTAGAAGTACTAGGTTCAATAATGCTACTAGCTTCTGCACTGTGGATATTGAATGGCGTAGATTTTTCATCCCCACTACCTTTACTGTTATTATCTTCATTGTCTGGCTCTAAATATTTTATAGCGTCTGGGTGGAACTTTTTTATATGAGCTTTAAGACTCTGCCTTTGAATGAAGTATTTAGTACATAATGGACATAGTAAGGTTTGGCCGAGCGCTTTAGCTTCTTCATGCCTAGCCATATGCTTTTCTAGTCGGTCTTTACCTGTGACAAATCGAAGGCACTCGGGGCACTGATGTTTATTCCCCATTCCATGAAGTTTCACATGTTGCTTCAAGATATCAGGACGCAAAAACTGTTTCTGGCACAACGGGCAGTTGTGAACTTCCTCAGTTCCATGAGATTTCAGATGGTCAGAGAGTTTATCTCGTCTGGAGAACCGCTTTTCACAAATATCGCAAACAAACATTTTCTCTTCACTGTGTACATACATATGGCGAATGAGTTTATCCTTACGGGCAAATCTTTTACCACATTTTTCACATTGAGACGATTTATCGCACTTATGAGCCCCTTTGTGCCTTTCTAGTCGACGTTCCAGAGTAAATTTTTTGTGACAAACGTTACATTGGAAACGTCGTGAACTTTCCCTCTTCCCATTTTCCATGCTGCTAGTTCCAGCTGTTTCCGTTTTCTTGTCTTCATAATCATCCTCTTCCTCGTCGTCTTCGTCTTCATCGTCACTTTTTTCGTCACTATTACCCCCACTGTCATCATCAAAGAATTCTAAAACTTTTTTCCTCTCTTCATGATTCTTGGCAATCACTATTTGCTTGGTGATCCTACTTGGTGGGTGAGTATTACTTGCAAAACCAGTTCTATTATTGATTTTATGAAATTTGCTAGTTTTACGGGGCCAACGGATCGTTTTTCGTCTTTTTATTTCATTAGTTTCAGTAAAGGAAGCATTTTCACGGCTTACGTTTATCAGATTAGAATTATCTTCCTTTTCTTCGTCATTTGGTACCGACTCCATTGACTCATTTTGCTCCATTGTATCAACAGATTTTTCAGGACTGAAGGAAAAGTTTGTAGTGGATTCCAAACTATTAAGCGCATTCTGCTGACACTGTTCTTGATGTTGTTTTAGCATTTTTTTCAACTGGAAAGATTTAGAGCAACCAGTCACTGGGCAGGAATACATCCAGCCGATACTGTCCGATGGAGAATCACTGATAGAAGAACACTCTTTACCATCTTTGCTTTCTTCAAAATGAATGCCGGGAGAGCAAGTTGGTGATGGAGTCACCATACTTTCTTCCCTTGTTGGGCCATTGGTTAACATGTGATGGTTATCTTTTGAAATGGTGTCTTCATGATCTTCCTCATCCCCTCGAGGAGGAGAATCTAAATCCATTTCAAGTGACGGGGCATTTTTAGGGGACCCAGTAGCTGCACAATTATGTCCTTCTAAATGCATTTGAGATACAAATGAGAGGGAGCAATCATCACATTTCCATTTAAACTTGTACTCATCAGGTGATTGAGATTCGGGTTGATGCAGATTTTCCAAAACGGTGAGACCACCAGTGGGGTCTTGGTTAGAAGGAAGTGGACCACCGGTCGAAGATTGCTTCATTGATAAAGATGATGTCGAAGAAGAAGAAGAAGCTGAAGAAGATGGCGGCTGAGATGGAGACGGAGCTTTGGCACCACGATCCCCATTAGAGTCATTCGAATTTCCACCAGCCCCCGTTTCCCTCTCAGAATCAAAATCATCCCACCAAGCTCGAGCACTTTCTTGATGTGGCACAGGTGGCGGAGGTGCGGTTGATGGTGCGCTATTGGGATCTGTGGCTTGTTTATCAGCACCTATCATTACCATATCCATTGGGTCCATCATTCTCTTCTCGGGAACAAGTTGCACATTAGGATTATGACCGCACGAACCAGGGATCATGTATGATCCGAGAGGAATTGACATGGCAGCCTGCGGTGTTTTTCGCGGTTCAGGTCGTGGTTTAGGATCCGCTATAAGCAAAAAACAACGACAAGTGTCAAAAATAATACAATACATGATAGATGTGAGACGGAGGTGTTTGGAAAGTATAGAAAAAATACCATTCAAATGACCGTATCCAAAAGAAGGAGTTTGATCTTGATACAATTCCACAATGATACAATCTTCAAACGTGAAGAGAACACCTTTCACAGAATGTCTATGCGCTTCCTTTTGTCCCCGATAACCATCCTGTTGATTTTTCAGTCTACATAGGGCACATCCCTGAAATTGACTTTTAGGTTGTGACTGTGGGGTTGGTTGCTGAGCACATGAGGGCAAGTGCATCCCACCGTTGTTAGTTTCGGTCCATTGTTTTAGATGAAGAACTACTCTTCCCTCGAAATACATTTTTCCGTACACGGAAAACCCGCTGTCGGGATCACAATCTGCACTATTTTGTTGTTGTGGAGGAGGAACTGTATTAGTTTCAGTGGCGTACCCACCATCGGTTGTGGTCTGTACAACGGGGCCCATCATCAATGGATTTGGAGGCAGCATGGGGTTGACTCCTGCATGAAAGTTTTAGAATAATTACTTACGCTTTGAAATAGTACTAAATAAGTAGCATACTTTGGTGATTAAATAAAATTCAAACTGACATAAAAAAAAACTACTCAAGTAAGCAAGGTACCATACCAGTAGCTAACGGATGGGGATGTAACGAATGAGTCGGAATCGGTAAAGGACCCATTCCTTGGACATGGGAATGAGGGTGCATTCCATTAGTGTCTGCTCTTATCATATTATTTTTTCCTTGACAAGGATCCTCAACTGTAGCCATGATAGCAGGCGGATGCAAAGCATCTGTTTGGTGATCCCCAGACGGTTGCAGCCCCGAATTCTGTTGTTGACTGTGTTGACAAGAAGGAAGGGAGCCTTCTTCAACAATGGGATGCGGAGCCATTGACAGCCCGGATTGCTGTCGCGACTGTTGATGAGACTCATGCAAGCTATCTTCGAGTTCCTCGTCATCTTCGTCATCCTCTTCCTCGTCTTCATCTGAGGCTTCGTCCGTTTCTTCCATTGCTACAGAATAATCAAAGATAGAATACTGTAGCTTCAGTTCGCAAGTACTTTAGTCGACCAAAGCCACTAACATGGATAAATGCCGAAAAAAGTTAAAATCACCTCCTGCCGTATTGAGACTCAAATTTTGACCAATAGGATGGCCATGAGGATCTTGAGCAGTATTTTCTGGTTCAACAGCAGAAACCGAATGCTCATTGCTTGCATTGACTGAAACCTGATGACTATTTTCTATCATGGGATGAGTAGAAATGGACAGTGCAGACAAATGATGACCAGACAAATGCAAAGGGGTTTGAAATCTTTGCCGAAAATGTGGGGGAAGCATATGCCCCCCACTAAACATGAGTTGAGTGTGTGCATCTGTAGGATTAACATTGTTGAAAAGGCCCAACTCAACAGGGATTTGCCAATCCGGGGCATTCCACGTACCCTGCTGGGCTTCACCCATTCTGATTACTGTGGTAAGGAAATATTAGTTTAATAGTTCCATTGAATGTCAAAACGGAGGGACAAACTATTCAACAGGATCATACCCGAATCAACGACAAGGCTTTCCAAGATAGGGTTAACTATCTATGAGTATTTTGACACACTTATCTCTCATGTTTGAATAATTAGTCCTTCGTTCAGTTTATTTCAAATTGTAGATGTTTCCTGAATAAACAAGAAATCGCAATCAAACAATTACCACAAGTTTGATACAGCAATAGCCAATTCTACCTGAAGAACAATTCTTAAATACTGATAGAATTTAATTTACCTTCTGAATTTCAGTTTTTAATTCTTGTTGACACGGCAGCATCAAAACTCACGATAAATGTGATAAAAAATGACTGCCTAGATAAGCAGAATACACAGACTATTAGTAAGCCAGTGTCATTATTTCACACACATAATTCGTCCATAGTGCAAAAAAGATTACCTCGCTTGTTTGTTGTTTAAATGCAGACAACTGCAAAAATTGCATTCAAGTTAGTTGAGGTGTTGAGGATAATGCTATGGCTTTATCTTGAGAATATTGGTTTTTTGAGTTTGGATCGCAACAATCGCCTTTTGCTGTTGCTCTGTGGATCACATGGTCTAGACAAAACACTTCGGTTTCTTTCTATGAGTCTAATGGTTCTTCATACAAATAGTAATGCCGAATCGGAAATTGGGACTTTCACTACTGCCAGTATATGCTGACACTGAATAGTTATCAAAGTTTTCCGTATTCTACCACCTTGGTATAAAATGAGCTTGTTTGCATGGGGACATGAAATTTGTATATTCATCATTTTGATGCAAACATTTTAACCTGGCGTTTACAAAAACACAGACGAGAAAAATCCTCAAAAAAGAAATAGACAAGATTTCTGCAATTAAGTATATCCTTTTTACGTGGCTTAGCTTCATCCTATAGAAATTAGATTTTGAAATTTTCTCGTATGACTAGAAATGAAATCTACAAATTATTTTGGACTTGCTCTGACATTATAAAATTATGTTAGTATTTTAAAATCTACATGGTGCAAGTTGTAAACTATTTCCATTCGTACGAAACAACCGAATTTGTGGATCCATATCCTGAGCAGTACTATTCTAACAGAGGGCAGTGCAAGGCTTCTGGCTTCACCCTAGCATTGCATACATGGAATCTTATTGATGAAAGATATGGATATTTTATTATATTCATTAAAAACTGTTATATTTATGGCAGTAAAAATAATGGAGCTTCAATTTTCCCTCAGTCAATACTGTTTTAACAAGCTCCCTTGCGAAATTCATACCACACAATCTTAAATAAGTAAATAATTTCACACAGCTATAAAACCTCAGTCGGTTCCATTGTTCCATATGAGGCTATGGTTAATAGCCAAGATTTTTACTACTGTACTCGTTCTTGTCTATATTGTAATCTGCACAATGAGTAAATGGAGCCCTAACCGTATAAAACATTGTCTTGAACATCCTCAGGTTTCTAATCCAGACCCCTACAATTTTTTCACCATGTTAGACAGGCCAGGCCAGTATATAGAGTAACTCGAGTGTCAAGTAGACGTGGGAACCATTTCAATCCGTTCTCCTTGAATTATCCTAATTCACAAGCATGTTTTCAACTGTGCGACTGTACTAAAGCAATTTTCAGCGTTTATTTGGTACCATATTTTTGCAATGAGGGTTCAACTACTTAAACTCAAGAGAACGCAAAAAATTGCATGGGAATCTAAAGTTGACGGTAACAAATCATATTCGAAAGACATAAAAATGTCGGTTGGAATGGAATTCAATTAAAATATTCAATTCAGGAATGCAATGCATGCACATGCAGAAATTTCTTGCTTATGGTTTCACAAAGAGGAGCAATTTGGGAAAATTCATGCGGTTTTTCGTTCTGGTACGTGAGTCCAGCCTTTGGTCACTCACTGTAGTTGGGCTCGTTGGATGGAGTGACCACTTTTGTGCCTCTGTCTCTATGATGGAGTCATTAGTTCGTTCATGCATGATGAGGGGCGTACAGATTGTATTGTACAACAAGACAAGTTGAGTATCAGTCCCACATTTCCAGTGAGTGAGAAATTCACATGTAGATTGAATACAGAAAAGATGGTAAAAAAATTGAAACGAATACTGCAGCAATAATTAAGGATCGAAAAGATGTTTGTTGAAGTAGTAGCGAGAAAAAAAGTGAGCAAACCAGAATCTATATTATTACTTACTACTATAGTCCATGCATGCAGACATGTGGTCAATAACACGAATGATTGAATAAATTATTCCCACAGGTTGGTTCAAAGTAGCAGGTGAAAATGTCCTTCAGGGATGATTGTCTTTTAAACAGAATTTAAAAAGATTTGGTCCCACATACTTGCATGTGTGTATAGCATAGTGTATACTTACTAAAACTAGTTGAGGAGAAGAATTTATTCAGTGCTCCACTATTTTGTGATTTAAGCAAAAAAAGAGTTTTAAACCATAAAAGGTTTGGGAAAAGTTGCTACAGTTAGTTTCTAGCATCAATTGCTCACTAAACAGAGCAGATCAATAAACTGATATTTAGAGTTTAGACTTGACTATAAACCTAAACCGAGATTCCAAAGAATCGATTTTGTAGGCGTATTTCCGCCTCCATTTTTAAAGCCTAATTGATCCCTTCGTATTATCCCTTACGTTCACCAAATGAAGACAATGCCTCTTTTCGCCTATATTTTAATATCCCTGCTGGAAGTACAACAAAGAGCAAAACAACGTTTGTATACAAAACCCTCCTTATCGTTTCTAACTATAGCAAACTAGCTAACGTTTGAAATGCTTCCCTCATCATCGCCTTATGGTAATTTTTTCCATGCGTAGCCAGTAACAATGTTATACCTACATTTGTATGTAAAAGTGGTTAAAAGGGAACCACACTAGCCGATATATACAAAACTCACTTGTTAAAGATGAAGCATGCGGGGCTACAAACAACTCACCTGTGTTTTCTAACGATCCTCTCACAAAAGCAAGTGCATTCACAGGCTAGCTGAACTGACTACACAGAAAATGTAACGCAAAAGTCTACAAAGACGAAGAATTGGATGCGAGGAATTAAAAACCCTAAGGGCACGCTCGAATCCAAAGGAAAGAACTTCTTACTACTCTCGTACCTGTTTTAGCGTCGTTTGAGTCAGCATTTGTTTTTCCTCCTATGGTGCATAAGAGCATCCCAGTTTAAAGACAATGATGAAGGATTTTCACAGAATATGTATATAACTCACAGGAAATCCTTTTTTCGCCATTTACACGAAACAAATCATTTCTACAGCTTTACTACTATACTACTATTTGTGGATGGAACATACCTACAAAGAGCTAAGGTACTCTTTCTTACCAACTACTACTATGATGATGTTTTTTTCTTTCTCAGGGCATTACTCATTTTATGCATTTGGGAAGGATATCGTTTTGAATGGTTCTTTTCCTTTTTACTCCCTCATCTATTCATCATCATCCACTGTGTGTGTGTGAGGAAGAAAAAGTGTACTACCTGTATGGCACACATGATAATAATTCCAGGACGATTATTATTATTAATGTGTAGGGAAAAAGTAAGGGAACTAGTCCATGAGTGGGTACCTTCGTGTTTGATAAAAAGCAGGGCAGGCAGCTAATCATGATAGCAAGTCAGTTAGTAAGTAAGTAAACTGTGAGAGAGTTTGAATAATGCAATATGTGTCTTTTACCCGTGGATCTTTCATCCCCCTCATTCTTATTTACCCTAACATAGTAGTAACACTGACTAACTACTACTAACTTTAAAGAATACGTATGTTTTTTGTATCCATGTAATATTTATATATGTAGTAGTGTGAAGGCTTTGTGTATGTCGGTTCTAACATGGAGTTGATGAGTGAGGGTGTCCATATGTATGTAAACTAACTAACTACGGCTAACTCTTTTAGCTTTTACATTTTGCTAGAGTCCTATAATATAAAACTGGCGGTTGGCTTTGGCGTTTACAAAGGATTTCATTTTAATCCGAAAGTGGCATCTCAGGGAAATATAAAAAAATCAAAACAGCTTTACTCGCATTCGTATATTGATTCTGTCATATATTATTTTCAGCAATTCAGAAATACAATAGAATTGAAAAAAAAACTCATTCTTTAAATTTTATGGACTTCGGTCCAGGCCCAAGAATATGATGTGTTGCATATTCTCCAGACGAAGCCACTACCAAAAATTAACGGCTCCAAACTCCTACCTTAGCCTTTGTTATTATACATTGTGGAACGGCCAAGAGGCGGATTCTTGTGCAACTGATGATGATGATAAAAGCAGACTTCTCAGTCCTTTTCAAGTGCTCAGTCAGTTAGTTAGTTAGTCAGTCACTAGCATCATACTGAGCCACGGGCATGATCTTGTTGCACAAAAATGTGCTCTGCTCCTGAATAGAAAAAGGACCATTTATTATTATTGGACTGTACAAATTCACACCTGAGTATTGCAATCTAACTATAACAATACATTGTTGGGTGCACAATATAAGGAATATATACTAACTAACTAACTACACAGCAGCTGAAGAGTTTTAGCAGTTCGTTAGTTATTTATTGTTATTACCAAACCACAACCTGAGACAGGTATTGAGTGTTGTATACATATTGTGGATCTTGAATGCCACTCACACAAACTGAAACTACCTTGGCTTTTTGGATAAGTTGGAACTCCCAATGGCTGAAGGAATCAGTTGTACGCTAGTTTGTGTCAAGCAATGGTGGCTGTTATCAGCTCATATTGTTAGTTAGTTGAAGTTGGCGTCCAAAAAATGGCAACATAAGTTTTCAATTTCTATCATCACCAGATATTTGAGATTTGTGAGTTCACTACTAAAACTCTCTGATCAGTTCCTCAGTTAGATAGTTAGTGGATAGTCAAGTTTTCTAACTCCACTGGCTCGAAACAGTTTAACTGACTAACTAACTAACTAGAGTAATAAACTGATATGTTCTGAGCGAAAGTTATAATCACTCAAAGTGCACTCGTTTTTGGTCAAATTGTATCGACCTTGGGAAGCAACAGTTGACTACATTTTTATTGTTGGGAGGAAGACTCGTTTTTTGACATTTTTATGACACGCTGTGTTATTTTTTGTGTGTTGGTTAGTTAGTATTGTTGAGGAATTTAAGTAGCTAGTTTTTGTATTTTTTCTCGTTGCCAATTTTAATATCCATGGAACACTTCTAAGTTAGTTAGTTTGGGACGCTACATTGCCATGATGGATTCCCCAACGCATCATAGTGAAACCAATTTGAAGAGATACAAAGGCGTTCGGTGAGATTTTCACACTTTTTTTCTATTGTGTATATATTTAAATTCATGATTGGTTTGGTAAAGAATCATATGGAAGGAGATTGTTAGATGGATGGCACCAGTTTTGTGATGATAGATTTTTTTAGGGTTCTTTTTACTCACAGTAGAGCAGAAAGATTTGTCTATGTTTTCCAAGCTTGTTATTTTGATGATCTTGATGAACAGTGTTACACATTTTTGTTCAAAGTTTGTTTTTATCCGTAGAATGCATTCCGTTGAGACTATTGTTTCACTCATCTGTCACCCTCCTGAATTGTTTTCGTTTTCCATCTTTCCCCTCTTTTGTTTTCGACTTGTGCATCTTGTTGTTTTT
>Ga0066648_10001253_pt1 | contig 14280 bp, 10 predicted proteins | sample CryGeyCG12114_NA_FD_59537 | JGI IMG/M metagenome (GOLD analysis project Ga0066648, IMG submission 59537) | Groundwater microbial communities from aquifer - Crystal Geyser CG19_WC_8/21/14_NA | ecosystem: Environmental > Aquatic > Deep subsurface > Groundwater | place: USA: Utah: Grand County... | reverse complement strand
GGCTATGGCAGGCTTCTCCGCCACACAAAGGATTTTCTGACCTGGCATATCTCATCTTGATGGTGCCGTTGATGGTACCCTTGTTAAAGAGCAACCAGTATCAACCTAGTCGACGAGGACACGATATCGCACGCCACTCGAAGGAAGTTGCAACCACTAAACGCGTACGAGACTAAGCGAGGCGCGTCTCGAACCTGTCATTGCTGCAGGTACAGCCAAGCCCAGCGCATCAACGCCTTTCTCAGATCTGCAGGTGCCCCCATGGTCGATCTGTTTTTGAACACCACGTCATCACATTTCTCTAACTTAGTCCAATGGCGCGTAAGCCGGCGCACGAGCTGGTGTCGCCCACTGTGCGAGAATATCAAGTCTTCGTCCGCTCATGTCCTACCACCCACACCTAGACTCAACTTCTCAGTGAGTACTCGAAATGGCACCAGCTAATATCAGCATGGCCCTCCCCGTAGTGCAGATCGCGAGTGATTGCGCTGACTATGCGAGAACCCTCCGGCCATACCTCGATGACTTGCGCCCACTACTTCGCATGATCCGCGAGCACATCACCGACACTGCAGCACTTCAGCAACTTTATGTCGATACCAATCCTTTCATATTCGGTGTCGCAGTCTCGCTCTTTCTCTCGCCCTTCTTCCTCTTCTTTGCTGAGCTCAACCAGAACTGGTCGCAGATCGATCGAGTATGGTCCATCCTACCTACCTTGTACAACGCCCACTGGGCGATATGGACGCATATGTCAGGACTCGCATCAGAGAGAATGGATCTCAGACTTCTCGTCAGCACGTTGTGGAGCATTAGACTGACCTTTAACTACTGGCGAAGAGGTGGCTACAAGATCGGAAGTGAGGACTACAGATGGGCCATTATCAAGGATAAGATTGGGCAGCCAGCCTTCTTCGTTCTCGATGTCCTCTTCATTGCGAGTGCGCAGAATGTCCTCCTCTTCCTCGTTACTGCGCCGAGCTACATCTCAGTGCTCTTGTCACGTCTCGACACAGCGCATGGTGGACCAGCCCTCACTGGTCTGGACTACATCTTCGCAGGGTCGATTGTGTATCTCATAGGCCAGACCTTCGTCGCAGACCAGCAGCAATGGAACTACCAGACAGCCAAATACAAATATCGAGACACTGCCAAAGTTCCTGCAGGCTGCGGCTTCACCGCCGAAGAGCTTGACCGTGGCTTTCGCACAACTGGTCTATGGGCATATTCCCGCCATCCGAACTTCACCTCGGAGATCTGCGTTTGGTGGACATTCTATCTCTGGTCGAGCGTGCTGGCAGGTAATCTCCTGAACTGGTCCATCATCGGTCCAGCCGTCTACACCAGTGTCTTTCTCGGAAGCACGCCCCTTACCGAATACATCACATCTGGTAAGTACCCAGAATACAAGGAGTACCAGAGGCAAGTCAGCATGTTTTTCCCTATGTCTACCTCTCCGCCGAAATTCTCCGGACGACATTCGCCGCAGAAGAAAAGAATTGCAAACGGCAGCACCTATGCTGAGAAGAAGAATGCCGAGGACTACGACAAGGCCAAGATGAGATACGATTTGAGGTGAATGGCAATATCTCAGATGGCAATGTACCAGACGGCCTCACCTCAGAGACATTTTCCAGAAGCAACCGAGGCAATCTTAGAAATGCATAGCAGCTTCTTTCTAGTCGTGTTCCGCCCGCAGTAGACTCTTGGTCTCAGATGGCGACTGTAATGACCCCGAAGGTCGTCGGGGCAGTTCGACGCAGCTCTCAGGTCGGATGCTAATGCCTTGAAATTTGTGCATACCAGACAACGCATAGACGACTACACAACTAATGGCAAGAGATTTGGCGTTCAACCCCAGCCCGCAACTTTGCCTGCTCTAATTTTTAGTCCTTGGAGCGTCCACAGTCTGGTGACACACACATTCCCCTGAAGCTACGTACGGCTCTAGTTTCTGAGTTCGTGTTGGTTACCAGATCTCATATCGCGTTATATTCAAGTCTTATTCTGATGCACACCTGCCAGTGTGCTGCTAAGAGCTCACGTTCCACCATTTTCATGTCCTGCCTCGGCAGTGAGGCATCTTTGACCCTTCTATAAGCTTGACACGTCTAAAAGTGGTTGCAAGAAGCTTGGCTGATCATTCGCGTGATTCCAAGCATCTCATCTGCCTTTTGATCGTTCGAGATAACACACTTACACACACAGAAGTCTTACAGGCATTAGCTTAGCCACGTCTGTCCAAGGCCGACCGAGGCGCTTCTGTCTGATGTGCCTTACAGCCCCTCTGCTCAAGCTCGATGCAAGCACGCCCAAGCACATATTTGACCAATGACCACCACCGCGCTAAGCGCGCTTTGCAATGATGCTTCGTGCGATCAGCCTTACTTTACACGATACGATGGCCTACCTTAATCTCTTGTCCTATGCTTCTCCCGTCCTCATACTGACGTTCAGCCGTTGTCCAGATCATGTTCAATGCTATGCTACAGGGCAACTCTTATGGAAGCACCCGCGTCACAGGTAAAGCGCAGGTCACTCAAGGCGATACGTATATTGTCAATCACTTCCACTTTGGCTCACGGCTCTCGAATACTGCAGACAGTGTAGATGCCGGTGTCAACGAGCCTACTCTACACTCGGGAAGAAACGAATGGTTGACCAGCAAGGCAGCAAGTGGTCCATGCCTGGCACCAACTAACGCTGGGGGCGATATTAGCGCACGCCTGGGTCCAAAGAGCGGGTCAGTCGCAGTCGTCGAAGTCTTTGCTATAGTGCTCAGAATAGCCCGCATCTGCAACAACGTTGCCAAAAGGTTGGATGACCTTAAATACGATGCTTCTCTGAAGTCGCTTGAGTGCGGCATCAAGCTCGTATCCCTTACAGTCGAGTTTCTTCGCCCCGTTCTAGAGAGGACACCGTCCAATGAAGACAACGACGAAACTCTGAAAGCATGCCTTGCCCAGATTGAATACCTTCTCGTCAAGATCAACGAGGAGGGCCTTGCAACCTGGACACTTTCTGGGAACACCAACCTTATCAAGAGCGTTTTTACGTCGAGACAGACTCGCATGGCGAGGCAGCGTCTCAGGACTCTTGAGATTGAGCTAGATAAGCAGCGGGAAACACTTTCTACTTATGTCTCAACCTGCTTGTCCACAATGTCTGGATGTCATGAGACAGGCACAAGACGGATACCAGTCTCTCCCAGCGCACTCGTCTCTCCAGGGAATAGGCAATCGCACAAGTCTATATGTGAACAAGGTCTTTGCCAGTGTCTCTGTCACGCACAACTACGTCAACGGGGAGGCTTTATTGTCGAAAGGCCTGCATATCCCTTGCTACACTGCAGTTGCCAAAAGAGGGAAGTCTGGGTCAGCATCGCAATGTTGCAGAAGATTTGGAGCGTCCGCCTGGGCTTAGAGTGGGCGCATGGGCTGACCATGGATTGGTCACTGAGTTACCGCAATACCGTGAAACACATCAATGCAGGGACGATCGTCCTAGCAAAATGCGCTCACGGGGTGATGGATTTTGCTGAGGCTCGAAAAGAGCTGACTAGATTGCGGACTGCTAACGAATTTGACTTTGCAGACATTGACCGTCAGGGCGATGGGCTACTTGAGGTGAGAAACCCCTTGAACCATAACTGTCCAGCAAATCAAACTTCTACTAACCCTTTCTTGCAGCTTGCCATTAGGCAACCTTGGGACCTTTCATATCAAGATCTCCAATTCCAACTAATTAGATGGCTAGTAGAGGTGGGAACCCCAATCAACAGTGAAAGGTGCGTACATATGTCGCACTCATAACTTCGATACTGGCTCATTGGGTCTCAGACTGCTGGAAAAATGCTTGACGTGGGTAGGAGAAGGACCATATCTCTGGCTTCTCAAAATTCTCCTGGAAGTCTCGATGGACGCAAGTGACGTGTCACCACGTCTGCTCTCGACCTGGCGTCGGCCTAGCAGTCCGAACTGGATATGGCCATACCATTCTGGTGATTCGTTTTTCTTGCATGCAATTACCATGCTGGCCAGCAACGACTACGGTTTGTCTTGTTGATACTTGAGCCCCAGTGGAACGGGTTGCTGACCTTCTTAGACTTTGGGGGCACTACGAAAATTCATTCCGCTATTTTGCGCTACAACTATCCACTTGTCGAGCAGATGTTGATAAAGGACATCAGCAAGGTAAATACAGAGGCTAATTTCCTTGGTCATCACGCTTTGCATCTCGCTATCTTGAACCCACAAATGGTTGCACTCCTACTCAAGCACCGCCACGACATTGAGCTTGATATAGTAGATGCTAATCAAACCACGCCACTAATGTATGCCATGTCTTATGGGACGACAGGAGCAGCGAAGCTCTTACTCAAGGCCGGTTCAGACCCATTTCGTCGTGACAAGCTCAATGGCTTCTGTGCGTGGGACTATGCTTTGATATGCGGAGATGCTGAGTTTCTCATCGAGGTACTTGAATGTTATCGAACGTGCCAGCCTGAGCTTTTCGATGAGACTATTGCTTTCTGCCTATGGGAGCGTATGTTGATTGATTCAGCGAGAACCAATGACTACGAATGCGAGATGCTGTCCTATCTGCTACGGTTCGAGCACAGGCATGATGATGTTGAAGACCACGATAACACTTTGCTGCATCTGTGCAGAGAACACGAGGTGAAGCCTTTGCTTCATTATAAAAACTATCCAATCAACCAGAAAAACACCCATGGCTATACACCATTGATGGTGATAGCCAGATTCGGTGACCCTTTGCACGTACGAAAACTCATTGATCAAGGTGCATTGATTAATGTTGTCGATGAGCGAGGTCGCAATGCTCTACATCATCTGAATCGCAGCGTCCAGAAGGACTATTACGGTATCACATCTCCTGACACCTGGACCTCCACCCTTGAGACTGCTGCTGTCTTGGTAAATGCGGGCATCAATATGCAGCAGGGAGACTATTGTCGGTGTCAATGTTCTTCATCTGGCTGCTTATCGCTGGGGAACCTGCTCGCTCAGTGCCATTGGCACAAGCCGCAGCTACAAAACCTGTGCACTGTCCCATGGCTCTTGGAGTGGCTCATTCTTCTCTTCTGGAGTCGCCCTGAGGAGCTCAATGCTCTTGCCAATGCATTGTACCGGCGACAGCGCTTCGACGAGCTCGGGATGACACATACCTGCAACTGCCACAAGAACACGAACGCTTGGTCTGAGCGTGCCGATGGGTGGATACGCTCGAGCGAGTGCATGCGCGGCGGATGCGATAGGCATCATAGTCGCACTGGAAATTGCTGCGAAGAAGCATGTGACCGAGAAGAGATATGGGATGAAGAGAGGATTTTGTCACAGAAGCTGCATGATGACTGCGACAAGTTCTCGGCTGCTGTCAACACGGATCATGAGTCCTCGTGGGTTTACGTCCTTGCTAGACGCGCAGTGATGATGGAAGAATCATTAGCAAAGGCGGCAAGCAAGTACGAAGATCGCGCTCGCCAACAGGCGGTAGCTTACCGGAAACGGCTTTGTGAATTAGACGTAAGCACAACCCCATCCAATATCATGACGAAAATTGGTTGTACTCACATTCTCGCAGAAAGCCGGAGCGGAGGTTATTACGGTAACATGCTCTTTTGGAGCGCTTATGATCGCATTGCTGACAAATGTTGATAGACATGTCCGTTGCGCTGGGTTGATCCCAGGAAAGGTACGATGACAGAATCATACGGTCCACTGAATTTGTATCCGCGTCTTAGGGAACAAAGCAGCACCGAATACCAAGTCGAGAAATACTTGGAGGTTCTCGAGGCGCGTCCGAAATACATGGTCGAGCACATCGGAGCTTCCTTTGATGCCGAGAATTGGGCCAACAAGCGTCGATCCCTTGCATCGCAGCTGCTAAAAGAAGCGACACGGCTGCGTGAAGCTCCTGAGGTGGAAAGAGAATGGGAAATGAGGGTTGAGGAAAACTAGACCGAACCTCACTGGTTTGGCGCAAGCACAATAATACCTACTGCATGAAGCGAGCGGTGGAGCTTTGCAGCGTTTGGAGTGATGGTCACCCAAGTTCTGCAGCGTCCAATCGGGTCACATGTTCCCGAAATGTTTTGATGCCCCCGGATCGAGCACTCGGCAACCACGACTTGCAGCATACTCACTTGCAACATCCGAAGCATAGATATCTAATGACTTCGGCAGTTGTCTTTTTGGTGTTGCCTTGACTTACCACTGATAAGAAACTCCATGTAGCTCAGGAGGTTGGGGGCATACGGGAGGCCCGAGGGGCTTGGGAAGCTCTCACAGCCTAGACGTCTGATTGGTTTTATTTGCGCGAGACGTTTCTGGGTATCTAGGCCGAGCACTAGCAAAGTGTATTTTGCTTTCCACCTTGGGGTAGCATGGAGATGCTGCTACCCCGGCATTTCTTTTGGACGCCGCTTCATCAATCATGACTGTTACGGGACGACTGAGCAAAGTTCCGGCACGGGAATTGCTTGTTCAAGACAAGAGGGGTGCAAAGGCTGGGCGAGATGCTTGGGGTCGATCTGGCGAGACCTGGGGCTTGTGGGGCACACAGGTCAGCAGCAGCTAGCAGGGTTACGTGGTCAAGCTGTCTCTGAGTACTTTAAAGGACTCGAATCTGCACGAGATTGGTTTCTCAAGCAACGGATCACTTTCAGTCTTGCAGTCGTAGTTTCGCAGCCGTAATCTCACAGCAACATGGCAGATGTGATGATGAGTGAGAAGTCCGTGGCGGCTCACACCACAACTCAGCACCTCGAAGACCTCCACGAACACAGTGAGACTGAAGGATATATCGTCGATGCAGATGAATCCTCAGTCGGTGTCAAGGTTGCGGCTGACGGCCACACTCGCCTCATACCGCAGCCGAGTGACGATCCCAACGACCCTCTGAATTGGTCAAAGACTAAAAAGCACATCATATTGTGGATTGTCTCTTTTGCGGCCTTCTTGCCCGACTATGGGAGTGCAACAGGCGCTGTCCTTCTTATCCCCCAGGCTGCGTATGCAACATCCGTGCGTCTCCTCGCAACCTTGCTGACCATTTTCTAGGATATGGAACACAACCCCGGAGGTTGTCAATCGCTCGCAGGTGGGCAATGTCTTTATGCTCGGCGTAGGAGGCCTTGTCGGTAAGTAGAGCTATGGGACTACTTGATCGAACATCTCGCTGATTCTCTCAGTTGTCGCCTTGAGCGCCTACTTCGGTCGGCTGCCAGTCATGTTCTACTTTCTCACCGCCTCAGTTCTGACCGCAATATGGTGCGCCGCGTCCACCACGTTCGAGTCCTTCATGGCCGCACGGATCCTCAATGGCTTCTTCTCAACGGTCAGCCAAGCCGGTGGCTTGATGTTCATCTACGACATGTTCTACTTCCATGAGCGAGCTCGCAAGATCAACATCTGGGCCGGGTTCATCATTGTGTCGCCTTACATTGGGCCATGTTTTGCAGCTTTCATGATAGCAACAAACCCATGGCCGGTGCCCTTCTGGGTGTATTCTGCGATGTCGGCCCTCGCGCTTATCCTCACGATCCTGTTCGTCGAAGAAACCTTCTACGATCGCCGCATAGACGCTTCAGCGCAACCAGCACAAGGAAGTCGCATCTCACGTTTACTCGGTATAAGCCAATACCGTTCTCGCCAGCAACGCAACACCTTTGGCCAGGCGTGCTCCCGAATATTCATCGTGTTCGCCAAACCCCCTGTCTTCGTGGCTAGTTTGTACTACGCACTCACGTTCGCCTGGGTCGTTGGAATCAATGGCACGCTCACCCTATTCCTGACCCCACTCTACAAATTTGAGGCCACGGCTATCGGCCTTTTCTACTTCACGCCAATTGTGGCGACGGTGTTGGGTGAGATTGCCGGCCACTGGATACACGACGTGCTGGCAAAACGATACATCAAGTCTCACAAGGGCCATTTCGAGCCCGAGGTACGCTTGCGCGCGATCGGAATCTCGCTGCCTTTCATGGTGATTGGACTCGCTATGCTGGGGCAGAGCCTCGGAAATGAGTGGCACTACATGGCCACGTCGGTCTTCTGGGGTCTCTACGTCTTCGGTGTCATGATCACCACTGTCGCCTTGAATGCGTATGTCCTCGACTGTTACCCAGAAGCTAGTGGCGAGGTTGCGGCTTGGCTGAACTTTGCTAGAGTGCTAGGAGGTTTCATTATCAGCTACTTCCAGGTCGAGTGGGCACTGAAGCAGGGTGTGCAAAAGAGCTTTGGGATCCAATCGGCCGTCGTCGCTGCCGCATTTATCCTGGTCATCATCTTGATGAAGTTTGGGAAGAGCTGGAGAGTCAAGAGCGGTCCATTGAACTTCAAGACTTCCTAAAAAGTCGCGTAGAAGGTGGCCAACGTTAGTACAACATAGAATAGTTCTTTGGTAGACAAAGTCGCTTTTGACATGTACGCCCGGCGAGAGCAACGTGCCCGATTATAGTAATTAGTTGTTCTTAATTTCAACCGTACACGGACTAAGTATCGTCTTCTGTATAAGGTAGCAAGGTACTATACCCGCCTTACGGGTAGCTCAGCGATAAGTCTAGTGTTGCGATATAACTGTTACCGGTGGTTACAACATCATTGTCGTGGCTAGGTTGGGTTGTGGAAAGTACAAGTAACTGAACAAGACGGCCACGTTGCTGTCCGAGGACGATATATCTCCCGAGAATCACATGCCATGATGCTGCAGCTCGATCCATCCAATTTTATTGCTTCCGTCAGACAGCAACCCTCAGCTGATCGGAGACCATCTGTTTGAACAGTGAACAACCGCTGATGAAACTCACCCAAAACAATATAACTGACGCTAACATAAACACACCCTGCCGTCGTATTGTGTGCCGTCAACCGGCGCTTCCAGCGAGAGTCTTGCAGCAAATTGTCTGGAACAGCGCGAGCCCGACGACATCTGCTAGCCCTGCACCAACCACCATCAACATACCAGGATCCACGTGCTTCCACGACAAGTAACCCCCAAAACTCGGTACCACCCTCAGTCAGCCGCACTACAGTATCCAGAACCAGCACATGTCGGGTCTAGAAAGCACAACAGCGCGGCTCCGCCAGACCTTCAAATACCCATCCGACGACGAAGGCTCGCAGACGTCGCGCGATGAGCTCGATGAAGAAGGTAATGAAACGACCCTAGTCCTCCAAGTCAAACCCAGCCACTCCATTGCAACATATGCAACGCAATCACCCCAGGTTCGCAGTAAAAAAAACCTAAGAAAGACTGACACCCATCCCCCCCACAGAACAAGAAACCCTCCTCTCAACGCTCACCGCGCAATCCACGCTGTCCAACGCAACCTACACGCACATCTTCACCGTCCTCCCGCTCCTGCTAACCCCTCTGTTCCTGTCCTTCCTCGTCAGCGCGCGGACCCCGGCGCAGCTCAAACTGCTCTCGCTCCTGTCCGTCACATCGCTGCTGGCCAGCTCGTTCACGATGTTCTTCCTGAGCAGCGCGATCGACGGCACGGACGCGCGGGCCCGTCTGGACGCGCGACAGCGCCAAGTCGGGCGGCGCACGTTCGCGAGTCACGGCGCGGCCTCTCACGCCGTGGGGCTTCTCGCCCTGTGGCGCCGGTTCATGGATAAACTCGACGACATGCGGCTGGATCTGGACCGCGAGGGCCCGCTGCTGCAGGCTCTGCCGGTGCTGAACGGCGTTATGTGCGCGCTGCTGGTTGTGGCGGGGCTGGGGCTGAAGGGCCGCGGCGGCGGTGAGTGGACGTGGATGTACCTGCTGCTGCCGGGCGTTATGATGGGGATGACGACGGTCGCGCGGCGCAGCATCATGGACGAGCAGCGCGGGATTCGCGAGTTGAAGGGGTTGCGGTATGGGTACAAGGGCGCTTGAGTGGGGGGCTGCTGGACCGGTAACAGCAGTGCATGGATGATGGTATTGTTAACGATAGAACAACAGACTGTATTGCATGGCAACGACGAGTAGATTGGTGATTTACGAGAGTACAAGACAAAAGAAACCCCTTCGATCAATCTGACCTGCCTGGCGCAATCAAGCCACTGAGACGCAAGAGCCCAGCACCAGCACCAGCACCAGCACGACTCAGAGATAGATCTACCTACCAATCTCACATGCCCCAACCCCAAAAACGACCCGCACCGGCAAATACAGCACCTGCCATCAACCCGCTCCGCCCTGCCCTGCCCTATCCCGCCAACTCTGCTCGCCACCACCACTCCCAGTTCCTACTTGTAAGCGCTACACTCAGTCCCACTCCAACCCCATCCCCACAGTATTTCCCGATCTGTTCCTTACCACTTCCCGCACTGGACCCCGACTAGTCTAACCCACGCTCTACAGTACCTCTCAGCCGAGCCCCACGACCTCAGCAAGCCCCCACAAGCATAGCTAGACACGAACGGACATGCAGCGTCATGACTGTTCAAGCGCGCTCATCTTGCTCATCTGTGTGGATCCGCTGGTCTAGATGTTGGGGGTGGACTTTGTCGGCTGAGCCTTGCCGCGGATGCTGTGGGTAGTAGAACGATGTTGGACGAGGGGAAACGACTGACTGGTCAGGACTGCATGTCGAGCACGCCGCACTTCTGATGGCAGACCGATGGCGACAGATGGAAAGTTCTTTATTACCGGACGCTGTCTCGCGTAGGCAGTGTTTGTGTACAAGGGATTGAAAAGTGGTGTACATTGACCATCTAAGTGTTTCAAGCTTGCCTCGGGCTTGCTCGGTGATAATACAATTGTCTTACAGCCCGTTCTGCGAGGTGCCGATCTTGGCCCCGATGGCTTCCCTCAGCTCTGCGTTCTTCTCGACTGGTTTCGGGGGCGGAGGGACGTTGGGCCACGGCTTTAACAGAGCATCTTGGATCATGACGACGCAGCCTTTGGGGCCAGAAACGGCACCTGTACGTACGGGTTAGCACTAGATGGTTGACTGTTGCAACACGGGTAGTGGACTTACCATTGACCAGAACAATGCCCTTGTCCTCGTCCGTCTGCAGGACCTTGAGATTCTGCACGGTGTTCCTCTGTCCGCCCATATTTCCGGCCATCTTCTTGCCGGGGTACACACGACTACCACCTCCCTGACCATTACCCGTGGCACCAGCACTTCTGTGCGAGAGCGAATGACCGTGACTCCTCGGCTGACCGCCAAAGCCCCATCTCTTCATGACACCCTGGAAGCCCTTGCCCTTGCAATCACTCCGCGTGTCAACATATTGACCCTCCATGAACCAGCTGGCGTGGATTCCCTCTCCCACTGCAAGCAGACCCCGCTCATCGCGCACTCTAAACTCCTGCAGGTAGCGTTTGGGCGCCACCCCCTGCACGGAAAAATGGCCCAATTCAGGCTTGCTGATGTTCTTGGGATGTTTGGTGCCAGCCCCGACACACACAGCATAGTATCCGTGCTCCTTCATCGTCTTGTGGTGGACGACCTGATTCCTTTCCAGCTGCAGCACCGTACAGGGTATGCGTTGGCCGGTTTCCGAGTCGTAGATGGCGGTCATGCCGCGCTTGATGGCCAATGCGCCGGTGCGTAGTGGGAGCGTGTCGGACTTGATCTTGCGTTCGTATGCAGCCTTGGGCGTCGACAACAGCCCTGGGAGGTTGGGGCCATTGTTGTACGGGTTTAACCGCGGCGGTTCGAGTGCTTTGATGCCAAAGGATCGTGTTTGCTGAGCTGCTCTTTTCGACGCTTGCAGGCATGATCGCGGCAGAAGGAAGGACGGTGGCAGTGGCACCGCCACCAACACGGTACTTTTGGGCGGCATCGAGAGACGGGATGAGATGAGCGAGAGCAATTACAGTGTGCAGCAGTCACGCTGTTGCTGTCGAATGATGGCGCCTGTACCTTGGGGACAATCTGAACAGCGCAGCCTCGTCACAACTCCCATCACATGCACTAAGCTCAACTAAGTTTGGCCCTATGCCTCCACCACGTGGAAAATCACGTGGCGGCCAGCAGGAGAAGGTCAACCGACAAGGCTTACACCCAACGTAGGAGCTACTGTACGAGTCCAGCAGCTCTCATGACCTAGGCAGGCTATGAGCTTGTGTTTATACCTAACAATGGCAAGACCAGGCCTTCCACAGCACTTCAAGCGTCGCTTGTAGTCACAAACGGTGAACCTTGATTCTGTCTCGGTGCTACTAGTATGAACATATGCTCTGTTGCTTCTGCTCCGCTGCTCCTAACTCTCGTCACATGTCGATGCTCTCGTTGAATCTCAATATACCATTCAGCTTCATCACGCCATTGACCCCTCCCGGCATCGACATATGCCCATCAGTCCCTGCTCCACCCGTAGCTGCCTGCTGTATCTCGCCACCATCCTGGTCAGAGATGTCCGACACGATCACCAATCCCGCCTGCTTGATCGTGTCAACTAACGCCGGCACCCTCTGCAAGATCCGACTCGAGCACATCAACCCCATGAAATTGTTGCTCTGCGCTAACCGTGCTGACTCCTTGATCGATGAGCTTGGCACCACCGGCCCTGTACTCGACCCCGTAACGTTCATCACTTCGTTGTGGTACTTGCTGCCCCCGAGGTCATTGCATAAGAAAACAGGGAAGTTGGGCTGTTTCCAATTGATGGCGGTGCAGATGGACGGGTTCCACGACGAGAATACAATCGAGCGAGTCAAGTCCGCATTTTGTGCTCGAAGCTTGCGTGCGTGATTGAACACTTCCGTGAGGATAGTGTCGGCGAAGCGGTTGATGTCAATCGTCTGGTAATTGCATAGCGCTCGTTCTTCCGCCTTGGTAGGGTAGAGGATGTGGAGGTTGAGGTGAATGCTCGCCGGTACCGTCGCAAGCACATTCTCGAGCGTAGCAATGCACTTGTTGAGCTTGCCACGCCAGTAATGGATATCCTCCGCTTCGCTCCCCGATGGAGCGTCCAAAGATGCCAAGTCGATGGCTCCCAGCGTAGAGAGTTCTTCGAGTCGCCGCTGGCTTATCGACACATCCAGTCCATGATGTGTCTTTAAGTATGACGAAGCGATAATTGGGAAGCCGTCTCGAGTCATCTGAACGCACAATCGGAGATAGTCTCCAGACAGACTCGACCCTGTAATCAGTGCACCGCTGTCATCACTCGAACTCGTCGCCTTCCAGTATGTGGCGAACTGTGTGATCTCCAATGGTATCCCGTTGTAAGGTTTCACGACCTGATAGCTGAACTGGATCTGCCCTATGCTCCGCAGACGAGGGTCAAAAAGTGGTAGTGTGCAAATGCCGGAGCTACTATCAACGGCTTTGAACACGTCCGACAATGCCACAGATTTCGCTATCACCTTGGATCCGAAGGTCGGGAAGATTTCGAAGTCGACTGCGAAGCTATCGAGGTTGTCGATCTGGAAAGACGCCACCCGAGCATCTTCTTGTATTGGCAGCATGATGTTCCGGGGGATGAGGTCTGACATCTTGGAAGAGATGGTGATCCGTGCGGCAGGGTATCGTCCTTCGTTGAAGAACTTGATTGCGTTCTTCCCTCTGTCGAAATTGATCGAAATGAGAGTTTTCGTGTCGAGGAAGTTATGACCATACCGTCGGAGAGGAATGATCGGAGGAGGTAGGTAGAGGTCAGGTATGCCGTCTCCTTCTGCCATTAGTGGTGGTGAGGCATCCATTGCTGTACTGGATGGGATGGTCATGGTGCTTGCTGTTGTGAAGCGAGGCTGTGGCTTCGGCTGCGCGACTTTGTCCCACAACAGATCCATACACTGAAGATTGCCCTCCCATGTTGCGTAGTAAGTCGCAGTCAGACCCTTCTCGTCGACCGCAGCGGCATCTGCGCCATTCTCAAGCAATGCCTGCAGGCATGCCACGTTTCCCTCACTAGCGGCGTGAAACAACGGCGTCCATGCGTAGAGCTTGTCTCTCTGGTTCAGATCTGCACCGTGCTGCTTCAGCAATAGGAGCAATCCAGGATCTCTGCTAGATCTCGCCACGAGATGCTGCGGGTATAGTCCTTCGGCGTCTGGGAGTAACTGGGCATTTAGTTCGAGAAGCAGCTTCACGATTTCAGGCAAACTATGCTGACATGCCAGATTGAGCGGGATGTGGTCGTTCTCACTAGCTGGGTCGATGGTGGCATGTTGAGAAAGCAGTAGTTGAACGCAGTCAATCTTGTCTCTGACAATACTGTGTATCAGAGGTGAGAAGTTGTCGTGATCCACGAGGTCGATCATGCTTGGTCCTGCCGCAATGAGCTTCTCGACCATCGCAAGTCGTCCTCT
>Ga0066648_10001249_pt1 | contig 14327 bp, 16 predicted proteins | sample CryGeyCG12114_NA_FD_59537 | JGI IMG/M metagenome (GOLD analysis project Ga0066648, IMG submission 59537) | Groundwater microbial communities from aquifer - Crystal Geyser CG19_WC_8/21/14_NA | ecosystem: Environmental > Aquatic > Deep subsurface > Groundwater | place: USA: Utah: Grand County... | reverse complement strand
ACTACGCCCAGCACGGCCCTCACGGAGAGCACCTGCAGCGACGGCTGGTCCCGAACCGCCCGACGGAAGACTCACCCCTCACCACCGAGTCGTGGTACGTCCCTCAGGTCTACGTCAGGCCTGAGCCCTAGAGGGCAGCGTGGGTGAGGCCGTCACGACGCGTCGCTGACGTAGATTCGGGCGGTGACCGACCACGACATCAGTGACCACTTGGCCAGCATCGCGAGACAGATCCAGTCCGAGGGCGACGTCACGAAGGCCGGCGACCGGATCGTCGAGGTCACGGCGGAGCTGTTCGACGGCGCGGAGGTGGCGATCTCGATCGCACACCGCAAGCACCGGGTCGAGAACGGCGGGGCGACGTCGGAGTCGGCGCGTCGCGGCGACGAGCTGCAGACCGAGCTCGGTGAAGGTCCCTGCCTCGATGCCGCCTGGGACCACGAGCTCGTCTGCACCGGCGACCTGGCCCGCGACGACCGGTGGCCGCGCTGGGGCCCGCGGATGGCCGAGCAGTTCGGCATCCGAAGCATGTTGTGCACGCAGCTGTTCACCAACGAGGACCAGCTCGGGGCACTGAACATCTACTCCACCCAGCTCGACGCGTTCGACGAGGAGGCGCTGGAGACGGCCCGGCTGCTGTCGGCGCACGTCGCGGTGGCGGTCGCTGCGGCCCAGGAGGTACAGGGTCTACGGTTCGCTGTCGACCGGCGCACCACCATCGGCAAAGCGCTGGGAATCCTGATGGCCAAGTACGACCTGGACGACGACCGTGCCTTCGACGTCTTGCAGCGGCTCTCGTCTCACGAGAACCGCAAGCTGTACGACGTGTCGCTCGGCGTCGTCAGTCTCCGAGGTCTGCCACCCACCCAGGGGTGACCAGCAGTCGAGATCAGGAGCCCGGAAAGGGGAGTCCGTGAGCCACACCACCGAGCCAGTCGAGTACCTGTCCGGGTTCGGCAACGGTTTCGAGTCCGAGGCCATCCAGGGCGCCCTCCCGGTCGGTCGCAACTCCCCGCAGCAGTGCGCCTTCGGTCTGTACGCCGAGCAGTTGAGCGGATCGCCGTTCACCGCGCCGCGGACCAGCAACGAACGGTCCTGGTTGTACCGGATCCGGCCGACCGTGCGGCACTGGGGACGGTTCCACAAGGTCCAGCCGGACCTGTGGTTGAGCGCCCCGGACACCGAGTGGGAGGTCGCACCCGGACCCAAGCGGTGGGACCCCGTACCCGTCCCCGAGGAGGCGCTGACCTTCCTGACCGGGGTCCGCACGATCACCTCCGGCGGTGACGTCGCCTCCATGGCCGGAGCTGCGAACCACGTCTACCTGATCACCGAGTCCATGCAGGACGAGTACTTCTACAACGGTGACGGCGAGATGCTGTTCGTGCTGGAGCAGGACGGCCTGCGGTTCTGGACCGAGTTCGGCATCATCGACGCCGAGCCCGGTGAGATCGTGGTCGTCCCCCGCGGGGTCAAGTTCCGCGTCGAGCTGACCGGAGGCCCGGCACGGGGGTACGTCTGCGAGAACTACGGCGGCACCTTCACGCTTCCGGAGCGCGGCCCGATCGGCGCCAACTGCCTGGCCAACCCCCGGGACTTCCTGACTCCGGTCGCCGCCTATGAGGACGTCGACGCCCCGTCGAAGCTCTACGTGAAGTGGGGCGGCGCCCTGTGGGTGACCGACCTGGCCCACTCGCCTCTCGACGTCGTCGCCTGGCACGGCAACTACGCTCCCTACAAGTACGACCTGCGCAGGTTCTCCCCGGTGGGGCCGCTGCTGTTCGACCATGCGGACCCGTCGATCTTCACGGTCCTCACCGCGCCCTCGGAGACACCCGGCACCGCCAACGTGGACTTCGTGGTCTTCCCGGACCGGTGGCTGGTCACCGAGGACACCTTCCGGCCCCCCTGGTACCACCTGAACATCATGAGCGAGTTCATGGGGCTCATCTACGGGGTGTACGACGCGAAGCCGCACGGTTTCGTCCCCGGGGGGTTCAGTCTGCACAACTGCATGCAGCCGCACGGACCGGACACCGAGGCGTTCCAGGCTGCCAGCACCGCCGAGCTGGGGCCGGTGAAGCTGGAGGGGACGATGGCCTTCATGTTCGAGACCCGCTACCCGCAGAAGGTCAGCAAGTACGCCGCGAACCTCCCGCAGCTGCAGGACGACTACGCCGACTGCTGGGTCGGCCTCGAGAAGCGTTTCGACCCGCAGCAGCCGTGACGTGAGCCGACTCGCGGTCCCGCAGACCCACCCGTTCGGCATCCACAACCTGCCGTACGGCGTGTACTCGTCCGGTGGCGGCGACCGCCGCGTCGCGGTTCGTCACGGCGACCACGTCGTCGACCTGGCAATCGTCCTGGACGACACCACGACGTTCGAGCAGCCCTCCCTCAACCGGTTCATGGCCCAGGGCTACGACCGGTGGGTGCAGGTGCGGGAGCTGCTCTCGGTGGCACTCACCGGTGAGGTCCCCGAAAGTGCTGTCCACGCGATCGACGACGTCGCGCTGCACCTCCCCTTCGAGGTCGCCGACTACGTCGACTTCTACGCCTCGGAGCACCACGCGGCGAACCTCGGCCGGCTGTTCCGCCCGGAGCAGCCGGATCCGCTGATGCCCAACTGGAAGCACCTCCCGGTCGGCTACCACGGCCGCAGCGCCTCGATCGTGGTCTCCGGCACCGAGGTCGTGCGACCTGCCGGTCAGCGCATGGGTCCCGGCGACCCGGTGCCGGTGTTCGGGCCGTCGGCCCGCCTCGACATCGAGGCGGAGCTGGGCTTCGTCGTCGGCGTGGGCAACCACATGGGCACCTGCATCGACGTCGAGGAGGCCGAGCAGCGCATCTTCGGGGTGGTGCTGTTCAACGACTGGTCGGCGCGCGACATCCAGGCCTGGGAGTACGTGCCGCTCGGACCGAACCTGGGCAAGTCGTTCGCCTCCACGATCTCGCCGTGGGTGGTGCCGATGCTCGCCCTGCAGCCGGCGAAGGTCGACACCCCGAGACAGCATCCTGAACCTCTGCCCTACCTGGCGATGGAGCGCCCCTGGGGGCTGGACGTCGAGCTGGAGGTGGAGTGGAACGGTCACGTCGTCTCGCGCCCGCCGTACGCCGCGATGTACTGGTCGCCGGCGCAGATGCTCGCCCACGAGACCGTCAACGGGGCACCCACCAGGACTGGTGACCTGTTCGCCTCCGGCACGGTGTCGGGCCCGGCCAAGGAGCAGCGCGGTGCCTTCATCGAGCTGACCTGGGGCGGCACGGAGCCGGTGCTGGTCAACGGCGAGCAGCGCACCTTCCTCGAGGACGGCGACGAGGTCGTGCTGCGCGGCACGGCCCCGGGACCCTCGGGCACCCGGATCGGGTTCGGCGAGGCTCGTGGGCGCATCCGCAGCAACCCGCTGGGTGCCTGGCCGGGCAGGAGCCAGGACTGATGCCCGGGGCCGAGACGACCTCCGCTGACGCGGCCACCGCGACCACTGCCACGGATCCCGACCTCCGCCGTGGCACAGTTCAGCGGTGACCAAGCGATGGCCCGGCTGGGTGTACGACGACGGCGAGGAGCCTGACTACCGGTTCAGCTTCGCCAACGAGCGGACCTTCCTGGCCTGGATCCGGACGGCCCTGGCTCTGGTCGCGGCTGGGGTGGCGCTCGACGTCGTGCCGTTGTCCCTGCCGCCGACGGCACAGCGGCTGTCTGCTGCCGGTCTGATCGTGCTCGGTTGCCTGTCGGCGGCGGTGGCGTGGTTGCGCTGGGCTCTCGCTGAACGAGCCATGCGTCACAGCCGTCCCTTGCCTTCGTTCGGCATCGGGATCTGGCTCGCGGTCGTTCTGGTGGCCGCTGTCGTCCTGCTGTTCGCCGCGGCACTGTGAACATGGCGGACCGAGGCGCAGCCAACGAGCGCACCGCACTGGCGTGGCAACGTACGGCGCTGTCCGTCCTCGCGGGCTGCGCCGCGATGGCACGGGTCACCTGGGACGCACTGGCAGTCGCGGCGCTCCTCCTTCTCGGAGCGGGAGCCGCGCTGTCCTTGGCCGTGTTCCTGCTGAGCTCGAGCCGCTACGAGGCTCATCTGGTGCGCCGGTCCGACCACAGCCCGCGCGGAGGAGGGATGGCGTTCGCCCTCGCAGCAGCCGTCGTCCTGATGGGCCTCACCCAGCTGACGGTCGAGGTCACCGGGCGCCTGACTCTCGGCGGCTGAGCAGAGCCTCGTCGAGCGTGGCGGTGGCTCACCCAGGTCGGCAGGGTGCTCACGTCGACGACTCCCAGCGGCTCAACCCCCCGGCGTGCGCCACCCGGACGTCATCGGGGTGTCGGGCCCGTCGGTCGCGATCGTCACCCGCCGCAGCAGATCGGTCAAGGTGGTGACCTCGTCGTCCGACAGGGTGGCTGTGATGTCCGCGTTCGTCGAAGCCATGGTCGCTCGCGCCGCTACCCGCCAGGACTGAGCCGTCGCCTCGCGGCACCATCGCCGGCACCGACTGCCGTGGGGCGACCCTTGCTGCCGGTGGGTGTCACGCCTATAGTCACTATTACGATCTAGTAACCGCGGTCACTATGCGGAGCGCGGATGAGAGGAACACCAGCCATGACAGGACCCAGCGTTCAGGACGGCATGGAGCAGAAGGGCTCCGCCGTCAACCTCCTGTGGAAGCCGGACGCCGCTCCGTGGTTCCCGGAGGTCATCGAGCCCGAGTACGCCGGCTGGAAGGTCGAGCAGCACGCCTGGTACGACGCGGTGACCATCGCCGACCTGTCGCACCACATGTCCGACACCGTGATCCAGGGCCCCGACGCGACCAAGGCGCTGGTCGCCACCAGTGCGAACAACTACGCCTCGTTCGCCGTCGGGCAGGCCAAGCAGTTCGTGCCCGTGGCTGCGGACGGCAACATCATCACCGACGGCATCCTGCTCAAGGAGTCCGAGGAGCGCTACGTCCTCAGCGGCGTTCCCGCGGCCCAGAACTGGGTGGTCTACCACTCGCGTGAGCTCGGCTTCGACGTCGAGTTCTCGACGAACCGAGAGACGTCGGCTCGTCGGGACGGCGAGGACCCGATGGTGTTCCGCTACCAGATCCAGGGCCCCCTCGCCGGTGAGCTCATCGAACGGGCCTTCGGGGGTCCGCTGCCGGAGACCAAGTTCTTCCACTCCTCGATCGTGACGCTGGGTGGTCGCACCTTCCGCGCGCTGCGACACGGCATGGCGGGCCAGGCGGGCTTCGAGTTCGTCGGCGACTGGGCCGACTCGGCCTTCGTCAAGGACGCCCTCATGACGGCTGGTGAGCCGCTCGGCCTGGTCCACCAGGGAGCCTGGGCCTACCCGACGGCCAGTCTGGGCAGTGGGTGGATCCCGTCGCCGACCCCGGCCATCTACACCGATCCGGAGCTGCTCGACTACCGGCGATCGCTGTCCCTGTACTCCTACGAGGGCATGAAGCCGCTGCAGGGCAGCTACTTCTCGGAGAACATCGAGGACTACTACTGCTCGCCGTACGAGCTCGGCTACGGACGGTCGATCTCCTTCAATCACGACTTCATCGGGAAGGCCGCGCTCGAGAAGGCGAAGACCGACGCACCCCGCACCAAGGTGACGCTCGTCTTCGACAAGGAGGACGTGCGGCGCACCCTCGGTGAGGACCCCGGCTTCGTCCACCACTACTGGCGCAACCGGGTCGAGACCACGAGCGGGGACCTGGTCGGCGTGACCTTCCAGACCGGCTGGCTCGACAGCGAGAGCACGGTGCTGGCCCTCACGCTGGTGGACAAGGGAGCCGCCGAGCCGGGGACCCAGGTGGAGGTCGTCTGGGGTCAGCACCCGGGCGCCGGCACCTCCTCGACGGCTGACCTCGGCTTCCCTCGCCTGCGTGCCACGGTCCAGCCCTGCCCGTACAACGAGGTGTCCCGCACCTTCTACCGCCAGGACGCCTGACCAGCCCTCGTCACCACCCACCCCGGAGGTCATCTGCATGTCCACACCGACTGCCTCGTCGAGCGCAGTGCACACGCTCCTGTCCGACCACTCGCTCGAGATGACCGGCAAGGACGTGCCCCACCTGCTCGAGGCGCGCGGCACCATCCCCGCGGGCACCAGGATCAACGTCACCTACCTGGAGAACGAGGACCTGGAGACTCGGCTCGAGGCCGCCCGGGTGGTGCACGAGGCCGGCTTCGTGCCTGTCCCGCACCTGTCGGCGCGACGCCTGACCTCGGAGGGGGTGTTGGCGGAGTACCTCGGGGCTCTGCATGCGATCGGGGCCTCCACTCAGGTCTTCGCGGTGGGTGGCGACCCGACGGAGCCGCACGGTCCCTTCCCGGACGCCCTGTCGATCATCTCGTCCGGGCTCTTGCAGGACTTCGACGTGCGCGACGTGTCCATCGCCGGCTACCCCGAGGGTCACCCCGACATCCCCACAGCCGACCTCTGGTCCGCCCTGACGGACAAGGCGTCGGCGATCCTCGAGCAGGGACTCACCGGTTCGATCATCACCCAGTTCGGCTTCGACGTGGACCCGGTGCTGCGGTGGATCGAGGAGGTCCGCGACCGCGGCGTCGAGCTCCCGGTCCGGGTCGGTGTCCCGGGCCCGGCCGGCATCCGACGGCTCGTCCGGTACGCCGCCCGGTTCGGCGTGGGCACCAGCGCCGGCATCGCCAAGAAGTACGGCTTCTCGATCACCAACCTGATGGGCACGGCCGGTCCCGACCGCTTCCTCGACGAGCTCGCCTCACGCCTGGACGCGGTGCGTCACGGCGAGGTGGACGTGCACTTCTACACCTTCGGCGGACTGGGAGCGACCTCGGACTGGATCGCGGCCTACCAGGCCGAGGTGCGGCCATGACGCAGACGCAGGAGGCTCCTCTCCGCAGCCGGAGCGGGACGCAGCCCACGAACCAGGCGTCGCTGGTCGTCAAGGGCCGTGACCGGCCGGGCATCGTCTCGGCGGTCACGTCGGTCCTCGGGAGGCACGGCGCCAACATCGTCTCGCTCGACCAGCACTCCGACGACCCCCAGGGCGGTGCGTTCTTCCAGCGGACCGTCTTCCGGATCGACGACCTGCCCGTGACCCTCCCGGAGCTGGACGCGGACCTGGCCGCTGCGCTCGGTGACGACTTCGACCTCGAGTTCACGCTCCGCGACATGTCGCTGCCCAAGCGCGTCGCGATCTTCGCCTCGAAGTCCGACCACTGCCTGGTGGACCTGCTGTGGCGGCACCGCCGTGGCGAGCTGCCGGTCTCGATCGCGATGGTGATCAGCAACCACACCACCACCGCGGAGGAGGTCCGCTCCTTCGGCATTCCGTTCTTCCACGTGCCGTCGAGTGGTCCCGACAAGTCTGCGGCGGAGGCCGACCAGCTCCGGCTGCTCCAGGGGAACGTCGACTTCGTCGTCCTGGCTCGCTACATGCAGATCCTCTCGAGCGACTTCATCACCGGTGTCGGCGTGCCGATCATCAACATCCACCACTCGTTCCTCCCAGCCTTCATCGGTGCGGGTCCCTACGCCAAGGCGAAGGAGCGGGGCGTGAAGCTGATCGGTGCCACTGCGCACTACGTGACCGAAGATCTCGACGAGGGCCCGATCATCGAGCAGGACGTGGTGCGCGTGACGCACGCCGAGACCGCAGCCGAGCTCCAGCGCCGTGGCGCGGACGTCGAGCGCGCCGTCCTCTCCCGTGCCGTGGCCTGGCACGCCGAGGACCGGGTCATCCGGCACGACAAGCACACCATCGTCTTCGCCTGATCGGACGGAGGAGAAGTCATGACTCGGAGGATCGACGGACGTGCCGTCGCCGCGCGCGTTCGGGCCGAGGTCGCCCTCGAGGCCGCTCGCGCCTGGCCGGACCGCCAGCACGCACCGGGGCTGTCCACCATCCTCGTCGGTGACGACCCCGCCAGCGCGGTCTACGTCGCAGCCAAGCGCAGAGCCGTGCGTGAGGCCGGCATGCGGGACTTCCACGTGTCGCTGCCGGCCACGGTCACGCAGGCGGCGCTGGCCGACACCATCGACCGCCTCGCAGGTGAACGCGACGTGGCCGGCATCCTGCTGCAGCTGCCGCTCCCGAACAGGCTCGACGCGGGTCCCCTCATCAACCGGATCCCACCGGAGAAGGACGTCGACGGCCTGACCACGACCAGCGCCGGCCTGCTGGCGCGCGACCAGGCGGGCCTGCGGCCGTGCACGCCGGCGGGGGTGGTCGAGCTCCTCGACTCCGAGGGGATCACGATCGAGGGCGCCAAGGCGGTCGTCGTCGGCCGGTCGGATCTCGTGGGGCGGCCGATGGGGCAGATGCTGCTCAACCGGGACGCAACCGTCACCGTGACCCACAAGGAGACCCGTGACCTCATCGCCGCCACGCAGGAGGCGGACATCCTCGTCGTCGCGACCGGGGTCTGCGGTCTGATCGGGCGCGAGCACGTCGGAGAGGGCGCGACGGTGGTCGACGTCGGCATCCACCGCACGCCGTCGGGCCTGACCGGCGACGTGCGCGCGAGCGAGCTCGAGGGCTGGGTCAAGGCGATCACCCCGGTCCCCGGCGGAGTGGGACCGATGACGATCGCGATGCTCATGGCCAACACGCTGAGGGCAGCGCTGCGGTCCCCGTCCGAGGCTCAGGCCGACTCGCGGACCAGCACCTGAGCCGGTGCCGCGCACAGGTCGCTCGCGTCGAGACCGAGCACCTGTCGGGCGGCCCGGCGACCGTGCGCATCGGCGTCGATGTGCACGGTGGTGAGGGTGGGTGTGGACAGCGCGGCGTACTCGGTGGCGTCGTAACCGATGACCGCCAGGTCCGCGGGAACCCGGAGGCCGAGCTGCTCGGCACACTTGAGGACCCGCAGGGCCATCTCGTCGGTGAACGCCGCGATCGCCGTCGTCGGCTGTGCGGCCAGGAACGAGCGCAGGCCTGCGACTCCGCCCGCGTCCGGCCGGGCCAGGGTCAGCGAGCCGAGCGGGGCGAGACCGAGCCGCTCGACGGCTTGCCGCGCGAAGCTCTCCCGGACACGTGCGAACGGCGTCGGGTGCTCGGGGAGCGCCATCGCCAGACGCTCGTGTCCCTGCTGGGCCAGGTGACCGACCTGCACCGCCGTGTGCGCGGCCATACCGTCGGTCCAACCACCGTCCGCCAGCTCGAGCCCGTTGGAGTAGTTGGCCGCGAAGTCGATCACTGCTCGCGGTGAGACCGCGTGCGACAGCTGGCTGGTGGATCCCGGGGTGGGGTGGCCGTGCTTGACCACGAGGGTGTGGTCGTGATCGGCCAGCTCGGCGTCGAGGCCGCCGATGAAGGAGCGGGAGTAGTTGCCCTCCAGGCTGGCGTCCAGGTTGAGCACCACGATGCGCGAAGATCCCTCGCGCATGGCACGGGCGATGCCGTCCACGACGTACCCCAGCTCGCTCGCCGCCCGCAGGACCCGCTCGCGGGTCGGCTGGGAGATCGTCTGGTTGCGCGTGTTGTTGATGACGAAGCCCACCGTTGCCGGGGACACGCCGCTTGCCGCCGCGACGTCACGCATCGTCACCCGTCGTCCGCTCATCGGCTCTCCGTCCCGGGGCCCGCACGAGCTCAGGGGCCCACCCAGACGGCGGTGGCAGGCTCGGCGCTGACGAAAGAATACAACTTGCACGATCTAGTGACCGTCGGACCATGCTGGTCCTTCGCCGCACCATCGAAGAGCATGGACTCGACCGGACGTGGTCGTGGAACCACTCCAGGTGCCGCAGGTGGGGCACGGCGGCCGCGGCCAGTTCTCCACCCTCACCTCGGCCACGTCTACCTGACCGTGGCGCTGCTGCCGGCGGACCAGGCTCCTTTCCCGAGGACAGGGCCGAGTCCTACCGCGCCCACGGACTGGTCGACGACGACGACGGCGCCACCGTCATCGACCTCGGCCTCGACCCCGATCCCGACGACGCCCGGCGGCTGTGGGAGCTGAGCGAGCGACTGGGCTGCTGCGTCGCGAACTCCCAGACGACTGCCTCAGGAAGGAGAGGCGCTCCAGTCTGCGACGACCTGCCAGGCCAGAGCGGGGCTGCGGGCCACCGTCAGATCGGTGGAGATGTGTGCGAACGACGTCGCCCCGTTGCCACTTGCCAGGTGCAGGGCGAGCTGGGGAGGTGTCGTCCCCGGGTGCATGTCCGGGTGGGTGCTCGCGACGACGACGCCCTGGGGGGAGACCAGAGCCGCAGGGGCGGGCATCGCCAGCAGGGCCGGCGCGACCAGGGAGCCGATGCGGTCCAGGGTGAGCTCGGCGCAGCCCAGGCCGAGGAAGCGGCCTTGGACGACGACCGGGACGGCCGCCGTCACCATCCAGGTGTCGGTCCCGCCGCCGTCGAAGTGGGGAGGCGCCAGACGGGGCGCCAGCTCGTGGGCGGACTCGCTGAACCAGACGGCCGAGGGGTAGTCGTAGAAGGCCTCGCTGCGCGGGTCCAGGCGGGGCCGGAGCTGCACGGGTCCAGCCGGTCCCTGCACGAACCACTGCATCCACAGCTCCTCGTCGGCGAGGGTGTGGGGGGCCATCGCGACTCCTGCGCCGGTGACCAGGTGCTGGTTCTCCTCGAGCAGCCGGGTGAGGGCAGGGTTCAACGCGGACAGGTGGGACGCGGTCAGGGCGCCTCCTGTGCGAGCAGCCCTCTCGGCACAGATGACCAGGTGGGCGGCGACCTCGCTGGCGACCTCGAACACCGGGTCGACGACACGCGACACGCGCCCGAGGGCGGCGGCACTGCGGTCGGCGCGAGCGTCGCCGGATGACGAGACGACGTCCTCCGCGACGGCGAAGTTGATCTCCGCCAGGTCGAGCGTATGACTGCTCAGGCGGCTGCTGACTCCCGCGAGCAACGCCAGGTCGGGGCCGGAGTCGGCGGCGTCGACGACAGCGATGTGCAGCTCGTGGGCGAGGATGGTGAGACGTTCGGACGCCTTGGCCAGGCGCGCCGACGTGCTGCGGTCGGGGCCGGGGGTGCTCACGTGCCGCTCCCGGGGTGGGATCGGTCCAGCAGTCGGAATAGGAGGTCTCGGCATTCGGTGCGGTGCCCGTGACGGAGTAGGGCCAGCGCGCGTTTCATCTCCGACGTGGTCAGCGTGGAGGTGAGGCGACCGTCGGTCCCGGACTCGAACGCGGACGCCAGCGCGACCCGCAGAGGCATCCGGCTGCACTCGGCCATGGCCAGGAGGAAGGCGCGAGGGCCGCGAGGGATGGCCTCGGCGATCGTGGCCAGGTCTTCCGCGGTTCCTGCGACCCACGTCGCGTTGTCGGCGTGGAGAGAGGCCGCGAAGCGACGCGCCTGCTCGGGTCTCGCGGCGACCTCCACGTCGAAGAGGTGGCGCAGGGACTCCACATGCCGTCCCACGTCCCCTTCGGTGGCGAAGGCACCCCCGCGTGCGCCGAGCCGTATCTCGATGAGCCCGACCGCCTCCAACGCTCGCAGCGCTTCGCGCAACGTCGCGCGGCTGACTCCGAACTGTTCCGCGAGCTCGCGCTCGCTGGGGAGTCGCTCACCGGCGAGGATCGAACCATCGATGATCGCCCCGCGCACCTGGTCCACGACGTCGTCGAAGGACCTGACGCGACGGGCCTTGACGAAGGTCGCCGGCTCGGGGGCGCTGGCGGGCACCACCAGACCCGGCGGGCCCGGCACCTTGACGGAGGGCACACCCAAATCTACCATCCTCAATGGTTAGACCATTCGACTTCACCGGCGCAGTCGATCGACATCCGCACACCGCCTCGAGAGGCAGCGACCGATGGCCCTGCGATCGACCCAGAAGCGATCGACCCAGAAGCGATCGACCCAGAAGCTTCCCCAGCACTACTCCGAGACCGACCGGGACGAGGACACCAAGTCCCTGCACGGCATGGGCTACGCGCAGGAGCTCGAGCGCCGGATGAGCAAGTTCTCGAACTTCGCCATCTCCTTCTCGATCATCTGCATCGTGTCGGGAGGCATCAACTCCCTCGGGCAGGCGACCTCCGGCGCCGGTGGCGCAGCGATCGGGATCGGATGGCCCGTCGGTGTGCTCCTGTCCGGGGTCTTCGCGCTCGCACTGGCGCAGATCTCCTCCGCCTACCCGACAGCCGGTGGCCTCTACCACTGGGGCTCCATCCTCGGTAATCGATTCACCGGCTGGCTCTCGGCGTGGTTGAACCTGCTCGGTCTCGTCACCGTGCTGGGAGCCATCAACATCGGCACCTACTACTTCGTCTACGGCGCCTTCGGTGGGCGACTCGGCATCGAGGACACGCTCCTCAATCGGGTGGTCTTCATGGCGGTCATCACCGGCATCCAAGCGGCGATCAACCACTTCGGCATCGGCCTGACCGCCCGGTTGACCGACGTGTCCGGCTACCTCATCTTCGCCACGGCGATCGCGTTGACCATCGCCTGCCTCGTCGCCGCGCCGCACCTGGAGTTCTCGCGGCTCTGGACCTTCCACGACTACACGGGTGGTCCCGGTTCCGACGGCGTCTGGCCGAACCACGTCGGCATCGGCATGGCGTTCCTGCTCGGGCTGCTGCTGCCGGTCTACACGATCACCGGCTACGACGCGTCCGCACACACCTCGGAAGAGACGGTGAAGGCGGCCCACAACGTCCCCCGAGGGATGGTCTCGTCCGTCTTCTGGTCCGGCCTCGTCGGCTGGATCATGCTGTCCGCGTTCGTGCTGCTGATCCCGGACATGGATCAGGCCGCTCGTCAGGGCTTCAACGTCTTCTTCTGGGCCATGGACGCCCAGATGAACCACGGGGTGCGCGACGTCCTCTACGTACTGATCTTCGTCTGCCAGTTCCTGTGCGGTCTGGCGACCGTCACCAGCGTCTCCCGCATGCTGTTCGCCTTCTCCCGTGACGGCGGGATCCCGGGCGTCTCGGCGGTCCTGGCCAAGGTCAGCCCCCGGCGCCGGGTCCCCGTCGCGGCGATCTGGACCTCCTGCACCCTGGCGACGCTCTTCGTGTGGTTCACGTCCGCCATCACCATCAAGGGGACCCCGGCGTACTCCATCGTGGTGTCGTGCACGGTGATCTTCCTGTTCTTGTCCTTCACGGTGCCGATCGCCATGGGGCTGGTCGCGATCGGGGGACCCAGGTGGCCGCACATGGGGCCCTGGAACATGGGCGTCGTACGGTTCCGGATCGTCGCAGTGCTGGCGATGGTCGCCATGGTCCTGCTGCTCGTCATCGGCGTCCAGCCGCCCAACGCCTACGCACTGCCGATCACTGTCGGGTTCGTCGTCCTCGCCCTGGTCGTCTGGGTGGCTGTGGAGAGGCGCCGCTTCCAGGGGCCACCCATGGGCGACGTCATCGCGGCACGCGAGGCCGCGATCCACGCAGCCGAGGCCGCGGTCGGGGAGCAGTCGTGACCACTGACCGAGGCGGAGCCGGAGTAGGACGGTTCGCCGGTCGGGTCGCTCTGGTGTCAGGTGGCGCTGGAGGCGTCGGTGCCGCAGCAGTGCGGCTCCTGGCCGCACAAGGCGCTGACGTCATCGTGGTCGACCGCCAGGAGGATCTAGGGCGTCAGCTCGTCAGCGAGGTGCAGGCGAGCGGGGCCAGGGCGCACTACGAACAGGCCGACGTCAGTCGGGTCGAGCAGGTGCGCGACGCCGTCGCCCGTGGATCCGAGGCGCTCGGCGTCCCGACCCTGCTGTTCAACCATGCCGGCACCCTGGTGGTGAAGCCGTTCCTGGAGACGACCCAGGACGACTACGACTTCCTCATGGACGTCAACGTCCGGTCGATGTTCGTGATGACGCAGGCCGTGCTCCCCGGGATGCTCGCGAGTGGCGGCGGCTCCATCGTCTGCACCTCGTCGATCTCGGCGGTGGCCGCGACCCCGGCCGAGGTCTTGTACGACGTCACCAAGGGAGCTGTCCACCAGTTCGCCCGGGCGATCGCCGTGGAGTTCCGCGACCGAGGCGTCCGGTGCAACGCCGTGTGCCCCGGCTTCATCGCCACTCCCCACGGCAGACGGGAGATCATGTGGCTCACCGAGCAGGGAGTGGACGTGTCCGACGACGCGATCGCTGTCCAGCAGGGGCGGATGTGTGAGCCGGAGGAGGTGGCCACGGCAGCCCTCTTCCTGCTCAGCGACGAGGCGTCCTTCGTCAACGGCGCGCAGCTCTTCGTCGACAACGGGTTCACCGCTGTGTGAGCGCCCGGTCGCGGGGGCCGCGCCGAGGGAGCGGGCCTGCCGTCGACAGTAGAAGGCCGAGCGTGGTCCGCAGTTCGTCAGGTCTCACCGTGATGGTCAACCGACGTGGTACGGCGCTGCGGCGTCCTGGTCCAGGCGCAGCCCGTGGCCGGGACGCCCCGGGTCTGGCGTGACTCCGCCGCA